>Ga0307517_10000256_pt1 | contig 91007 bp, 104 predicted proteins | sample 23_EM_MG_FD_194515 | JGI IMG/M metagenome (GOLD analysis project Ga0307517, IMG submission 194515) | Populus trichocarpa ectomycorrhiza microbial communities from riparian zone in the Pacific Northwest, United States - 23_EM | ecosystem: Host-associated > Plants > Roots > Unclassified | place...
TGATCTACGTTCTAAATCAACTCCACTTAATGCCTGTCAGGTCTGTAATCATCCTGAGCTATTTGAACGAGCGGATGTTACAGCTCCTTTTTCTTTCTGTGAATTTGGAAAGTCAGGACCGTTGATGAAGGAGGCCGACTTTGTTATTCTTCCATATTCGTCGCGCAATCCAATCCAATACTCGATTCCGCTACTCCTTTCCTCGGATGGCGGGTCCATGAACATTGCAACTACATCACTCGATCACAGCAGTGTTTTGACGAAACTGATGAACATCTGGTCGACGGATTGGATTCACCAATCTTTGTATCATGACGGTAAATTCCTTACTTTTCTGATCCCAGAAGGTTTTTACTCGGTTTGCAGATTTTTCATCCTCTTTCGCGTTTTTGCGCTTCCTGGATTTACCAACTTCAGAAGCGCACCAAATACATGTCTCTCCTGTGATGCGACGGCGTCTCATTGCACTGGAAAGAGAAACTTCTCTCGAAAATATTCACACATCGTAAGTGATTATATCTAGGAATTAGGTCTATGCTCATCTGGTCTCAGTGATCCAGAGTTCTCACCCTATTCCGCTGCAAATCATCTATCGGTCTCTTTCGCTCGCAGATTCTATATTCCCACTGGTGCATCAGGCCTCCCTGATCTTCATGCTATATCCAGTTCGTCGTGGACATCATCATGCCTCTCGCGGCATGCCATGAAGTGGTACATCCCGTCCGTGGTTGCGGCCCCGCCAATCATTTATTGCAACGACAGGCCGTTTATCGACTCACAGACGCAGATTCGCGATGCTCCTCTTGAAACTTTGACCGTTTATGGTGTGCCGCACCATATGCGAGACTCTCCAATTGCTTGTCAACAATATAACAAAATCATCCCTGTAATTCCACCAGTAGGATTAATTGGTACTTCGCCAAACGACCAGATTCCCATCTCCAACATGTTGGTTCCCGAAGTCAAAAGACTTATTTACGACTCCGCTAAACTCTCGCGACTTGATGGTCTCCTCCAGGATCTCAAAGCTGGTGACCATCGAGTATTGATCTACTCGCAAATGACAAAGATGCTAGATTTAATGGAAGAGTACCTCATCTACCGACAGTACAAGTATCTGAGGCTTGATGGTTCGTCGAAGCTGGAAGATCGACGCGACATGGTGATTGACTGGCAGACGAGGTAAGCACTTTTATGAGGTTGATGTCGTTTATTACATCGTAGATTAACCCCAACCACTCTAAAGATCTGATATTTTTGTCTTTTTGCTCTCGACGAGGGCTGGTGGCCTAGGCATCAACCTTACAGCAGCCGACACCGTCGTTTTTTATGACCACGACTGGAATCCTTCCAACGATGCGCAAGCAATGGATAGAGCTCACCGACTTGGCCAAACACGTCAAGTCACTGTTTATCGTCTCATTACGAAGGGTACCATTGACGAACGCATCGTACAAATGGCGCGAGTCAAGAAAGATGCAAGTCTATTTCTTTTCCTGAAAATACTTTTTTTTCTAAAGGAAGCTTTTAGGTGCAAGATATAGTGGTTGGCAATAAGAATCTTACCGATGTCACGAAACCCAGCGAAATTGTCCAACTGCTGCTCAACGATGAACAGCTGGCATCTCTCGAATCTTCCACTCACCTTCCCACTGCCGGTGGCGACCAGAACGGAGACAAAGAAAAACAAAACGTCGTCCGCGACATGTGGAATGACGACGGTGATGACTTTTTTGGTCATACCATTACCGCTCCTCTAGACCGTGTGGACGATGCTAATGTTCCTTCGCAAGGAACACGTGGGAAAGGACGTAAAGCAGGTGCATCTCGTGGTAGGAAGCCAGGACCCAAGAAAAAAGGTACCGCCAACACCTTCCATGACTCAATACATTAAATGCACAGCTTCATTTCTCTATGTACAACATATCAGTTTATTAATGTCTTGAAATAGAACTAGATTACATTTACCACTTGATGTAAGTATTGATCAGGTACTAAATCCTTTGGGTGGCAAATCTGACTGACTCACGCTCATGTTTCTACCTAATCACAAGTTGACCTATTCCGACTCAACTTATTTCCTTTGTTTGGCAAGCCGAATCTTCTAATTGTAGGCATCCATAACAGCGCAGAGGTTCAACATTCACCAGTCATTGTTATGCCTCCGAAAAAGAAGAAAACCCAACTGAAGTCAATAGCACGCGGGTTTGCAACCACCTCCCAACCAAAGAAGATCATAAAAGAGGATGCAGTGGAACCCAAATCAACAAATTCTCTGCTGAAGACGGGCAACACCCACTTGGAGATTCACACAGACCAAGTGTCGAATATGGATCCTTCAGTGGCTGCCCCAAAATCTGAAACAGACTTCGTGGAAGAACAATCATTGCAAGGTCTTGTGGATAGGTTGCAAGATAAGACGGAGAAAGATATATCAAGGTGTTTTTAGGCGCTTTCTGTCTCCAATTCTTCGATCTCATCTTTTCTCTAGGACCATTAAGGTTGTAAAATTGACGTTTGCTTCACGGATTGTGGTTAAAGATCTCTCAGGCTATCGAAACGGAAAGGCGCTTTGCCCAGACACTTCCCCACCTCGACCTCGATTCTACTTTCGCTGATAGCATCCTGCAACTTGCAACCTCAACAGAATCGAAAGGTTCGTGCGCTCTCAAAGTGGTCAGCGTTGTCTTATAATGTTATAGCAACGAAGGCAAACGATGACGCAGAAGACAAAATAATTGCTCGACTGGGTATAACTTATGGAGTGCTTCGACGGCTTGGGTACTCGGAAAGCATCGTTGAAAAGTGTCTGAGAAATCTCAATACCTTTGAGCTCGAAGAAGCATTCGATTGGGTGTGTTTTATACAATCAATCCAACCTCTACCTCATGATCTACTTCAGTTGTATATGAATTGCTCAGAATTGGAATTGGAACCAGGTCAGGCTCATGATTTCCTGAATATAACGGTACACTGACACTTTCAGAAGGGAAAACCGAACGCCCCGATACTGAAAAGCTGAGTCTCAGTGCAGGCGTTTCCTTGCAGAAATATTCAACACCGCCCACAACGCCCCGAATTCAATCAGAGCCGCCATCTCGACTTAGGAGGGCGGTTGAATCACGTCCCTCTGTACCGTCTACCAGGTGTGGTGATTTACGAGCCATCCTACCTGTTGGACTCCCAGTCATGAATTCCCAAGTTATCTCCGATTTTGAGAAAGAAGTCTTGGACAGCTTGGATTCTGCGGACCCCACCACCCTCTTCGCCCGACTCAAGCTACTTCATGATGTCATTGGCACCAGGCCTGGCGCTACCGAACGGCTTCAAACGTTGTGCAATCAAATGGATACGACCAGCAAAGATTACTTGTTCGACAAGAAGGAAGCTGAAGTGTTATACAAACAAGAAAGGCAGCGCCTCAACGAAAAGATTCTCGAAGAACGGCTAGTCTCAGATTCACCGATAACGATGGTTGCACCCAACGACGTTGCAGGTACCTCCGTGAACGAGCCAGACACATCTGATCCCTCAAATGATTCGGATAGTGATGCCTCCTCTACGGGAATGCTTGGCATACTGCAAAATCCTGATGCGAACGAAATCACCATTAAGGGCACCACGATAAGCCTTCGGGCTATGGTATTACCGAAGCATTGGTCTGGACCAATGCCTAAGATTTTATTACGAGATTTTGTGGTTCAACAGGACCGTTACGCCGCAATCTCTTATTCGATGCTTTCAACTCGCAGCCGAGCGAGAAGAGCCAGTGTTGTTATTTCTTGGCAAAATAAAAGGAGAGATGAATGGTCGATGGATGGTGTTGCTTGTACCGATGATTCTCAAGCGGAGAACTACGTTGCAACTGTCGCCCTTCATTCGTTGACCTATCCTATGACAGCCGGCTTCGCATCCCCTACGCCAGCCAGTTCGAGTTCTTCGACGTCCTTCAGGTTGCTGCCTGCGTCTTACCGAGACCTATGGGATGAATTAGAAGCATCGCGAAGGATAAACGAAGACCGCATCAACCGACATACTTGGGCCAAACTGCGTTCTATTGTACAGGACAAAACTACCGTGAAGAAGGTGGGTCCTCACGAATTTGAATATCATTTGTTCACACATCATTACAGATTGATAAGCAAACAAAACATATTTTGGAGAAAGACCAGCCTACTCGAGCACAACCAACGTATGATAGTCTGAATGGGATAGATCCTATGGCTAGAATTTTCCAAGCCAGGAAGTTGACTCCTTACTTCGAGAGCGTCATGGTTGGTACACTTCTTGCTCATGTTCGAGTTCTTCCTTAACTTTCTCTAGGCGCAACGCAATGGGCTTCCCATATCACAGTACCGAAACGAGATAGTTCAATTGCTCGAGAATTCTCAGGTGTTGGTGCTTAGTGGCGAAACAGGATGGTAAGATTGGCCCATCCCGTGAAAAGTAAATTGACTCTCAGTCCAGTGGAAAATCCACACAAGTACCTTCGTTTATTCTGGAACACTACTTATGCCAAGGAAAGTCTTGTAAAGTCATATGCACGGAACCCAGGCGAATATCTGCGGTATCGCTCGCGCAACGTTCGTCCCTCTTTAACAAACCGACTTACAAACTGATAACCCCTATAGGTGTTTCTTATGAACTCTGCGACCCTCCAAACTCAGTTGGGGGTCTCAATAGCCTCGTCGGCTATTCCATTAGATTGGAGAGTAACATTTCTCGAAGCACACGTCTCGCTTTTGTCACAAACGGCATTGCTTTACGAATGTTGGAAAGCGGTAGCGGGAATGGTGGCCAAGGCACCGCTCTAGATGATATCACAGTGGGCTCTTCCATTTACCTGTATTCACCTTACCTCATTAACGATCCTCCAGCATATTGTCGTGGACGAGGTTGGTCGCATCCCATATTTATTTATATTAGCATCTACCCTGTCTTTTTTAGGTCCATGAACGCACTATCGAATCGGATTTCCTTCTCATCGTCCTCAAGAAATTGTTGACAGAGAAGCCTGATTTGAAGTAGGTCTCTGTGAACTAGCAGATTGACCCGCGTGATTTTAAATTTATAGAGTCATACTCATGTCAGCAACCATGGACGCCAATAAAATTTCTGCATACTTCGATAACTGTCCAACTCTACACGTCCCGGGACGAACATTCCCTGTTGCTGTTCAATATCTTGAAGATGCAATTGAATATACCCGATGGACGATCTCAGAAAGTTCTCCATATGCACGGAGGTGTACGTTAATTTCTCATTATTGTTATCTCCTTCTCATGGCTATGCAACATTACAGGGTCCGACAAGTTTTATAAGGGCAAAAATCGGCCTGAGTGGACAGAAGAGCTTACAACACTAGACGATGATGATGAAGATACCAATTCCAGTCAAGGGCCAAATTTGAAGCTGGAGAAACGCTACTCTTCTCAGACAACCGCAACTCTGAATACGGTTGACGAGCGCTTGATTCTGTACGATCTCATAATTCGTCTAATCGAGAAAATTTGCTTCGAAGATTCCAACTATAGTTCCTTCTCAGCAGCAATCCTCATTTTCGTACCCGGATTGGGAGAGATACGTCGCCTTAATGATATGTTGGCCGAACATCCTCTACTGGGGTCCCGTGACTTCAGACTTCATCTCCTGCACTCGACACTCTCCAGCGAATCCCAGAGTGCCGTCTTCGATATTCCCCCTCCCGGAGTGCGGAAAATTGTCATAGGTAAATAACCTCCAGTAATCCAAGTTGTCATAAGTCTTATCATTTTCGGTTGTAGCAACGAATATTGCTGAGACGGGCATCACAATACCAGACATCACATGTGTTATTGACACAGGCAAACATCGGGAAATGAGGTGTGAATTTTCTTTCTTCGGGTGAAAATGTTGACGCTGATGCTCGATCATGTCGTGATAATAGATTCGACGAGAAGAGACAACTCAGTCGCCTGGTGGAAACTTTTATAGCCAAGAGTAATGCTTCTCAAAGACGTGGTCGTGCAGGTCGAGTCCAGCATGGCCTTTGTTTTCACCTCTTCACCAAGCTACGGCACGAGACGCAGGTAGGCTTCTTTTTTCCGTCCTATAAACTCCTTCATTAAAATATAATTTAAGCTGGCAGAGAGCCCTCTCCCGGAAATCACTAGACTTAGCCTATCTGATCTCGCGCTAAAGATTAAGATTCTTAACGTGAATTTGGGTACATCCATAGGAGAAGTTCTTTCTCGTGCTTTAGACCCGCCCATGGCCATCAACATTCAACGCGCTGTCTCCATGTTGGTTGAGGTCAGGCTTTTGAGAGGTCTTACTTCTGCTACTCACCCTGTCCCAGGTAAAGGCGTTGACTCCTTCAGAGGATATCACTCCCATGGGTCGACTGCTGAGCAAGCTTCCTACTGATGTACATCTCGGCAAGTTTTTGCTAATTTCCACTGTCTTCCGCTGCCTGGATCCGGCCCTCACCATTGCTGCAACCCTCAACTCTAAATCTCCCTTCGTTGTACCACTGGGCTTGGAACAGGACGCAGATCGTGTCAAATCTTCTTTCCGTACCGGTGAGACTATATTGATTTCATACAAAAGGACGCAAAAATATATCCTACTTTTCAGACAACTCGGATTTCTTGACAATCCATAATGCTTTTTCAAGTTGGCGACGTGCTTGTTCGAACACAGGATTTGCTCGAAAATTTTGTCGCGCTAATTTTATGAGTCATCAGGTGGGGCGTGCCTTTTTTCAACATGACCCAATTCGCAAACAATATCCCAGAATCTACAGCAAATCGAGGATCTTCGTCAGCAATTCTTAGGGTATGTACCTGCCACAAATTTAACAAGCTCCTGCAAATTGACTTCCTGCGAATAGTTACCTGATTGATTCATCATTCATCCAGGTTGATAAAAGCGTGTTGAAAGAGCTGAGCCGGTAGGTTCATATCCTGCTCGCTGCTATATTTACTGAAGTGTTGAGTAGCGCTCGTTATGCTCGCAACAAGACACGATTTGTAACAGTCCCACCTGAACTCGATACCAACTCAAGCAACCCAGTCCTTGTTCACGCTGCACTGACTGCTGGCCTCTACCCGAAAATTCTTTCGGTCAACAATAAGAATGCTGAATTGCGCACCATCACCAATAATCAGCATGCTTTCTTCCACCCGACTTCTGTCAACTTTGGACGAAATCCAAGCGACTTCGGTGTCAGCTATTTATCTTATTTCACGTTGATGTACATTTCATTATATAACGGTGTTTTCGTATCATTCACCTTCAATCTCGCAGGCATTCGAAGAAACTGTATGCATGGGAAACGGGCCCTGTTGATGATCTTGCTCTTCTTTTACTCTGTGGCGATGCAGAACACAAGGTATCGTTACTTGTTTGCTTGCCTATTATATATTGAAACGAGTCATCAAGCTTTCATCTGACATCATTTCAATCGACCGCAAGATTAGGTTCTGTCTCCCTCCGAGAGAAAACTTGGCTCTTAAGCTTCTTCGAGAGCAACTCGGAAACCTCCTAGCACATCAATACCAGGGTAAATCACTTGGCGACATTCAGAACTCCTGGAAGGACATCGGTTTGCTTGCCCTGGGTCGAATGAAAATCAAAACAGATGATAATTAACTTGTAGAGGTCTGGTTCCTTATAGACAATCAAAACTGCTTGCTTTCAATCTACGATGTACCAAGGATATCTTTTCTTGTGTGCACAAACAATCTGTCGGGATAAATTATACGATATAGTCCGATCGAAAGCTGCTCTCCTTCGGCTTGGGGCGATTCCTCAATGGTTGAAAGAAGCTCGTTTTGTGCCATGATAAGGTTTGTTCAAGGAGCGCACTAAAGTTAGTTTTCGATTCCACACAGCCATATGAGAAGGACTGCACTTCTGGTGCCACGTCTTTCTGACTTGCGTTATGTCCAAAAGCACTTTCAACTGTTCGAATAACACATTCTCAGTCTGCGGATGTTCTGGATCACAACACCTAATCAGTCTTTGGGTAAGAGCATTCAGACCACCAATCATCTTATAAAACATTCCCTAATTTCCATGGCGGTGAAGCAATGGTCTCAACGGTTTCCTCTCAGTTTGAAAGAATGTAGAACGAAGCGAGAATTGCCCGAGGTTCTACGGACGTCTAGTGTGATTGTTTTCTGCAGGGTTGTCTGATTTCGACCTCAGAATAGTCCTAGTTGGCTGATAATAATTGATTGGAATACATGAAGTAATGTCGCCATAATCATGATTAATCATCCTCCTCCTCATCACCAGCACTGAAAATATTATGAATAAAGGCAATGATGGTTCATGGAAGAAACAACGTACGTAATGTTGTAGAAGCGAAGTTGGTAATTGTCTTTTGAGGAAGCAACGACCCTACGATACTTGAGTGAAACAGTTCGGCGGAGAAAATACTTCACTGACCGGATCCAATCACGAAGGCTGTTCTTTTTCAAGAACTTTTTCGTTAGATATTTAAGATATCGCTTGGAGAAAGGGATGTTTGATGTGACGGTGATTTTGTTGCTGGCTGAACAGAATATCCAGTGATGAATCAAGCTAAGGATGGAGTTGTAACTGACAGTCACGAGCAACCTTGACGGACTCTCCTAGTTGACCGGCTTTTCCATCAACCTTGATGCGGTCATGTAGGAACTTTTCAAAATCGGCACCATCGAAGACACCGTCTGCAGCAGGCTTTGAGTAGTCGATTACGAATTTATGCTTAGTGGCAGGGCCCTTGCTTGCAGCCGTTTTAGGCTAGTAAGAAAAGAACGCGGCATTAGCCTACTGAGAAGATAACTCAGCAAAGCGGTTGCCCGTCTGACTGACCATGTTTCTTTGCTGTTGAAGAAGTCGTTGACAGTGTGCTGATCAAACTTTTGGTAGACTGTATAGCCCAAGTTTAGGTTTCGGTGATTGCCGGGATTGTATTTGGGTGTTTAAAAATTGTATGGGCTTGACGATGCCCCCAGCACTAACGAGAGAAGAGGTCGCCACTGCGCAGCTCAATGGCGACTTTGCTATCAAATCTGAGAAAATTGCACCTGCCCTCGATACGTCCCAGTGGCCCCTTTTGCTCAAAAATTATGACAAACTCTTGGTTCGGTCAAGTCACTTTACACCCATTCCATCTGGCTGCAGTCCTTTGAAGCGTGACATAACGTCTTATATCAGGTATGTTCCTTTCTAAATGCTTTCTTTGAATCGCGGGATGAACAGAAATGTAGGTCTGGTGTTATCAATCTTGATAAACCATCCAATCCGTCGTCTCATGAAGTAGTTGCTTGGCTGAGACGAATCCTTCGTGTAGAGAAAACCGGGCATAGTGGCACTCTCGATCCAAAAGTAACAGGCTGCCTGATTGTCTGCATTGATCGTGCGACACGTTTGGTGAAATCTCAACAAGGCGCAGGTGCTTTAAATAATCCAGGTCGTTTCCCTCTCGTTGACGCCTTTTATAGGCAAAGAATATGTCTGTGTGCTACGACTACATGCCCCTCTACCAAACCCCGCTGCTCTACCTCGTGCTCTTCAAACATTGACAGGCGCACTCTTCCAACGTCCTCCCCTCATCTCCGCCGTCAAGCGTCAACTCCGGATACGAACGATTCATGAGTCAAAATTAATCGAGTTTGATGATAAGCGAAACCTCGCCGTATTTTGGGTATCGTGCGAGGCAGGTACGTACATTCGGACACTTTGCGTGCACTTGGGTCTCGTTTTGGGTGTTGGTGGTCACATGCAAGAGCTTCGCAGGGTGAGGAGTGGCGCGATGTCGGAAAACGAGGGCATGGTCACAATGCACGATGTTTTGGATGCTCAATGGATGTATGATAACACCAGAGATGGTAAGATCCTTTTTCATGCCCTATCTGCACTATTCATATTGTTTATTTGCAGAAACGTACCTTCGACGGGTAATTAGGCCCTTGGAGAGTCTGATGGTTGGTTACAAAAGAATTGTCGTAAAAGATAGCGCCGTCAACGCAGTTTGTTATGGTGCAAAGCTCATGATACCTGGACTGCTGCGTTATGAGGCAGATATCGCCGTTCATGAAGAAGTCGTCCTCATGACCACCAAAGGTATAGAAATTACATTCTTATGAAAAATAAATGTTGATATCATGAGCAGGTGAAGCCATTGCGCTTGCCATCGCCCAAATGTCCACAGTCGAACTTGCGACGTGCGATCATGGAGTTGTTGCGAAGGTTAAGAGATGTATCATGGAACGCGATACTTACCCTCGTCGTTGGGGTCTTGGACCTGTCGCTCTTCAGAAAAAGAAGCTGATTAAGGACGGACATCTCGGAAAACACGGTGAGAAGATTGATTCGACACCCGCAGAGTGGAGTCGCGATTATCACGACTACAATCGCGAGTCGCAACCGTCAACTTCTCAGTCTGCTGGTACTGAGTCAGCCCACCCCCCTGTCGCATCTGTCGTTCAACCTGCACCTGTGTCTGAAGCAGCAACTTTGGTCAAGGAAGAAAAGAAAAGAAAACGCAAGTCTGAAGTTCCCGAACCTGGGGGCGAGACATTAAATGTTACGAGTGAGGAAAAGAAAATACGCAAGAAGGAAAAGAAGGCTAAGGATGGGGAAGTCACAGCTGAGGATTTAGACGAGGCGAGACGAGAGCGAAAAAGGCTGAAAAAGGAGAAAAAGGCCAGAGAGTCGTTGGGAGGCGAGTAGATCGTTAATTTTAAATCTTTGGTTCCTGTCCAGTTGCATCCGAGTTCAAATTCAGCGTGTCTACTTATACTACGTGACACGAAGGTAAGTGTAAATAACAATTTAAAAATACTCAATAAACGAATTCCAAGCCAGAAAGTACGAAAATAGTCCAGCTAGAAAAACTGTCTTTCCTAAAATAAGGCTCCGAGTAGACTAGCAACAAATAGGATCCAGCCTGCCGAACCGACATTGACATGAGCGGGGCTATTGGAAGTGCTGGTAGACGAAGGTGTAGCACTGGCTGCCAACGAGGTCCCGTTGAGCGCATTTGCCACATTTCGGAAGGACTTGAAGTCGCGTTGGGAAGATTCGTCAGAGTTAATGGCACTAACATATGCATTCAGTACTTGGTATCACCAGAATAAAATTTGGATGCTTACAAGACCATTCCTTGACCACAGTGGTTTCCTTGTTTGCAGTATGCCCAGACAGGAGAAGTATCGGTAACATTATAAATGTAAGTCGGAAAATCTGTTGTACCAGCTGCAACAGGGATGCTGATTAAAGATTTCAGTAAAAATTCAAAGACACATAGAAAATTAAAACCGACAATCCAGAGTCGAATCCCTTGGTCCCGTTTACGTTGAATGGTCTGCATGGGTCGTCAAAGGTTGACTGAGTCGCAGTGTGATTCTTTGAGTAGCTAGAGTGGGGATATGCATGAGCCCACAAAAGACTTGCGAAGGATACAGTACATACAACACAAATTTGACGATATCGAAAGGGCGAGCAGAAATGCGAGAGGGACTGAATGCAAGTGCATCTGATGCACCAACCGAAACCGTGTGTACCTCACCTTCTGGAGAGACAGGGGTGGGGTCAGGGGAATTTGGGTATGAGGCGTAGGTGGTAGTCCAGACTTTGGCACCCAGAGTTATTACCTGCGTAGTAGGAATAGGAGTGGGAGCAAGAGGAATGGTGTAGCCTCCGTAGGCAGCAAGTGTGTAGGGGCTAGGGCTGGGCGACGCAGACAAGCTCGCACCATATGCAAGTGCAGCATTCTTAAAGTTGGTGAACGAGTTGGGGGCGTCATTTGCTCCGCAATTGATGGCAAAAACCATGCCAGCACCGCAATGACTAGTGGGGAGGTTGAGATTCTGAGCACAGTAAACCCAAATTGGTTCGGTCTAAGACAGTAATGAGCAACTCGTCAGAAGATACGAAATGGAAACCTACGTTGTTCACATGGACAGTGAATGTCGGTAACGCCTCATATGAAGTGTTGGGGGAAACAAAGTTGCTATGAGAATTGGTCAGGGAAATTGTGGAGCTCGAGGGAAATTTAAACAGACAATCCAGAATTAAAACCCCCAGACTTTAAACCGCAAGGGTGAGCCAAGGAAGACTGAGTGACAGTGTGGTTTTTAGGATGGAAATGGAAGACCACATCGTCGCCAGCGTCGGCAAACTGTTGAGAGATGGTTAACGCATGAATTCTGGAGGATTTAGAAGGACTCACGGTTTGTTCGGGAGAAAATTTCAGTCCTATGTCGCCGACTTGAACGTCAATAGTTTTTGCAAAAATGAATGGCAGGAGCACCAGGCTGAAGGAAAGGAATGGGAACATGGCTAGAAAAAGAGTGAAGACGGTGGAAGGAAAGAACAAGACTGAAAGTAACCTGACAACATTCAAGTTGGCCCATAAATAGCTAGCCAAGATCAGCAACGATCAGCGCAATCAATGTGCAGATCATCGATCAGGCGTTCTACCCCGTTACATAGGAAACGCCCTAGTTACGCCAGTTACAGTTGCCAAAGAGACCCATAAGGATTTCCAGAATGGTTGTCGGGATTTCCATTTAAGGCCATCCCGACTCTGTCACAATAAATATTAATTGTCACGTGAGTCACATTAAGTCACACAATCAATCACACCATCTACCTCAGGCTTGACCAGCATGTCGTCTCGCAAGAACCCAAAGCCTCTGCCCAAATTTGAGATCGGTGCGTACGACATTCCTGCAGTCTTTGAAGGGCTGTTGATCACTCCGATCAAGGTGATGACTACCAGCTTTTGCATGCCATTGGTGAAGGCGCTTATGGAACAGTGGCTGCTGCCCTCCACAAACCTACCCAGCGCCAGGTTGCTATTAAGAAGGTCCTCCCTTTCGACCATACCCTTTTTTGCCTTCGAACTCTCAGAGAGCTCAAGCTGTTGAAGTTCTTCTCCGAGACCTGCGTCAATGAAAATGTAACGTCCATCGCCACTTCCTTCTCTCAACTTCTGCTAATTCCATTCTCGAGATTATATCCATCTTGGATATCATCAAACCGCCCTCACTTGACGAGTTCACAGAGATCTATTGTGCGTACTTATCAAACGATCGCCCTTTCTCAAGCAAATCTGCCGTCGATAGTTATCCAAGAGTTGATGCAGACGGATTTGCACCGCGTTATCAGGACACAGCACCTAACGGATGACCACTGTCAAGTGAGCCTATCTCAAGAAAGGGTATGATCTAGATTAATCTCGTGTTCACCCTAGTACTTTATCTACCAAACCCTCCGAGCGCTCAAATCGATCCATAGCGCCGATATCGTCCATCGTGACCTCAAGCCCGCCAATCTTCTTCTTAATGCCAATTGCGACCTTAAAGTTTGCGATTTTGGTCTCGCCCGAAGTGTTAAAACCAGTGTCGCTGGTGGCAAGGAAGTCGGTTTGATGACAGAATACGTCGCTACAAGGTGGTATCGCGCACCAGAGATTATGCTTTCCTTCAAAATGTATACCAAGGTACATTGGATTCGATTCTTTCTTATTCGTCGAGCCTGATCCCTGCCAAAGGCCATTGATATCTGGGCTGTTGGGTGCATCCTTGCTGAATTGCTCACAGGCAGACCCCTTTTTCCCGGACGGGATTACAGCCACCAGCTTGATTTAATTCTCGATGTCATTGGTAGGGATTACTCAATACAGGTTGTAGTCTCCCTTCTCACCTCCCTTAGGCACTCCCAGTTTAGATGAATTTTATGCTATCACCTCTCGGAGGTCGAGGGATTATATTCGTGCTCTTCCGATCCGCAAAAAGCGACCTTTCCCAACCTTGTTTCCACAAGCGTCTTCTGAAGCTATCGATTTTCTCACAAAGACTCTGGTGAGCCCACCAAAGTTGTAAATTGTGTTCAAAGTTTCATGTTTACTTTGCCAGACCTTTGATCCCAAGAAGCGTATGACAGTTGACGAAGCCCTTGAGCATCCATATCTCGCTGCCTATGTGAGCCTCTATTGAAATGTGGAATTCATGAAATCCAATCAATATCTAGCACGATCCTGAGGACGAACCCACTGTGCAACCGCTTAGCCCCACTTATTTTGAGTTCGATCGTACGTTGGTCCCTTTCGCTTCCCGTTACCAGTTTAATTGTTGTTTTTCATAGTTCATAAGGATGACTTGAGTAAGGACCAGCTCAAGGGTGAGTCGTTTCTTGAGATGAGCAGAAATCACCCTAACTAATATCAACCTTGCAGAGCTTCTCTACGAGGAAGTTCTTTCATTCGTTCCGACTATCTAGAAACCCCTGATTGTAGAATCAAGGAAATTTTTTGTATTCTTGGTTTGTGTGTATATGTATGTATGTAAGGCTGCTGTTTCAATTGACTCACAACTAGTGTTCTTCTGGAGTTCACTTCGTTTGAGAATATTACAAATCTGGATAAAATCGAGGATGAATACATGCAGCAACGAACAGTATGTGTAACGACAAAGAGAAAATTTAATATTTTGACAACCAAAAGCCAGACGCCACACCTTCCACCCCAAAGTCACCAAACCTTGTATCAGCTTCGAGCTCAGTACCATACATCGTCCTTCGAATGGTGGGAGCTTCGCTTAACTGGTCTGAAGTAGTAGTTCGATGGGCGGTCAAGCCCAAACCGGCTGCTACATCATTGCTCGAAACGGTTCTTTTAGTGGGCGGACCTTGGAGGGCAGCCGGGTTCACTCCACGTTCATCATTGGTCAAAGCACCGTAGTTTCGCGTTGACTTAACTGGAGAGGGTAAACCGAATTCCTTGAACATATCCGTCCGTTCAACCTGTTGTGAGCCGGAGAGGGCCGGCAAACTAGACCCGGCAGGCGAAGGCGATTGGGGTGGCTCGAGATAAGGGAAGCCGGACATATATACTGAATCTTGGGGAGACATGGGTGCGAAGGCAAAGTTAAACCGTTGATTCTCAGAGGAGTTAGCAGAGCTCGTCGGCACCGTACTTGACACTCTCGATCGCTGTTGACTGGTACTAGGGCCAGGAGATGAATCAACGAGAAAGGTTCGGGGAAGGTGGTTTGTTGGGGGAGGAGGTTCCGGTTCCTCTGCACCTCTGTATACGGCAACTGTCGAACTAGCATTAGAGACTTCTTCGACACCTGCTGGTGAACTTGGGGTTGTTCCCTTAGTGTTCTCTTCAACTCTGTCCATTTGCAACTTTGCTCGCTTTTTGTCATGTCTGATCACAGTTTTTGCGAGTGTGGTGTCTGGCATTGCCTCTTGTTCCCTTTCTTCGATAACACCATCTATAATGCTCGACGTCGAATCTCTGTGGCGTTTTCCAAGTGTGCTTTTTGATGTGTCGGGATGCGAGGCTTTGGGTTTAGAAGGAACGCTTGAATCTTGGATTAGGTTCTTTCCAACGTCGAACGCTAGCACTGATAATGGACTCACGTTGAGGTATTTTGCTCGGCCCTCGGCGGGGTGCAAGGTCTGGAGGTGGCGTATCCTTCCCGTAATCTCCTGACCTCGTCTTTCAGAGACGAAACGACTGATGGCAGTTCGTGAAGACTTCGAAGTTCGACTAGGATTTCTTTCTGCGATTGAGAAATTTCTAGGATGCGTCCTTGCAACGCAGAAATTTCAGATTTTATTGAAGACATCTGGCTCGTCAATGCATCCATCTATGAAAGCGCTCAGTTGTTACTATATGTGCGTGAGAAATGCCATACTTGATCCGTGGCAAAAGTTGGTCCCTTTTGAAAAGGTTGCGTCAATTCGGGCATTGGCTGATTTGTGATTAGTCGAGGTGCATTGGGTTCTTCTGTATCGGTTTGAATCAGAGCAGTTGTTGCGCTCAGCGTCTCCGGTTCTACATTTATGAGAAAAGACGAAATAATATTTGTAGATCCATACCTTCTTCAATGGTAGGTTCTCTCAGTTTCATCGTCTTACTTGACCTGGTTTCTCTCCCTTTGGAACTCCCAGAAGATGCCGTTATTGCACGTGGGCCACTCCCACCCGCAATAACTGGCTTTCCCTTGCCGAGCCTAGTTTGTAGTTCCTTAGCTTTCCGAGTACGAGGGGGAGGAACTAGAAGTGGAATCGGTGGCTTTTCAGACAGATCTTCGGAAACGGCTTCTTCACAATCTCCACCTCCCTCTTCGTCAATATCGTGCACAATAATTGAGGAGGTGCGGCTTAGGCCTGAAACTTGACTTGGCTGCCTCACGGAAGCGGATCTTCGTGTCGGCCGAGGTGGAGACTTTGGGGCAGAGATGCCTCGAGGAGGAGCAGGTGTCCTAGAGCCATGTAAATTACCAGACAAAGGAGCAAGGATAACGACTGTACTGTGAATCCAGCAAGAGGTCAATTAGATCCTCTGTCTTGAGGTTGGCTTTGACGCCGTATTCCTTGTCTGAGATAAACATATGAAGCTACAGGCGATTAGAATATACATTTACCTTGCACAACCTCTGTAGATCTACCCTCTTCATCGCCTCCAGCGCCTTCCTAGTGTGCATGGGCGGCATGGTTGATGGATGTGTTCTGTTCTATTGGACTCAGACTCGGAATGCGCACCGCGGTTCGAGTCATAACACCAACAAACAACGCGCACTCACGTGTACATCTAAATAAAACACTGCCCTCATCAAATTTAGTTACATTGCATCAAATGTAAGTAAATTTGAATGATGAATAAAATCCTCTCTTCAATACTAGCGGTGGCGATACGTTACTCTGTTCTGCTGCCATGTCTCGAATTTCGTTGTCAATATCTATAAGGACGCTGGACGAAGTAGCTCAACATAATTCGCTACAGTTGTGCAATCTCCTTTCTCTTTCGTTCTTTTGCTCATCTCCGCTCATACAGGTCTTGTTGGGTCGTGATCGAAGGCAACGTTTATGACGTTACCGAATTTTTATCAGTATGTGTCTAGGAGTCTGGTTTTGGTGGGTGGTTCACTTAGATTGGCTTCAGGAACACCCTGGAGGTGCACAAGTCATTCTCAAGTATGCTGGAACGGATGCCACAGCTGCCTTCGTCCCGATCCATTCGCCCGATGCCTTAAAAAAGCATTTACCAGCCCCAAAGCATCTCGGTGTTTTGTCGGAGGCATCAGTCCTCGCTTTGAACCAGCGACAAAAGACGAAGGACGAATTGAGAATCGAATCCGCTCGTAAGAGAATGCCCCCTATTAGTAGGATTCTCAATCTAGAGGACATTGAAGTGGGTCATTGCTTTCTTGCTGAATATCGTGTTTGCTTACAACGCGCATAGACCGTCGGTCGACAAGTTCTGTCCCACAAAGCGTTTGCTTATTATTTCTCTGCTTCAGATGATGAAATAAGTGGGTTTCAACCATCTTCTTGCATTTTAACTTATGCAAAGCTGTTCAGGTAATAAAGAGAATCGGCGAGCATTCAGCCGATTCTTCTTTAAAGCTCGTGTCATGCGTGAGGTGTCAATCTGCGATTCCTCTTCCACCATCCTTGGTTTCTGCTCATCTTTGCCTATTTTCGTAAGCGCTGCAGCCCTTGCAAAACTTGGCCATCCGGATGGTTAAACTCTCCTTCTGCCTATTTCCCACAAGACTGACCTTGATTAGGTGAAGCTAATATCACAACAGGAGCTTTCCAACGGGGCATTATCCAAATGGTCTCCTCTAATGCCTCAATGTCACCCTCTGAGATTATGAAATTTGCGCACCCTTCTCAAACACTGTTTTTCCAGCTATATAAGCATCGGAATGACGAAGTAGCGGAGGAACGTATCCGCGAGGTCGAGCGATTGGGTTACAAGGCCATTTTTCTCACAGTAGATGCCGTTATAGCAGGCAACAGAGAAAGTGACATCCGTAGTTCTTGGGTACTAGAAGAGCAAGAGAATGGCCCGGTTTACTTTGATCCTGACAACAACGACAATTTGGAAGAAGTAAACACTTTTGGTACAGCTGGTGCTCTCGTCGCAAATGACGATAAAGACATGACTTGGAAAAAGGTCTGACAACGTCGTTTACTTTATCCCAAGGTTTACACCGCTGTAGACGATCCCTTGGTTGCGAAGAGTCACGAAACTACCTGTAGTTGTGAAAGGTCTGTTGATATCTCCTTCTTTATTCATCACACTAATCTGCCTTCTCAGGCATTCAATGTGTCGAGGTGTGTCAGTCATTGTCTAACAATTAAATGACAACTCAACCTACTCAGGATGCTGTCCTCGCCGCTGAGGCTGGGGTTGATGGAATTTTAATATCGAATCATGGAGGTAAGGCCATAGTCCTGTTACTGGCAGTTATCGATTAATTCGAATGCAGGTCGACAACTGGATTTGTAACCACTTCTTTCTATCCCTTCCTTCATCCCCTGACCCGCATGCCCTTAGCTCCTTACCCCCAATTGAAGTTCTGCACTCTCTTCGTCAACAGCAACCAGACATTTTTGGCAAAGTAGAAGGCATGTATCCATACCATCTGATCCTCAACTCGCGTTGATAAAACATGTACTTCAGTGTATATAGATGGTAGGAAATTACCGATTGAGTATCTTGTGATCTGATGTCTTTCTAGGTGGTGTTTTCCGAGGATCAGGTATGTTGTATTTGCGCCCTGTTTGCCTACATGACTCACCTATTAGATGTTGTCAAGGCCCTCTGTCTAGGGGCACGAGCTGTTGGACTTGGTCGAGCATTCCTCTACGCTCAAAGCGTGAGTCCCTTACCGGGTTGTTACTGCGATCTTTGAATCATAGATCATCAGGCGTATGGCGCATCTGGGGTTGTGAAAGTCATCGACATCTTGCAGAAGGAAATCTCGTCTGTAATGCGCCAACTGGGTGCGTCCAAGGTCGAGGAGCTGCGTCCCGACATGGTGAGTATGAATTACTGTCTTCGTGGCAATTAACAAAATGTTGTTAACAGATCCAACGAGTGGACTGGGAACCATGGAGACCTGCGAAATTATGAAAAGCTGCAGTAAACTAAATACATGTCGGGTTTATTGTTGCACTAATTAATGTCATCGATCAAGGAGATCAAATACTGTAGTGTGATTTGGCGTATTACGCCTTTGTTTGGAGACCATTCGAGATGTTCATGAAACGCCCACTTCCATCGCTGTTACAAAGGGTCATTTGAGAGTAATAATCGAAGTATTAAGGACTGGCCAAGTATCGAATGAGTTCTTTGTCATTCGGTCGGACTAGTTTCCACTCCTCAGAGGTTGGGTCATCATGAATACAGCAGAATATGCGGTAGGAATCCAAAGCATACATCCCCGCTCCTGGCAGATGGGATATAGGGGTGGCAGGGTATGCCGCTACATTAGACGAAGTAAAAAAGTGAGATTTTCGCCGCGGTGAGGAAGTCGCTCTTGACCTCCGAAGGTCGTACATTGAAGGAGGTTCTTGCAGGTAGACCCTAGACAACAGGATTAACCGCTTAGATCGAACAGTTTGTGTACCGAGTTTGTGGATCATGGGAACCAACTCGGCGAGGTCGGCTGTAATTGGATCGATTCAGACAGCTTTGTACATCTGCACAACCCGTACCCTGTGCAAGATCAAGAGGAGTTGGCCACTTCTCCATGATCTTCCAGAAGACTGGTATTGCAAGTTTTCCTGCAGTTTTGTTAAGAAGAGTCACTGCGATGAGAACCTTCCAAGGATCATCTGCGACTTGCTCTAAAGGATATGAGATGAAAGGTGTTAACAACAGTTGAAGTTACCTTGGATCAAGAGGGGCTTGAGATTTCCGAGTCGTTCCAGTAGTTCTGACAGTGGCGCATGCTCACGCCCGGAATTTGCAACTGAAAAGTCAAGGTTGTGCCTGTCGCATTTTGGGGTTGATTCACAAGCGAGCCTGGATGAGAAAAAGAAAGGTGATCCTAGAGGAGACTTCTGGGCCGTCCGTTTTGTCTGCCGTCTGGGAGAGGACTGCGGCATTACAAATTACACTGCACCGCAACCATGCTAAAGACACGGACACGTGACGGAAGTTGAAAAGGGTGAACTCAGCTGCCCTATTAATCGGACCACCATGGGTTTCTGCAAACGATGTGGAGATATTGTTTCGCAAGCGCGTTGTCACTGTGGAGGGACCGCTGTTGGTAAGTTGGACCTCGAACTCAGGCAATAAATTTAGTGATCTTTCCTGCTAGCACCTGTCATTGCATGGAATCCCGAGAAGAAAAAGACGACAGAAAGTCAGGATAGCTGGTCAAAGACATATGTGTCGGTCAAGGAATCGACATCACCGGCTCTGCCACCATTGACATCGAGCTCGACCGTCCCTGCGAGTATTGTTAATACTGGAACCAAGAGGTTTCCACGCCCTAAATCCACATCCGCAACGATCTCGAGCACTTTATCTAGAGGAGTATCTGAACACATATTGGCAACCACATCTCAGTCTCCTCGACCTCCATCTCCGTTAAAATTCTCTACAAGTTTTTCAGATCCTGCATCAGACATCCTACCCTCGTTCTCTGCGCATGAACCGACTTTGTCCAAAGTTTATGGATCCGTACTACAGCCCAAGGAAACATTACCGCTTCATTCCTGCGCCATTTGCTTCGCTGTCTTTCCCCCAGATAGTACCCTGTATCCCATCCCTTCCGACCCCTCCGACGTCAAGTCTTTCCTCTGCCGACAATGTTTCACAGTAAATGGTGGTTCGAAGGGTAACTGCCCTTCCTGTTCCAGGCCTGTTCTTGCACTGAAGGCCGAAGGTGGCTCTGTGCAATCTGGTGGCAAATACTGGCACAAAGGTTGTTTTAATTGCCTTAGTTGCTTCAAGAATATCGGAAATACCCCAATGGTGGATCTGTTCGGTCGTCCATCCTGTGCGGATTGCTTTGACCACTGCCTTAAACGCGATCATCCAGCCACTCCGAAGAAAAATCGAAGTAACACAAACAATAGCCCAAATGTCAGTGCGCGACTCTCATCGAGTTATGGAGGCAAGAGTCGAGAAGGTAGTCCCATGATAGAGGAGTTGGAACAGCGACTTGGGATCGTCAGATCACGGGAGGGCACTCCTGTTGTTGCTGAATCTGGTCACTACATGGATAACTCGCCAGCCCAAAGTCTCTCCGCACTAGGAGAATCTCAAAATGTACGCCGCCAAATCAATCTAGGAGATAGCAGACACACAATATCCCCTGAATCACCTTCCAGTTCTTCACGCCGAAAGGCTTGCCCAATCGCTCCATTCGCACTTTCGCCTATGAGTCGTCAAGCTGATATCGGTCACCCATTGGACAAGAGGGAAACACAAAACGGCGACACATCTGCCTTGGACCTTGCTGACCTGTCGCTAGCCCTCTTCGAAGAAACCTCTCATAAGCGATCGCCGAGAACAAGAAATGCGCAGGATGCACCATTCACTCCATCGGATTCCTCTCCAACTAAATTGCAACCCCTCTGTTATAAATGTGAACGACCAATCTTGACCACCCGCCAGGGAGGTCAATTCGTGACGATTCCTGGTATCGAAGAGAATGATACCCCCAAGCTGTACCACAACGATTGCTTCAAGTGTTCGGTATGTGATATACCCATAAACGACTCAAATAAAGAGCAAGCATCCTTCGTGGTTGCCTCAATCGGTCCATGCCATGTCCATGTAAGTCTTATAATCTACATCACGAGCAAATTCACAGAAACCATTGTTTTATATAGTGCGCTCCGACGGAACAGCGTGTCCTTCGACGCCCACCTCTTGTTACACCGCTGGAAATATCTGCTCGCGATATTCTCGACGCTCCAACGATGATTTTGCCGATTATGAAAGACAACATGGCTACATCGAGTAGATTCGAACGAACATTGTCCACCATCCAACCTAAGACCGCGATGCCCCGGTTTGGGGGCCAATCAGCGTGTCCCGGATGTCGAAAGGCCGTTTCCCCAATGGAGCGCGGAGTTGTCCCAGGACCTCAAGGAACACGCTGGCATGCATCTTGTCTTGTCTGTGGTGGTAAGAAGGTGATGACGTCGGCCCGATTGCTTGGGAGGGAGGATAAGCAGAAAGGGCAGGCAGGTTGCGGCAAAAGATTGGACAGTGCGGCAAAGAGTGATGGGGAAGGGGGTATTTGGTGTAGGGAATGTTTGGTATGTGAATACTCTATTTCTTAAAAGAACGTCAATCTCACGGCATTCTCAGCTTCTGATCGGAATCGGAGGATCCCCTCAAACATCGCCGACAAGAACGCCATTTATTCCACCCATTGATACAGCCCAATCCACAGGGACGACTACCATCGCGCGACAGGTCACTGGAACGACTAGTGGCGAGTCAATTTTGAGTCAACTTACAGGCGGTGGATTGAGTCCAACACGGAGTATAAGCCCTACAAAGCAGCTCGGCATGATGAAGCAAGGAATGCGACCGCGACCAAAGAGCGTAATCGGCATTAGGACTACTCTAAAAAGTATTGATGAAGGGAGGGGAATGTTCCTTATCAAGCAATTGACCGGCCAGCAGCAGCGGTCTTAGCATTGCCATCCCCTGACCAGCGCCGCTGATCCCATGATAGTCAAGAACTTTGATTGATCATTCGCATGGTCCTTGACAACCACTTCATGGAAACTACTAACATAGGAGAATTCAGTTGAGAACGGGTTCTGAGGTGTGATGTTAGGTGATTGCCTTGTTCCCATCATCAGGATAAATATTATTGCCATGTGCGTATACTGCTCCAGTACTTTACCCCTGCTTAATAGTCTGTTACCACCCTTTAACACGCTTCCAGAATTTGGACGACTCCGTCTTTTGTTCACTCTTTTTTCTCTGCCCATCAGTTAATTCGCTACCAAATCTTCTTTCGTCCACCATTGCTGGTCAATCCTATGTCGGTTCGGACTGTCCTTGAGACTGCATATTGAATCTACGAACGTGTTTGTGCGGTAGCGTTCCTCAGTAGGTTCCCCGAACGTCTGACCCTGTCCTCTCGGGTATGCTTTTCCCAAAGTTGTCAAGGGCAGCGACTATCGATGTATGTGCGCAATGAGCATAATATTCCATGCTAAAGATATTTCGTGTAGGTCTTGTCCGATATTCCTTTACTCTGCGAAGGAGTCACCGGAATCGGAATTTTCACGGTCCTTCTCCTTGTCAAGAAAGTTTGCCGGTACACCTGAGCATTTATCTCATCCTGCTTTCTTGAGCTGAATTTTGAATGTAGAATGAGCGTATTTCTTCACGGTTCATCGTTCCTGAGTTTCGTCGCTGCGATCCTGGATATCAGTCGAGTTGTTGTAGGTGGTAACACGAAAGCGTATGCTTTCTTCATTGCCCGAGAAGTCCTCATTTTGCTGGCTTACCCACTCCTGAATCTCTTCTTATGGGAACTTGTCGCCGAGTGTCCAAGGAGCGAAGCCAATCGTTTTCTCTCTACAAAAAGGCGAAAATCGCATAGTGCTAGTTGGGATCGATGGGGGCGTCCAGGACAGGCTCTAAAGTGGATTTCACTTGCCGCGTTGCTCACTGTTCCAGCTCTTCAACTGGTATGGAGACTCATACCTGCGGAACGACGACACTCGGCGATCTACGTCGCTGACTCTGTTCTCGAGACAACCCTTTCCTTCGTTTTCATCCTCAAATTCGTCTTCAATTCATATGGTCCCCTTTCGAAACCTTTTTGGCAATCTATCCGTCCAAATGTTGCACCAATATTGACGCTTTCAATTCATATCTGTTTGAGTGTGGGCAATCTCCCCCTTTGTAGGTCTATTCCCTGTTTAGAATCCCATACAAAGCTGATTCGAACTCTGATACACAGTTACGTTTGCCGATTCTCCCTTGGGGCGCTTTCTTCACGCTGCCAGTGTTTACATTCTTCTCCTCTATAATCTCTACTCGAGTTTTCAAGATATTGTTGATTCCACCTTGATCTGCAGCAAACGACAGGATGAGCGTGTTGTTTCCAGTCCACAACCTCACAGGAAGGAGAATGCATGGACGACCGTTCTGAACCAAAGACCCCCGTTCAGATCAAAATCACCACAACAGGACAGCCTTCAAACAAAACCTTTCGGATCTCCCAACGATAAGGTGGATTTACCCCGCCTCTATGAAAACGGCCGGGATAGGTCCAGCTCTTTAATGGGGTTGCCAATCTTAAATGCGCTTTCGCCATCATCGTCAACCTTCGATTTCTCCACGACTCGAGCATCAACCCCTGTGGTACGACCCGACTCCCCAATTTTGGCTGGTAGTTGTTGCGTTCAAGGTACACAGCAGGTGGCAACCGACGTGCTCGACGGCGTAGAGTCCACTGCCTTGGGTCTGGGTATGCCTCAAGACTCGGACTCGGCAAGAAGCTTATCCTCTCTGGATCAAATTTTTCGTCATCGAGACGAAATAAACAAAAGGATTGCTACACTGCGAGAGCTTTCTCCTCCCTGTAGTGTTCTCTATGGGGGTTTCAGCGTTCTTGATCCCCCGCAGACGGACATCCCAGCTAGCACAACACCATCGAATAACAGTATACTTTCGCTTTCCGTATTCCCCGACCCGCCTTCAAACTTGCAGGGTCTTTTCCATCCTACTTCAAGAAGTAGCATCCTGTCGACAGAAACGTTGCAACCTCGTGGTCTGCTGTGTGGAGGACTAGAGCCGATGAGTGCCCAATGGGATGTTACCTCCTTCATCAGAAGTGAGTCTTGATAATGAATTGTGTCAACCAACCTTATGTATAATCCGCTTAGATTTGACAGTGACAGATTCTACGAGTGGACGAGTGATGGTAGCTTCCATGTACACCGAGTCAGGCGTTGGTCCTAGCTTTCCAAGGACGTATTCGCAGTTGATCACTTCTCCTATTTTGGAGCTTTGTCCTGCAGAAGGAGATGATCATGAATCTCTGGAACCTGTAGTTGAGTGAATATTTTTTGATAATTAACAGTTGGACTCCTCTCTAGTTGGATTGTGTATCATATTCGATTTTTACACATTGGAATCATAAATAAATGGACTGAATAGTTTGAACTCAACTCACAGTGTTAATAAGAACGCGGGCACTCGGGCCGGACACATTTCCACATACGAGATGACGTCACAGCAGCTTCACTTCCCGACCACCATGTCCCAAATTCCTGATTATTATAAAATCTTAAACGTTCCAAGGACTGCGACACATGAACAAGTTCGTCAAGCTTACAAGAAAGAATCATTAAAGCAGGTTTCCAGTTCCGTGAAATCGATATAACACTTACCCAATAGCAGGACTCATCCCGATAGACTGGTAAATGCTACCCCTCTAGAAAGACGACAGGCCACAGAGCGTTTTCAGGTATCAGATATGCATCGTACTCATTGGACCAGTCCCAATTGTGATTATAGGCCGTAGCGGATGCATATTATGTCCTTTCGGATACTAAACGCCGAAGAGAGTACGACGTGCTGTATGAGAGTCGCTCCGACAAGTCGACAGACCCAAATGCCTCCTCAAGCTTCTTCACTAGCATGTTTGGTAGTACCAGCACAAATACCACTGGGGCACAGCCGGACCCCAACAATGTGTTTACCGACGTTTTTGACGAGGTGCGCAGAAAATCAGTTGTCGGTCAACGTTTGACTTGACATCTTTACTTCAGCTGCTGAGGCCGGAAGTTGATCGCCACACCAATTGGTGGGCATGGTTGGGTGCTGTATGTGGAGCAGGGATTGGGTTCATTATTGGAAACCTCCCTGGACTTATGTTGGGCGGCGTTGCTGGAAACAGACTGGGGGCGGTGCGGGATGCAAAGGGCAAATCTGTTGCCGCAGTCTTTAATGACCTCGGTAATCAACAGAAAGCTGAGGTAATTGTCTTATCGCATCAAGTTAATCCCGCATGTCAGACTAACAATGAACGATTCATTAGATCCTGCGCGCATTGGCAATGAAGGTCCTTGGGTCAGCTTTGTAGTTTTATAAATTTTGGTTTTACTCTTTCTCCCACCACTATTATCAGACACGGTGTGGCTTGATGTTTAGAGAAATATATCAGAAGAGCAAACTGCTGTATGCCATAGCTCAGGAAACATATATTCTCCTTTGGAAATTTTGAGTTTAGCAAGAAATTTCCACTATGTATGTGACGAAGCTAATACAATGCTACTAAAATATAAAGCAAGAAATGACATGATGTTAAGGTACCAGAAAAGAAATACAGCTTCAAAAGAAACAAGATGTTTACCGCCACAAATCCCCTTGGCGAATATTATCGTGTTCGTCCGTATTGAGTTTTTTTTGGTATGACCAGATCGGGGAATAATCAGTTATGCCGCATGCTCCATTGGCGAAAGCGAAGTTCAATTCGGCGAGGGCCTTTTCTGACGATGTTGTCGGTGAAACAAGCAACCTGTCGGTCGTCATCGATAACGACTGAGGAAGGGGTAGTGAAATGGAGGATGAACTGGGAGTTGGCGATGCGGACTCGGGGTAAGTTAAAGGTGAATCCGAATCCTCTTCTGCTTTCCGGGAATTGCAAGTAAATAGCATACCCTCATCGTAGGGTAGTTGGACCTGACTGTAGCTGTCGCCTGGAATAGATCGGGGACCCTTCCTCCCCAGATGGTACTGGTATTCATCATCAACGTCCATCAGGTCAAGGGAAGTAGAAAGAGGTGACCAACTCGATGAACCTTTTGAGGTGTCTTCCGAGCGCATACGAACGTCGTCATTGTCAGAAGCATGGGGACGTGCTTTGCATCTTGGACGCAGAGTGGAGGACTTGTGACCCCGCCTCTTACGTTCATTTGCTTTTTGGCAAACTTGTTGGTGCAAACGAGACAGTTCATAATCTCTCATACGGCGGATCAACCCCTCGCCATTTTCTATAACGCTTCGGCGGAGCTCCCAAAACGCGGCGGAACGTAGCGTTGTGAGATGACTAACGCCAAGACATCCCTCTTTCTCTATCTCGGCGTTCTGAGACCTCCTGGTGTCGCCAGTGGAGCGTGCGGAAGGAAAAAGATGAAATTCGGCGGGTGTCATTGGGAATTTGGGAGGGGAGCCTGAGGACGGATCATTCAGACCTTTGGATGACGACAGGCAATGTCCAGGTGTACTCTCCAGGGAAGAAGGCTGCGTAAATAGAGTCAGTACAATCGCCCAGCGAATGCACCCGTTGAATGCATACAAGACTGTCTCCTCGACGGCTGTTCCTTCGGAATTGGTAGTGACCCAAGTCTTCATTCCCCCCAGTGTCATTGACTCTTCCTCTCACATTCTGCCAGTCTGGCGAGTGCGAAGAATGGGATCTGGGACGGACGACAGACATGATGGCGGCGCAATCTGACCGTTGGGACAATCATTGATTTCGGAGGCTGATGATACACGTGAGGAAGTATATATTTATCCCGAATTCCCTTTAAAGGAACTGACATCAAACACGGGTATTAATTCCGACTTGTAGCAGTCGCGGTGATATACTAGTCGGACCATTTTCTATAGGATGGTATTCAGCAAGGTCTTTTTATCAAGGAGACGCATACCACTGGGTCCGCTTCATCTGCCCTTGATCCATTTGCATCGAATAGCTTCTCTCCGTCACATGGGTGCAGAATAGGTTCACAAATAACTCACTTCGTTTACCAACTTGAGCCCTTCCGATCGAATTCGTTCTTGAAGCTGCTTAAAGTAGGACTCATTCTGCGTTTCATCAAGCAGCTCTTGCATTGACAACCGCATGGTCAGCGCCCAGGGTGATGCCAACAGACATTTCCCTAGTCTCAATCAGCGAGGCACCATGCGCGCAAGTATTCCATGACGTTACTTGTTATCCCACTAGGAATCGATCGCAGCGCAAGGCAAATGTTCGGAGAAACGAGTAAAGCGAGTGGTTCCTCTTCTCCTGGTAACTGTCGATCAAGAATCTTTGACATCACGCCCAACAAGTAGTTCCATGCCTCATGCCGTAGCAACGAATCGCGACGATGCGCAGAAGTCGTCAAAAGGTAATACGCGAACGCGGCTTTATGAATCTTTCAGACCAATTTGTGCCCCCGAGTATTGCGACCTTACCTGGGACTGACAGGTGCTGATTCAAACCTTGCGTTGTTAACGACCAAATATCCTCGTCCCTTATTTTAATGATTTCTGGTTTCTTGCTTCGTAAAATGGACAAGACTGTCAAAAACGGCCCCAGGATGGCCGTGTTCAAGGAATGACGATCGACTCCCCCCAACATAGACTGGGAGATGTAGCCAACGAAGGAAGAGATTGTTTGTCGTAAACCAAGGTCGTCGATGCTTGACTGGAGGAGTAAGGTCGAAAAATTTAATAAAGACTTTGCAAAATGGTTTTGGATATCCTGATCTTGCTTCTCGCCACCTTGATCAGAAAGCAGCCTGGAATAGAGGTTAAATTTTAACATCACAATGGAATGCAGATATGCACGTTATACAACACCGCATTGCTAGTCAATAATCAACGCAGGTCTGTCACGTTGCATGTATAATCACGTACATTCATCTAGATTTGAAAGGAATTGCTTGTTATGTAATATCTTCTTCAGTGAAGACGAGATCACTTTTACAGGGATCAAAGCGAGTGCTTCGACGATCAAAAATCTGACTGGAGCTGATTCAGGCGGAACGCCCAATCTCGGAATGTCTCGAACAGGACATACCGAGGATGTCCTCTCCATCGTGCATTTCAATGAAGGGGAATAGTAATATTAATGAGTTGACAAATTGAGGAACCAGGTCTTCAAACTGGGGGTCTTTTTCGAGGACGTTGGCCTCTAGATACTGGATGGTCGCCCAACATAACTTGCAGAGAATTCGTATGGTTATGTAGCGCGGTATAAGGCTCCAGTTTCTGTCATCAAGGATCTCTTTCAGCAATTGCTGTACAGAAACATCAGGAAACATAGAAAAAAAAATAGATTATAACTTACAACGACCATAAGACTGGATGAGAATGCGTCTGAAAGGAGGGTACATTGGAGATCAATGCCGAATATCCTCTGGTCTAAAGACTGGTGTCTTGTGCCATATATTGACGCATGCACAAGGAAGAACCACGTCGCTGACTTCACCAAAGCGCAGATTCAGACGACCAGTTAATAGAAAGAAGATATAATCACCAGAGATCGCAGACACTCTGTATTTGCAAGCCGCTGATCACTCCACGTAGACCAGCTCCATGGGACGACGTTTCCCCATCGCAACAGAATGCACTGCGCAGGATCAGGCCTTTCCAGCACACAGAGTTGGGAACTACTTTGGCCCAAGATAGTCTGTATGATTTCGAGGATATGCCCAAATCCTTCCGGTCGGAGATGAGATGTGTATGTTATGTCCCCTGGTTCTGTATGGGAGTGGGCATCCTGAATCACGGTTAGTACAATAATTGACCAAGAGTTGAAACAAAGGGTCGCACTGCGAACAATGAAACAAACATGGCTAGTTGAGTTTTATCGACGAATGAACCTTGCACCACAGAAGGAGAAACACTAGCACATGCAGCTTGGTTAATAGAGAGATACAACGAGTGTAGAACTTCCAGGGGAGGAGGACTACAGCGAAGTTCATCATTCGTACTAGACATATTAAACGAAGTTCGTACCCTTCTCTTGGCCAGGATTTGTCCGAATTTATTTGCTTTACCAAAATGTATGCTGTGAAACAGAGTGATGTTGCCAACCGTCGGGCAGCTGGAGAGAAACCGCTGGTTCCCATTACTGCAACCACGGCTTTCCAACTATCTGGAGATGACATATGATATGAATTTAAAACGCAAGTTTGTGAACGTACCTGGGAGCTGAGTAGCTGCACGTATGGTATCTTCCTCCCTCCTCAGTTGAATCCATTCGGCCTCATTTTCTAGATTAGATGCCGCTAAACCAACTGCAACTGGGGTTGCCAAAATGCTTAATTTCGCCAGCACTACGTCTATCCACGTTATGATGAGGGTGTTGGAGCCCGGTACTTGTTCTGCGAGACGAGCACATTTTCTGAAGTCCAATAACCTCTGCAAAAACAAGAGGGTTCCTGAAAATTGATTGTCAATAGCGTGGTTTTAGATATGGGGTTGCATGCACCGAGTTGGGAAAAAATCTGAATGACTTCGGGAACGTGGTCTGTGCGGCTCAAATATTGCGGGACACCATTCAAAAAGTGTAACAACAAATTGGACGATTCTTGATAATAAGATTTATTCTATATGGAGTGTAAGCAATTCGAAAAGCGAAAATTTAATAAATCTGGGTACCTCGAACAAGGAAAGTGCATCTCGTTCACACAGAGTTTTAACAGCACTCCTCACTGATTCGAAAGATGGCACACCCACATCTGGGTCTGGATTCAGGTCGTGAAAAGTATGCCTGGCTTCGGTGTCAGTATCAGATTCAGTATCGCTGGCGCACTCCATGGAAGCTCAAGAAAAAAGATGCCCAGTGGTCAGATATAAGTAGCGCTGTCAAGGCTTGACAGGCATTGCTTCAACAAATGTCACACAAATGCGATTCAAAGGCCTTGTATAGACGTCAAGAAAGTAGCAAGATTTGTGGTACATTCCAGAGGCTCTTCGTTATGCGAGAGCAACGATTCCAAAGTTTTAGATGATTGCTCTGTCTAATTCAAATTCGGATGAGAGATGAAAAGAGAAGTGAAAGATACGCACTGCAATTTCGAAAAAATCCAAATTCTCCCATTTCTCTTCATCTTCCTGACGAATGATATGAAGCATTTCTCTCCTCACAGCAGAAATTCCGCCTTGGCCGAGGCCAGCGGAATCGTCCGCTTTGCGAGCTGTGACATGAACCTCTTTCGCTTCTCCGGTCGGTTTCTTGTTCCTCGGTGGAGGAGGTTCATCTGGATCTGGAGGAGGACCATCGTCTGAATCGGAGTCGGACTCACCAGCACGCGACCGCTTGCTTTTTCGTGACAGAACATCAAGATATGTCAACGATGGACGCAGCTGATGTGCTTCACTTATTGGATGCAAATGCAGTTTTCCTGCAATAAATGAGTTCACCGAAAAATTCACATAAATTAAGCTCACCATCTCTAACGATACCCAATATATAGACAGCTCGCTGAGGTATTTCCTCACTTTTGAGACGAACATCCGTAAGCCGGGGTTCCTCGTCCTCCTTCACCTTACCTTTGCTATCGTGGCTCTGTTCCCTGTCCTCTTCCAATCGTGCAGCTCCCAGCTGTTTTGACCTTTCGAGGCTACGAACTTCTGATCGTGTATCCACCGGCACATGTATTTCAAGTCTACGTGAGTTTGGTTTGAGCCGTGCTTTGATGAACTTCCCGCTCGCTGCGGCTGTCGGAGGAACTTGAAGGGGTCTATTCAAGAGTGGAAACTGGTGGATGTGGACATTGGGAGAGAGAACATCAGAATAGTGGATGGGCAACACAGACACGATCTCGTCATCCATCATAAGGAGGTCGCCGTAAAAAAACAGTAGATAATTACATAAGCTTTAGTATTCAACCATGACCAAGGGACCAGTCATCGTTATCACAGGAACACCGGGAACGGGAAAGTCCACTCATGCCGAACTGCTTGCCAGTCAGGTTCCTTTGAAGCATATAAATGTTGGTGAATATGTCAAGGCGCAAGGCTTGTATGACGAGTATGATGAAGAATGGCAGTCCTACACGGTGAACGAGGATAGGGTGCGCATGATACTTATTGGGCCTCAAATTAATTAATCAGGATCCAACAGCTGCTAGATGAGCTTGAACCTATTGTCGCAGATGGAGGGGTAATCCTTGATTGGCACACTTGCGATGCGTTTCCCGAACGCTGGGTTGATCTTGTAGTTGTGCTGCGATGTGCCCATTCAAGACTTTGGGAACGACTCGAAAAACGGTATTAACGAGTGTGATGTTATAACCAATATTGCTGACCCGTCTCGTCTTTCTAGCGGGTATCCACTGAAAAAGATTCAAGAAAACAACGAGGCTGAAATCATGCAGGTCGTTCTTGAGGAAGCCTGGTCATCTTATGTGCCAGAAATCATCGTCGAACTGTCTAGCGAAAATTCAGAAGATCTCGAATCAAATATAGCAAGAATACTAGAGTGGATTACCCAATGGACTAAAAACCAACAGGCGGGCTAAAAATCGGAATAAGAATGTGCATAGTCAAAATTATGGAATGGTTGCAACCAAGTACGGAGATTATTAACGTTTTACCTGCTACGCGCCCAGACGTATTTAGGAGGATTGCAGAGAGGGAACCCATTCGAATGCAAGGCTTCATTCTCAAGCCTTTTCTTCTTGCCCTCGAGAATTCTGACTTTTTCAAATTAGTAGACATATCTAAATGCAAACACAAATTGTGAATGGGGAGGCTTCGAGCGGAACAAAGCAACGCACGCTGCAAAGTAGGTCATTCGCAGCCCCGTCGTTTCTGCCTTTGGCAGTCACTTGTAACTTAGAGGGTCGTTATTTTAAAAAAATGTGGCAACATACTAAAACGACGTTGTCGAAAATATTCAGGGAGCAACGAAGGCGCGGTTTGAATCGACTAACCTTCCATCCAGGGTTTTTTTCTAACAGTCTAATTGGACCATTATAATCACGAAAGACGTGTAGACACAGTTGAAAAGTCGAATGGATATACTTCGCACCTCATCGTCGACTTCCAGTTCGATGACCCTCCATGTCTTTGGCTCGTCTAGAGTATTAGACTTTGTGGAGGTGTTCAAAGCAGTGGCAAGGAGCAAAGACCTATAAATAGTTTCGTTTGTGTGGTAATATTGTGTCCTTCAATTTCAAATGCCATCCGTCGCCACTGTCAGCGATGCGACTCCCGAACAGCGAATCCCATCTTATGAAGGCAGCACGCAATTCAGGAATTGGAGATATTCTGTTGAACAGCTTGCACACACCCGAGCAACGTTGAACGAGGCTGCCGTTGCCACCATCCGAAATACTTTCGAGAGTGACGAGGTACTGACAGTGGATCGTATCTAGTTCAATGCTCAGCCCAGTCATAGCCAGGGTCCTCTCGGAACGTGGCTTTCTTAAACGCAGATGAAGAGCTACTTCTTATCAAACTCTATATCACAAAGATCACTCAGCTCTGCGGTCTGTTTCGATTTCCCGAGGAAGTAGAAGCGACTGCTGTCACTTACTTGAAACGGTTTTATCTCAAAAACACAGTCATGGATTGGCATCCTAAGAATGTAATGTGTGTATTTTTTCAGACTTACATAGTATCAGTTTATCAAATTTCTTCACAGGCTGACAGCCTTATTCCTTGCTGCGAAAACGACCAATAACCCAATATCATTGGAAGTTTACACTTCCCATATCCCAAAGACAACGCCTCAGGATGTTCTTGACCTTGAGTTTCTGGTTGCTCAAAGCTTAAATTTTGAGTTTGCCATCTGGCATGCTCACAGATCGTTATGGGGTATTTGGCTTGAAATTCAGGTACATGAGACAGCCCTTCTCGAATTGACTGAATTAATCTTCTTTGTCCTACAGAAGTTGCAAGGGATTAATGAGTTGGACGCAACCCTGTACGACACCGCCTTGAAACATGTTCGCACTTCTCGGTTATCAGATACAGAATTGATCTATCCACCCTCTCAGATTGCCCTTGCCGCCCTTTCTCTCGCTGATCCAGAACTCGCCTCACAGTGGATAAACGCAAAAGCAACAGAAATTGCCGATCTCAAACATGTTTTGGGTGGAGTCCAGTCTATGATCGTGTCGCAAGGACAACCACCAAGCGTCGATGATGTGCGTGAAGTGGACAGGCGCCTTCGGTTGTGCAAAAATCCTGAGAAGGTCGTCGGCAGCAAACCATACCTTGCCAAAAAAAATGACGATGAACGTATTGAAGCGGAAAAACGAACTAAGAAGGCCGCTGAGAGTATTAAGGCAATAGAAGGCGAAGATCCCTTTGGAACTGAGCTGAAAAGCAAAGGTCTAGTGGATTATGAGGATGATGACGAGGATTAGTAAATACAATGTACATTGGATGTAAAGATGAAAAAATGTGTATTCTCAGAAACATGAAACTTCCTTTTCCAATCAAGCAAGGGATAAGGTAGTGTTGTAAAGAATAATTGCTCTTGGCTTCATATTGACCTCGCGTATCGTGAATGCGAATTTGTGAGGCTTCGAAGAGGCCGAATGGAATCTCATATACATAGGTTGATTTGTAGCACAACAAAAATCAAGTCGATTCAACTCAGAAACCTGGATACCCGAATAAGATCTGTAATGATTTTTTAGAACGTACTCACAGCAATTACAATCGAATGGACACAATGCCGTATCTGTTCGGAAGTGTCGAGATTCGAGAAAGGAGATGCGACAGGTAACTACTTACCACCGCATTGGTTATTTATACCGAGCTCATCCTCTTTATATACTCGCCAACCTTCCTCCGTTCTTTTTTCTGAGGAAAGACGAGATGGCGGTCATGTTCGACATAGGTCGTAAAAGGGCTTACGTCCAATGTCACTCCTGGAATCCTTGAAGGCCGCGACATCCTCTGGATTACCTTCTGGGTTCCCAGGTCGCGAGGATTTATCTTTTTTCCGTCGCTTTGCAAGAGTTGGTAGTTCGTGAGGTGTGTCCACGATTATATCTGGGAGCCGCCGTTTTTTGGAGGGTTCGGGCTGTATGCATTCTTGCAATGCGATTGCCGTTGAACGTTTCTTCTTCTTCTTCTTCTTTGGTGATAACAACGACGAGGGGGAAGTGACCAAGACTCCCTTGGAAGCAAAAATGTTGTCGATTTCGGACATGAATGGAAGTGATACAAAGTAAAGAGTTTGGTGTGCCAAATGTTTGGATTGCCCCGCTGTTGTGTGCTGCTTTCCCTTTTGACCATCTGCCTCTGTTGAAGGCACTTCGTCATGGTGTAGGTCCTAACATATGTCCAATACCATAGGTGCCTAATTCTTCGTTTGTACAGTCCTCAGAATGGCCAGCAACCGCGGCCACAGCAACCGGGTTTCCCAAATTTCGACTCCTCTTTCATCAATTCTCCGCAGGCCCAGGGCAACATGAACCGGTTAGGTCTTGCCGGCAAGGATCCATTGAAGCAACGCGAACAAGGCTTTCTGCAAGGGCTAGCAACAAGCTTTGCTAAACGAGGCCACCCGCTGCCCCCTGCATTAACTGGGATCAATTTCCCGAATTATGACCCAACTAACACCTCGTGGTCAATGATTGAACCCGGGAGCGAGGTTGGTACTTTCAAGCTAGTAGGGAAGGATGTCAATCTTTTCAAGTTCTGGGGATTAGCCATTCAACAAGGAGGTGGACAAGCCGTATGTCCCGGCCATTTCCACTCGGAACGATATTAACTTTTCGCAGATCGAGAACGCAAAATCATGGCCCGCATTTCTTCCTCATCTTGGTTTGCCTGAAGAATACATGGACCCCCAGACCAATGCCCCGATACCAGTAGCCAAACTCCTACGCGACCAATACACGACTATCCTTGGTCCTTTCGAACAGATGTATAGAAGGAACCTGCATGAGCAGCACAAAAAGCTCCAAATGTCTCAAAATCCATCCTCTTTTGCTGATCCACAATATCTGGCTCGTCAAACTTCTGGCATGCCGCAAAGTGGAGTACGGCCTATGAGCTCTAATAGCATCATGCCCCAATCCATGGCTGGTTCAAATGGTCTCGGTCAATTTCTCCAGGGTGGAAACCAGCAAAGGCCCGCATTCGCCGCAAACGATTCGCATAGCTCTTTAACTTCTGATCTAGATACCCTTCCTCAGCCAGTTGAAGTAGACCTTTTAGACCAAGACATTCAGGGAATTAAGCGGAAACATGACAATGATGGCACAGAAACGAAAAGAGCCCGTCAGAAAACAGGTTCGCCTCACGTAAAAAAAATTGATTTGTTGTTTCTGAACACACTATTGCTTGCAGATCCACCCGACAGTAATCCGGTGGGTCAAAATCATCCTTTACTGACCATTTTCTAATACATTTCTAGATGCTGGTGGATGTTGCGAACAACGTCCCTAGCAGACCAGAATCTCAACCCCCAACAAGTGTGGCCACTAATCGTCCTCGGCAGCAGTCCATGCGCCGCAAGATTGAGTACGTACCATTGGCACGGGAAGTCGATACCTATGGTGGCCGAGACGTGCACGCGATCGATGCAGAATGGTCAAACCAAATGTCGCGGCGGCTTCTGCGAGACATCCACGAGTGGGGTACTGTTGACACGGAACACCTCTCGATGTCTCTGCGGTCACGGCTAGCGATCGAGTTATCATATGCTCTAACTACTTTCACCGTGTTGTCAACCATGCGGGCTCAAACACCTGGCTCTGGATTTCCGATCGTTAATTGTCCAGAGCTGCTGGATGATGCGCTTGACTTGATGGAGGACGTAGCATTTGGAAGCCCAGAAACAAGCTCAGAATCGCATTCCACGGAAACGAATGAAAAGATTCACACCAACCGAGAATTAGTAGCTCTCGTTCAAGAGACCGAAGGACGGCCCTTTGCACCTCTTGAATTTCACCAAGGTTCAAAGGAGGCATCTTTGGGTCCTATGCCACGACCCGGGAACATAGTCATCTCTGTTGTTGCAATTGTCCGCAACCTCTCGATTATCGGCGATAACATCGAATTCCTGGCCTCGTTTCCGCGGCTGGCAGATAGGCTGCTACGCTTGTGCATTTTGAAACAATTTGATGGCAAACCTCCGACACCATTGTCGCTGAATATGTCATTGTCTGACCTCCTCTTCGTCCGGAGAGAGACGATGTTTATCTTTGTCAATTTGGCTGGATTCATCAACTTGTCTGCTTTACCCTCCTCAACTGGTACTCGAATTGCAAGACGAATATTCGAACTGATCGCGTCCTACCTTATTGATCCGATAGACTCCGTCCCTCCATTAGCGTCTGTCCAACTTTCAGGCGTACCCCCTAGTTCCTCACTACGACCTCCGGTGCTCGCAGACATGGCCTTGGAAGTCTTCACCAGGGTCAGCCAGAGCGACGTGAATCGGCAGTTCCTCGCGAGAGCGATTCCCCAGCGCATCTTGTGGCAACTCGTAACAAACCTAGTGCACCGTGTTCCTATGATTGAGGCCGATTTTTTGCTCATGCAACGAGAGTACTGGCAAAGTTATGTGGAGAAGACAATCATGGGCATATACTCCCTTATTTTTATGGCTCCATACGAGCTAAAGCAGAAGATCAAAGCGGATAAAGGATTGGGAATCAAGACTGTTTTGCTAAGGATGGCACAAAGGGTTCTTCTCGTCCCGAATCACGACAACAGAGGTTTTTTTGTCATTCCTGCCCGCCGGGCTGTGGAAGCTATGAAATTGTTGGACAAGGCCGAAGAGAAGGTGGATGCTGCCGAGCCAGCAATGCCAGCGCTTCAGTTTGGAATGGGTTTTACTGAAGGGGACGATAAGTCCCTTGACAAGGGAACTGGATTGCTGGGAGCGAACAAGGATGTAGCTTGGGAGATGCTTAATATGCGGGAGGTTTACAATGATGAGGTGTTCTTCAATGAGCTTGATAGTTTAGTGCGGGTCGATTGTCCATGAAATTCGTTGGATCTTTTGTTGTATTTTATCTGTTGTAACTTCTATATCGCTTTGTTTTCTGCACGTGATCTCGATATAGTGATCCAGACGGCATCCCACTTTCAACAAGGATCAATGTCAGAAAACATACCACCCCCGACATACTCGCAGCAGGATCCCGTAAACGCTGGTGGTCATCAACGCAATCTGTCTGAGCCAGAGATCCTGATCACCCCCACCGTCGATGCTGTCAACTTTCAGAAGGGCTTCCTCGGAGCGGAAGGAGAACGCGCTGCAATAGAAGGAGAGTTGCAGATAAAAGGTGTTGATGTTGAACGCTGGTTACGCATGTAAGTCTAGCAGATCAACTATGGAGGCCCGCTAACATATGAGCAGGACAATTTCATTGCGCTCGTTTGAGGCTGCCTATGAACATGACATAGAGCTTGCCATCTCCGAGCACGAATTATGGACAAGGGACTCAAGCGATGGTGGTTTTCCGTCATCCATTCCTTTTTCTATTCCTCTATCCTCGGATATGCCCCAGTCGATCCAGACCTCTCACTCAATACTGGCACATACTCTGACGACGTCTCTATACCCCGTGGATGGCAGTTTGCCCATCTCAAAGAGTCTCGTTGTTTACACACGACGATTTACGTCGCATTCGGTTGTCTTGCCTGCCTCTCCAGAAACCCATTCGCTGGAATATCCTACTCACGTCGACGTGCAGCTCCCACGGAATACTTTCACATCCGCAGAACCTATCCTACTATATGTCACTGTTCCGCCCCCTTCTCGCGAAACTGTCGTAGATCGCGGTCTTCGGCTTCGTAATATTCGAGCGGAACTGATCCGTGTGGTCAAGGTCAAAAGGGAACATCTTGAAGACAATGATGAGGACACAGGAAGTGAGCTCGGTTTGGACGATGGGCATGCGCACCAGACTCTGGATACAGACCAGTCGGAGGATGCCTCTCTTCCGTCTTCTTCGAAGATGCCCCTCTCTCCGTTGTTCCTAGGTTCATCCTATCGGGCGGTCATCGCACGCTCGGGTGCTTCTTGTAGATTTCATTTTGCACGCTCTATCAAGCAACGTTTCGTCCTTCATCAAAACTCATCCAGCTCACCTTCAGACTCACGAACAAACCTCGAGCGCATGGAAAGCGATATTGATACTGCCCTGATTACTCAGTCCACAGTCTTACATGCTGTCTCATTTCTCATCAAGGTTCACATTTCCTTTGTGGACACTTCCAGTCAGACCGAACGAATTTCCACCATGGTCATCCCTATTACAATTCTTCCTCTTCATGCCACCCTCCCTGAAATATCTCCTGCTCTAGACGATGCCTACCAAAAGAAACATGATCGGCCTCCTGCCAGGACTGTTCGAGCAGAGGAAGCAGACCCTCTTGTACCGCGGTATTCTGAAGGAGAGCCGGGCCCCAGTGTGCTTCATTATGCACCTCCTCCTTTCGACGAACGTGATGCCCCCCCACCATTTTCCCATTCAGTCCTTGAAGCTTCCACGTCAGGATTACCAACTTTTCAAGAGTCAGAAAGAGAAGTCATCCTACCAGATACCAGCCACCTCCTGGATGATATCCCAACACAGCTCACAATTCCTGGAGAAGGAACTATATTTGGTTTCCCTCCCGAGGAGCAGTTTGACGGACATTCAGAGGATATGCAGCAGTCTTCGACACCACCACCTACGTTGGAAATGGCGTCAAGAGATACTGATTTGACCGCATTAACCGATCAACCCAACCGCGTTGTGATTGAATCGCTGAATCTGGTATTAGACCAGCATGACGATGTAATGCGGACGCAAGAACATCCTCCGCCGCCACCACCTCCCATGGACGATCCCTCCGATCCGCCTCCTTCCATCGACTCCGATTTCCGCTCGCCGCCCATTGCTGTTCCGCAATCCTCACCATCACCGGCAGACCATTCACCGTTGACCTATTTAGAAGCCTCTCTTCCAGCGAACGGTGGGCCAGTTGCCCCAACGATGGGCTCTACGCAAGGTGCTGCACCTCCTCCGTATCTCAATTCAGAGCAGCATCCCGTTCAAACTGTTCAGGTAATGAGACCACCACCATACGTTGACTAACTGCACTTCTTTGTTACATAACAATATACAGCAGTATTTGCATGCCCCTTGAACTTCTAGCACCCATGACTCTAGGTGTTACATTTAGAGAACATAATTATCAGAAATAAGTCATATAAGAGCAAGAGAAAGACATAAAAAGCATAAGGTATGGACAAGTCTTTGGGATAAAGGACACGTCAATTTCAGCAGTTGCACGCATCTCTGCCTTTGGTGGTGGGATCTTCTCCAAGGTCAACTCCCCGTTGTTGCGAACCTTCCCCTCGGTTGCTACCTGCACCAGGACGACCTGAGTTATTGCGGGATGAGGCCAGGATATGTTCAATTGGAATCTTCTTAGCTGGAGACAACCTCAGACGGATTTATTCGAAAATGAATAAAGGCATACGCACCAATTTCAGTGAATATTTCTACAATGCCATCTCCAGTCTTGGCGCTCGTTTCGAAAAACAAGAGCCCAGCTTCCGTAGCATAGGCTTGAGCCTCCTCGCGCGGTACCTGTCTTAGGCTTTCTGGTTCACCGGATGCCCCTGGTGTCTCTCCTGGTGTAGCAGTGGCATCGTCTGCCTCCTCCTCTGGCTCTGGTGATGACGATCCTGAAGTTGGAGACACAGATGGCTGGACAAGATCAATCTTATTTCCGGCGAGGGCAATGACAATGTTGGGGTTCGCTTGGCGTTGAAGTTCTTTAACCCACGACTTGGCTTTCTCTAAACTGCTAGCCTTGGTGACATCATAAACAACAACTGCAGCTTGAGCGTTTCGGTAGTACATGGGCTAAAAAGAAGTCTGTAAAAAAAAAGTTGATTGCATACAGAGAGACTCACTGCGAGCGAGTGGAAACGCTCCTGTCCTGCGGTGTCCCAAATCTCGTATCTCAGAACCCTATCCTCGAGACGACATTTTTGAGTCAGGAAAGCCGCACCAATAGTCGGCTCTTTGTTGGGTTGGAATTCATTAGAAACCTATAATTGCTTAAATGCTGCCAATTACGTGAAAGACGAAATAATCATACGAATCTTAGCACTACTGAGGATTTGCCGACCGCAGCTTCGCCTGTAAACAAGAATGAGCATAGAAATAGTACAAATACTGATAATGACTACCAAGTAAGACAAGCTTAACCTGAATTGCTTTATCCGCTGAACCTGTTGCAGAGTCTCCCATGATAGAGGTGGTGGTGAAGGAGACTTCAGACTGTGCAATGGAGTGACTTTGTTGTCACATGTTTGGGTAGACAAAATTCTTTGCACCAACTACATCGTTCTACATATGCAAAGGCGCCAAACTGCTCAAGTAGAAAGGCTTCAACTGATCACATGTTACAAATATACCGTTATCGATTTCGACCTCTTTCGAGTTGTCAAAGATAGCTGGACATACGAACGGAGCTGGGTCTGGAACACTGGCCGTAGTGGCAGAATCGAATGCGTCTTCTCTTTTCCACGTCACCGATCGCTTAGAACGGGACGTTGGCGCATTTTGCAGTGCTGAAGGTTGGCCGTAGAACCAATAGGACTTTGTTTTGTAGTTGAGATCACGCTGTTTGAGAAATGCTGAATATTTCCCGGTTGGGTCGCCATATGCTGCGGCAATGGCTGCAACGTGAGGAAGAATATCGCTGACGTCTTCACCGCGCGGGTCTTGACTCATGGCAAAGTCAAGTGCAGTTTGAATAGTTGCCCCATGGTTCGATTTCGCGGTCCAAAAGTTCACGCCAAGCTGGTCACCAAGCTTCGCGATCGCCTGTCGGAAGCCGATGAAAATGAAACATAACAAAAACGAGCAACTTACTATCATGGCTTCTAAGTTGAAGGCGCGATAATGGTAAGGACGTGAGCGGATGGCCTCAAATGGTTGCTCCCCGGTGGACGCTATCTGATCAAGAAACTGGTCGGAAAAATAGCTGGAAAGAGCTTCGATTGCGAGCGCATGATCCTTTAGCAATAAGAGAGACGCCTCTTGCAAAACAAAGAAAGTTCCATGATTACTGAGATAACACCGTCAATAGGGTTCAAAGGTTAACATGGATTACATACTTTGGACGAGTAGCAGCGAAGTGCGCAATTTTGCTGCTGGAAAGCCATTGTAGGTATTCTCCAGCCCATGAAGTCATAGCACCGGCAAGGTCGGAAGTCCAATGAGGGCTTTGTTTCGATTCCATGATCTTCACCGCATTCACGACCTTCACCAAACCTCTCAAATCGAGAAGTCCTGTAAATGACCCCAGACCATCAGACCCACCGGGGCCACGGACCATTTGACCGAAGGCAACATTCGGATTCATTTTAGTCGTTTCATTGACAAAAAGCGTTTCCATAAAATTGGCGAATTTCTCGGAAAGGGAAGGTTCGTCCCGAAGTGCAAAACCTACTGCAATGCTTATAACAGCCTGTGAAAATGTATTGAGAGTGGCGGGGCCATGCAGTGTCCGTACGTCGGGATTTACCTGCCCGTCGCGACCGACATAAGGACAAAGTGTCCAGGCTAACATCATCAGTGAGCAAACCACTCCAGTTAACCATACAACCAACGACTCACTCGCACTGGGTGGAATAGACTGTGTGGGAGAAGGTGTACAAGTCGACTTGGTTGTCTTTGCCGCTGCTTGGGCTGGTCCTACAGTTGTAGTTGAGGAGCTTGTGGGGGACTGCGTCTTCCCCTCAGGAACTGAGATGACGGTAGATGGTAATGGAATAGATGGAACTGGAGTAGGAATATGGCCAGCGATACCAGGCGGGGTATTAAGGATGGCTGGAGAGTTGTATTGCCGTTTAAGAATTGACTCGGATCTGTCCAAACGCGCAAAATATTGGTAGGGGTCGTCAAGACTGTAGGAAAAGAATGAAACATCTGTAGACGATGGAGAAGCTTCATGTTTGTCTTTGGAATCTACAGTGTGAGCAAGATGGGTTTTGCCACCGGAGCACCAATTGCAAACGGGCCAATGGCTGAGGGAGACTGTGAACGAACAAGTTTGCACAAGTGAATATTACTTACTATGGTGCCCAACTCAAGTAGTCATGGGAATTTCCATTCGGCGGTAAGATGCCCTCCGCTTCTACAATGCCTTATCAGTGGTCAGTTTCTGTGAAATACTGATCAAGATTTTGGCACGCGTACTGAAGGGACCCCCGTTGGCGTATTTGTGGGCCAAGAGAAACATAGTTTTCTCGGCTTCTGATGTTGTAGAGTCGCGACCCGAGCTTTGGTTCTTTGAGACAACATAACTGACAGAAACCCAGTCGGTGGGATCACCTAGTAGGATCAATTAGCGAGAGCCCAATGAGATCAGGGTCGAAATTACCGAATACCACTCCAAGAATTGATGAGAAAAGAAGTAGTCTCGTAATAGTCATGATAAACAGTAGAACCCTCCTGGGGACTTGATAAGGAGAAACTGCTGAGTGTCAACATTTTAGACACTTTCAACGAGGACTGATTATGTATGATCAGGTCAGAGATTGGTGCCGTTCACGTGGTAACTATTGAGTCATGAACGTTTGAACATTGTCAAAACTCAGTACTCAGTACTTGCAACAGCGGCGGCCTCGTTCTCGTGCACCTGGTTTCAGCTGCATCAATGACCAGTGCTCCTGGCTCTGTCAAGGTCAAATCCTCCCAGAAACACCTTTCCAAGATGCCAACAGATCTCAACGTGAATGATCTGCTCAATTTCACGTTGCCGCCTAGGCAGCAGCGACCAATCGCCAGTACCCCTCGAAGGAGCAGGAGAACGGGGACTCGTCAAGCGGTTTGGAATAAGGAACGTCAGTATTTCCACTTTGTTGCTGAAATTTATGATTATGACTGGAATCACCCAGGCTTTGTGAATGCACAGTGTCGGTTTGTAATGAATCCGACAGGTGATTACACTGCACACTTCGCTGATCCGGATATGTTCGTTTCAGTCCGTTATTCGCGTCTTTGTGGTCGCTTATCACTTATCACAGATTCTTTCAATGGCATGATATTCTTCAGGTCATCATACCTCGAACCTCTGCCCTGTTCACCGCGACTGAGGGGGGTCCTATCCAAGATGACTTCATGTCATGTCCCATATGTTTATCCTCCCCAGCGGCGCCTCGAATCACCAAATGCGGCCATGTCAGTTTCGCACTTTCGTTTCTATATGTCTCTCTCACCCAAGTCCAGGTCTTCTGCTATCCATGCATTTTGCATTACCTCAGCGCTTCAGAGAATAAATGGGCACGGTGTCCTATTTGCTTCGATTCTGTCAATGAGCGACAGCTTAAAAGTGTTAAGCTTTTCGACAGAAAGGAATCAGATAAACCTAGTACCCTGGGGTCAGCTGCTTCATCGTCATCAAACACCATTTTCGATGCTCCTCGTGTTGGTACCTCCCTCAAGATGAGGCTTATCCAACGCCCGCAAATCACTACGCTGGCGTTACCTCGGTCGCCAACATGGCCTTCTGATATGCTACCACTGCACCAGACCCCTTTCCATTTCTTGCCAGATGTCTACAATTTTGCTAAATTCATGCTTGCCACACCAGATTATCTGATTGGCAACCTGAATAGTGATTTAGACGAGCTTGCAGCCGAACGGCGGATACTGGAATCAATCAGCGACTCTCTTGGCATAGTGTTCATTAACGCTGCAGAAACGAGAGTCAGAGAACAAATTGCAAACGCTTCCACTCTGAACACTTCTATACTGAAGGGCGAGATAGAGAAAACCCTACGTAGGCAAGAGGAGGTAAACAAGCGGTCTGGTTTGTATGCCAAAGGAATCATTTTGGAAGATGTTGCAGAAGCTGAGGAGGTCCCACACGAGTTTATCGGGTCATCTTCTCGAAGTGCTTCGGCCACAGTTTCTGGCCATGGTCTTCTGCCACAACCGCGCAACCAACCTCGGCAGAGGCGTAACTTGAATCCGCCGCCACCCTCCACATCCAGCTATTATTTCTATCAAGCTGCATCGGGGCTGCCACTTTACTTCCATCCCCTCGACATACGAATCCTTCTTTCCCATTTCCACAGCTATTCCTCCTTTCCCGATGATATTACTGTCCATGTTGAGTTCGTCTCCCTAGGCTCAGTCAACGATGATCTGCGCAAACGATGCAAGTACCTTGCGCATATGCCAGAAGGCGCAGACGTTGCATTTATCGAGAGCGATTTGGAAGATGTAGTAGGTTCTGAGGGGTTAAAGAATTTCGAGGTTCCATTGAGGATGCGTACAGCGAGGAGAAAGGAGAAGGAAAGGAAGGAGGAAAAGGCCAAATTCAAAGCCGAAGAGAGGGAGAAGCTGAAGTTAAACGTAGGCTTATCGGAGTGGGTTGGCTCATCTAGTAGGGGGTTCGCAGACGGATATCCTCGAGAAACCATTGAACAGTCCTCATTTGTGGCACCAATACCAACGCCCGTAAATTCTGCGACTTTAAGTGGTGCTGGTGCATGGGGAGCACGTAGCTTTGCTTCTGCCTTACACTCGTCAAGGACCGTCTCTGCACCTCGACAAAGGTCGCCCAACCCGTCCAACCCGACCGCAGCAGATGAATGGGACATTGATGTTGCCTGGCATGAGTTAGAGCAGAGGAATGGTGGGGGACGAAGGAAACGCGCAAACAAGCTTGTGATACTCGGAAGTGGTGGAGGCGGAAGGAGATAGTTGACCATGGACTGTTGCCAAGGAGGGGAGGTCAAATCCATAACACATTCAGTTTCGTGCGCGCACAGAAATTGCTAAATACAACACGCAGTTGACGAGCTCAAATTGAAATTCCGCAACAAGGTGGATGTATACATGAGGTAGAAAATGTTAGCACAAAGTACCTACAAAGTCAGGGATTTTCAAGACAAGAAATTTATAGAGCGTGGTCGGTCGTAAATGAGACGGGATGAATTCGTTTACAGAGGCGGGAGCAAGTATCGATATGGAAGGGGTTTTATTTGCAACAACTCAGATCGGTTGCAGATAATTGGATGGTGCAACTAGGAACGGAAGCGTCATGAACAAATTCTGGATGAGAACTTAAACCACAACGTACTTCCTTGTGAGCCATCCTCCTTTCTCGCGCGCCACCACTTCCCTGATTGGTCAATAATATCAAGAATGTCTCCTTTCTGGAATGTAATCTCATTGGGGTCTTCAGGATTTGCAGTGTCTTGTGAAAAAAGGTATATCAGACAATGGACGGGTACAGAGGTTGTCACTTACAGGAATACATAGCTCTCGCCTTGTATGCATATGTCTCGGCTGGAAGGGGTTCGTTGGCTGACGGTGTCGATGAAATGCCAGCACCAGCGCCAACACCAGCTATAAGGGGTGAATGGGCTCCGTTGTCGTTTTCAGGTATTGATGCAGCACCTCCAGCAGCTTGTTCGCGGATGCTTCCGGCACCACCAATGCTACCGAAGGGCTTGGAATTGTCGCTCAAGGTAGGGCCAAAGCTATTTTGATTGCGAAGATTGTTCGGATTTGGGCTCACATAGCCAACAGTTCCAGGCTTGGTGTCAAAATCATGGGAACCGATGCCTCCAGACGAGTAGTTGGCTGAATATACATTGCCGCCCTGTACATTATGGATGGATGATTGTGTTCGTGTTCTTCGTCGACGCGAGGGAGGAGTAAGACCTCCCGTTCCAAGCATGTTGAATACGTGAAGTACGAGGGAGTCCTCCTCTGAGGTGAAATAAAGAACCCAGATGATGTCAACGATGGACAAGACCAACCACCCAGCTCCCATTGCGTTGAGTGACGGCGCCGCGGAAAAGATGCCGGTGGTTGCGCCTTCTACTGCGAAAACGATAGCGATTGCGGTGAAGACCGACACCTGGAGGCGGTGCATCGCTATTGAATCGGTTGCAAGAATGTAGAAGACTCCAAGAGTCACAAATAGTTGGAGGAAAATTGCAAACCACAGCGAGTTGAGTGTGGGTGACTTAACTGCGCGGCATGAATACTTGACCAGAAGCTCAAGACAAAAACGTACGTTGAAAGGTGGCAATACATAATGAGATGAACGCAGCAAACCAGCCAATCTGTGAAGCGATGAGATGTTTGAAATGCAGGATAATATGAAGGTACTCGCCACTGCCAGTAGAGTTGTAACAAGGAATAGATAGTGTGTAATAATGGGGGTGAAATCAAAGCGTTGGTTCCCTCTGGGAGGCATGGTGGTACGGAGAAAAAGCACAAACGGTGTCTCAACCAGCTCTTTCTCACGGAGCTTGACACAGCCAAATCCGCAACATGTACACAAACAACCCATGCTGATCCTATGCTGATCATTATCTTTTTTTTTTTTTGATTTCAGTAAACTACGAATTCCTCGAGAAAGGTATCACAACAAACTATTTCAGATACCTATAATCATCAAGTTCACTATGTTGCTAATCAATGCGGTAAATCTACTCTACGCACCAGTCATTTAAGAGGTCAGGTGACGGCGATCTTGACCTACCCTGAAGGAGAGAAATCGATAAGACAAGAATTTGATTTTTTCCATCTCGCCCCCGTTCTCAAAGGCAATCCCATAACACAGGATTGCGATTCTCTTTTTAATTCAATCTACTTACTGTGAAAACAAGACACGATGGTGTAGGTTCACGCCATTATCAGTTTTTCTCGACGTTGTACTCATCGATAATGATCACAAACAGTAACTTCACAGTTGGTTAGTCCCAAGCCTGTTACCAGTGGGCCGTCAATTAACATGAATCACAGACCAAATCCGTCAGCTGATGGACCGGCCAACCAACATTCGTAACATGAGTGTTATTGCTCATGGTGAGCAAAGATTTGCCACAAAGAAAACTGGTGTCTGATCTGTTACTTCTCTAGTCGATCACGGAAAGTCGACTCTAACTGACTCCCTCGTCTCAAAGGCTGGTATCATTGCTTCCGCCAAGGCTGGTGATATGCGATTCACGGACACCAGAGCCGATGAGAAAGAACGTGGGATTACCATCAAATCAACTGGTATCTCCATGTACTTCGAAGTCGATAAGGAGGATGTTTCTGCTATCAAGCAAAATACCAATGGCATGTTTCATTCCCCAGCTTATATTTTGTGTCGTCCACTAATTCCTGCCCTTTGTAAAGGAAACGAGTTCTTGATCAATTTGATTGACTCTCCGGGACATGTTGACTTCTCGTCTGAGGTGACGGCTGCTCTCCGAGTCACTGATGGTGCTCTTGTTGTCGTTGATTGCGTTGAGAGCGTCTGCGTCCAAACGGAAACCGTGCTTCGTCAAGCTCTTAGCGAACGTATTAAGCCTGTCGTCATCATTAATAAGGTTGATCGTGCTCTTCTCGAACTCCAAGTCGACAAAGAATCCCTGTACCAATCGTTCCAGCGTACCATAGAGAGCGTCAACGTCATTATCTCGACATATTATGATGAAGCACTCGGCGATGTTCAGGTCTATCCTGACAAGGGGACTGTTGCGTTTGGGTCTGGTCTGCACGGTTGGGCTTTCTCCCTCCGTCAATTCGCCAGCAGATATGGAAAGAAGTTTGGTGTGGACAAGGACAAGATGATGACTAGGCTATGGGGTGACAACTTCTTAAACCCTACTACCCGTAAATGGACAACAAACCCCACTGGTCCAGACGGCAAGCCTCTTGAACGCGCCTTCAACTTGTTCGTCCTTGATCCCATCTTCAAGATCTTTGACGCTGTAATGAACTTCAAGAAGGATGAAATCGGTCCGATGCTTGACAAGATTGAGGTCAAACTCGCTTCGGATGAGCGTGATCTTGAAGGCAAAGCCCTCCTTAAGGTTATCATGCGCAAATTCTTGCCCGCTGGTGACTCCCTTTTGGGGATGATTGTCATTAACCTTCCTTCCCCCGCTACTGCCCAACGTTATCGTGTTGAGACCCTTTATGAAGGTCCAATGGATGACGAATCTGCCATCGGTATCCGGGATTGCGATCCAAAGGGTCCTCTCGTACTTTACGTCTCCAAGATGGTTCCAACGTCTGACAAAGGACGTTTCTACGCCTTTGGTCGTGTATTCTCTGGGACTGTCAAAGCGGGTCCCAAGATTCGTATACAAGGTCCCAAATATATTCCAGGGAAAAAAGAAGACCTCTTCGTCAAGTCTATTCAGCGCACGGTTCTGATGATGGGTCGTTATGTCGAGCCTATTGAGGACTGCCCTGCTGGAAATATTATTGGCCTGGTTGGCATTGATCAGTTCTTGCTCAAGAGTGGTACTCTCACGACCGCCGAAACTGCCCACAACATGAAGGTTATGCATTTTTCCGTCTCTCCTATTATGCAAGTCGCCGTTGAGGTCAAGAACGCAGCTGACCTGCCAAAACTTGTCGAAGGTCTCAAGCGCCTATCAAAATCAGATCCTTGCGTGAAAGCCTGGATTTCTGATACCGGTGAGCACATCGTTGCTGGTGCTGGTGAGCTCCACCTGGAGATTTGCTTGAAGGTGCGATCGTGATTTCTCTATGATAATTTCCATACTCATCTGTTGCAGGATCTCGAGGAGGACCATGCGGGTGTTCCTCTCAGGCGTTCCGACCCTGTCGTCCCATACCGTGAAACTGTCAAGACCGAATCGACGATCGTTGCGTTGTCGAAATCCCAAAACAAGCACAATCGTATCTACGTGAAGGCTGCGCCGCTTGACGAAGAACTCACTAAGGCAATAGAGGCCGGAAAAGTCAACCCTCATGACGATTTCAAGGCTCGCGCTCGTCTTCTCGCAGATGAATTTGGCTGGGACGTTACTGACGCTAGGAAGATTTGGTGTTTCGGACCCGATACCACTGGGCCTAATTTTTTGGTCGACGTGACAAAGGGTGTGCAATATCTTAACGAAATCAAGGATTCTTGTGTTGCTTCATTCCAGTGGGCCACCAAGGAAGGTGTCACCTGTGAAGAGCACATGCGTGGTGTTCGCATCAATGTTCTTGATGTCCAAGTACGTATGTTTTTCTATTCAAAGGACGCTTTCCTCATGAATTTATTTGTCTAGTTACACACTGATGCTATCCACCGTGGTGGAGGGCAAATCATCCCGACTATGCGCCGCGCTACTTACGCTGCGTGCTTACTTGCAGAACCTACTCTGCAGGAACCTATTTACTTTGGTAAGTTTACGCCCGGTTGCAATGGCCCTTCTTAACTGGTTGTAGCGGAAATTCAATGTCCCGAAAACGCCATCGGTGGTATTTACAGCTGTCTGAACAAGCGTCGTGGACAGGTGATCAGCGAAGAACAAAGGCAAGGAACTCCCATGTTTACCGTGAAGGCCTACCTTCCTGTCTCCGAATCATTCAACTTCAGTGGAGAACTGCGCTCGCATACTGCTGGGCAAGCGTTCCCAACATTGTGTATGGACCACTGGGAAACAATGAACGGCTGTAAGTGCTTCTGTGTTGTGGAGAGAGGGTTGAGCTGACTGTACGACAGCGCCACTTGAGAAGGGGAGCAAGATGGAAGAATTGGTGACGAAGATTCGTGTCCGAAAAGGTCTCAAGGCTGAGATCCCTTCTCTTGACTCGTACTACGACAAGCTGTAATCGATAATCGATTGTATGCACATGACTGAAATATCATATTTTCTCTTGGCGTGAGAGCCTGTGTGACAAGAGTGACGCGGTCAGAACTTCATCGCTATCCATCAGCTTGCACTAATACACTCGCTCGCTTTTCTCAACTACATTTTAAGGTCCTTCGCTCTCCCCGTCGACGACCATCACTATCTTTTGCAAAACATGGCTGCTACCCTCTCTGGTCTCTCCGCCTGCGTTACCCGCATCCTCTCCCTCACTGGTTTCCCCAAGGAGCTCAAAACAAAGGACATCCAGGCCGCCTTTGCAGAATATGAGGTCATCTCAGGAGGTTTCAAGATAAAGTGGAGGGACGACACTAGTCTCCTCATCGTTTTCCAAGACGCAACCGTCGGTATGTCCCTGTCTCACGCTGTGAAGCACTGCAAGTTTTACTGTGCTGACCCATTCATTAGCAAAGCGCGCTTATCTCAACACTCTTGCGTTCCCCCCACCCGTTCTGACTTCGGCTTCAGGGGTGCACGCCAATATTAGACCATATGATGGCCCAGACGCACAGGCAGTCATCCAAACTGTCAACTCTAGGGGACAACATCATCCCAGTGCTTCCCGCTCTCATCATCCACGAGCGCCATCGGTCTCGGTTTTTCCCAACGCGCGGAGCACCTCAGGCTCCATTCTTAATCCGAATAACACCCGTAATGGACATTCATCTGCTCTCGGTGGCCAACACGTTGTCATCCCTGAGCGTCAAGCCGATCGAGAGCCTTCGCCCACTCTTCCCAACCTACCCTCACATCCTACGTTGAATGCGCTCATCAGCTCGTCGCTTGGTGATGCTGTTGCCGGTGCAGACCTTCTAGGCTCCGATTCGTCTATTTCGAGCACAAGCCTGCAACAGCCGCAACCCCTGCACCACGAGATGTCAGCTCCGCCTAGGATCGGCGACCCTGGCAAGCGGATGCTAGGGGCGGCGCTTGGCGTTCGGCATCCGGGCCTAGGACCGCGACTCGTGGGTGGGGGTGGGAGTATCTCACCCAACGGTATCGAACATGTCCAGCGGGCAATGGGAGGTCTTGTGGTTGCCGAGTAGTTCTGCGACCACTCGGGTTTTCTGTTAATATGGTTCGCGGATTCGTTGGTCATTACCTTTTGCTCATTTGTAAATTTCCTGGAATGTGTTTTTCACTATTGGCTTCCTTCCTTTTCAAATTTTATTAATCCTTCTTTGTCTGGTCATCATTTGGTACCTACAAAGCCAGCCATTTACACAATGTTTATCTTTTTACACATTTAATGCAGTACCGGATAATGCGGGAACAGCAAAGGATCATCACGTAACGCTCTTGGAACTATCCTTCATCTTATAATGACTACATCAGGTTTCCCAGTCGGATACTTTATCATCAAGTCAGCCGCTACGGGCAGAGTATTCGACGTTTACTTGGATGAGATTGATGATGGTACAATCATTACCTTGTCCCCTGAAAAAGAGAAGTCCATTGTCGAAAGTGAGTGTACAACATTTGCTCGAAAAGAATAGCATTGAAGAAATTGGAGGTTTTCGAGATCCTGGGACGAATAATCAGGTACGTCCAGTTGCCTGTGTACTTGTTGCTGCGATGTGAACTCTACCAGGTATTCTTCATTGACTCCTTCGGAGCGCTCTGCTCTAGATCAGCAGGCCACGCAATAGACATTGAAGGTATGTATGGCTACTGGGCCAGGTCTTCTTGAATGTTCACGATTGCCAGGCGATCGCCTCGTTATACGGCACAGGCGGCCTATATCCTATCCTTTCCCTAATGAATACGCACATCCTCTTCCAAAGTTCTACTATGAGACCACGACAGGAGAGATAACAGTCCAATTCAGCTGCGATCCAACCTATCCTCCACCTGGCACACAATCTTCAAATGCGTGGCGACAAAAGAAGTATCTGCTGACAGCACTCCCACAACGCAAGCCTCGGACGATCATCGACGACGCATCCGAATTTATCGCTTCGAACATCATCGGACCTCTTTCTTATCTCACTGGCGGACCACCTGTGAGTTCTGCTCGGCCTGATCAAGTGTTTGGTGGGGAAATAGACCTGAACGAAGATGAGGTCGTCGAAGGGGAAAAGGGGGAAGAAGCTGAGGTTGACGACGCCCCCGACCTAACGAGGAAAGTGAGGGTTGTTGCGATACCCTCTGCAGACAAAAACGAGTTGTTATCTGAGGCGGCGAGGAAAAGGAGAACGTGGATTGTTACTCCTCTGCGTCGTATGGTTGCGAAGACTGCTGCTTGAGACAAAGTTAGGTGATCATCAAGCCGCTCGTCGATATCCACACAATTTGTCACGTGTTCTTAGTTACGCGTCTCCGAGTGCAACATGCTGAATTCAGATTTCTTCGTATCATGTATTTTAAGGTTTTGACGTGCTTCATAATCCACAGAGGCACTTACGCAAGCGCTTACCACTCTTTTCTTGATACCACCAGCATATATGTCAGATATTTGGGTGCAGTCCATTACTCATCTCAACAACTTGCCCAGGGCAGACACCGCCCTGAAAATGCTGCAAAAAACAGCTTCTCTGGTCAAGCCTCTCATGAGGCGGCATGGGTGGGTTCTGCCGGTACTTGCAGAATTCTTCCCCAATAACCCGGGCCTTCTTGGTGCGTTCAACACAAGCGTAGCAATGATCGAGACCTGATCCAGCGTTTCGTTAGGACTCAGTCAGTTATCACAGGTGTCCATGACCCGTCGTGCTGATTGTGGTGCAGATGTCAACATGGGACAACAAATTCTCGTAAGGTTGAGATATGCTGGCACTCCCGATGCCTTTCTCCCTCAAGAGGAGGTCGTCGGAACAATGCTTCATGAAGTAAGAGATCTATCGTATCGCCATTAAATATCACTCAGAATTTTTGGTACAACGGATCCAGCTCACCCACAACGTTCATGGTCCGCATGATGATCAATTCTATAAAATTCTTGCTGGTTTGCAAGACGAGTATGATGATCTGAAACACTCTAAATACGCTGGAGAAGGATTTTATTCCAAGGGCAGACGTCTTGGGGAAAATATTTTACAAAACCCCCCACAATATATTGGTCGACTGAAGGCACTTGAAGCTGCAGAAGCGCGAAGAAGAAACTCACGTATCTTAATGTCCGGGGGAAGTCGTCTTGGTGGTGGAAGCCAAAATATGGGACTAACACCAAAAGAAATGGCCGCAAGAGTAAGTACAACACCCTTTTCTTTATGACGTCCACAAGGAATCCAACCCTTTTAATGCAGGCAGCAGAACAGCGTGCTGGAGACGAGAAATCCTGCGCCTCTGGTGCTCTTGCACAGCGAGAAGCTGAACGGGCCGCAAAAGCCAGCGTGGAGAGTAAAGTTATCGACCTCACGTTGGATGACATGAACGACTACACTTATTCAGACTCTGATCAGGATATCACCACAGACGATGTCGAAGGAGCTCGCAGACGCGGAGGGGATTCATCACGAGAAATGTCTGACGGCTGGTCTTGCACCGCATGCACCTTCATTAATTTGTTAAGCGCTTCTCACTGCGATATGTGCGTCTCGGCAAGGCCAAAGATCAAATCTAAAGTTGTCCTTCCATCCAGAAATTCGAATCCAACGTCTGCGAAAAGTCGTCCTGCTTCAGTGTCCACCCATCCGGATTGGTCCTGCTCGAAATGCACATTGGACAATCCCTATGAATCTTGGAGTTGTGGAGCTTGCAGAACAATTAAAGCGTGAAATGGGTTGGCAAGATATTTCAAAGGGCTTCCCCGAGATATAATTAGGTGTAACTGAGTTTACATTCTGAATTTATTTTTTAAGACTTCTTTTTGTAGTTATCCGGAATATCATAACATTCCCTTCGGCTTCAGCAGCGTCAACGCTCTGATGAAAGGAGGATGGTGACACAGGAAGCTCTAGTTGCTCAGCATGAAGCAACGATTCTGAATAGGTCGGAAATGAGAATGTCATTTGGAATTTTAGAGTCGTAATCATACCTTGCAAGTATGACAGGAAATAAGAGTGTGTTGATTTGTTCCTCACCGTTAGGGCAAGTAGAGCACAATTCGCGTGTCTTTCGAGGCACATTTTTATGGTACCGACTAGGCCTGGAATCAGAGATGGGTCGAAAACCTGATGTGCGCTGGAATTACACAGCCATGATCCAGAAAGTGTCTTCACTCACAATATCGGCCCCAATGACAAGGTCAGGATGGACAGCTCCTTCGATGAGTGAGATTATCGACGAGCTGGATTCCGCGTCGACAAGTGAGCTGCACCAATCGAGCTTGATGTAGTTCAAGGAAGGATGGGATGACGATGGATCTAAGTGTCTGGAGCTTTCAACCAGAGATCCGACAAGAAGTCAACCTACTACACGGCAGTCTTAAGTTCTCGCGGCACCGCTCCAGTACCTTGTCATTGATGTCTGTTAACCACAAAGTGCCAGGTTGATTTTGGCCTCTCATTTGCTGCAGAGTTGCGACGATGATACCAAGAAAGCCAACACCCGACCCGAGTTCCAGAACATTTTTAGAAACAACAATCTCTTCGAAAGACAGGTCCTCGTAAGTTATGAGTTTCGAGTGACTGATCAATAGCAGCGCACCAGGATTTTGGATGAGATATTGGGCAAGAGGGAAACTCGCAGTCCAGGTTCGCAGTCCCGTAGTCCCACCCTCTATCGTAGTACGGGATTCTAAGAGAGTTGCACTAGAATAGTCATGCACATTCGCGCCTAAGCCTCCAGATTCACTGGGAAGCCAGAAATAAGTGACATAGGATGGAGAAGGGGGTACGACCCCGGAAGTAGTCCTCCTGTTCCAAGTCAATAGATGTATCAGTGGAAGACAGTCGCTTACCACTTGGATAACAGACCAACATAATGTTCGTATATGGGCGAAACAATTGCATCTTCCTGTCAGTAGATAAGAATGAAGGCCAGAATGTCATCGCATCTCTTGAGTAGAAAGACATACCTCATCCTCTGGAATATGACATGCTAATTCTTCGAGATGTTGAATCGCCCATTTCCAGAAACCAATCTGATATTGGTCTGAAGGTGAGTATTTCTGGGAATGACAGTCCAAAAGTATGTTATCCACAAAAAAGCTGTTCATTCGACTCAAAGATATCTTTTCTGGGAAGTTGAGCTTATTTGTAGGTACCAGGGCAAAAAAATCACCCCGGAGCGCAAAGAGTTGTGGGTCCATCACCTGGTGAAAGCTAAAGGTACCTACCCTTATTATGTAATGGAATCTGCATGGAGTGCTTCGGGCCGCTTAGTTTTTGGTATATGTAATTCAACTTTGTGAACTATGTCCAATGTTTGCCAGCAAGAATGTGAAGTCGCTGCATTTCCGCCTCCAGATCGGCATTTGGGATAGGCTGTCATCGAAATTGCTAAGCAACCGTATAGTATCCCCTGCTTCGGGAAAGGGCAACGTACGAAAATGGAGAAATCTTGCCCGTCGGTGTGTCTCTCAGATCTCAGGTCTTATACCAATTTTTTTATTTATTTTATAACACACCGCTTTCAGCAGGTCTTTGCGACGCTGCGTCGCCCTTTCATTATAAAGTGAAAGTTGATGTTTGTATTGATATGTAATAGAATCACACGCTACTAGTGCAAAATTTGTGCCAATGGTTTGTGATCCTACATATGCATCGTCTAGCATCTGCGTTCAGGTCTGGCTTTTGTTGTGCGGTTCGACCTCGAATTAGCTCGTCTATTTTTCTAGCGCGTAGGGCACTTAGTCAAGAACTGTCGAGCGAAACATTAGCTGCCGATGTCATCCCGGAACCTGACCCCGTTGACGAATTCGAGCAAGAGTCAATAGAGGAAGGCGACGAGACCCCCAGAAGTTACAGAGCATTTCTGGAAAAAATTGGATTTCAATACCGCTTTGCAAGTCCCCAAAACTGGCTGGGTCAGAGAGTGGTAAAGCGCCTCCGTCATGTAGTTCTTCATGTTGATTCATTCCTTTCAGCCCTTCCCCATGAACCCCTCCTTTAGGCCCCCACCACCAATATCTGATCATCAACGAGAAATAATGTGGAAACTATTTTCTAGGGATCCCAAGGCCTTCAGTCTGCGCCGCTTAGCGAGGCGATTCAATCTCAGCAGAAAACGCACGGATGCAATTTTGCGTCTGAAGGGCATGGAAAAAGACTGGATTAAGGTTCGTTCTTCAATCCAAAGTTACTTTCTTCTATGATGTTCGTGATTAGTCTTTAAGACTCCTACATGGTTTCATTTTCTTCTATCTCTGATTCAAACGGTTGTCGTGTGTTTGTGTGTTCTCATCTGACAATCACTTTATCCTCTCCAGGTAGCACACTATCACCTAGTTCCCACATCTATTGCTGACATCTTGTTCTATGGTACGTTGGAATTTTAGCAGGTGAGTAGGTTCCAACGCATTTTGTTTTCGTCGACCATCATTCGCGAAGTGGAAGACATTATGTTGTGCCTTTCACCTCAGAATCTGGTTAGGCCTGTTTCAACCCCATCTGACATTATTTCCATATCCTGGCTTATGGATTTCTGATGTTCAACTTTCTGAAACAGGGTAAAGAACTCCAGACCGGTTTCGTCCAAGGAATGGAAAACCTTCTGAACGCACAAACGCATGCCGCGATACCTCGGATGACTGAATTGTTAGAAGACCGAGTAATTAGACCTGATGTTCTACCAGAGCGGTTGGATGTCCACCGGGCGGATATGTTGGAAAATGCAGAGAAACGGGACGCCACTCCCTATCGATATGAGAGATCATATTGGGAATCAATTCCTGAGGATGCCGACGTGCGTGGCCTCCTGTGTACTGATACACCATTTTCACAACAGTTGCACCAGGAACCTATTTTACCTAACATTCTACACCATGTCAAGCAGCGGGCTGAGACTAAGAGGGTACTTGAAGAACAGAAGAAGAAAGAAGCATTTATGGGGAATGTACCTCGCTCTCGGCTCATCACAAGGCCCAAACACCGTATATTGCTGAGGTCCCGCAAGAACGGGACTGCAACAAGATTTGTGGATATTGGTGCCGAATTCGTTGACGTCAAAGAGCTCACCAAGAGGGCCTCGGTCGCGGCACGCAAATCAAGGATACGGGCTAAGAAAGCCTCGGGGAAGATAGCTGCTCTGCACGCAATGCGAAGAAGTAATTAGGCACTCTGCGTCTAGTCATTCGTTTGTTGTATATTCTTCACCTATGCTGGTATTGCACACGCTATTTGCGGACCTTTTGAACCCTCTACTTTCAGGTCATATACAGTGACTCTCCCAAATAAATCCGAGCTTTCTTCAAATACTAGTTTCAACGAAGAAATTCCTTCGGTCATCCTTGGATGAGCCTGGGGTAAATCGAAGACTTGTTGGCGATTGACATCCTCAGGATAAATCGTCGTTATCAATTCGCCATCTTTGTTGTCTGGTACGCGGACTGCACATCGAGTGCCTACAAAACCGCCTTGGAAAGTGATTGTCAGACGTTTGGGTATCACATTGTCGCTGAAAAACAGCTGTATAAATTGTGGCAGACCCTGGGTATTTCAATCACACAAGAACACGAGCATCTCCAGCGGAACAGTACCTGTTGGGATGTCCAGCAAGTTTCTGAGCTGCCATCGATCAAATTCTTCTTTCCTGTACTCTTTTCCAGAGTTGAGCTGACTCTGGTATCGTATAAGCTTGCTAAAATGGTGAATGATTGGGATCCGTATTACTTGATAACTGCCATCTCGTCCACGAGCGAAACGAGATTGTCGGTGCACATCGATTCAAGATGATATCGGCGTGAGAAAGTTTCTTGATGAAACTCAGTATTAGCAGTCTGCTACTTACAATTATGTCTCTATTGCCGTTATGGCTTCATTCTGCCCTGAGCTCTGAAAGGCATATCACCGCCGTTCTGGGCGTTCTATCCGAGAGGGAATACAAACGTGATGTTGCTCGAAATGCTTCCCGGATGCACATTCTCGACCAATCTGACTCCAGAAGTCATCCTCTTATTCTTGGTAGAAGAAACAGGGATGCTCCACCAAGCCACATTAGTCACTACGCCATTACCGCTGGTTCGCAGGTTCCTCACCTGGATTTAAATCGGTATATGGACATTATTCCTTACGATCGCACACGAGTGGTCGTCTATGATGGATCTCTGGGTGTGGAGAACGGGTTGCAGGGAAGCTACTTGAATGCGAGCTGGGTCCTGGAACGGCAAGGAGAAAAGTGGTGGATTGCAACACAAGCGCCCGTCAAGCGTTCGGCGCATACCTTTCTAAGCGCTTTGATGCAGCCAATCATCGGCCCTCCGTACTCTGCAACATGTCGAAGTAGGGTGAGAACAGTGGTGCAGTTAACACGGAACTTTGAAGGGGGCCGCAGAAAGGCGGATGCATACTTTCCGAGCGAGGTTGGCCAGTCCATGGTCTTTCTCCCCGACGACGGACAGCCAGGAATTCCACTGAAGGTCACTTTGCGTGCACTAAAAACGATCGAAGAGGCACATTGCATCGAGAGTACAGTATCTATACTCCCGATGGTCAACCCATCCCCTCAAAATGATAACCGTTCAACAAACGCCTCCTGCAGCGACAGCTTTTCGGTGGAAGAGGACAAGATAGTTACTTTCAAACATCTCCTTTATCTTTCTTGGCCCGATCACGGCATACCAGACGATCACCAAAGCATTCTTTCTTTCATCCGTCTTGTCGAGCAAACAAACAAGGGCTCTTCCAGAAGTCAAATAGCCTCCTCAGGACCAGAAATTGATTCCGACCCCCCGATAATGGTGGGGTGTTCTGCTGGCATTGGCCGCACTGGATCGTTTATTGCCATCACCTCTCTTCTCCGCAGTTACGGGTTCCTTTCTCCCGCAGTGAAGCCCACACCATCCTCCGTCCTGCCATCGTCACCCCTTGGACCCCTTCCGGAACAACTGCAAGTTGATCGAGTGGCTCAAGAAATCGACTCACTACGGGAACAGCGCCCTGGGATGGTCCAGCGACCAGAACAAGTCGTTCTAGTTTATGAGGTCCTATCAGGGGCTTTGGGTTCGCAATCCTAGTCTATGCGCTATCTTAGACAATCTAAATTTACCTGCTACTGATTACTCAGCTATGGATAAAGATAACTATATAACCAATGTACAGTAAGTAATCGCTCCTTCTCCAACAACACCCACGATGTCGTCCTATCCGGAAAACGTCCAAGCCATCACGATTGCAAAGGTATATCCCTCTTTACTCGAGAGCCCAGAGATCTGAATTGTCGCAGACGGGTGGCGTCGAAGTCATAGAAAAGACCGAGATTCCATTCCCCGCCGTCAAGCCAGGCGAGGTTTTGATCAAGGTACAATGCTTCGTGATATTTCAACACGGACTGAGATAACCTGCTCCAGGTTGAGTATTGCGGGATCAACTTCATTGACACATACTTCAGGTGAGCTTCAACGATAGTTGTTAGATGGATTATCAGCTGAACGTGTCGTCTAGACAAGGGCTCTACAAATTCGGACAGTTTCCAGCGGTCCTGGGGAAAGAAACTGCTGGAGTGGTAGTGGAACTGCCGACAGACGAATCTGTCTTGCAGAACAAGACTTACAAAAGCAAAAATCTTGCGATAGGATGCAAGGTTGCTTCTGTGCGTGATTTCAAGTTGGAAAATTACTTTGGCTGACGACTGGTGGAAAGGATTACTTTGGTACTCACGCGACGTATATTGCAGTCCCATGGCAATATGTCCACCCAGTTCCCGATTCAGTCTCCACTAGGACTGCGGCAGCAGTCTTGATGCAAGGCTTGACGGTGGCTACGTTCGTGGAAGAAGCTTACAAGGTCAAGAAAGGCGATATAATACTGGTTCACACCATTGCAGGGGGCGTGGGCCTTCTTTTCGCTCAGTTGTTGCACCACCTTGGAGCTACCGTGATTGGAACGACATCCACGTCTGAAAAGGCGGAATTAGCCAAGAAGAACGGAGCCGATCATGTTATACTTTACCGTTCAGAAAATACTGTGCAGCGGGTGCTGGACCTCACTAACAACCAGGGTGTCGACGCAATCTTTGACGGTGTCGGCAAGGACACGTAAGTATATGCGGAAAAATAATATGCAGGAATTTACGCCTTTTTATAGGTTCGAGCAAGATCTCAAAATGATCAAACGAAAGGGTACCATCGTATCCTATGGCAACGCTTCTGGACCTGTCGAAAATGTCAGGCTCCTGCAATTGACTGAGAAAAATGTCTCAGTCTTGCGACCGACGTAAGAATCGGCCTACACCCGTTTTGCAGTCGCTATACTAATACTTTCGCCAAGGATGAACAATTACGTAGTCACCCCAGAGGAGGCCCTGCACTACGCGACTGCCCTTTTTAACAATGTTGAACAGGGTGTACTCAAAGCGAGTGTTCACAAGGAGTATCCATTCACTGCAGAAGGAGTCAAGCAAGCCCATAGCGATCTCACTGCTGGTACCACGACGGGAAAGTTGGTATTAAAAGTATAAAAATTATTAGGAAGAGTGGATGTTATGAGGGCTCATTTCAACTCTCAACCAAATTATATATGAATCTGCTGTCGTGCGACTGGCTTGAAGCTTTGACTTTGTACTCGGAACAAAAACGATTACGTAATACTTTCATATGCTGGGAAAATCGGTCAGAGTCTCTCCAAGATTTCTATACCATCTTCCGTCGTCCTTTTGACAGGGGTCTTACTTTCTTGAACAGTTCATAAAGCTCGCTCGATCTCTTAGGTCTGTTGATCAGCTGTGTAAGACTTAAAAATCGTACAATCCTTCCCAGAGATTTAATGGTTGTTCAATTTCCTTCGATAGACACGCATTCTGCATGGATAACTACGAGGCGCCCAAGGCCAGGCGGCCATTACCAACTCCAGGCGTGCAAGCTGCACCGAGACCTGAGACTCCCCGAACGTCAGGAGTTCCTGGCTCAAGTTTCTACACTTCTTCCAAACCTCCACCGCTTCCATCTCGTTCAAAAAGCCACGGGTCATCACATACATCCTATGTCGCTCCTTCTCAGGATTCCTCACATTACAGAACTCCACCTCCGGACTTCCGGGAGCCAGAATTAGTGGAAGAAACAATTCAAGAGGAAGAAACGGTTCCTGGTCTCATTCCTTCTGATCAGAACTGGAAAAATACAGCCTCATACGATGATCCAAATTCAGCTTGGAATGCTAACAACATGGCGTGGAACAACACCGAAGTTTCGCATTGGAACAACTCCACTGATGCAGGCTGGGCGAATACCAGTGGTGGTGGTGGTGGTGGTGTAGAATTCGACACTATAGATTTTCTAGGTTCAGGCCGCCTTGAACAGGAATTCACAATTGATGGTCGTTCGAATCGAGAAGAAGAACAGTGGTGGAATCCAGAAGAGAGAAAAAAGAACCAACGTCCTGGCGCAGGAATGCTTGCTCCAATCTTAGCTGAGGAACTACACGACTCAAATCATTCGTTGTTCTCCGTAAACATCACGGGAATTCCCCCATCTGTCTCGCAAAAAGACTTAGGATCTCCGAATATTCTGGCAGCATCACCAACTCCTGATCCACCACCTCCTTCAGAAAGCGAACTTCGTACATCGATTCCACATCCAAATGCCTACTATTGTCCTAAGGACAATGGTTGGGTCATCCTGTCTTGGAAATCGTCATCAATCCCCCCACCACTTTCCCGGTCGTATGTTGATCGTTTGAACCCCCCATTACCCGACCCAGTGCGGCGTAGAAGAACATCATCCTGCATCGAAGAGGCCGGCCAACCGTTTGGAAAGGCGAATCGAAACCATCATTTCCACAAATATGAGGGAGCAGTCGATAGCCACAAGTTGATTCCTCCATTGAGGAAAGATGAATGGAAAAATTTGAAGCAGAAACGTCGCACTTTCACCGTCGTGAGTGGTGATCCACCCATCAATCCCGATACCATTGCCGCCGATGAAGTTGGCGAACCTGCAACAGAGGAAGAGGAGGGCAAGGTCCTAGATCTTTATGTTTGTTGCCAGTGCACACTGTACTGTGTGGCTTCAGAAGTTATCTCTGGAGTTGTGTCGAAAAAGTACATGGATGAGCTACAGCGCGACCGAAAGGCCCATCCTGCGATCGGGAAATCACCTGAGCAAACAATTGCTCTCACTGTTGAAACAATATTGACGTGAGTGATGCGATATTGTCACCCTTCCAAAGACTAATCCTCCTTAGTGCAATCGAGAATCGTCTGTTCAAGGGAAACAACCGCAATATCAAGGTGACGAGTACAGGTTTCCAATCAAAGGTGGGCTGGAACTCCAATATGTGAGTACAATTTGTACAAAATTCCTTTGTGTTTATCTTGGTATCCTTTCAGAAAAAGAATATTTGAGTTATTGGGTTTTGAAGAAGACATCGCCAATGCAGACGCGACTCTCAAGCCGCCGTCCATTGATTCCAGTACCCCACAGGGAAAACAAAATCGTCGCAAACTTCTTCGAGCCTGGATAGAACTCGGGTCTTGGATCTCGGACTTCAAACGCGTCAACGGTAAGTAATTAACGATCAGCATCCGCTATTCTTATATTTCCTTTAATCAGTGCGGCATTTTGGAGAATGGAAGGAGTACAAATTATATGTCCAACTGGATAGTGCGCGAGAAATGTACCAAACTGCCATTGGTGCCCACCCTGATCAAAGTTGGTATCTATGTGGATGGAAGGGTTTTTACTGATTGCCCGTAGTTCCCAGAGGGGGACTGTCAGACACGATGGCAACCCGGGACCTCGACTTGTCATGGAAAATGCTTGGATTAACGCAATCAACTTATTCGTCTGGTTCGTTCTTATGTTGCTCTAATCAGTAATTCCTCTTGATATTCAGTAGAGCTCCTGGGATTCGCTTATCTGGCGCAATGTCGTTGTGATCCTGGCAACACTCCGGCATACTTTACCTATTTGACGAACATTGTGAAAGCTCTACACGAGGAAGGGAGCTGCCCGCCCCAATTGCAAGAGCTTATGGCAACAGAACAATCTCGAGATCGCTTCACTTTGGAAGACGTGTCGGTAGCAGCGACTTCCCTTGGGTTCGGACTTGAGAACGTCTTGCACGTTGGGTATGATGAAGATATACCAGATGATTTCGTGGAGAACGCATGGAAAGAATGTGTGAAACGCTCTTGGAGAGATCACGACCGCGGGGCCGAGACTCACCGTATTGCTAATGAATCCTTCAGAACCCTTGCTGAATATAGTGGAAGCGTTCGGCTGAGGGCCATCTGGGAAAATGAAAAGAACAGATCCATGAATCCAGACAAAGCGTACGATACCCTTGAAGTACCGAAAGAAGTTGAGGAGAATATGCTCATTACTATATACAATATGAGGGTGAGATTCTCTTCCCCTTCTATTCGTCCTCTATCTTATCATGCGGGAAGCTGGAAGAAACGCCAAATCAGCTGGATAAGATGCGAGAGGCAATGCTCTGTATTGCAGAAGTTCGGGACAGTGAAAGACTCCGTCAATTCATCACCTCGGGGATGGATCGTACGTATGATTCAATATGTTGCAAGATTTTACTAAATATTTTGCAGCTGGCGAAATTGTTGCGCCAACTCGACCCGACCTACCTCGTGGCCTGAATCAACTTGGGAATACTTGTTACCTGAATTCGTTGCTGCAGGTAGGCTTCTTCTTTGTGATTGGCTAATGAAGGTTCATATTGTGGTGCAGTATTTCTACACGATCAAGGACCTCCGCGAAGCAGTTCTACCAATGTCGAAATTGGACCTGAAAGAAAATGGAAAACTGACTGATGAAGATCTGAAAAAGCACCGAGTTGGCGGGCGCCTTGTTACTAGACGCGAGATTGTCCGGTCGCGAATGTGTCCGTAACTTTCTCTTTGCTTTGCTTTGCCTGTGTCTGACATGTCGCTGCAGTCATCAATCAGTTGGCAGAGCTTTTCAATAACCTCGAATATTCGGAGAATCCGGCCGTGACACCGACATTGGAATTAGCAAAGCTTGCTCTTGTCACTTCTAGAGACGAAGAAGAAGACGAGATAGATAAAGGTGGAACCGACTCTTCCAATGATACGGATGCAACTTTAGTGGAGGACAGTCCATCGCGTCCTTCAGCTGAAACTTCAAATTCACCGCTCGCTAGTGGAAAATCTGTGCTCGGCAAACGTGGACGAGAACTAGATCGAAAAGGAAACGAGATGGACGTCGAGAGTCCCATATCTCAATCTCCTGTCGATAAGGATGGCTTTGTCATGATCTCGCGCGACGACATGCCATCTCCAGTCGATCAGTCTGGCAATCCAGAAGCTTCGTCCTCGAAAACACAAATTAAAGAGCCTGAAGGAAATGAAGGAAGTGCTTCTAAAGCAACGTCGCTCAAAAGAGCAGAGCCTTCCGATTCTACAATGATGTTTGGTTAGAGTCGTTGTTTTTATAATGCCTTATCGTGATCTGATTATTCCAAAGGAAAACAACACGACGTTGCTGAGTGTATGGATAATTGCATGTTCCAAATAGAGACAGCTCTCTTGAGGTTCGATGACGCCAATGTTAGTGCGGACAAAACGAGCGTTGTCAAAAGGTCACTTCGTCCTATGTCATTTTAAACTCCTTTCTAATATCAATTTCAGACTATTCTATGGCAAAATCCGCCAACGCATAACTAGTGTAGATGGACAAAAATCCCGCCCTTCCGTCCACGAAAAAGAAGACTTGTTTTCACATTTGCCAGTGAACGTAGCTAATGATGGAATTGATATCTATGATGGTTTAAGTGGTTATTTCGATGACGTTGTCGAATTCCAGGGCCGCAAGGCAAGGATGGAGGTCACACTGGTGGATTTGCCTCCGATACTACAGATTCAGCTTCAGGTGAGTCATTTCTTTTTCCTTGTTGCATTGTATTTTCTTAGTTGATATGGTAATTAATCAGAGAGTACAATTCAACCGCGAAACCCTTCAACCCTACAAATCTCAGGCCTATGTCAAGTTCGGCGAAAACCTCTACATGGATCGGTTCATGGATAATGGGAGTTCAGTCAAGAGGGCTAAGTCAAAGGCCATACAATCTGAGCTGAATGCTTGCAGAGACAGAGTACGTCTACTTGTAGAGGGGAATGTGAGTTTACTTCTCATCTCCGACACTAAAAGTGCTTATCGATTGCTAGGAGTCTCCCTTCACCTCCGCCTTGGATCATACCACGACGTTCCTGAGAGGGTTACAGACCGCATCTATTCCTGGGATCGAAGATGATTTCCTTCAACAACTGACAGAAGAACAAAATCGCATCCATGAGGAGATCAACAGACTTCGTGTCCGAATTGACTCTCTTAAGAACGAACTTGAATCCCTATGGAAAGACTCTATCGAGGCTGCTTATGAGCTCACCTCCGTTTTCATTCATCGGGGGTCGTCGCCTTCATGGGGACATTATTTCTTTTACTCCCGACACCTTCCTGAGAATCCAGACTCTTGGTTCAAATACAACGATTCCGACGTCTGCGTGGTCCCCAAAGACGAGGTTCTCGCAGACACAACAGGTTCTACTGCAAACCCGTACCTGGTGAGTGCCATAACTTCACATTTTTGAAGATGCTAATTGCATTCCAAAGCTCGTTTTTGCTCGGAAGGGCTCAGATGTCGTTGATACTGTGAAACGTTTCGACCCTTTGAAGTTGGATGGCAAGTGAGAGACAATATTTTGGACAAATCTTTTATTGCGGTTCTAATTCCTTTTGTTGACGTACTGAGCGCATTTTTTGCAAGAATCGTAACAACTCGCAGTTCATTTTCATTTATAATAAATAGACCGATTTGTACTGATTCAACGTTCCATTGAAGGTCAGAATTTTGTTAAATAAGAATGTAAAAGACAGTGTGGACCTCCAATTCTTATGCACCAACGCCCTGCTTTGATGAGGTCCTTTATTAGATGGGAGGACACAATCTGAGGTGCTTAAACGTACAAGAGCGCCACCAGAGCTAAATTTCTTCGCTTGCAATTTCATTTTTTGGTTTTTCATTCGAACCGGGTATTGGTTCCCCTGGTTCAAGTCGGGCGAGAAGCCTATCCAAGTCGGTGAGGACTGCGTCGAGTTTCTGCTCCATGTCCTGGGCTACACCATCAGCGCTGTTCAGCTGACTGAGAATTTCGAAATCTTCGTCTCTCAGCAATTCAGTAGCGTTTTCGAGAAGGGTTTCGACCTCGTGAGTAGTGTTGGCCTCTGAATCGGACATGACAGTTGTTGCCAACGATGCCTGGTCTATTTTGGGTCCGCAAAAATCATGCTCTCTCTCCAACCACATCTAACCACCCTCCTCGATTCTCTGCCCCCACCCCCTGTGAACCAGGACCAGCTCAGGGACACCGTGGGCCGCACTTTGCGAAACACGGCAGACAACTCCTCACCAGAGAATCGCAAAGCCGCATGGGAGTCGTTGCTGAAGGATGATATATTTCATCTAGCGGTGTGTACCAGAATTTAACTGCACATCAGAGGTTCATCCCATCTTCAAAGGTAACTGAAGGAACGGCACTGCAGGGCGATGAGACAAGGTACTATAAGGATCTTTGTGGTAGGCTGGACCTCGTCCTCGTCTTCATGGAACTAGGTGGGAATCAACTGCATCTCGTTGCAATTATATTAACTGCACCTTCATTTCAGAGGCATGCGAACCAACTTTCCCTTTGATTATACTGCAAGACCTGCTGGAAACACAAACTATCGCGTCTTGCTCCCATATATTTTCATGGATCGAATCTCGAGCTGAGAGATTGACCGAGGGAATGGTGCCACAGAAGGGAAAGGCCCTTATTCTCTTACGGATGTTAAACGACCTCTTGCGCAGATTGTCTAAAATGGGCTCATCTACTATGTTCTGCGGCCAAATTCTTACTTTCTTGAGCGGGGTTTTTCCACTGGGTGAGCGAAGTGGTGTCAACCTTCGCGGAGAATACGGCCCAACCTGGGAAGGAGTTCAATTCCCGGACAAGGTACCATCGTCTATCGACATGAAAGTGGATGATCCTCACTCCCAGGCCGATGCTCCTGAAGACGATATGATGCAATTAGACGCAAAGATGTCTTACGAACTTCAGAATGAAACAGAGAGGAAACGAGGTATGGCTTGTTGAGTATCAGAACCGAGTCTTTCTAACGAAGGTGACTAGACTTTTATAACACCTTTTGGTCTCTTCAACTTCCCTTCTCAAAGCCTCCAATTTTCATCAACAAGGACTCATTTGTTGAATTCAAGGAGTCTGTGACTAAAGTTCTTCCAGTCATAAAGGAGGCGACAGCTAAGGAGAGGGCCATGATGGGGAGCAGGGCAGGTCCTAATGGAATCCCTTTAAAAAGGAAGAGGGAACCTGAAGAGGAGAGCAACTTCAACGAGTATTTTTTTGCCAAATTCCTGACAAGCCCAGACCTCCTGGACCTTGAGGTTAGGATTGTTGTTTCCTCTTTTTGCGTCTCATCAAATGCCTCTCCAGATCGCTGACACTCACTTTCGTCGTCAATTTTTGTTTCAACTCCTAGTCCTTCTGACCCACCTTGCCAACTTTACGAAGACAGCGAAAGCATCCTGGATATCACAAAGAAACCGGTCACTCCAGATGGATTTTACGCTGGAAGAAACAGATGCTCAATGGGTACAAGAGACCACCCAAAAGGTCATCGAAGAACTCCGCCAGACGACTCCAAACGGTCGGGTATTTGCAGATACGGCCACGACGATTATAGAACGGGAGACGAATTGGGTCAAGTGGAAAAATGAACTCTGCACTCCATTCGATAAGGAACCCTGGAGTCAGATAGTAGATGGCGAAAAAGCTGATATGTTTGAGGCGACCAAGAGCATTCGAGAAAAACTACGAGCAGCCCCACCTGACTGGAAATGGTCACTCGGCACAGAATCATTGACGGAAATATGGAAAATGGGCTACACCAGTTTGGCTGATTTGCAAAATCCCTTCCAGCATGTATCATTCTTACTTTGAGGGATTTGTTCTGACCTCTTTGGCTGCAGACCAGGAGATGTCAAAGACTTTGTCAAGAAAATAAAGCAAGAAGATGCCCGTATGGCCTTTAAGAAACAGAAACTGGCTAAAGCACGAGCAGCGGCAATGGTTTCGAATCCACCTGCTACCACCCCTGTCATTATTGTCTCAACTGCGGTTCGCCCTGAAGCTCCCTCTGTGCCTCGACCAACACCAGTTACTATATCACCTCTACATCCTTCGCTACCTCCAAAGCCTGTGACTCCATCAAAAGCAGCCACCGCGCAGGATAATTTGAAGCTTACGCCGCCGACAATAGCTCCTCTACCAACGAATACTACCCCTGCTCGCGTGTCAACGCCTGTGCCACCTCCTGTAACTCCAACAGATCCAGAAATCGCCAAATTAGAAGAGGTAATTTCACTGTTTTCAACTTTGATCGCAGGAACTTCAAATTATTTGCAGAACAAACAACGATGGGCCTGGCTGGCACTTCGAGCTGCTCGTGACCAATACCTACAACATTTTGGGAAAATAGGTACAGGAGACATACAAGCACTTGCGCAAGAAATCGAAAAAGGACAAGAAAATGCAAGAGAAGATGGCTCTGGTGGTTTGAGTATAGATGACGCTGTTCCAGGAAGCCCTGCATCCTCAACACCAGCTCTGGAAAATGCAGATTCGTCTGTGCAGAAAGACGGTGAAGGCGACGTTAAAATGGATGGTTAGTAAATATTAAAATACATTAACACATGTGCGTGACGTGAGATCTCGATTAGAAAAAAGTTGAACACTTGCGTGATCCGAACTGCAAATTTATCTTCCTTTAATCCTTACCACATCCGTGAATATGACCTTGCTCAGAGTGGGTTGACGCGCCTTTCATATATATTATTCTAACCGAGCCATTAGAATGTACTCGTTACTGGCGGTGCTGGCTACATAGGTATGTTGCGCATTCCAATTTTGTACATCAACTGATTGTCCACCTAACAGGCTCACACGTCATATATGTGTTGCAAAAGACGAGACGGTATAGGGTCATATCACTTGATAATCACCACAACTCGAATCCTACATCCCTTGAATGCGTTGCGCAATTGTCAAAAAGCGAGTTGCCAGAAAATCCGTCGGAAGAGGAGAAGTTGAGCACGGAAATCGATGTTCACAACTGTGACCTCACGAATTCAGACCAAGTTCGAGCTGTATTCGAGAAATATGGAAAAGGTGGTATTTGGGGCGTAATTCATATTGCTGTGAGTTTTGTCTCTACTTGAACGTGACAAGCTGAACGGCGACCATAGGCTTATAAGGCAGTCGGAGAGTCAACCGAAATACCAGTGACATACTACGCCAACAACGTCAGCGCGTCCATTGCCCTTCTCCAGACAATGGATGAATTCGGTTGCCACCGACTCGTTTACTCATCCTCTGCTACTGTTTATGGAACGCCACCCATCATCCCTATCCCGGAAACCACACGACTCGAAGCTCACAGCCCTTATGGAAGGTCCAAGATCATGACCGAGACTATTATAAACGACCTTTGTCATTGTGCGCTCATTCTTTTTTTGATCATATTCGCACTTATTGGTGATTAGCTGACAGAAAGTGGAGAGCGTTGTCCCTCCGGTACTTCAAGTAAGGGGTTTTGAGTGCGTCGTTATGATAACTTATTGTTGTTTCTGTTTAGCCCTGCTGGGGCACACCCCTCTGGTCGAATCGGAGAAGATCCTCGTGGACGACCTGGAAATTTGCTTCCTTTGCTTGCCCATATGGCCATTGGGCGTGTTCAGGATTCTACTCTCAAGGTTTTTGGCAACGATTATCCTACTCCGTAAGTTACAACACCTAGAAGATTTAACAACCCTCTCTAATTGTATAGGTAGGGACGGCACTTGCGTTCGAGATTATCTTCATATTATAGACCTTGCTTCGGGACATCTTCTGGCACTGGACGCACTTGGCCCGAACTCCAAGATATTCAATGGAGATGTTGATGCTTCTTTCTTTAGAGCCTACAACCTAGGCCGAGGACAAGGTGTCAGCGTTCTCCAAATTGTAGAAGCCATGCAAAAGGCTACGGGTTTTAACTACAAGTATGAAATCATTGGAAGAAGGTGTGTTTCATTTTGCCACCATTTACCGCCACCAAACAATCTTCCTTTCTACTAGACGTGGCGATGTTCCAGACCTCACTGCCGACCCGAGTCTTGCAGAGAAGGAATTGGGCTTCAAGGCCCCAGAAAATCTTGAGACTATGTGCAGAGACTTATGGAACTGGCAGTCCAAGAACCCCATGGGCTACGGAGAACTGCTGTAGTGATGACAATATCACTCATAGACTATCGATTCTGAGGACACTAAGAACTCTGATATAGATATTATACCCCTTTATACTTTTCTAAATGTTTCTCTTGCATTTTTCGTTTCGTCTTCCTGTCGATAGAGGTTTTAATGTAGGAAGATCTAATTTGTCCTCAATGCTCAATTCACTGCCAACCTGCAATATTATTGGGCAGCCCTGAGTCTATCTGGCCATCAATCTGTTCCTTTCAAAGCTTCGAGTTTGGCTCACTGTAGCTGACACCGAGTTCACCAAAGTCGATGATTGCAACAGGTGGGGTATCCGCGAGAGAGTCGGCATTTGGGGAGCTCGAGGAAAAGGGAGTCTGAGAGTTGCAACGAGCCAGTGCCATTATCTGCCATAGCTCCCATCCAGATATGTCTTCACTTTCGGGTTGTCTCCAGGCCGCGAATTATGGGTCCCGGGGTCAGCAGCTTTACTCCCAGCTTCAAGAGACCAGGGGCTCGTCTCTGACCTACTAGTATATGGGAATTTGGGATCCCGGGCTTGTCCGGCAGACTCCGCACGACACACTTCATGGAAAACACACAGGGGTCAGAAACATCTGCGGGAAAAAGAACTCTCCCTGTCCCTGGGACTGAGTCGGGAATAGCAAAAGCAATAGTAGGTCGTGCTTCCTCCTATTGCAATCGTTGACTATATCTTGAACTCAGCCACCTTGGGAAATCCGCATATCACAGACGAAGCAGATTCCCTACTTCTTCAACACAGAAACCAAGGAATCGAGATGGGATGCACCGCAAGTACAAGCCCGTCATTTGCTGGTTAAGCATCAAGGCAGTCGGCGACCTTCAAGCTGGAAGGAGGTAAGATTTATGCCATTCTTGTATTCATACACGTCATCTCCTGTTGTACAGAACAATATCACCCGCACCAAAGAGGAGGCGATTGCCATGCTTCACGAATATAAAGCTCAGCTTGATGGATCCGAAGATAAACAAGATACATTCGCCAAGCTCGCCGAAGATTATTCAGATTGCTCATCCCACGAGAGAGGTGGGAGTCTTGGCTGGTTTGCTCGCGGGGCGATGCAAAAACCGTTTGAAGATGCGACTTTTGCGTTGCAGGTTGGCCAGGTCAGCGAGATCATCTCCACTGACAGTGGCGTACACTTGATTTTAAGAACTGGTTGAAGAAATCTGAATTGTAATATATTTTGTAACTCTACATGTTGAGTAAAAGAATCCCTAACTTGTTCTAACTCGGACCGGGTCGTGAAGTTCGGACAACTGATCTGATGAGATAACGCTCTCTCAAGTTGGACTCCATCCCAAGAAATGGATAGTGTGAATGCAAAAGACTCGCAAACTCATGCAAAAATTACTGTTTCGAAAATTCTGATCCACCCAATTAAAGTCCGTCTTCCGTAACATGTGGATTATTCGCACCTTTCGTGATAATTCCCCTAGAGCTGCCGAGGTATATCAGTTGAAAGTGCCCACTATACGCAGGAAGGCCTCGCAGTACGTCTCCCATAGAATTCCTAAGAATTCCCACCGACTTCGTAATTTTGAGGTTGATCGCTTGTGGTGTATCATCGATGCCACAAAACTCTGTGTGATAACCGCCAGAATTGTGCCAAAGGTTGCCACAATCTACTTGAAAGAAATGACAAACTCTTATCGCTTGAGGTTTCAGATGGTTCTGATCGCACCTTCCTTAAACTCAGATGGCACCCTTCGTCTTTCTTTTCCTGATGACTCAGGGTGTGGGTCTTTTTCGGTGTCTCTGAGGCCTTCAGAGGACATTTTGAGGACATGGACACTGTAAGTTTGCAATAAATTACGCTGTGAAAAATTTCAGCTGTCCTCAAGGATTTCGCACTTTAAAATGTGGCCAGATCACCCCCCACTTGATGGGTACGTCTGCGAGGCGATCTCCAGCGAGAAAGGAACTGCGTCTGCTATCCTGTCTCAATACTTCGAAAAGCCCGTACACCTCGTCTTCAAAGGCCCCCGACCTCGTTCTATAGATCCAACTCCCGCATTCCCAGATCTTGTAGCCACGGCGAAATACCAAGACATGTATCCGTTGTTGATTCTTTCTGCTGAAAGCATGGCCGTCATCGACGATGAGGTCCAGAAAAATATGGACACGCTGAACGTCGATAAGGAATGGGGGGAAAAATCTGTCGCTATAGAGAGGTGATTTTTGATTGCGACATTGCAGCCATAACATACATGCCTTAGATTTCGACCGAACATTATTTTGCAGGGTGGTGGACCGTTTTCCGAGGATGGATGGAAAGAAATAGCCATTGGGTCTGCCAATGCGCCATCAATGACACTCGTATCGAGATGTTCCAGGTGTTTGGTAAGAGTTCAGTCTGATATCCAGCTGGAGATTCACGAGTTGTCAGCTTCCTAACGTAAATCCAGATGATGGAGGGCGGGACAAGGCGGTGCCCTACAAAGTATTGATGAAATTCAGAAGTGGAATGAATGAAAAAGGAAAATTAAAGGCATATGTGGGCTGCAATGCCGTTCCAGCTGGAGAGGGGATGATACAAGTTGGGGATGTAGTCCACATTAGACAGATGTACCTGTAAGCTCACGTGGGTAAAGTTTGATCCAGTACTACCACTACCACCAAGTTCTTCATCCACTGTACGCCAGGGCCCGTCCTGGCATTCCGCAAGCCCTCGACAGCCAGTATACCATGGCAAAGTCGAAGTGGATTTCATTCGGTGCTCCCTTGGAACGCCCATCAAAGACCCAAGCGGGTACCACCCAGACCCCCTCAACGTCTCCGCACTCATCTCCTTCCGACGCAAAGAGGTTTGGATTCGAGAACGTGAGCCTTTCAGTCAAGTCGAATTGTAATACATTAACCGTGTCATTGTTTGAAGTTTGCCAATATATGGTGAGCACCTTTTACAGCCACACCAATCATCTAATCTCTCGTTGCTGGATAGTTACGCCAACTCCGTTCTCCAGACCTTGTATTTTTGCCCTCCTTTTCGAGACCTTCTTCTGCAGGATGCTGGATACACTATGTCGTCAAGCAGTTCCCCGTTGGTTGCTTCAACACCCGATAGGCCTCCCCCATCGGGACGACGGAAATTAGAACGGAAACCGGGATCAAATAGTGAACCATCCACTTCGTCCCAGAGCGGTGGTATTCCAATCCCCCTGTCTGCGCCAACTCTCTACTCTGCTCTCCAGTCACTTTTCCTCCATATCTCGACAAGTCCTGGTGATAAGGGCTCCGTAGCACCCCGTGCGTTCATTGACAAGCTCAAGGAGCTCAATGAGCTTTTTAGATCGACTATGCACCAAGATGCTCATGAGTTCCTGAACTATCTTCTCAACCAAATTGTGGAGGAGATTGAAATAGATAGGAGAAACGCTTCGAACGCGGAAGATTGTGAGTGAAGCGTCCAAGTTGAAACCCCACCTCTGACCCGTATCCAGTGTCAAGTTCTATTCAGACTCTTGGTTCAAAACCAGTCAACGGTGTCAAGTCTGGGGATGCTTCCCTCGTGCACACACTCTTTGAAGGTGTTCTAACAAGCGAAACGAGGTGTTTGACTTGCGAGACGGTGCGCTTCTCACCTATCTAATATTTGAGTCATTCTCATCAACTCTTTTTTTAGGTTTCATGTCGGGATGAAAGTTTTCTCGACCTATCCGTTGACATCGACCAAAACTCAAGCCTAACTGCATGCCTCCGACAATTCAGTGCAAGCGAAATGCTGTGCCAAAAGAACAAATTTTTTTGTGATTCATGCTGTGATTTACAGGAAGCGGAGAAAAGGTGGGTAACTATCAGGTCCAATTCCAGACACCTAATTACATTATCCAGAATGAAAATTAAGAAACTACCCAATGTGCTTGCTCTTCATCTGAAACGATTCAAATACCAAGAAGACGTTGGCAGGTATATCAAGCTTACCTACCGTGTGGCGTTCCCTTTGGAGCTCCGGTTATTTAATACTGTAGACGACTTGGACGACGCCGATCGCCTGTATAATCTGTTTGCTATTGTAGTACATATCGGAAAGTATGTTTACATGTTGCCTTCGTCATCACATGCTAATATAATTTATTAGTGGACCTCACCATGGACATTATATCTCTATAATTAAGACCACCGGATCCTGGTTTGTCTTCGATGACGACAATGTATCCCAAATTCCCGAAAGTGATATCCCCAGATACTTTGGCGATTCCAACTCAGGCTCAGCATATATATTATACTATCAAGCTGCAGACATCGATCTCCTCAACCTCGGGCTCCGCTCTCCCGAGTCCCCGGAGGCAAACGCAACCATTGCGTCTGACAAACCTCAAAATTCAAGTCAACATTCTCCAGCTGTTCCTCCTGGTCTCGAGTCTGTCTCTACAAGCGATTTGCCCTTGTTGCCTCGTCATCTTCCGCCTGAACCATTACCGACGACTCCAGGGTTGCTGACAATCCCTCAATCTTCCGGAGCCACACCTCAACAAGTATCCCAAAGTCCTGCTCCTGCAACAAGTTTTGGAAGGCAAATTATAAATACCATCCGCCGAGCACCCTCAATGTCTGCCACACGATCTGCCACCATTACCACCCCAAACGGCAGTGATAAAAAATCACTTGCGGACAAATCTCCTCGACTATCTGCTTCATCAGCAGGTTTCATTGCTGACTCATCTCATGAAGTGCCTCCTGTTCCTCCTCTCCCACCTAATGTTTTAGCCAGCCCACCACAGCTATCCCCCGCGTTTGCTGGTTCAGTAAGTGAATCACAAAAGGAGGAGAAAGGCAAGGAGAGGGAGAGGTCTAGGACAGCTGGGAACTGGTTTAGCAAAAAGCGGAAAAGCTTGCGGTTAGGTGATAAAGGTGGCAGACATGAAAATGTGCTCCCTCAAATGCCACCTTCGCCTTTTATCGTGGCCGAAGAAAGTAGTCATTCTCACCCTCAGCATACCGGGTGGTTCAACAGATCGAACAGTTCGGCAGCTGTACAAAAATCTCAGCCCATATCCACAACGCGGACAAGCTTCGACTCTCCTGATCCCCATGCCCAAGGAAGTTCAGTAAAAGACCGTCGACCGTATGGCTTGGAAGATTTTTCGCAACCCTCTCGCTCTTCATCCTCGTCCTTGCTGATCCTTGGACAAAGTGGTACAATAACAACAACAGAGCTTTCACCATCGATGTCTACTAGTTCCGTTAACCCAGACTACCCTCATCCAGTTCGGGGCACCTCGTCCACAACCCCCCTTGAACAACCATGGCCAGGTGTTGATCAAAAGAAATTTGTTGCCTCAAATTTCCCGTACCATCCTGTATCATCACCAGAAGATGTTTCAAATCACCATCCACTCCCTCCTCTACCGCTCAATCGTTTGGAACCAAGTAATGGTTGCAGTCCCACGGACAAAGTTCGTGGGATGGAAGGGAAAACACTCACCCCTCTGCGCTACGTAGCTGGCGACACCTCACTACCACTTTCTTCTGTACCGCGGAGTGCAACCCTCCCACCCGCATCGCTGGATGTGCCACTGGGTACACAAGATAGTAACCCCGTGGACCATTTCCAGGCCTCTCGTCCCCCACCTCGTAAGCTTAGTCTGTCAACACCTATTCTAGCTTTCGGCAGGAAGGATCGAGAAAGGGAAAAACGATAGTAACGCGTTAATTTTCTGTCCCATTGGACAATACAACAAACCCAATGTTAGATTATATTATGCCAATAGCTTGGTTATTCCCACTCGTTACCACCAAACCAAACATGAAAGCAAATCGATAGCACCAAGTCAAGTAGACTACAACATAATGACAAAACTAAGAAAGCAGTGCACAGCTAATTCCAATTCATTTCAAAGAGAAGATGTGTCCGTTTCTGGTTCAATGAGGTTGAACCACCAGCGATATGCTAGCCTGTGGTGTGGTTCCAAGACTGGTGCCAAATCCCAGATGTATATATCGTCTGCCTTCTCGGATGTCAGAGCGATTCGCCCGCTTGTTTCGTCCCAAGTAATGGCAGTCAATCCGCCTTCGCTATTTATCTTCCCGCTGAACATATCCGTCAAGTGAATGTCTCGAAACGCAAAGTGCGTGGAGTTCTCTTCAGGAATTTCTTCCCTGACAGGATAACAAACTTCTTCTGTCGGATATCGACGTAGGAAACGGTCTTCTGCCCAGAAGAACCGACGCATTTTAATAATAGGTTGGCCATCTGTGAGGGATTGGTCGAATTCATAGAGTAAGGTACGTTCACTTCCTGGTAGAGCGCGTTCGTTATGGCCACGACTGTTTAGGTGGATTCGAGGTTGATCGGCAAGTTCTGTGCACTTGTAGAGGAATTTGGGTTCCGAATACCAATTATCTTTAGGTTCTGGTCTGAAGCACCAATAGGCGCAACCTTTCGGTTCGTCTAACGAAGCGAATGCCCATAGGGTCGGAGGACATTCCTCTCGGGGATGAGGGTCAGGATGGTCTTCTCCCATTTTCCTACAAGGGTCCACAGGATCGGCAATGACGATACGACCATTGAGGAGCATTCGCTGACGACACTGGTAGCCATATTCTGCATCGACCATGAAGAGTCCAACAGAGTTAGGTACTTTGAAAAATTCCACCACATGAATTTCGGGTTCTTCTGGAGTGCTGGATATGGATCGGAAGACTATAACAGAGTTTTGGCATGGTAAGAAACGCCAAGCCCGGATGCGGTGTGGCTAGAACTATAGTAAGCAAACATCCAAATTGTATTTGGTAGCTTACCGTCATTTCGAACCCAGGATAGTCCTTGAACTCCATCGTCGCCTTCTTGCCGGTTTGCAGTTCAACAATGTGGAGGTTATTGTTTCCTGCAGCACAGCCGTAAAACGGAGTGTTGTTGTAGAGAAAAAGCGACGGTGAATGGAGTTCAGTCTGAGATTCGAATCTCATAACTTGGAAAAATGGTCTTGGAAGAGCCCGAGCTATGCCAAGGTACTTGTTTCTTTCAAGCCATGGATGAAGAGTGGGCCAAATTACTGTCTCGATGTTCTCTAGATCCAAGTGGACGGCGAAGGATTCATATAGCAAGGGGGAAATAACGTCAATTGGAGTGCGGTGGCCAAAGTCGGAGATATCGATGCTGAGAAGTAAGAAGAGTTAGGGAAAAAAGTGGGCTCAAGGCCAAAAAACTAACTTTATGGGAGCGCCGTGTTGAAAACGTCTGCGAGTGTATGAGATCATGATTCCTGGACGACGTTTGTGATCCATATAATGAGCTTGTAGGTCATACACCTTGAAATATGTGGGCAGGCGTGCCAACAGGCGAGATCCATTCATGATATCGAGAGCATAGACAAGGATATAGAACCTGAAGTTGCATCTGTCTTTTGCGGAAGCGACCAGGAACTTGCCGCCAGGCAGGAGCTTGAGATCGATGACCTTATATTGGGTAGTCAAAACCCTACGTTTTTCGATTTTTGGGAAATTGCGACGCCAAGATCGGTCCAGAGCACAAGCACGTGTGACAAGAAACTCAATCTCGTAGTTGGAGGATTTCTCTGCGAACTTGAAGGTTGGGCGGAGTTGAGTCATGGGGACTTGCAGCCTGCGCATATATCGCTTCCAGATAACGGGGTGGTGTGTCAAGAGGTACATCCCTGTGCAGGTCTATAGAACGCGGCTATTGAGACGAAATAAACTGGGACAACCACTGGCACATACCTTCCTGAGCTGGAGCAGGTCATCAATCAAGAGATAAGGAAATATATCGTCCACAAATACGTCCTGTGGAATCTGCAGGAAATGACACTTGTTCTCTCTGTTGAAGTAGAGATCGAAAGCATGTGTGACTCTGTCAATTGCTCCAGAAACCCATGACATGGCAAAGAACGGCTGGCGTCCAGCGCCGGGAGAGAAATTGAGAAGAAAAACTGAGGGTATTGCAGGTCCGTTTCGAGTTCAATTAAATTTGAACGGTCCTTGTGTCCATAAAGGCAACCTTGTACTTTAACACCAGATTAGGAAGGTATTGTTCCATATATGGACAGATGTTGGCAGGCAAAGTCATAACCTTCATTTTAGGACAAGAAATTGCGTTGGTGAGATGGCCGAGCGGTCTAAGGCGCCAGACTAAGGACAAGGGTTCTTCGATTAGGAAATCTGGTCACACTGTGGCGTGGGTTCGAATCCCACTCTCATCACATCGATATCTTTTTATCAAGGACAAGGCGCAGCACAAGTGACATACGTACACAGGAATTATATTAAAGGTTCCCCAACATAAAAATGGACGTTATCACCATCGCCGAGGGCGAGTCTGACAGAAAGTCGAGGATCGATCCTGACTGGTTGACTCGAGCCGACAAAGAAGTCACCTCGAGAAAAATTCCTGGTGATGGCTGCTGCCTCTTCTTCTGTGAGAGCACGTTGCCTCTTGTTAGGACGGAAAGTTGAGGATGAAGCACCGGTGAAAGTGCCGTTGTAATCGTAATATTGCTGGGACAAGGCGGGTGCACCATGTAAATTGGGAGCATAAATGGGAGGGGGAGCAAACTGGACCGAGGTAGCGGTGGCTGCAGGCGCTTAGAACGAGAACACGAAAGCGAAAATGGGAACGCACCGGAGGAATTATGGTGGGCGTGATGATCCTGTGAGTCGGGATCTGGATAAGCGCAAGTGGAACCCAGACCGCGCTTGAGACAGCTCTGAAAAAAAGAATAAGCAGATAAGGAGATCGCAGGGCGAAGACAGACGAGCCTGGCAGGGGAGGACTTCACTGCATCTGGTTTTGCCGGTGTGACAGGCAACACACGCCCTCCGCACCGACGGCGCCTTGGCTGAGATGATAGATTATTAGTTAGGGGTTTTACCGGCTAACACGGTCTACGCACGCTTTCTTGGGGGATCCTGTTGCGAGGTGGCCTGAATTTGCTGGCCGAGCTGAACGTCCTGCTGAAGCTGCTGCTGGAGTTGCTGAGTGTCGATCGTGGACGGGGTATCCTGCGCCGGTTCGTCACTCCCCATGGCCGACATTTCGAGGCGGGAATGGCCCTTTGCCGGAAACTCCCAGTCACGTCCGGCAGATCACGTGTGTTCCCCCCTTGCCTTGTCTTCACCCACGATGGCCAGTTTCGACTTCACTTACGATCCCTCCTTGTTTTCGCATCCTCCACCTCTACCGCCATCCTCAGATCTGTTTTCTGCCTCAGAGACCACCCATCTTCTTGGCTTCCTCGACAACTTCTCAGACATTGCTTGGGATTTTGGTCTGCCAGACTACGACCTCGCCCGCCAAGAACCATCTCAACCCTCAGTAGCCCCGTATTCCAATCCTCATCTAAATACCACCCCAGATCCATCCACGTCCTCCAGACTGCGATCTGCTACAAGATCCGGATCCGTCCGTCGCACTCCCCGCATCCAAGATGATACCCCGAACCGAACATCAACCTCAGAATCTACCGTTTGCTCCCCAGCTCGCTCAAGGCCACTCCTTTCCACCCCACAGAAACGCCTCAACCACATCATGTCCGAGCAGAAACGGCGAAACGCCATTCGAGATGGATATGCTCAGTTAATCACTCTCCTCGCGCCGGCCGGCGCACCTGGGATAGACATGCCTACACGAGGTCGTCCGAAAGGCAGTGGGGGCCACGCAAAGGGCCAAACTAAAGGCAAAAGTGGAGTATTGTTTCGTGCAGTCGAATACTGCCGCTGGCTTGAGGAAGGAAGAGACGCCCTCAGAGCTGAGGTCCTTCGTGTCGAAGCCGCTGTTGGGATTCATCACTGATATCGTCTGTCTATCCGCACCTATAACTTAATCCCCCTGTCCTGCAACTTGTGATGTATTTTTAGCCCCATAAATTGTATACCAACCCCTTCAAAACCTCAGGACCATCCTAATCGCACACCGGCTGGAAAGTATGATGTATCCTTGAACTTGCTGATCAGGGTGTTCAACTTGGATGCCGTCGAGAGATTGTCAACCTCCACAACAAAGGTAGAAGAGAAAGGCGCGCCCTGAATTTTGAAAAGTCCCCATTGCTGTACACCCAAAGCACAATAAACGTCCCTCGGTGTAAATGCGACGTCTGGCTCCCTGACTGTTCCGGCACCAAAGTTGAAACCGCTTTGCGACGAAGTAGGAACGCAGTGTAGTTGTTCCAATCTCGAAGCTGACCAAAGATTTATCCAACAGGACCCTCTTTCTCAATAGGAACCTGGGGTATTGGGGCGAGCCTTCCGTCTGATTCCCGTTCGAAGTGGCTGATTGGAATGTCGTCAATGATGAGTTCGTGCGTTTTCAGCCAGTCGTTGAATGCCGCGAACGACTTGAGAGTGTAAAAGCGATCTGGCTTGTAATCGATGAACTTGAAAGCGGGGTGGAGTCTATAAGAAGCAGATGTACTTTGACAATCTTCCCAATCATTGGGTTGATTACTTTCCCGAGTGGATCGAGAACTGGTGGCATGAATGAAACTGTAAATTACATCTAGCTGGATACGACCGAAATTAGTAAAGTCACGCTGGATACGGTACACCAGAATTAAAGCTAGACAGTAAGGTAGGGAAGATACAACTACAGTTTGAATTTATGGAGGATACACAACACGCTTAAATGGATATCAAAGATACTCAAAAACAACAATTCGAAGGCAACCCGAAGGGAATAAAAATGTTAAAAGAGATGATCTTGGGAGGACTATTTCATATCCTCCTCAAGTGCCCGAGTGAGAAAGTCATCGTCTTCCTCCTCCTCACTGCTATCATCACTATCCGTGCTGTCATCATCATCATCGTCCTCCTCTTCTTCGTCTCCATCGTCCTCGTCCTGTTCCATATCCTGTGTTTCGGTGACAGGGGCAACCGCAGCAGGAGTTCCGCATGCCGAAGCCGAACCATTACTTGCTGTTTCTGCTTCAGATTGAGCAAGATCTTCAGCTAGGAACCCTTGTTTTAACTTTGAAACACTGCGCTCCGACAAAAGTCGTTTTCGCTTGGCCAGTGGGGATCGCAGGTCATCATCATCAGTATTTCCATTGACTGGCCCTCTCATTTCCTCTGGCGCCGGAGTTTCGCTTCTCGCTCGTTTTCGACTGCTTAAAAGCGGGCTATTAGGAGCAATTCTGTTAAAAGGTCGATAAAAAGAAAGCCTTTCAACACGACCGACCTAGAGATGTCATTCCATTCCTCCTCTGACCCATGTCCACTCTGCATATCATAACTCCTTTCGCTTTTCGCATCCCCGTCTCCGTCTCCGTCATCGTCCTCACTCTCGTTCATAGCAGCCTCGACCTCATCGTTGATATCATCCCAATTGATGCTGTCAAGCTCGAGCGTACCTGTCTCCTTTATCTCAGGCGGTTCCTGGTCCCAGTCCTCATCGGGAACCAAATCACGCTCACTGTCCCGAAGCCCACCATCTGCTCCAATGCCTGCTTGGGCGATATTCGTGTGAGGCCCGGATCCCTGTGAAAGAGGAGGAGGCGAAGGGTCCAAAAGATAGGGCATTTCATCTTGTCTTTGCCAGAGCGCGACCGAGTCGCTGAACCAGGCCAACCACACAATTTTAATTCCACCTCGCCTGCGCGCCATATCCACTTTAACAGTTCCGCGCTAGAGTTATGGGTTAATGGTTAAGAGGTCGTAAATCAATCACACGAAGGAATGGGAAACAATGAAGCAGAATGAGCAACTGGGGAACATGATGAAGCAAGGAACACACTTTTGCAGCAACAACATGGGTAATGTCATTTGTCAACTCCGTTGAGCAACGTGCACCAAACATATGTGCCATTCTCCAAACTTCTGTTGTTTCTGGCTTTGTGTCAAGTGGAATAACACTTGAGAAGAGTATGTGCACTCCTTCGAAAACGTCGGACCGTAACCGAGGGATGATACGCTGCATACATATGAGGAATGATATGTAAGATGTAATGGATCGCACATACAGTTACGTCGTATGTCCTTGTATTTCCTTTGCGTTTTATTATGCTATCAGACCGTCTGTCGTAAGCAGAAAAAAATCGGGAATGAACCTCTTGTAACAGCTAGCAAGGGAATCAACTCGAGCCAGAATCACATGTAACAACACGAACGTTGCCAATACGTATTAGTTCATGGTCGTCATTCTTCAAGAGTGCTTTTTTGGGAAGCTTCTGTGGTCCTAGGGGTATTTCGTTAACAGGGGTTTCGGTCGCTGATGATGACACCGTCTTCTGCTGTTGTTCTTCGATTTCATGTACTTGAAGCTCTTCTTGTTTCTTCGCGAGTGGACGCTCTTCAAGTTGGGCGTCTAGAACCGCGTTGTTTTGTGTTAGTAGGGCAGTTGCTTGACTTTCTGCCGCATCCGCCTCTTCCGTGTCCAATGGTAGCACTGGAGAGGTGTCGACACCACTCCCTTTGGGTGACTTGGAAACGCGCGCCTGGCCGTTCGGAGCTGCGATTTTTGGAGGTGGTATTGGTCCAGCAGTTATTAGTGGCTCAATCTTTGGAAGGAAGGACGAATTGATGTCGCCGATACCGACGAAGAAGTCATCTGTTCTAAGGTGAGGTTTGAAGTAAAAGTAGAACACGCCAACTTACAAGGAATTACTTTAATCAAATTTGGGCTCCATTCCCATACATCCGCCCGGTCATCGATAATGACGACCATAGAAGTGTCGCAGGGAAACAGCCTTTGTAGACTTTTCTGTGTTAAACCTATATGCTCACATTCAATTTAACAATGCAAGATGTGGGGGTCTGCAGAACGCACTGCCGCTCTCGTCTCGACTTATTATCCGTCCTCCGAACAAATTGCCATCCGGATCAATTGCGGCGCACACTTCTTCCGCATATGCGCGTGTGCCCATTGTATAGATATGCATCTCATACTTATTTGACGTTTCTCGCAAGAAGTCCATCCATCCGGGCCTTGGGGGTGGATTCAGTAGAAAGTACGGAGAAAGAGGCGAGGAGTTTGTTACCGCGGTTTGATATAATACATGCAGCCTTCATTCTCTACCATCTTGTGCTTGCCCTTGTTACGGTGAGCAGCATGCATCGAGGGATGTCCAAACGACTCTGGACCTAGTCTAAAGCGCTTCACATCCTCAAGAGCCTCCCAGTTTGGATTACATTCGTCGTCTTCGTCGTTTGTTTCGGGGTCTTTGGCCTCTTTCTGGGAAGATTCCGGCGGGGTAGAAGAAGACGGCTTGGCGGCTTGTTTAGCCTCCCAAGCCTCGCCATCTGCTATCCAGTCACCAACAGTAGGGTCGACTGTTGCATGTACGATTGTTTGATCCAGGTCAACGATGAGGGAAAGCTTCCGTGATTTCAAGAGGTAATCTGCAGTCTCTCGTTCGATGCGCTGTGCCTCCTCGAGAGAGACGGTTGGGCCGAATGCGGAATGGGTCATCTGAATAGACGCACGGGAAGCATCTGAGAAGCCCGTATAATCGACACTAGAGAGGTGATTGGTAAAATATGGCACGGACGAGAGAGCGATATGTACTTGGTCATGTCCTTGCCGCAAATGACACAGAGACCCCCGAGCTGCGTGCCGTGCTTGCAAGGTTCGAGAACGACGACGGCTGGTCTGTCCCTTGCCTTCTTCTTGGAGACGACGTCGCCGACGTTGAGGTTCCACGCAGAAACCTTGCCCTCGATGGCGGAGTCCCATGTGCCGAACCTCGTCTCTGGGAGAGCGTTGGGGGAAGTAGGGAGATAAACAAAGGAGTAGCTGAGGAGACGGGTGCCACGGACGATGGCGGCGGACTGCTCAGCATCGAGGGAAGTGATTTTTATTGGATACGGGAAGGCAGACGGCAGAAAGAGGTCAGTTGGACTTTCGTCCATTATTACGAACTGAGATCAGGGAATATTAATCTCGCTCTATCGTCGGAGTTTGTAAATAACTGCCTTTTCAGGCTCAATCATCACCGCCACCCCTTCGGCTGTCACGGCACTCGTTGTTTGCCTGTCGCCCTTCGGCGCATACACCGGCACGACGACCAGGTGGCTCCCCATGTGCACTGCTGCCCGTCGCAGCTCGTCGTCCGTCGGCTTGTACGTCTGCAGGAAATGCTCGAGCAGCACCGTCGCCGTCTCCCCGCACACCGCCCCGTGGCATCGCTTCAGCAGGTACAGCTCTGCACTGAACTGCCCCACATCCACCCCTGCCAGTCCCAGCTTCGACAGCTCCCAGTCCAGCACACTTATCCGCTTCAGCCCGCCATCTTCATCCAGTGCGACTACCAGGTTGCCCGGCCAAAAGTCTCCCATAACAAACTGCATAATGTCATTATCTGCCTTGGTGTTTCGAATTCGGAATTTACCTGGTGTTCCTCCGCAAGAAGTATCTCTGTCGTTTCTCGCACGATGCTCTCAAGCTTCTCCATTTCCTTCTCCCCCACCTCCACTGGCGGGTCGTAATGCTTGCACGTATCCACTAGTATTTTCGTCAGGTCCCCATAATGCCCTTTAGCACTTAACCTTTTTGCCCATACATTCTCTCGCACAGCCTGCCGCGCCTCTTTGTTTTCCCGTCCCCACTGATGCAACCACGCAAGGAATCTACCAACCGCACTGCCGATCTCCTTCGCCATATCTGTGGTTGCCCTGCCCTGCTGCATAAACATCTCGAGCGACATCGATCCCTCTCCTGCATCATCCATAACGATCACATGCTGTGCTTCATCAAACAAATGAACCTCCGGTACAGTGACAACAGAACCCAAAGGCAGCCATTTGCATACTACGCGCATTGCCCGCACTTCATAGATCTAAAAAACCTCCTTAAAGATGCACAACCCCAGGAACAAGACGGCTTACCTGTCTATCTAGATCCAAAGCAATCGCATGATAATTTTTCACGTATGGTTTTGCATGTTTCAACACGAGTGTCTCCCTCCCGAGATATGGTGTAACCAACTTGAGGCGAAACACATAATTCGCCGTGCCACCAGACAATGGAATGACGTCTTGACTCTTGAAGGGCGTATTCTCTAGATATGCACGGACATCTCGTTCAGTTGACAAGTCAAGATCGCTGGATCCGGATGTCATAAGCCTGTTCAGCTGGCCGTGGAATGCAAGCAAGATAATTTCCTTCCCCATTCCGAATCAGTATTTTGGGAACAATTACGTGCCACAATTATCATGTGGTGGTCCGCATATCTGCTACAATCCTTAATTTCCAATTACATGTAAAGGCCCCTGATCCTTATCATGCACAATGCATGGACATGTGAGTCTATTAGAATATGAATAGAAAGAATCGGAAACAGGAACTGCAAATCTAGAGGCGATGATGTCAAAACTTGGAGTTCTCGTGGCCATACAGAAAAGGTGACCTGAGGTGTAAACTTTAAATGTAGTAAAAAGAGGCACCCCAGAAGTGTCAAATATGATTACGATAAAAAGATAGAGAGAAAGAGTGCTAATTAACCCTTTCCGAATCCGAGAGGGGAAACTAGTAGTCATACAGTGCAGAATATGATAAGCAATGCACGACAAGCTGCAAAAAGAAATGCCTATGGTTACACGGTATAGAGGAAGACCTTTGAAAAGGTCATTAGGAAGCTCTAAAGTACCATTCAGACACGGTAAAATCATAAAAAAGTCTAAACACATGGATTCAACCGTTGCCTCGGGAGAAAGTGTGGAAAAAGACGACCATGAACCCTATTAAAAGACGAAAAAAAAATGATCACTCAACCTGATGTTGAAATCGAGTAACTCAAATTGCTCCTCCCAACACCCTCGTATGCAACACCAATCACCCTCTCCCTCCCACCACCCATGGCCGTGTCACGTCCGCAGCCTTCCCACTTAACACCCTTTCTCCAAACGATATTCTGGACAGCCTTCAGACGAAGGTACGCTGGATTTCCGACACATCTTATCCGCCAACTCAACTGCCCAAAGGGAATATGGGAAAAAGGCACAGTATCGGAAAGACATTGCGTTACAAGAGTTGGATACATGGTATGCATTTCCGCGTGGGCATGGCGGTGGAAAGGAGATCGAATGGTTTGCGGAATGGGTTGGAAGTGAAGTCGATAGGGTAATGGATCAGGAAGAGTTGTTCGAGGTGGCTCAGTGGGAGGATACGGAGAGGTGAGGGGTATGTACTTTGCAGGCGGTGAACACTCCATGCCGTCCTCACCTCTAATGGAACCAGTCAAGAATATCTTGACATCATTCGCAGATGCACGGGACCCAGGAGAACCGAGGTTGTCAGTGCTGCTACACGTCCTCCTTGCACTGAAGACGGCGTGATTCTCGTGGCCGTCTTCGTAAGACACGGTCACACTGAACAACGCCGCAGTAACATATGCACTTTGGATGTTCTTTGCGAGCTCAACAATCCTGGATACCCTCTTAATAAGTAGGCCAGCTTCATTCGCATTCGTGATGTGGCTCGAACTCCGCTGGCGTCCCTCATATGTCAAGGGGGAAGACTTCGGGGAGAGTGTTGGTACTTCTATAACGAGTGGAGATTCAGATAAAGGAATAGTCGTGAGACGGTTGTATGCGCGACATGAGTGGCGTAGAAGCGACTCGGGAGGAGGGTGTGGTGGATCCGTTGACGTAGAAACTGGAATCCAGGATTGTGGCCTGGAAGACAGCCAAGGAGACTTGCGAGAAGTCATCGGAGATGATGAAAGCGTTGTAAGATCTGTACACGAGGAGGAAAGTGAGGAAGATGTCCTGAAAGATAACCAAGAAGATGTCCTCGACACAACCGAGGACGAGGACACAGTCGAAGAAGGTGAAGGTGGTGAACTCGGACAGACGGAGCACGCGGGGCAAACCAGAGATCGTTGGGAGTGACCACGTTCCTGACCCTTACCCTTCCGTTTCCTGCGGTCGTCCTCGATGTGCTCTACCTCGGCGAGCAAAGCGTCCAAAAGTTGGAGGTCTTTCCGCCGACTCGTCGTGCATGACCGAGAGTTGGCAGGACTTGCATTACGGTGTATGCGCTCGTCATTAGGAAACAACTGACCCTCCATACTCTTGAGAACATCCTTGAAAGATACAGTTCTCGACTCGTCAAACATTGGAGTTGGAAAACGAGGTCCTGCTCGAGAGACTGGAGGTGTAGAGGGAGGCTGTCGAAGGGCCAGCAATGAAGGGCGAGTGACCATGTAGTCGTAGACGAATCGTTGTTCCCGGTCCGCAGAGGTATGCTTACTGGTGAGGTGATCATAATTGACGAATTTGCGCTCTGCGCGCGCCGTTGTCCGTAGCGTCGACGTCGCCTTTGATGGTTTCCGCTGTTCCTCGGCAAACCTCCGTCGCTCTTCCTCCTTCGTCCGATGCTGTCTTTGTTCCTCCTCCTGCCGTTTCCGCTCTCTTCTCCGGAACTCGTTCGTTCGTTGTTCCCGCAATCTCTGCTTCTCTTCAATCCATTTCCGCTCGCACATTCTCATCCGCTCAACCCTCCTCGACTCCTCTATCCGTTCCAACTCTCTTGCCTGAAGCTCCTTCAACGCCAGTTCATCTTGTTCGTTGAGAAGAGGACCATTGGGTAGAAAACAAAAGTCAAAGTCCTCGTCCTGTACAGCTGCTATCCGAGGATCATCGTCGGAAGTTACCTCGATGCCCTTGAGTCTCAGTAATAAAATCTTTGCCAGATGGATGTCCTCCAAGGCATATGCTTCATGGACCTGGTCTTCGAGTGAAATTGGGGGTGACGGCGACACGAGTAGGTCCGGGGACATAGAAGCAGAGCTAGGAGGAGAGGGCGAGGTTGTGCGTGTTAATGAGGGGGTAATAGAAAAGTTCACTGGCACTGGGGCAGCTACTGTCATTGGCTGAACCTATGCAATGGATCAATGAAATGCAGATTGTGAAATCTTGTCGAAAGTGACCTTTGATAAAGAGGGTGTGGGCGACATTGGAGAAGGTTGGCGTTGGGTGAAGGTCCGTTCCGTTGCGAAGAATGGAACAGCGGTCAATCGCGCACACGACGCTATGCGATCCTCTGAGGCCTGACGGGCGAGGGCGGTCCTAGAAACCTGTCTTGAGCGCCCGCGAAGAGAGAGGATGTCAAGAGAAGAGCCGCCGCCGTTGATGAGCGGTGGTTTGTGAACGGCGAGCATGGGGAGCAGGTTGTTGGGAGGGTGGCGATGGTGGCAGCTATGTATTGTTGGTGACGAGATCCAGGATCAACAACGCCGGCAAAGCCCGGATCCTTATCCGACCAATCAGCGGGCTGGAATTTCGCGGCAACAAATTAGACGCCGCTCATATCATTTTCTTTTGCCACTCTGGGTATGTCTTTTCCAGTGGCGCTAACACAAATGGCAACGATCTTTTGTCAGGCGCCTTAAGGATGATCACACCCACGCCCCAGCGCCACTATCTCGTCTTGTGATAAAGGTAATGACTGACAATACAGTTATTACTAGCTTCAAACTCAAATTCTAAGCGAAGCGTCATCACTAGATTATGTTCTGTACCCTCTTCTTATTATCAATCTTCAAGCTGAGATGGTATTTCTGCTTCACCGATAACGTAGCTCCTTGGGCAAATATTTGAACAAAACATGACAAGTAGACATCTAACCAGAGCTCAGTACTCAGTTCTTATCCTATATGTTTATTCCTCCACCGAAGAAACAACTCATTTCCAAGGTCTCCACGATTCATGATACCATGACGGCGCCAACACACTGGCTCATATTATCCACCCGTGTATACTACCCCGCCTCGAGGCTGGTACCTCCGCTATTACCGGCGGGCTGCTGGGGTCGACGGATTGCACATACTCAATCGAATCACTATCAACGTTCCACAGGTTCTTTGTATCAAGATTTGCCTCATTCAGTTGCCCTCACCTATCCATCCCCGCCTCGTGGTGTTCCACGTTGCCGTGACGAACGACGCAACATTGTCCACTCGTGAAGCTGTCCAGAACCAGTCGTCGAGTGATTCGGATTTTATTTCCTTCCGTCAATTATAGCACAGAAGCCATTCCGCCTTGTGTATTGTGTCCTACACTTTCTACTCAAAATTTTAAATTCCGATTTTCAGTGCTTTAAGCCAAGTCGCTCATCCCAAGTGACCCGATAAGGGAATTTGTCACTTCCCGTTTTCCAGAGTTGGCATCTCGGAACAAGGTCTAATTATTGACACTTTTCAGTAATAGATGTTCAAACCCACACATGTGGACAAATATAATTGTCAGGTCCAACAATCAGCCGGTCAACTTCATATGGTGAAAAGTATATTTTCTGTAACAAGCACGGAATCATGAATGTACCCAAACGGATTAGTTCTGGAAGTAGTTAAAGAGTGCAGAGGAGTGAGTAGTTAGAAATGCATCTGAATTGTCGGAACCAACCTCAAGCGTTAATAAAACTAGAATAATGCACTGAAGGCGGGATTGTATCACCACCGAAACCACGACTTCTTCCGTCCCTCTTCCTGATTCGTTTGAGCCAAGGAAGGATTTTTCTTTGCCTTCTCATCCGCCTTGTGTTCTTCTTCTGCGGCCTTCGCCGCTGCTTCTGCCATTTTCTTCAGTTCCTCAGGGCTAGGAGGTAAGATGGGCCGGTAGATATCACCGGCATCCCAAGCCATCGGGAGTAATGCAACCGGGAGAAGCCAAGTTGCAGTCAGAACGACACCATTTCCTTGTGAATGAAAAAAGGATCAGATAGGTCAACTCGCTGCTCAGTTTATGGACGGTACCTTCATCAAGCGAACGCACTCTATCCCAGCTCCATGCGACGAAGATCCCAATGTATCCTGTCAGCGGACTCAGCCGCTTCAATAACGTAACTGCTGGCCGAAATTGAACTGGGATAATTACAATGGGAATCTTCTCCAGTAGCCATTTCAGAGCAGTCGCAACCAAGGCTGCCCGGGTAGTTGCTTTCATTGCTTTGTTATCCAGTTTTGCCATGACGGGAGGAGGAATGTATATTCGATAACCCCACCACGCTGTCAGGACGGATAAATCTGTGGTCGAAGGAACACGCTTTTCAACAGTCTTCTTCGGCTGCTGTGACCTTGTCGAGCTCGAGGATTCTGGTTGCACCAAGGAACCCGCAACTGTTTCTGGTAGTGGCACTGCCAATTTGACTTGTGAGTCTGACTGAGGTTCCAAAGGTGTATACATCATGAGTCCATCTTCCTCGTCTTCCACTGTCGTTCGCCCTGCAGCATCGCCCTTCTTCAAACCAGCAAGTATATTCCAGATACTCTCCCTTTTCTTTCGACCTTGAATTGCCGTGGAAGTATCTCGGCCGTTCATGACATCCTCGGATGCCAGCATACGAACCAGGTTAACATCAAGTCCAGGAGGCACTGGTTCGCGAGATAAACTAGGATCGCTGCCTGCTTCGAGAGTGCGTTCCTCAACAGATTGATCCTTTGTAGCCGATTCGATTAGAGACTGCAGGTTCTTTGCAAACCTGACTTGCTCTGAAAGGTCCGGAGGGGGTGGGGAATGAGCATGGTCCGAATCGACATGGGAAGCCGATGCGTTTAAATGGTTTGATCGACTTCGATGGATAATTTCGTCGTCTAAATCCCATGAAGGTGGAGGAAAGACGACTGGAGGAGGGAGATTTCGACGTTTGAAGGTGTTCCCAAGCG
>Ga0307517_10000257_pt1 | contig 90664 bp, 96 predicted proteins | sample 23_EM_MG_FD_194515 | JGI IMG/M metagenome (GOLD analysis project Ga0307517, IMG submission 194515) | Populus trichocarpa ectomycorrhiza microbial communities from riparian zone in the Pacific Northwest, United States - 23_EM | ecosystem: Host-associated > Plants > Roots > Unclassified | place...
GGATGTGGCGGGGCGTTGCAACGCAAGTCAGGACGCACAGGACGCATGGGACGCAGGAGATGCGTCGCTTGCGTCAGGACGCAACGCCGACGGATCAGACGCAGGGTCCGTTTTTGCTGATGTGGACTGCAAAAAGAGGTGGATAGGTTGAAGAAAGAGGGGGAGGCGGTATCTTCTGAGGTGGCTTCGCCTGATAGGGTTGAGGAGCGTGAGCCACAAGTAGTGGCTGAGCCCAAACAAGAGGCTTGAGTGATTGATTTGGCGGAGGCGTTTGTGGCGTCGGCGGGTGTGGCTGGAGTGAGGCTAGCGAGGGTGGCGGAACCTGAGTTGGCTGAAACAATTGTGGCGGAGAGTGTTGAGAATGATGATTGCTGTTCGGTTGTGACTGAGACGTGCAACAAGAGAAGGAGGTTCAAGTTGGATAATGAGGATGAGGAGTGAGTGGAAGAGGTAAATGGTGGGGTACCGGCGGTGGTGCCTACGGGACCGAGAGGTGGGGCTCCGATGGGGCCGAGAGTAATGATGGCGGAGAGGGTAGGAGGGACAAGGAGGGGTAGTCGAGTGCCGGCGGATCTGTTTGTCAGGAGGGCTTACAGGTTCGTTGACAGGTCAATAGTAGGAGAGCGCAATGGGATGGTAGGGGATACCTATCGTACCAGAGGGTCTTATGCCTGTGTGTATGGGAGTGGGGATAGAGGTGGAGGATATAGGGGTAGGGGATATAGGCCGAATCATTGATTGTTGACTGGGGTCAAGTGGGGCTTAGGATTCGCAGCGGGCGGAGACCGTGGTCGCTAAAGACTCACATGATTAGGCTCAGGGCTTGCGTGTAGGTTGACGTTTGGCAGGAGGGTTGTTATGGATATGTGGCGGATGTGGGTTTAAATAGTGGGCCATAAGCTTTAGAGTAGCATGAGTGCCCCAATAGAAAAAAGTTTATAAAAAAAAAATGGACCGAACACCGCCGGGGTCACAGGAGCTGAAAGCCCTTCGCCAAGGAGCCCCCTGGTGTTCGGTCCATTCATGCCAGGGACGTGTATTTACCGATGCGCGAGCTAGCGTGTAGGCTTTGGTTGCTTGTGGGATCGCCAGGACCTGGCCTTAGCCGAGCTTCAGCAAGAATTACGCAAGTTCACCAAATATGGTCTGTCTAATCTCAGGTACATGGAGGAAGAGAACAACACAAGAAAAACAACACCCTATCACCCCTATATCCCCCTATATCCCTTCACTCTCACTTTTTACTCAACCCCCCATGTCCCCCACTCAATCATCAACAAACCTATTGGAATAAGAACACATTTGTGCCGGAGCAGTGGTAGTATTTTGGCAGCCTCGACCCCAACAACTTAGATAACTTAGGATAAACTAAAAGAGAGGGCCAAATACCCGAACATATATGGAGAACATCAACGAAGTTGTCTCTCGTCTTGGCCCGTAACGCATCATCAGTTCCCCGCTGGTATAGGCCTCAAACCCTAAAGAATATAAAAATATCCAACTTATACGAAACAGCTGCCGAGTGACCAAGGCTCAACCAAAATCGCCCCACAACCTCAAGGAATACAACCTAATAATATTATAATGGAATGATACAGAAAAGTAACATGCGAGATATTGTTTGTGGGCAACGGCAGACAATATATCCAACAAGCCGATCAGACATAATCAAAGCGAAGGTAATGATCAGCCATGAAGGTTTTATGCAGAGGAGTGGAGAGGCTGAGGCGAAGACACAGAGTTTGTATTAAGCTATGAAGGAGTCCATAATTTCCTCCATTGAGTATGTAGAAAAGAAAGGTGAGAGGGAAATTAAAGAAGGAAGACCAAGGTGAGGAAAGGCCCAGAAGGAGGGTAAAGCAAATAGGAGAAAACTTTTCATGGCTTGCGTGCCCCTCCGCCCGCAGATACGCGCACCTGTGCGGTCTCGGAAAGGTCGGGCATTTCCCACAGCATGTGGGGCTATTCCAAACGAAACCCATAGCCAATAGGAACGGCTCAGAGTGACATCCTGTGAAGAAGATTCTTCGACCACCACTACCCTTTCCCGAGAAATATTCTAGGGCCCAATTTTACATCAGGCATCAAGTCCACCCAGCCCCAGATGATGTCAATGCTATCCCCAGAAATACCAATTTCTTCCCCCCCCCCCACAGCCATAAAAGCACAAACTCCCATCACGTGCGATCCTATTTCTCGCCTCATGCCCAGGACCCAACAAATACACCTTCAGCACCTCCGCCAACCAAATACTGAAACCAGGACCGACCAGCCCACCTACCTCAAATCTTCTTCGGGACCCTCGAAAACGTTACTCCAGAAGACCTCACCCATGACAACAAACTTATCATCAATTGCGACTATGACAACTCGATCTCCATCGGCACCCCAAATCCCCATCCCGGAGATCGGAGGGAAACTCTCTTCCACATCCGCAGTCCCAAGACCATCGACAAGTGTCGCAAGAGTAGATATGACTGGGCGTATCACGCTTAGAAGGGGAAGAAAGGAGGAGGGAATGCCAAGGGTAGAGAGAAAGGCGGGGATGGCAATATTAGTCTTGTTTCTGAGACCGGTGGTGAAGGAGATAAATCCGGCACCTCTATTAAAACTAAGGTTGGTCATACTCCGCTTCACCTCTCCCACGGTGGGACATTGCGTAGGGTTATCAGTGAAAATATCAGTTGGGAGAGTGGTGATGCTTATACTCCCACCCCCCCGGTTCCGACCAGATTATTGACGGGAGCATTGTCACCCCTGCTAACAGCAAAGCGCGCGCCGTAGACACCACTAGGAAGCTACCACCTCTAATTCAGCATTCGATCAACACCGAAGTTCCAATGCCCCAGGAAGCACTCACAATGTCAATTGTCAATTCACCCTCGGGATGCCCCTCAATGGTATCAGCCATCAGCTTTCACTAGCAAACTCTATCTCTCTAGCACCCCACGAGATTACGACACCATATGGCACTTTTCAAGAGCGGGATCTTAATGCATTGGAAAACTAGCTTGATTAAGTGCTATGATTCAGCAGCCTGTTGTAGAAAAAAGAAAAAGAAAAAAAGCCCGCACTTAGGTGGATGTTCTGCGATGACTGTAATCTAAAAAAATGTATTTCACAAAGAAAGACTCTACATCCCCTTCATTCCCCCTCCTCCCCAAGCCTGCCAGCCAAGCCGGTCCCGCATCCAAAGCACCCCTAAATACGCCCAGTAGCGTGTAAAGCAGTCCCCAGGCTCCGGAGTACCTCCCCTGTCGGCCAGCGACACCGTAGGCAGCATCCCTGCCATTGACACGACAAAGAGAAGTACAGTACGTAGAGGAAGGTGAGTACAGAAAGGCGCCGATTGGCCACTGAGATATAGAAAATTGTTATAACCCCCCTATAATATACGACAAGAAGAGTGAAAGTGGATAAAGTAATTGGAGGGATCAGATGAGTAAATGAGAAGTTCTAGATAGATGATCCAGATGTTTGACACTTGCGATAAATTTTCAATCCGCATGTAAAGAACTATCAGCAGCGGGCTTGGAATTTGTTTGGGCAGGTTTGTTTTATTGCTGGAAGTATATATAGGAGAAAATTTGGGTTATATCCTTGGATATCAAAACCTGCGGGCCCTTTTGAAGGGGGGTTCGGACGTCTCGGACGGCGCAGTAGAGAAGAGCTCTATTGGTTGCAAAATTACTGTGTATCTAGGAATGATTTCCGTCCGCCCCCGCAGCAAATTGGCGATTTCCTCATGCCCATCTTGCGCAGCCCACCAGAGCGGCGGCCGGCCACACCTGTCAGCTATGTCGAGGCTAACGTCGTTCCGTTCCAGAAGGGTTCTCACCGCCTCCTCATTCCCATGCTCAGCGGCCCAGGAGAGCGGTGTCCGGCCATCCTTGTCAGCAGTGTTGGGATTGACGTCGCTCCGCTCCAGCAGCATCCTCACGATGCCCTCATGCCCATCCCCGGCAGCCCGCAAGAGCGGTGTTCGGCCATCTTCGTCAGTAGTGTTGTGATCGACGTCATTCCGTTCCAGCAGTATCCTTATGATATCCTCATGCCCATTCCCAGCGGCCCACGAGAGCGGTGTTTGGCCATATCTGTCAGTTGTGTTGGGATCGACGTCGTTCCGTTCCAGTAGTATCCTCATGATGCCCTCGTGGCCATCCTCGGCGGCCCACGAGAGCGATGTTTGGCCATCTTTGTCAGCAGTGTTGGGATCGACGTCGTTCCGTTCCAGCAGTATCCTCACGATGCCCTCATACCCACCCTCGGCGGCCCACGAGAGCGGTGTTTGGCCATATCCGTCAGTAGTGTTGGGATCGACGTCGCTCCGTTCCAGCAGGATCCTCACGATGCCCTCATGCCCACCCCCGGCGGCCCGCGAGAGCGGTGTCCGGCCATCCCCGTCAGCAGCGTTGGGATTGATGTCGTTCTGTTCCAGCAGTATCCTTATGATATCATCATGCCCATTCCCAGCGGCCCAGGAGAGCGGTGTCCGGCCATCCTTGTCAGCAGTGTTGGGATCGACGTCGTTCCGTTCCAGTAGTATCCTCACGATGCCCTCGTGGCCATCCTCGGCGGCCCGCGAGAGCGGTGTTCGGCCAAATTCGTCAGTAGTGTTGGGATCGACGTCGTTCCGTTCCAGCAGTATCCTCACGATGCCCTCATGCCAATCCTCGGCAGCCCGCGAGAGCGGTGTTCGGCCACCCTCGTCAGTAGTGTTGGGATTGACGTCGTTCCATTCCAGCAGTATCCTCACGATGCTCTCATGCCCATCCCCGGCAGCCCGCAAGAGCGGTGTTCGGCCATCTTCGTCAGTAGTGTTAGGATCGACGTCGTTCCGTTCCAGCAGTATCCTTATGATATCCTCATGCCCATTCCCAGCGGCCCACGAGAGCGGTGTTTGGCCATATCTGTCAGTTGTGTTGGGATCGACGTCGTTCCGTTCCAGTAGTATCCTCACGATGCCCTCATACCCACACTCGGCGGCCCACGAGAGCGATGTTTGGCCATATTTATCGATAGTGTTGGGATCGACGTCGTTCCGTTCCAGCAGCATCCTCACGATGCCCTCATACCCACCCTCGGCGGCCCACGAGAGCGGTGTTTGGCCATATCCCTCAGTAGTGTTGGGATTGACGTCGTTCCGCTGCAGCAGCATCCTCACTACGCCCTCATGCCCACCCCCGGCGGCCCACGAGAGCGGTGTTCGGCCAAACCCGTCAGTAGTGTTGGGATCGACGTCGTTCCGTTCCAGAAGCATCCTCACTACGCCCTCATGCCCACCCCCGGCGGCCCGCGAGAGCGGTGTCCGGCCATCCCCGTCAGCAGCGTTGGGATTGATGTCGTTCCGTCCCAGCAGTATCCTTATGATATCCTCATGCCCACTCCCAGCGGCCCGCGAGAGCAGTGTTCGGCCATCTTTGTCAGCAGTGTTGGGATCGACGTCGTTCCGTTCCAGCAGCATCCTCACGATGCCCTCATACCCACCCTCGGCGGCCCACGAGAGCGGTGTTTGGCCATATCTGTCAGTTGTGTTGGGATCAACGTCGTTCCGTTCCAGCAGTATCCTCACGATGCCCTCATGCCTATCCTTGGCGGCCCACAAGAGCGGTGTTCGGCCATCTTCGTCAGTAGTGTTAGGATCAACGTCGTTCCGTTCCAGCAGTATCCTCACTACGCCCTCATACCCACCCCCGGCGGCCCACGAGAGCGGTGTTCGGCCATATCCGTCAGCAGTGTTGGGATTGACGTCGTTCCGCTCCAGCAGCATCCTCACTACGCCCTCATACCCACCCCCGGCGGCCCACGAGAGCGGTGTTCGGCCAAATCCGTCAGTAGTGTTGGGACCGACGTCGTTCCGTTCCAGAAGCATCCTCACTACGCCCTCATGCCCACCCCCGGCGGCCCGCGAGAGCGGTGTTCGGCCATCTCCGTCTGTAGTGTTGAGATCGACGTCGTTCCGTTCCAGCAGCATCTTCACTGCGCCCTCATGCCCACCCCCGGCGGTCCACGAGAGCGGTGTTCGGCCATATCTGTCAGTAGGGTTGGGATTGACGTCGCTCCGCTCCAGCAGCATCCTCACTACGCCCTCATGCCCACCCCCGGCGGCCCGCAAGAGCGGTGTTCGGCCACCTTTGTCACTAGTGTTGGGATTGACGTCGCTCCGCTCCAGCAGCATGCTCACTGCGCCCTCATGCCCATCCCCGGCGGCCCACGAGAGCGGTGTTCGGCCATCTTCGCCAGCCGTGTTGGGATCAACACCGTTCTGTTCCAGCAAAATCCCCACGACCCCGGAGTACCCCCTCCTAGCCGCCCAGCTGAGCGCTATATTACCATTGAAATCAGTTGCCTGGACATCCCATTTCCTCATCTTCAATAAAGCAACTATTATCTCCACACATCCGAAGTATGCGGCACCGTGGAGCCCTGTAAATCCCCGGGGGCAGTCCCCCCAGTCAAGTAGTAGATACCAACTGTCCACATTTCTCAACAATAGCATCTTCGATGATATGTGCTGATCGTATCCACCCAGCAGTTTCAAGGCAAGCGCTTTCACAGCTTCGGTGGTTTCCCTCCTAGCATGTGTACCCCAGTGGCAAGAAGCATATTCGACAAAAGCCAAGCTTTGCGGGACAGAGCGGACAGCAGGTGAAATGGCCCTAACTTGCGTAAAGTTGAGGTAGGTCAAACAGGCTGCAGCAATCATTGAGTGGGGGTTGGGGAACAGGCTCAGATCACGGGAGAGGTACTCTTGTAAGGTGTAGTGAACAAGGCGGACCGTAGACGAGGACTTCTCGACCGTGACAAGCCCGAGGGAGCATGCTAGAAGTGTTTCTATCCGAGGAATATTCTGAATGTTCAAGTCGCTAGATCCTTCTTCAACCCCTAGGGCGTGGCATAGCTCGTCTACACTCAACGGCCGCTCCGAATGAGATACCCACATCAAAACCTGCATCCCGAGTTTTGACCTACTTCTAGCCTGCGCCTGCACTCGTGATAAAGTTGCCGCATAAGCGTCGCCTAGACCATCCCCTTTGGTCATCTCGTCCAGCTTCTTTCTTCTCTGATGAAGAGTAAGCTCGCTCAGGATTGCATCAATGTTTAGAGAAACGAGGAGGAAACTAGACGTCATTGTTAGTGAATAATACCTCACACTTGTCTTGGGAATGTGCTTGATATTCTTGCTTACATTTCTCCGATCTTCTCCGGAATCGCTCTCATAATATCCGCCCGCAATTCATCGTCCATTACATCAGGATCAGTATCACTGTCCAGCCTCATCTCAAGATAGCTCTTAATATCATCCCGGGTCGGAATAACAGGTATTCTAACCACCTTGCAAAAACATTTCAGGATCTCATCCCCAACATGAGGCCTCCCAGTAAGAAACAGTCGCGCGTTTGCCGACACCCGAACGATTTCTCGCAGTGACTCGAGGAGATCTCGTCGGTACTTCGGAGTGGATTCGTCTAAGGCGTCGATGCATATAAATACCCGCGGTAACGCGGTAACAGCCTTCGTCATAATCTCTACAATATCAGGAAGTCGGAGACCTCGGCCGCCAAACTCCCTCTTCGCCTTCTTAAAAGCCTCCCGTATATGCTCGGGGATTTCTCCTCTGCTGACAAGCTGCTTGAGGATGGCCCCCAACATACTTGTGGTGGACTGCTCCTGCTGAGAAAGGAAATCGCAGTAGAGCCCTACGACAGCAATGTCTTTTCCTCCAGCCTCATCGCACAGCCTATCAATCACAAGGGAGCTATTATTTGATGATCGTCAGTGACACCTGCATTTTCTCTACCCAGACACGAAGTCATCCTACCTCAGATAGGTTTTCCCCACTCCCGGATTTCCATCACAGAACAGCACAGGCTCAACGCAACCATCTTCTGCACCACTCCATTCCCTGAACTCGTTGGTTTCTAGAACCCAGTTTCCTATGCCATCGAGTCGGTTGGTTCGCACACCTTGGTGCCTTTGCTGTGGTTCAAGTGGCGATAGCCACTGTAGAATTTGGCGTCCCTCGGGGTCTCTCTCTGTATTGAAGTTGACGATATTGTTGAACGAGTTATTGTTGAACGAACCGATACTGGCCGTGAACTGCGGGTGTTCTGACGACATCTGTGCCATAGTCTATTGTTCGAATTCTCTTTTTTTTGTAGGAGAGAGAGAAGGATTGTGCGAAGAGGAATCTGGCTTCTCTCGGAGTTCTAGGAGGAGGTAAATAACTTAGCAAGGAGGCGGGAGCTGATCAGGCTCTCGGGTTGCACAAGTTTGTGTTGGCCCACCCATTGCGAATTCTGCCTGAAGATCACACCTCGATCCTCGAGCGAAAGAAATATTAACTACAATCATCAAACGTTTGAATTAAAAAATGCCGTTCACCAGCATTACGTCCAAAGCCCACAATTCACAATACTATCGAGTACAGTTTCCGTTATTTGCCATACTTGTACCAGTACATACAGTAGCAATGCTTATCATTTCCCCCTCCCTACCGTAAGCCTCTCCCGCCTTCCGCGTCACACACCTACTTTTACCTCCAATGAGCGAAGCGAAACAGCAGGGCAACCGGATAGTTCCCCGCCGAGCAGCGCTACGGTGAATATAATGATCACTTCCATGGAAGGAATCGATAACCCAATTCGTATGGCTGAATACTGGTACCGTATCAGTATCACTTACTAGACCACCCACACCGCTGTGGCCACTTCTATTTTTTGCACTTTTGTTCATAAATACCGCTGCACCAACCACCCCGCATGCAGTACTCGTAGTTTTCTGACGTTTGTGAACACGACTACTATTGCATACCACCAAAATCCTGAGGCTCTGGTTGATTTTTTTCTACCCGTATGCAAATAGCAGTCGTGTTCACAAGCGTCAGAAAATTACGAGTAGGCTAAATCCACCATCGAGTGACCTTGTATGATCCTCCGTTACTCGGATACCAGGGTTAGTCCGCGAACACCAGGATTTATTCTGAGCATGAGCTAAAGTGGCAAATATCCAATAGAAACCGTGAATAGATAGTTCAACCAATAATAAAGCAGAAAGCGTTCGAGGAATTCTTCTGGTTTTCAACCCACACCCCTTAGTGCGTGCGCTATTCCCAATATCGTCGTTAGCTTTGTCAGCCTTGTGTTCGCGGACTAGCCCTGGTATCCGAGTACTACTAATGAACCGCCGCCAAGGGCTTGTTTGGCACGCCGTGACTTTTTTGTAATGTTCATGGCTGGGTATCATATAGAACTTTCAAATTACGATTTGGGGAAACCTTATAATAACATCATGATGTTGTGTAAATATCCAGGGCTACAAAAACTTTGCTCCGTACCCTGAAGCACTTTGTTATCATGATGTATGATATCATAGTAAACGCCAAGTGAGCCTTGAGGTCCTCACAGTTAGCCCCGAATTATAATAGCCGGTTACCCTCCTATTCGCTTCCCTCATAGTCGGGATAACCAAGTGTGACGCAAAAGCAAGTGTGACGCTCCACTTTTTTTTTTTTTTTGTGTAAATAGGCTTACATAATACAATATATTGAACAAAATGCTTACCTGTTCACTGAGTACTAGTATTTCTGAAAAGGTTATGATGGTTTAATTTAAGGTAATAAAATCAACATTCCTTATGCTCAAGTCACAAGATATAGGAGAAGAATCAGAATGTGATGTTTGTCTATTGCTTCTGGAATTCTCAATTCATTGGGTAAGGGATCAGATTTGACTGAACTTGGGAGCTGAATAGACTTGGAACTAGATTGATGGAAGAGCAGAACTGGTAAGCTGGAAGAGCAGGATGGACTAAGTGAGTAGCTACTAGCATCACCAGTGTGAGAACTGGGGGGAAGGACTGGTAGAGTGGGAGAGCTAGTCCAATCTTGAGTGGGAGTATAATAAATTAGGACTGGAAAAATTTGAAGTGTTGAATTGGCTATTTTTGGGAGCAAGATTGGATGAGTAGGGTAGTGGAGAAAGCAGATTTGTATGAGTATGGAAGTAGGATCAGCTGGCCAGGGAGTAGAAGTGTGGGACTGGAGGGAGATATTGATTTTTCTGAGCTGGTAAGCAGAATTGATCATCGTGGAGAGATTGGTATTACTGGATTGTGAAAATTTTGTTTAGGAGGAAAAAAAAAAAGTAGAGTGTCACACTTGCTTTTGCGTCACACTTGGTTATCCCGACTATGAGCAAAGCGAATAGGAGGGTAACCGGCTATTAATTTAGAAGTGAAAAATTGCAGTAACGTTTATGATAGCAAAGGCTTTTTTTCAAACCGCAACCCCAAACCATAATTTCAGACCACGGCTAGCTCAAATCAAGGATCAAGGTGTGCCAAACATACTCTACACAATTCAAGCACACCGGGAGAGTAAGCCAGGGCTTAGAATCTAACAGCGACGCACGTCGAGAACTCCCACAGAGCCCATAAACTCAAATCTGCAAAGACAGATATGTGTGCATTCGTCCAGCACAGTCTGCATAAACCCATGATACTCACATGGCTTGGGCAGCCAACCCGAAGGCGTTACAGGGTCGTCCCCTCTTCCAGGCTGCGGTGCCATTGCGGGCTTAGAGGCAACCATGTACAGTACTGGAGTAGTGCTTGGATTGCGGAGGTGGAGAGGAAGGGATAGACAAGCAACTATACCCGTAGAATATTGTCATAATTGCGAAGAGTGAGAAGTCATGACACCAGCGAGTAAGAACCTACAATTTTCTATGATACAAACCAGCCACCTAGTGCCGCGCAACCCGCCATCAATCCCTTAAATACCGACAGGCAGGAGAAACCGACGCCGTTGCCCAACAGTATGTCATACAAGATCTGCTCTGTCCTCTCCTCTCCTAGTGGTAGCCATTGCCACAGCCCAGGCCAGTTCGCTAAGCGAAGAAGGAAAAAAAATACCCCACCAAAACAATCCGAATCTCAGAAGTCATATTATTTATTACCCCTGCACCGGGAAAAGGTATCATACTGGGTACCATTGAAACAAGCTCGGTTCTCGCAAGTACGTACACACTATGGCGGAAATCCCCCCATCCCAAAGTGTACGCGGAACCAGATTAAAACCAGAAAATCACTACCGGTACTACTACTCAGATACACGGTTGATATGTCGCCAATATGGCTATTATGGTATGGTATGATACGATAATAATACTTTCTCACCTCAACCACCACCACCACTAAGTACCGGTATTATACAACTAAAACAACTACCACATCCAATATACCCTCTTCCATATCCACAGGACTGGCCAAAAAAGAAAAAGGTCAAGAAATCAACCAGCGCCATCGTAAATGCACGAGAAGGTGAAAGATGAAAGAAAGATAAAGGATAAAGGGTGAAAAAAAATATATGTAGAATGGGGAAGTAAAGTAGTAAGAGAAGCATAAGAATAGTAACCGACAATCGCCTACCAGTACAATACAGCAAAGAAAAGGCGCAAAAATAAATCAAAAATATGATAGAACGACAAACCATAACTCCACATCCGTTTCTAAAACATTGGTCTAATAAACACGTCACCGCTCCCCCCGCCTCCACTTGTGCCAGCGCCTCCGCTTGCATTCGCAGACTTGGACCCCTTGTTACCGCCACCACCCCTAGTACTTCGAGAGCCGCCGCCACGCCCTCCCCGGGTGCCAGCTTGTGACGCGCCGCCACCACTACTACCGAGATTCTTCCTTCCACCGGAATGCCTCTTCGAACCCCGAGGTCTTCCTCGACCTCTTCGAACCCGTGTGGTAGACGAGTAGGTCGACTTGCTGCTAGACGCAGTAGCAACCACTTGTGTGCCTTTGACTATTGTTTAGTTAGCATTTTATATTCCCCAAGGTTTATCACGCATGTTAGATTGTTGGGTACCTTGCGCCATGAGGCTCATTTGCAGTTCAGACATTCCAGGAGGTCTAAAGTTTGCTGCGTTTGCTGAGCTTTCTCCTCCTCCTCCTCGGCTGGTTTGGGGGAAGTATGACGATGCTTCGCCTGCATCTTCGCCATAATCTTCGCCGTTATCCCCGTAGTCGTCCTCATCAGAATAGGTTTCTTCATCCTCGTTCGGTACGACCTGAGTGAGATCCGCGTCTTGAAGATTCTCGCGCTTCTCTTCCGCGTACTCCCTTGAGAGCTGAAGGAAATCACCTCCAAAAAGCTTGATCCCCTCTGGAGGGAAGGTGACAGCAGCCTCAAGTGACTTGCGATCTAGAAATTTTCCAAATTAGCAATAGAAAATGACTATGGGACAAATAAACATACCCGTCGGAAGCCTTATCCCGATGGTTCTCATCTGCCTATCCTCCAACACAGATTCAACACGCTCCCAACCCTGACATCGCATGATCTTCGCCCGCAATCTCTTGGCATCCTCCATGAATCTAGTAAGGACATCCTTCTCATACTCTGACAATCTAGCAAGCTCAGGATCCTCTCTGATTGGCCTACCAACCCTATTGGATCCTCTCATAGCAGCACCAGACCTCCCACCCTCCCTCACTGGCATGAACCCAAAGTCGTCCGGCACATCAGGCGGAGGGCCATATTCGTCATCCTCATCATCAACAACAAAACCATCATCCTCGTACCCATTTATGAAATGTCGACTATGTGAATTGGCCTCCTGTGGCCCCCCCGTTCGAGTAAGAGCTTGTCTAGCATTTCGCGGCGGTGACGAAACATTGGTAGACTGCATTTGTAATTCGGAAATTGATCCCGTTACCGTTGTCGAAGAGTACAAGGCAGAGGCTGATGTTTTCTGCTTGTTGGTAGATTTGGACGAGCCTTTTGGGAAGCACATACTCACAACCCTCTTGCCTTTTAAGATTGGCTGGGACCGACGATCATTAAGCTGCGAAAATCGACGTTAGTGTCACAAAATTACCATTACCCAAACCGAATTTACCTTAACATAGCTAACATAGAATCCGGCACCATTCTTGACATGTTCTTCAATTATTGCACCCTCGCCAGCCAAATGATGAAATAACCTCTCGCAGTCACTCCTCACCCAACTCTTCCCAAATCCGTACCCTTGCATCTTCTCGCTTCCCGCATCTTTGTGCGCCTTATTCGCGCTACCTCTGAAAGCGTCCATGCAAAACAACATGGTTTTTTCGTTGGTCTGGCTCACAATTCCCAAAGCAGCCCTCGCGTAATCACTGACGTCCTGGGCCTCGTACTCTATCCCAGACGCACAGTTATCGCAGCTGTTACGGCACTCCTGCTCAGGGAACCTTTCACCAAAATATCGTAGGACTTGTACCCGCCTACATTCTGCCTTGTTTTCACAGTATTGCACCACCATTTGCAACATTTCCCTCTGCCTGCGCTTCTGATCGTGACTCCCTTCTCCGTCCTTGATCATCCGGTACAGGGTTGAGGTATCCGGATAGGCGTAGAACAAGAAGCACCCACTGGGTAAACCATCTCTCCCGGCACGCCCAGTCTCTTGATAATAGCCCTCCAAACTCTTGGGAATCGTATGATGAATGACGAATCTCACATCAGGCTTATCAATTCCCATTCCGAAAGCAATAGTAGCAACGATAACATTGAACCTCCTCGCCTGCCAATCCTTCTGCAATCGAATCTTCTCATCCGCTTGGAGCTTTGCGTGAAAGTGCTGAGCCCGTATACCACGCATCCTCAGTTTCTCAGCAGTTTGTTCGCAGTTTTGGCGTGAAAGACAGTAAATGATCCCGGTTTTATTGGCATACTCGGGTCGTTGGCAAATTTCGACTATGTCGTCCAGAACATTCTTCGTCTTGGGTGAAACCTGATAGTTCAAATTCGGTCGATTGAAGCTCTGTGTAAAAGTCTTCGCTCGTGGCATATCCAGATTCAATTGAACATCCATTCGCACTTTTTCGGTGGCTGTCGCAGTCAAGGCGACCCAAGGAACACCGGGATACTTCGACTTCAAGTTACCCAACGTCTTGTAATCGGGTCTAAAGTCATGCCCCCATTGAGAAACACAATGGGCTTCATCAACCACAATTCTTGCCAATTTGCCTCTTCTGTGCAAGTTGAGAAGTGTATTAACCATTTTGTCGCTCTTGGCAATCATTTCCGGAGTTATGTAGAGCAACTGGACCATCTCTTCAACATCCTCATGATACAAGGAGTCGTAGAGTAGCCGACGTTGGTCTTCGCCGATTTCCCCATTGATGAAGAAAGCCATAATATTCAACTTTTGAAGATGGTCAACTTGGTCCTGCATTAGTGACAGCAGTGGAGAAACCACGATAGTAATGCCGTGCGTCTTTCCGGATCTTATGATAGCCGGGAGTTGATAGATGAGCGATTTTCCTCCCCCAGTTGGCATAAGTACAAAGACATCATCGCCAGCCAATGTTGCATTAATAGCCTCGAGTTGGTTGTTCCGGAACCCCTTAAGATTGAAACGGCGCCTTAGAGCATCAGCGACATCACGAGACCATCTATGCCTCATTGCTGGATCGTTCATATCCACGGTTAAAGACCTTTGGACATGCATTCTTGCGCCTGCCTGTAATTGAGCTACCTGGGTATGCCTCATCTGCTGCGGCTTCCCCAGAACTTGATTTATGTTTTTCATAGGCGGTGAGTTAGCAGCCGTGCTGGCTAACGGCTGCCTAAGCTTCGGCCCTCGGACGGCAGTGACCTCGGGCTCATCATCACTTATCATGATGCCGAAATCGGCTGCATCTATATCGCTACCATAATCCTCATCACTCTGTATCGCCGGCGCTGGAGCTTCACCAAATTCTTCTTCCCAGTCTTCAGGAGGTTCCATCGGTGGAGGCGATTCCAGAGGCCTCATAGAAGGCACATTGTAAGGTCTAGCTTGCGGCGGCGGAGAGGAAATGGTCATAGTAAATTGGTCATCGGAACCTTGACTCTTCTTTGGATGAGCCTGTGGGTGCCAGCCCTCCAGTTTTGATGTATTCCGAGGTTGGTCATGCGACTTCTGCCCTCCAGGCGGACTTCCAGCAGCAAATTGAGTCTGTTGGACGATCTGAATCCCACCAATGCGCCCCCCTCCAGGATCACCATCCTCTAGTTGAACTTTCTGTCCTTTCTTTCGGGTTGGTGTTTCAGGCACAAGCGTGGCCTCCGTATGAGCGGCCCGCTTTCTGGATGGGGAAGGTGATTCGTATGAATAATCCCGAACAGACGCACCCTCATACATTTCCGTGTCACTGGTCTCCAACTCCTTGATTCGAGCCTCGTACAGTGCAATCTTTTCCCGTACAGCAGAGTTCTGCTGTGTAAGATCTTGCGGAGGAGTTCTACCCTGATTAAAAAATTCGACCATCCGGTTTGCATTATCGAACCCTTGAGCTTTGAGAGATTCCAACATGTTTTTTAACCGGGTTAGATTGAGCCCCTCAAAGTTGCCTTCGTCGGTGCTTCTCTTCGCCTTTTTTGATTTTTCGGAACGGGGAGTTGGTGGTATTGGGGATTCAGGACGCTTGCTCTTCTTAAGAGGGCTAGGCGGCCTTAATCTTGTAGGAGAATCTTTCTGTAGAGGAGACGGTTGCTTAACACCATTCCGCCGTCGAGGTGATCTCGGTTCCCGGTTATTGGAGACAATATCGGACCCTCTGTAGTTAAAACTTGAGCCCATTTGATCCACAACTTCACCAAAGTCTACATCAGCCAATCCATAGTCGTCGTCGTCCTCCTCCTCCTCGCGCTCCTCCTCTCCCTCCTGAGGACCAAGCGCCTTGCGGCCCGCCAGCTCTGCCACGCCGTCACCGCCAACCTCAACAATCCCAGGTTCCGGTCCGCATCCATCACTGTCGTCCTCACTATCCGAGTTCGGAATAACCCGTCGCCTATCTCGACGGCTTCCAGCAGCAGGCACTGCCCCACACTTTCTAGTGATCTTCACAGTCCTCTTCTTGCTATGGGTAATTACTTCCTCCTCCTCTTCCTCCCGCTCCTCTGTGATCTCAAGCTGTGCGGACGCAGAGCTACTTGGCGTCGTAAGGCGAGTTGTAGACCTGGATACGACAGGTTTTTCCGAGAACTTAACGACAGGTCTTGGTGAAGATCGTTGGCGGGGTATGGGAGAGTTTCGATTGCTAAGATCTGGATATGGTGACTCCCGTAATTGAGGTTGAGCAGGTGAATAAGGAGGCGGTGGCTCGTCGTCAAAAATTGGGTGTGGCACCGGCGAACAATGCTGTCTACTCGAGTCGTCCTCCGGAACCTCAATCCTATCCCTGGACGACCGAACGCCACCAACCCGGGCACTACTCCCTCTATCAACCCTTGGCACCTTTGTAACGACAGGAGCAGGTAGCATTTCCCCAGATGACATAATATCCCTCTGAAACTCATCGCTATTTCTCTTTTTCCGGCGTGTTTGAGCCACCCCACCCGCTCTCCGTGATCCCTCGTGAAACAACCATTCAACTTCATTCCCAGGCGAGCCGTAATCTTCTTCTGGAATGTCATCCTCCATAGGCCGGGGCGTGGGTCTCTTTGGTCTGGTAGCAGTTGATCTCAAACGGGCAGAGGAATCTCGAGTATCAAGCGGGGGTTCATGCCCCGTTTTTCCCGAACTTCCCGAACTTCGTGGAGGTTCAGATGTAGTGATTTGAGGAAGTGGGACACCTTCATCACCTTCACTAGTCAAATCGATAGTATCCACATCCAACAATATGGGCTCCGCACGAGAAGAAGTTGCTGGGGCTCTCCTCCGAGCGGTCAATGCAGTGGCGGTGAGATCTAGAATGAGCACGCTAAGATTAGCAAACCACCGAGACGATTACTCCGGTACCAGGAATTCAGTACCATTTGTTGCTGCAGGGGTGGGATACGCGTTGTTTGCTTCATCCCCAGGTTTTCTCCCAAACCCAGGCGTTCGCGTCGTTATATCCAACGGTGGTGGCACCGTCGATTCCTGACCATATGGCGGAGCGCCCCCAGCCTTTGGCCGGCTCGGAAGTTTGTTCCTTCGAGTAGTAACGAAGGGTTCGAGTTGCAAGAACGGCATCTCCCCACCCTCAACCCCGCGAGGATTCTCTTGATGGGCAGACAATGGCAAAGGCGGAGGCGGTAAGCCACGTTCACGGACAAGCGCAGGAGGCATTGTGGAAGAAGCTGGGGTAGAAGTTGCTGCGGGTGTTGGGGGGAGAGCTAAAGGAGGCAAAAGTGCATTGCCGCCGTTCGTACGAGGAGGTGGTACTTGTGGGCTTTCTCGTCGAAACCAAGTGAGGTGTAGCCCGAGATTATTTTTTGTGGTCATAGAGGAGGAAGGACGGACGGCTGTCGAAGCATCACTCTATATCTTGACAAGAACAGGCAGCCGAGAACCAGGGACAAGGTGGTGGTCGCTAGGCGAAAGGAGACGATGCGATTGTCACTCGTAGCACAGGTACTCGAGCTGGGTTGTGGGTTTGGGGTGGGGGGAAGACGCGTCTGTGATTAAAGCGATTACCAATGATTAACTTGTGGTATGTATCGCGTCGTCAATCCCCCAATACCAGTTCTGACACTGGATCACGTGGGAACAGTTTTCTCCTGCTCCTTCCTTAAACGCCAAATCTTGGCAAAAAACCGGTGGCAAAGGACAGCCTATTAACCTGCTAATGAAGTTGTGGTGCAAAGCAGTCCAGTTAATGGTCTTCACTTTCATTGGATAGGGAACCCTTTTCGCGCGTGGTGGCCCCCTCGGAGTTCCTGTCACACCGAACTGTGACTACGACAACAATAAGCACGGTAACAACGCACCGGCACAACTTAAAGACGGCCCTCGATACAGCAATGACTCCGAAATCGAAGAACACCGACCATATCCGCCAGAAAGAGAGCACAAATCAATGCGTAAAAAGCAAAACCAACACGAGTACGGTAGTCGGCCCTGCCTTCAGCCTCTACCTGTATTCCAGCACTTTGAGTCAACAAGAGTGTACCGTACTGTACTTTAAGTACCGGTACACCCGAATAATCCGAGATCCAGCAGTTTGTCCACCACCACCATACAAAAAGAACAAACAACCCAAAGCATTGGAAGGCACCGGTATCATAACTAAAATGAAGCAAAATGAAGCCGAACCGAACCCACTTAATGTACGAGTACACAAGTGACTAAAATAGATCAACCCTCTGAAATCCCAAAGAAGAGCTGTAAAATTAGGAAACGAAGCGCACAAAAGTGCCATGGCAAGGCAACATGATACGGTAGTAGCTATCTTACTCTTTCGGTTCAACATTCTTTGACACTGGGGTACTCCCAAGGCAAATTTGTATGCGCAGGCTTCAGCTGCCCCTCGCTTGTCCCAATACTTGACCCTCACCCCTACCGATAGTACAAGTTAAGGGTTACAATTCCGGTTCTACATGGATCTCCCCATTCATTTAAGATCTCAATGGGTGGGCAGAAGCAGTGTTTTCACATAACGGTGGGTTGAGCATCCCAATTCTAAAAATTTCCTGTAGTTGGAGGAATATTCAAGTTTTCTTCCTCTAAACTACTGCCCTCTCACCATTCCCCTTGTCCTCTACCGCTGCCCAATTCAAAGCAATCATAACCTAACCGGTTGATCAGAGTTCTGGATGCAAATAATCAGTAGACTTGGGAATACCGATAAGAGGCGGAGGGGAGATTTATGACCCTATTGATACTATATTTGGTCCAAAAGGCTCAAGCCTAACGTGCTCAAATCACGAGGTGTCACTCGAAACGAAGTTTAACCAATATCTGGGTTTCACCTTACCTAATCTATGCTGGCGGCAGGCTGGCAACCCAAAACGCGTCAACCCGTCGGTGACTTAGAATTAAGCCAAAACACTCAACAAAGCCGCATAAACCTGGATTGGAGGCTCCCGTTATATAACGGATGAAAAATCGTGAAACAAAGCCTCAATCTTATCCACCCCATCACCCGCTACGCTAAACACCGCAATGGCCTCCAGGTTCCCTCCAACCCCCCTGGCAGATATATCCACTCTCCGCCGTTGCGCCCTAATCTCGCATATCGAGGCCTACAATCGGGCTTCAAACCTCCCCTCACAAACCCAGGAATCCCACCTCTCGCAGCGAACCGAGTATGAAGCTTCGCTTGTACAAGCTACGACGGAGCTACGTAGGCGGTTGATGGATGAGGAGATGGCGCTTTCGGAGGTTTGCATCATGTTTTTGTTTTTTATGCCAAGTATGAGAGGGGCGTGCAGGACTTATAACGGGGGTGGGATTTAGCTGAGTTCACAAATCACAATACCCGACGATGCAGCGTCCCAAGAATCACCGCATAGGAAGCTGCGTAGGTTGAAAGCGGAGAAAGAAGCGTATGACATGGGATTTCAGACGATAGATTACTTGCCCGGTCGGGACTCGCCCTTAAATATTTTACTTGCGTATCGGAACGTGGCTAGAGTGATTGAGCAGACAAAGGTTGCTATCCCTATTGTCGATGAACGACTGAGATCGGTTCAGATACAGATAGAGGCTGAGGAAGGCAATCTAAAGGAGCAGAATAAGCTCACTGAAGCACTGAGGAAGAGGATTGGGGAGCTGGAGGAGGAAGAGCAAAGGATTGAGGTGGGGGTTGTACATGATGATGCTATTAAGGCGATGGATAAGAAGCGGAAGGAGTTATTGAAGAGGACGTCAAAGTTGTTGAGAGAGTTATTGGCGTTCTTGAAGGGTGGGGGACTGGCAAGAATGCTGGCAGCCGAGGATATGGGCGGGCCGGTGGTGGGAGAAGACTTGGAGGTCACGCTCGAGACTGGTTTTGATAAACGAGGGAAGGCGAGGAAAGGGGAAAGGAGAATCGATGATATGTGGGGACAGGGAGAGGTTGGACTGGAAGAAAGCATGGTGGAAGAGTTTAAGACTCTATTGGAGGTTTGTGGGATCGGGCGATTGATTAAATGGGGGGCTGCTAATAGTGATTAGGAGCTGATGAATGCATCTTTGGAGACTACGCAGTATGTGAATCTCAAGAAGGATGGGGCCGCAGCGAGATTCTTAGTCAGGGCGAAAGTTGCCGTATATCATCCAAAAGATGCTAGGAAACTGAAACTACTGGACTTTGGTAGTACGGTCGAAGATGGGTGAGGGAGAGGAGGAGGAGGATAATCGCTGTTCATGTGCTGTACAATTAACTTCAAAGCAATTTAGTCTAAATGAATATCGTAGTTAATACCCAACTCACTGCTACCATCGGCTGGTATCCGGTAGGCTGAATAGCCCTGAATTGGGTTCTAGCAAGATTCCGGTTGAGCTTCTTGACTTTTGAGTGGCTTTAGTTTGGGTTAAAAGGTTATGTGATAAGTTAGGTGCAATGTAAACGATATTACGAGAGGCTCGGAAGTAATCATCCTTTCGAGTGCTGAGTCGTGGGTGGTGGTAGTATGATGGGTGGGGTCTAAGTCTTGGCGCAAACTCTCCAGAAAGCTCATCTAAATCACTCCTGAGGTCCAAACAAATTGCGGGAGCACAACCGACCCAAAATGTCCGCAATAACGGCCACACGATGGCTCATCCGCCCAAAAGTTACGCCCCCCACCATCTCCAACCGATCCCGCACCATAACAAACTGGTTCAACTGGGGTAAAGAGCCCCCACCAAAGCAGGCCGTCCCTTCACTCACCGAACTTCTCAAGCAATCCCCTAAAACCAAAGCTCCAGTTGGAACCTTCAACAACCAGCGTGGTGGCCTCGCGGGGTCGTCCATCTTCGGCGATGAATCCACCGAAGTCGCTGCTACAGAATCGAGCATGGGCGCTTTCTCGACTATTCACATCCGCGATCCGAATCGTGAGCACTGGGCGTGGCCGAAGCGAGCAACGGCCAGGGAGGTACGGCGTCGCGGGCGATTGACGAAGAGGGAAATGCTATTACAGACGGAGAAGGAGCACTTGGCCAAGTCACATATGTTCAAGACGTCTGTCAAGAAGTTGGCGCCGATAGCACGGCAGATTCAGGGGAAGAAGATTGAGGATGCAATTATTCAGATGAGGTTTTCGCCGAAGGGAGCAGCTAGGGATGTTCTCGGGCATTTGTATGCTGCCAGGAACGAGTCGGTGGTCAGGAGGAAGATGAATCCAGAGCAGACGTATATTGAGCAGGCGTGGGTTGGGAGGGGGACGTATGGGCGGGATCAGAATCACAGGGCGCGTGGTAGGATCGATATGCTTAGATTACCATATACCAGTTTGTTTGCCCCGCTCGATTTGGGAATATTTTTGTGATCGAGGCGCTGACCAGTGTTTTTATATAGGCATTACTGTGGTTCTGAAGGAGCAGATTACGAGAGATAGGATTGCGAAGGAGAAGGAAGAGAAGAGGTTACGGAAGAAACCTTGGGAGCAATTACCCAGCAGACCTCTTGTTGGCCAGACACAGTACTACAGATGGTAGTATCTTGTGCAGTGGGCAGTATTATACCCAGCACGATTGCACAATGTAATCATAGACCGGTGTAAATTTTTTTTTAGAACATTACAGTGCCGAACAGGTTGTAGAATCCCTGCTTCTATGGCGAACACCTATCAAAAGATGCGGATAGTAGAAAGTGTGTGTGGTGATTGTTAGTTATTTCACGTTGGAAATGATGCCGATGAATTCCAGGTACGGTATCACGTCCAACGAGAGGTTGGACAGACAGATAGGCCCTTACATGAGACAGCAGGGTGGACCTTGACTCACCTGCGGCTCACATCATAATTTTGGCCCCTCCCCCCCCCCTCTGCAAATCACATATTTCTCCATGCTCTTCACTCCCCTTCACACCATCTTCCCCCACCACCTCCGTCTTCGCACCATCTCATCTCTACCATCAAAATTTACCGCAACAACAACATTCCAGCCAAAAGCTTATTTTCCATTCAGAATGGCTTCGGGATCTAGAAGGGAGCAGCCGGCTTGGACCCCGCCATCACCTCACGGGGCTCCCCTCCCACCACTTCGCATTCATAATTCACTAACGAAGGAGAAGAACCTGTTTGTTCCTATCGACCCTAGTGGTAGGAAGATTACCTGGTACTGCTGTGGGCCTACAGTTTATGATGCGGGGCATTTGGGTCATGCGCGGAATTATGTCACTACAGATGTCTTGCGGAGGATATTGAGGGATTATTTCGGGTTCGAGGTGCAGTTTGTGCAGAATGTCACGGATGTTGACGATAAGGTCGGATTTTTTTATTTTTTTTCTTCTTCGGATTTTTGGAGCGGGGGTATATGGGACGGCTGAACGGATTGCTAAATTGGTGGGTGAATATAGATTATCCTGAGGGCTCGCCAGCAGCATCTGCTCGAGGAATTTGTCTCTCAGAATTCCTCTATTACTCCGGAAGTTGCGTCTATTGTGTCTGGAGCTTGGGCTGCATATCTGAAGAAGAATACAGCAGCCGGTGACGATGTGACTCCTGGGATCTTTGAAAATTGGGCCACGAGCACTCAAAAGGAGATTATGGGTCTTATTCTTAAAGAGCGAGAGCGGAAGCTTAATCCCTCTTCTAAGGCTGAGGAAGAGGAGGAAGTAATCCTAGACGAAAAGTCTACAAAGCTGAAGATGCACCTCACAACCCTGCACACCGCCTCGCTTGTGCTACAAAATATCCCGGAAGACTCGAAGGATTTTTGGAGTGCAACATCTTCAATCCTACTCCCATATCTAGATTCATTAAATCAGGGCCGGGAATATCCTCCTGAGGTATTTAGCAAACTTACCAGTTACTGGGAGAACCATTTTAATGAAGACATGGCAACACTCAATGTCCTCCCCCCTACAACGGTTACTCGTGTGAGCGAGTTCATCCCCGAGAACGTAGCATTTGTAAAGAAGCTCGTCGATAAAGGATTTGCATATCCCACAGCAGACGGGTCGGTCTACTTTGATATAGCAGCGTATGAAGCCGCCGGCCATCATTATGCCAAGCTTCAGCCATGGAATAGAGGCGATGAGTCCCTGATTGCAGATGGTGAGGGTGCTCTGACATCGGATAAAAGCGCAGCCCCACCAAATACTGTTGAAGTAGGAGAGGAGGGAAAGCAAAAACTACCAACTAGCAAAAAGACACCACAAGATTTCGCTCTATGGAAGGCATTTAAAGCAGAGAAGCCAGGGGAACCAAGCTGGGATAGTCCGTGGGGCAAGGGACGACCTGGATGGCATATCGAGTGCTCGGTCATGTGCTCAGAAGTCTTGGGTGGTCAGGTTGATATTCACTCTGGAGGGATTGACCTTGCGTTCCCGCACCATGACAATGAGATTGCCCAGAGCGAGGCGTATTGGGATGGGTATGTTCTATCTAAAACGTCTAGTTCATCGGAATCCGATAGCGCTGACCATGGGAGATGCTGTGACACCCCCAAAACCGCTGACGGAAAGCACCAATGGGTAAACTACTTCCTCCACATGGGCCATCTATCAATCTACGGCAGTAAAATGTCCAAGAGTTTAAAGAACTTTGTTTCCATCCGTGACGCACTCACCCGCGGGGGATGGACCCCGCGAGGTCTTCGAATAGTCTTCCTATTAGGCGGGTGGAAAGAAGGCATCGAAGTTCGGGAGGGGGTTCTGATGGAGGCTAAGAGCTGGGAGGCCACGATAGCAAAATTCTTCTCCAACGTGAAGGCGCTGATAGCAGAGGAGGAAGAAGAGGAGAAGAGGGGGAACCGATCCAAGCAACTGTTTGGGCCTTTGGAACATGCTATATATAAAGAGTACCCCCTTCTATCTCATCATTAACTCTTTGTGAATCATGCTGATGAGACTAAAAAGCCTCGATACCGCCCGCCAAAACCTCCACGCTGCCCTCTGCGACAACTTTAACACCCCCGCCGCAATGAAAGCCCTGACCGACCTAATCGGCTCGACAAACAAATACATGTCCCAAACCAATTCCCTGGCCGCTGTCAAGGAAATCGCCAGATGGGTCACGCGGATTGTGGCAATCTTCGGCCTGGACTCGACCGGCACTCCGAGCGGCTCTGATCGCATCGGCTGGGCGGACTCCACCTCCACCACCACCTCCTCCTCTTCCACAGGCGCGGAAGACATCATGCTACCGTACCTCCGCACCCTCTCTACGTTCCGCGACAACGTCCGCACCCTGGCTATCTCAAGCCCCAAGGACACCATCTCGAAGGACCTCTTACTGCTTTCCGACCGCCTCCGCGATTATGACTTGGCAAACCTGGGCGTTGCGCTCGACGACAGAGACTTGGCCAGAGGCGTGCCGGCACTTATTAAATTCGTCCCGGCGGAGGAACTCATAGCGGCACGGGAGGAAAAGGAGCGTCGCGGCGCCGAGAAAGAGAGGAAGAAGGAAGAGGCAAGACTTAAGAAGGAAGAAGAAGATAGGAGGAGGGAGGAATTGGCGAAGGTCAGCCCCTTGGAGATGTTCAAGACGGGTGACTACTCGGAATGGGATGAAAAGGGGATTCCTACGAAGGATAAGGAAGGAGTGGAAATTACGAAGAGTGGGAGGAAATCGCTGGTTAAGGCTTGGGAGAAGCAGAAGAAGCTGCATGAGGGGTGGTTGAAGGCAAAGGGCGGCGCAGCTTGAGCGGGAAAAGGAAAAGGTTTAGGGGCGAGTGATTGGTTGTGAGGGGTTTCTTTCTTTCTTTCTTCAATTCTTTTAGAATTGTGGAGGTGGATTGTCTCTCTAGGTATTGACTAGCTAAACCCGGACGTCATGGGTATGGTTAGTTAGAATATATATCTTGTGTTGTGTCCTACATATCGTGATTCATTGAAGGTAGAAGATAATGTACTCGGGAACTGTGCTAGTACAAATAACTAACTGTCTTGATATCATACACCCAATAACCCACCATATTGTCCGCGCCACCCACCCAACCCATCCCAACCGCACCATACCACATCAGCCAGCCAGTCAATCCGCGTCACGCCCTTGAGTACAAACCTCGGATAAGACCCCGTAGAAAAAAAAGGTTTAAAAAAAGCTGAAAACAGACGGAGCTCTATTATAGCCTTTAAGGGGGAAGCAGGTATCATAATGTCGCAAGAAAAAAGCGCAAGAAAAAAAGGACAAGGCCTCAATAAAATCTACAAGAAGCATCTTTCCCCCCTCAACATCTAAGATCAATCCCAGCTCTCTTCTCCCCTTCTCTAACCTCAAACATAATTTGCACAGCCATAAACAGGGCCGTGCATGCAAGAAGGACGAACCCGAATCCCTCCCAACTCCCCAACACGCCGCGCATCAGATCCCTAACGCCCTCAACACCAATGGCAAATCCAACAAGGTTCGCCCCCATCATCATAAGCACATTCCCAACAGCACCGAGGCCAGAAAGGTACCTATACGCCCTCTCCCGCCCCTCAAATCGTCGCTTGGGGAACACCTTCCGGCAAACCAGTTCCGGCATGACGAACAGTACTACAAGCCAGCCCCATGCAAGGAGTTTAAAGCTGAGGTCGTGCCAGAGTGCGACGAAGGTGAAGACAACCACCATGTTTACGATGGGCCGACTCGCGCCGCCGAAGGGGATGTATATGTAGCGCACGATCCAGCGGTTGAAACTACGGTGCCAGGCGCGCCAGAAGGCAAGCGCTGAGTAGTTGTTGCTCATGCAGCGCAACATGTTCTCCGGCGGGTCCACGTGGTCCACTAGTGCCCAGAGGCGGAAGAAGCGCCAGGGGATGAGCAGTTTGAGCCAGATGATGTGCAGGTTGAAGTACCCGATCATGGAGAGTTGGAAGGGCGTATCAGAGGACCAGGAGTCATAGTCGTGTCCGGTTTTGCTGATTGCGACGACATAGAGGTAGTGGAGGACTAGCTCCATTGTTAGGATGGAGGAGAGGAGGCGGAGGCCGTATTTTATCACAAGGGTTGGGGAGGTGGTTGGTTGGGGGTAGCGTTGCTGGGAGCATGACTGTTAGTGATCATCGGGGAGGGAGGGGGGAGGGAGGGGGTACCTGGTGAACGTAATCGTTGAAGGTGATGATTGGCCCCGCGAGGTATAATGGCGAGTATAAAACGTACGCAAGGTAATTGAAGAATCCATAGTCTTCCATGGCGGCTGGTGTATCGATCCTATCCCGCTCGCTGATATTTGTAGGGTCCAGGAGTTTTTTCTTTTGCTCGAGAATCAGTCGGGCGCCCTGAGTTTCTGCATCATTTGAGGAATCTTCCTCTATTTCCGCCTCCCCTTTCCCGTCTGCTCTTTCGACGTCTCTTCTTCCTATAAGACTACGTACCTCCAAAACACTTCCCTCATCTCTTCCAGCAACCACATCGCCTGCTTCCTCCAGTCGCTTGGCGGCCCAGTAGTGATCCATGTTGTAAGAAATAAGTCGTAAAACTGTAATATTGAAGCCAATTTCCCAGCGCGGGAGTAACCCCCCACTGAGGAAGTGATCCATCGCATACCCGACCCCAGCGCCTTCTCCAGCAATCAGCCATGGGAGGATGAGGCGGAAGTGGTAACCCTCAAAGTACTCATTCGCAAAAAGAACACCAATGTTGAATCCCCAAGTCAAGATTGGTACAAAAATAGAGCTGGGATGAAAGAACGAGATGAGCCAGTTCGCGATGAGGATAACGAGGATCTTGATGATACTGAGCGAGTGTAACGCCGTAAGGAATATAACTGCGAACAAGATGTCAAAGTACTTTCGTCGGTTGATGTTGTGCGATGGGCGATACGAGGAATTGTGTGGTGGGGTGGGAAATAGTGTGGAGAAGAGCGCATTGAAGCCGCGGCGCAAGAGGAAATGGCCTGTGAGAACTCCCGCGAGGATGGGTATGTTGTCGCGGAAATTGGAGTACTGCTGGTCGGAATTATCCACTTTTCGCCCAGGGATCCAGCCAGGAGAAAGAAGGGGCTCGAATTTAGGGTAATTGGGATGCGATTCTGTTTCATGTAGTCTTTCAGCAGTAGCTCCTAGGGTTGAGATGGGAAAATGTTTCTTTGAAGGAGGCGCACACCTTTGCTTATGTCATACGTGGTCTTGAACATTAAGATTACAGCTATTCCCACGCCGATAGTGTATAACCAGAGCTCGGGGGTGCCCCATTTCGACGGCGAGGACTCCTTGCGTAATTTTTGGCTACGTGAACTCTCGCCATTGCGTGAGGTTCCTGCTAAAGATGGAGCGGCGGGGTTTTTAGGAGGGGAGGAGGACCGTGGGGTATTCGCGGTCAAGCGAGAGTCGAGTGTGTCTAGTGAAAAGATGGAGTGGATAGTGGAAAAACGCAGCATGGCTGCTATTGGCCGTGCAGGTCCAACAAAACTGGTTGCTGCTCAAAAGGGAGTGTGGAAGGGAGAGAGGTGGAAAACTCTTCTTGGTATGTAGAAATGAGGAATAAAGGGAGAACTCAAACGAGGCTATTTATATACTTTGTCGCTTAAAGAGTGAATGCTCGGGAAGGTGACGGCTTCAAGGAGGGAGAGGACGCCCCAATGCAATATTTAAAAGGAAGGGAAGGTAAGAGAAGTGGTTCGGAGGGATGGTTACAGTTATTGCAAGTTCTGCAAGTTATGGTATTGACGCCGAGGCTCACTATGGCTCTGTGAGTTCTGGGATGTTCGGAGCCTGGGGTTGAGCTGAACACGAGAGATGGGCTCAGGGGTATCATAGAAGACGTGATCTACTTGTCAAATTCATAAGTATTGGGAAATCTTGGCGCCAAGATATTACAGCCGGGGAAGTATATGGGAGGGTGATAAGTGGAGAGAAAAGAAGACGAAGAGAAGGGAACGATTAAATATACATATAATTTAGGCCTGAAATTTGTTCCCCCCACTGATGGTAATACACCGTAGCATGATATCTGGTAATTTAACAATTTCATGATTGATTTCTTCAATCGTAATCTTTTCTCATTCTTCGCCTCCTGGACACTTGGCGCCAAGGCAACCGACCAGATTTCCCAATACTTCTGAATTTGACAAGTACCGTAATGAGATTCAGCTCACGGTAATCTAATCTGATAATCTAACCCCACATTACGAGATAGCTTTCGCGCAACAACACGAAAATAAATCCCAAGCCTGGTTTTCCTCACTGCCCAAAGTTTGCCCATTCCAGAAACCTGTTCTCCCTCCATAGGGGGCGGTACACAAGACCTACTCCACTAACTACCATCCCTTAAAACAACAACACAAAATATCTCTCTCCTTTACCGATACCTTCCACCTCGGGTGCTTATATTATCCCAATTCTTCCTTGTAACCGTCATGTCGGGGCTGCAGCCTGTCTTACCTTCGAATCAAGCTCCCTCGACTTTCGAGTATGGCGGAGGTGGCGTCCCTTTGCGTCCTAGCTTCCACGCCAGCGCCATTCGCTAATTCCTCAATTTCACAGATGAGATTTCAGCAATAGTTCTCGATCCGGGTACTGCCTGGATTCGCGCGGGGTTCGCGGGCGAGGACACTCCAAAGTCTGTCATTCCCAGCGATTACGGTGTACTCGAAGAGGCCGGCGAGAATGGAGGGAAAAAGTATTTCATTGGCGACAACGACGTCCACTCAATACGGCCAGGCATGGAAGTCAAGAACCCGATGAGCGATGGAATAGGTGTGTAGTCTGCTCCCCTCCTCTCCGGTGTGTGGGGCTCGGTTAATGCGCGCACAATCTGAATGCCTCGGATGCCAGGGCCCCGAAAGAGCACATAATATTGCTAATACATGGATAGTTGCCGACTGGGAGGCTGCGACTATACTCTGGCGTGAAGCAATCACCCCACGTTTGACTACGGCACTTTCTGAGCATCCCCTACTGATGACTGAACCGTCATGGAACCCTCCTAAGAATCGGGAAAAGACAATTGAGGTTGCATTCGAGGATTTTGATGTTCCTGCATTCTATCTTGCTAAAGCTGGTGTATGCGCTGGATTTGCCAGCGGTAAGTCTACGGGGTTGGTAATCGATGTCGGAGCTTCAAACATCTCAGTTACTCCTATCCACGATGGGCTTGTCCTTAGAAAAGGCTGTGTTAGATCACCTTTGGGTGGAGAGTTCCTTTCCAACCAGATCAGAGCATACTTTGAGTCGGCGAATATTCCGTTATCTGCACACTATCAGGTTCTCTCCAAGACCGCTGTGGAGGTTGGGAAACCGGCAGAAGCTACGTACCGCACCTTTGCTCCTGGAGAGGAGCCTACAGAATCTTACAAACGCTTCCAAGAGGAACGTGTATTGACCGAGTTCAAAGAGTGCACAGCGCAAGTTTGGGTTGGCCCTGGCCCACTACCGGGCAACAATAACCCACCTCTTGAAGCTGCCCACGCAATTCTCTCACCTGGTGGAAGGACCTTTGAATTCCCTGATGGCCATAATTTGGTCTTCAATTCTGAGCGCTTCCGTATTACAGAAGGCATTTTCCATCCGCCTTCTATGTTGACTGCACCAAATCCAGATCCACAGATCACCCCTGGCCTCAACCAGCTCATAGCGAATGCTATGAAAGATATTGATGTCGAGCTCCGGCAAACGATTCTCAACAGTATCGTCATTACCGGGGCCGGAAGTCTCCTCTATGGCTTTACAGATAGAGTTAATGCTGAGATTGCCGCAGCTTTCCCTGCGCCTAGGGTTAGAGTCATGGCTGCTGGGAATAGTGTTGAGAGGAGGTACGCTAGCTGGTTGGGAGGGAGTATCTTGGCAAGTCTGGGGGCCTTCCACCAATTATGGGTTAGTAAGAAGGAGTATGAGGAGCATGGTAAACTTTTATCTCTCTTTCTAGGATGCAAGCATGTAGCTAATCTTTATAGGTCCCAACATTGTCGAGAAGAGGTGTAAGTAGGTGTTTTTGTTTAGGACTGGAGTGGCGATGTGCTAGTTGCGGAGGCTAGGGGGAGTCGGTAGAGGTGTGAGATTGCTTAGGCGTCGGTTGCGTGGCAAGTACTTTCTTGGGTTGCTGGTTAACCATGCAATTTGGTCTTGCCCTGTTATTTATATATATATTTTATTGTGGATATAGCGAGATTTTGTGCGTCGTTTGTAAGTTACGATTATGGGTTCTGATACCGGTGTGATACGATCTTTCTTAGGCTCTTGGTGTCAGAACCGCTACAGTAGAGAGGGGATTTGAGATTTACTGAGCCCTGCTGGGCTATCGTACTTTAGACTAGAAATCATTGACTTGGTATGGCAGCTGGTCAGTGGAGACATTGCCGCTCGTCGCGTTGAGGGATTCGCATTCTCAGCAGAACCATCTCACGATATTATTAGACCTGCGCAACAAAGGTACTTGCCCGATATTGGCAGCTTGGTTTTCCATTGACCCCCGATCCCAATACCGTTGCGGATGTTTAATACCGTATCATATTTTTCTCGCAATCTGAGGGTAGGGCTTGTCACAGTTAGGTTTCTTCCCTCAACGAAATTATAGCACAAATTGTCGGCTTCTGGGCGACTGTTGAAAGTCTGGGCTGCGGAGGTAATGATTTACGCTGAGGATTTTACGCAGTGGACTGAAACCGCTTAAGTGGACATGAAGATCATGATTGTTTGTGATAACTTGATGAAAGGAAAGACTTGAGGAAAGTTGTGAACAGGAAGGAAGGTGTGAAGTGAGCAAGGGTTGGAAGGAAAGAAAAACAAGGGGGGTGAAAGCATTTTTAGTTGCACGTCTTTTGACTAGTGCGTACGTATACCTCAGCAGCCACAGAGTGCGGGAACATCCTGCATCAAGTGCGGCCATTAAACTGCTATTTCTAACAGTTACCGGTGTGTTATGTCGAGTGATAAATCATGATTTGATACTAGGAACGGATCATGTTTTGGATTAAAGAAGCGATGCACTTAGTGAAGAATTCTTGGTTGCGGTGTTAGATCGGGCAAAAATGATCTCCGTAATGATTGTTGCATAAGATAGCAGTAGTTATTTGGCCGGGGAAGGTGGGTTATTCGGCATAAGCATGAGCACTGCGAAATATGGTGGCCCACCTTTGCGTTTATACCCTTTAGTGCCCTGCTATGCATGGTGTGTAGCCGTACAAGAGGATCGTCCTGAACCATCGTTTCTCGGACTTGCGAGGGGCAGGTACCAGAAGGGGGGAGGAATAAAATTGGTGACAGGACTTGAGTATGGAGTTCCAATGTAGGGGCTACATTTATGCATTGGTAGACCTACTCATTCTTTGTGGCTGTGGGAATATAGGGTAGTTGGGAATGGGAGAGCGTGCTGTGGTGTAAAAAAGGAATGAATGAAGTTTGTTACTGTCGGGAGGTTGTCTGCCGCCACCTCCGCTGTTGTCTCCTTGCCGGAGGCATGCTTTGAGTGTTTGTGATGCGAAGGGGTTTTATTTGGAAATGAGGCATTCTAATTCCTGGAGTATGTTGGTGATTGGGATCTGGGGGAGGAAAGCAAGCACGTGTTTGTCAACCTTTGATCAGCTAATAGGGAACATGGGAGAATGAATGTCTCAAGTATTACAGCAGCATCTCTATCGGCTTCCATTACACCCAGCAACGCCGGTCAATACATGAAGAGAGGAGGCGAGTGTTAACCATCTGTGTTTGTGCTCTATTCTTCCGATCCTTAAGGAGAGCTTCCGAGCAGCCAAGGAAAGTTATCTACTAGAGGATCCTCAATCGGTTAAAGGTATGTAATCGTGGGTGGGCTAGTTTGTGTGTTATATCCTGTTTGTTCTACACTATGCCCCATGTGAGTTGCTAACCTGGAGGGTGGAAGCTATGATAGCAAGTTCGAGAGTTTTTTGCCCCTTTCATTTTTGTAACTTATAGTGTGAAATATTTTGTCTTGTGAATCAGCTCCCACTTGAAATAATCGCTTTATTCAAGTGGTAGGCTCTTTCCCGGCAGATTTAACATCTCCCAAGGCCCCGGATAGTCTGTCTTGGGATGTCGGGCTCCTGCCTCTATTTTTAGTAAAGACTGTAGTCCCAGGGGCTGACTATGGGGCCTCAGCTTCTTCACCAATGCTGCTCGCAAATGTGGTCATCTGTAGGGCTCTGCCTTTACCTGCCGTTGAGATGTGTTACGAGCGTGCTCCAGTGGCCTTAGAGGCCTGTAGTCTACTGTAGGTCTAGGGAGCGTGAAATAATACGTGTGGGTCTAATATATAGGATGGTCTGGAGGAACAGTTTGTAGTGAATTTGAGGGGATACCTCGGCTACATCTCGGAATAATTTTAAGGGCATCAAGAGGTTAGATTTTCCAGTATTGCAATAATGAATGGATAAAAAGCTCCTTGCTCACTGTGTCTTCCGAAATGTGCTCAAGTGAGAGCCCCTTATGGACAGTTGTAAAGAAATCACAAATAGTATGCCGGGTTGGAACCCATTGCCAATTGGGCAAAGCGGGTGGAGTATCGCTGGGCGGTGGTGTGGGCCATAGCTCGCGATCCATGGGCCCGGGAGCCACCAGGATATATAGGAACGTCGAACTCCCGGGAGTTGGAGACTTCGAAGCTCACCTCGCGTTCTCATCTCCAAGCTCACTACAGCTCGCGTTCTTTGTTTTCCCACCCGCCAGCCCAACTTTCATCTTGCGCTCTCATTGTCATCTAGGGATATATTGGTGGCAATGATCTCAAGTGACAAGGGCAGCGACATCCCCCCAACGCCTCCGCCAGTGGACTTATGCAGGAAGTGTGATGGATGGATGGAAGGAATCACTAGGATGGTGTTTGGTTTCATAATTTCTCTGTATTCTGATTTCTCATTACCTCTCATATTATTAACTATAATATCTCCTGTGTTCGTTTGGCTTGGCAGAATTGGCTGGCTATAATATGGGTTTCAAGGAGGCCTTGCGTATGAAGATCAAAATTTCTAAAAATTCCTACCGAGCTAGCAAATACTGTGGTTGAATGGCTGTTTGGCACCCTGTCTGTTTTTTATTTTTTAGAAGTAGAGATTCAAAGCGGTGTTGTAGCGAGGTCACAGCAAATGAGAGACGAAAAGGAGCAAAGATAATATTGTGGTAAAATATAGGTTAGAGAACTGCGAGGCAGTGTAGTAAGTGCTAATAGAAGACAAAAAGAGATCATCGTCAGAGAATGTAGCAAGGAAAATTGGCCACGGCATGGCAAGGGACTGAAGGGATATTATTAGTAGAGTAATGGAGCCCCCACCTTCTCATCCGCCCTTTATAGAAAGTGAATTTAGCAAACGAGACGGTGAGTGGGAAGCACTGCTTGGAGTGCTGGATGTATGCTGAAAAGTGTCGATGATAGGTTAGGGAAGAAACAAGAGAAGGCAGCCAAGCTGCTCCTAGAACTTAGCCTTAGAACTCCCAAATAATAGACCTTACTGGTCCAAGTTCGCCAGATGGCGCACTGCGTCCGAACTATTGGAATCCATAAGTTCATCCCAGTCGAAATAGTCATCATCCAAATCCGGGAACTGAACAAATGCCTCGGGCTATATTAAACAGCTGTTAGCTTGCGCAAATATGGGAAATCAGGCAAAGGGGGATTTGAAGACATACCTGCATCAAAGCAAACAAGTCCTCCAACTCGATAGCGGCTGCCTCCATCTCATCTTCCATCCTCTTTTCAGCTTGGTCGTTGTGGTCCATCATCGCAATCATGACCGCGTTCTTTTGCTCCTCTTGAAGAACTGTCTCATCGCCCATTACAACATCTTCCTCAGGGTCAGTATCATCGGCCCCCCCACTCTCATGATCATTATCATCTCGGGCCATCTCCACACTCTCCCCTGTTTCACTCCCAGCAACCCTCACTTCCCCCTTCTGGTAATTCTTCTTAATCTTAGGGCCCAAGGCTCGAACAACTTGGTGAACAGCCCATGAAATCCTATAATACCAACGTTAGTCCACCAAACTCACCTCCAAAAGACCAGAGACAAGAATGTAATGAAATCGGATAGGAAAACCACGTACCCAACACGCTCTTCTGGCCAAGCCAGCCCGTTCCCGTCCTTCGGAAAAAATCTCGGTCCAATCTCCTCGAGGGCGTTATTGAGCCACTGGCGATAAACTGTGTCCTTGCTATCTATACGCTTACCCTCGAAAGGGGGAGTGCCGGGAAGAACAATGGACTTAATGTAGACCTTCAGCTCAAAGTACTGCTCCTTGGTCATGCCGATTTCGACAATGTGTCTGGGGGGTCTGGAGGTTCTAACGGTTTCCGGGATCTTTCTCACCATTTCTAAGGTTGTGGTTGGATATTATATCTTCTAGGTGACACTGGAAGTTAGTAGCGGTGATGGAGGGGCGGTTCCGGGGGTCTGTTTTGAATTTTTGGTGCGGTGGCGGTGATAGGGGTAGTGAGGGTAGTGAAATTGGTGAGAGTGGGAGGCGTAGTGATTGTTGTGATAGAGGCGAGTGACGATCTGTGATTGAGGGGATTAGCCTAATAGAATTAGCTTGGTTAATTCTGCCAACCTGCGCCGAGGTTGCTACAGTATTGGAAGTGGTGGTGGAGTGACTTAGGAGTGGTGTGAGAGAAAATCCTCGATTAGCACCAAGAGCGTTATATCCTTGAGTTGGGGGGTTGAATCATGAAATGAAGTGTAGTGTTTTACCGCGGTCCGTTGACTTGCTTTCAGGTTGAAGGGTAAAGGTAGAGCCTTTGGTATGGAGACCATAGAATTGACGTGTTCTCGTTGCCCTAGTATAAGGTGTCTCGGCGAATTACTATTGAGAAGTCGTTTTGGGAAATTTTTGAGGGCATGTGTACAATGGAGGAACTGGTTGGAATTCCTAGTATTTCATGCTCCTGGGAGGAGAATTTTTATCTCTATTTTCTGTGAAGGAAAAGGTTGAGATAGCAAGAGCAGGAACTATCTCTGGTAATCAGTTTGTGGAAATACCTTCTGTGGAGCTAGAATTTGGAAACCAGATATCATAGGTCTTGATAGCGATGCTATACAAATTCTCTGCCATTATTAAGCGAGCTTCAGAAACATGGGAAAGGCTGCAGCGCTCTAAAAGGTGAGGATCTAGGGTTTAGTGTTGATTGCTGTATTCCACGCTATAGGGTTGGATAACCTTCTAGCAGGAAAACCGGTGAGTCATGTATTCTTGTTCGCTCGGGGTGCTTGCCCGCTGCTGAATCTGGGGCTGAGAACGAATAGCTTTATTCTTGGGGCCAAGACTAATGCGTGCCTATGTTGGACAAACATGGAGCAACATTGATACATTATTCATGGGGGTATCTACCCAACTATGAAACGCCCATGTAGGGGCCGAACGGATATCAATGACCTTATAACAGTGCTAGTTTCCTTGATAGGATTCGGGAATTTTACTCCTCCCCCCACAAAATTTAATAGAGGGCGCTTAGGTTCTAAGATACCATGGTTCATGTTGAGAAATGGTCCTTCCTGGGTTGAGGAACGAAAGCCTCGCATGAGCTTTCTACTCACTATTGCGGATATGTGGGTGGACCTGGGGGCTAGTAATAGCTTGCGTCATCAAGATAGGGCATATACCGTCCATGGCTCCCGTGGCTAGGTAGAGAACCTAATCAACAATCTTCCCCTGCAAGACAACATTCGATTCTTGACCGAGTGAGACTCTGTGAGTGGCGACTACGACCCAACCAGAGTCAACCTCCAAAATAGATCTGCGTGCAACTCAACGAAACTCTACAGAAAGCTAATTAAACAATAAAAAATTAGAAAAAATTAGAAAAACCCTAGTACAAGTAAAAGGTCGAGATAACATAAAGTCCGACGTTGTTGGTTCAGTTTCAGGAGTGATATCCTAGGGTTTTGTCTACCATCGGTCAAGTAAGCAGATTCAGTGCCCAACTTGAAAACTAGCCCACCAGAGACACGAATACCAACACAATTCTATTGATTCAAGACGCTTTCCCCCCCCCAAGTACTTAAACCCAGCACTTTGCCCTTCCTCCTCCCCCCAACCAAATCCTTGCAACTCCCACCACTATCATACTAACAATCTAGACATAACCAAAACCCAACCCACGATACCTATCCCTAACCAACCGTCAGCCCCATCACTCATACCAAAAATGCCTACTACAGCGACCTACCCCATCACCCGAAATCCCAAAACCCTGCCAAAAACCATCGCCTCAACCGGACTCACGCAAGAGGAATACGACCTCCTCCGCCAGCACCTAAGAACCATTCTAGTCCCAGGCTCCGGCGGTTCCGACGGGTACGACATCGTCATGCGGAACAAGGCTCAGTTCCTTGAATGGTTTCAAGATTTAATCATCGAGATCGGGCCAATCTACTGGCCCCCCGGCCGGAGTGAGGGCTTGTCATGGCCGGTGGATAGAGCTGCGTTAGTACCCCTTCTATCATTCTACGTCTTCTGTTCTTTTCAATTGCCTCCTGGAGGGAGAGTGGTGCTAACACTTTGAATTGGTGTCACAGAATTGCGGACCTAGTGCTTAAGGTCGTGGCATACATGGGTAAGGCACTCCGTTGCGGGGGGAAGAAGGAGTGTGTCGATGCTACTGCGCTCGGAGGAGTAGCGGGCGCGGTTGACAGGATTGGAGCTTTGCATGAGAAGAGGAGGCTTGTGGATGTTGCCGAGGGTCTTTGGGTATGTGAAATCTCTTACTCTACACCGTCCATCTTTATCGGTAATGCTAATATTGGGGAACTTCAGGACCAGATGGTTCTACCATTTTCTCACGAAGAGGGAGTGGTAAATGAGGATGACTGGGAGCAGTTCATCAGGTGGGAAATGTGCGAGGAGGGGTGGGAGGATAGCGAGTCCAATGTGTGCATTGACCCGCGCTTGTTGACCATCGGGTAATGTGGTGTTTTTGGACGATAACTGTTATAAGTTGCTAGCATGAGCCCCTCTTTTTGCGTTTGCTTTATTCCCATGTCCTTATTCTCTACACCTGCGATAGTAGCTTTAGTATATTCACAATTTGCGTCAGATCTGATATATCTTTCAAATCAGTTCATTCCATATGTAATTCTCACTCCAAATTGGCCACTCAGCCGCTGTCAAGAGCAGGGGGAAACCTTTTTGGTGCTTACTCAATTGTGAGATCCAAGATCCTCACTACAACAGCCTTGCTCTAAAACCATGAAACCAATCTGTCTACTAACCAAAATATAGCCTCCCAGACGCAGCGAGCGAGCTGCAGCTCGAGAAAAAGTATCCTACATTCTTATTGTGAAGGAATGAGCGGTGTATACTGGCTGTTGTGCCGAGGGCGGTGATCTTCTCAAGCTGTCCGTTCATGCCGCCGCTTTGTCTCTAAGCCACGTGATACTCGAGTACAAGTACTGTCCATGGAATATCATACCGGATTGGGAGTCTTACAAACTCACCAGCCCGCTAGGCAACCAAGGCCCCGTACCAATAGGTGTAAACTAGCCACACACACGGGGCTTATCCTACGAGTTCGGCCGATAGATATATCCGTCACGTGAGTTTGCTAAAAAAACTTTGGTTGAACTTTCTTGTTGCAGTCCTTGATAAAGCACGTGACGGATATATCTATCGGCCGCACTCGTATCGTATCATACCCAAAAATTCTAGAGACGTCCCTCAAACTTGCACTTGTTAGACCCGTTTTCCCAATCCCGCACCAAACAGCCAAACACCGAACACCACCGCAACAGCCAACCAGATTCTCCCGCGACCCCAAACCAAATCTTCGCGCAACCCAAACCAAGCCTTCGCCTGAATGCGAATAAAAATTTATCCCACTAACATATTCCCCCCTGCCCGCTAGTGATGGCCAGGCTCCCACAAGCCAAAAAATCATATATTCCTTGATTGTCTCCATTGTATCATACTGTACATGTAGCTCGATGTAGAATTGGCAATTCATAGCAGCTCTGAATTTCAGCCCTACACCGAATTCCGACATACAGCTCGTCAGGTAAGTTTCTCGGATTTCAATTTATGATACTATACTAGATTTGGTCGGTTACTTTCTACTGCCATCGCCATTCGCCATTCGCCCTGGCTTCATCCTGGAGTATTTGTATGAGGTTAGGTCCTGGCACCCGGGCGGTGACTGGGCTTCCATTTGGATCTCCTTTGCTAATTTTACCAGCAGTGGCCTTTCCCTTTGCTGAATTTTCATTACCTATTATAGGTGTTTGGACTTTTCCACATCCAAATCGAGGGATACCCTACCAGAGTCGCCGGCGGGGAAAGTGATTCCCCATCGCCGCTACCATCGCCGTCCAAACCCCCCCTCTAACCGCCCGCCGGCACTGCGAGGGTGCTCTGAAAGAGAAGACCTAAAGCAAGAGCTGTCTTCATCAAAATCTCCTATCTTCCTCGCGAATTTCTTTGTTATTGCTTGTGGCCAGGGTTAAGATTCTTCTCTTAATTATTCTCAGCATGAGGAGGAGGCACGACCCGGGAAGCGGCTGGATTCAGTCTTTGTGCTGCTTTTACCATAAGAGCAGCAAGTGAGTGTCCCAAGCAACATAAGAGCCCTAACGGCCTGTAACTCGAGTGGGAGACCAAGATGCCCAATCAATACGCATAACAGGCTAAATATACTGCAACGTCTGTCGCACAGTATAAACGGCGGTCTAGGCTGCGTGACAAGTTTGGCGAGTTTATACAGGAGCCCCCCATAAAAGGGCAATCATGGATAATTATTCGGTTAAATATCCCTCACGTGTTGGAGGCAGCCTGCTACTATCGAGAACTGGGGGGGTTCAAGGTTCTCAGTGCAACAGCGAGTACTGCGCACATTTTTTCTCCACGAAGAAATGAAACGAAACGAAACGAAATGTAAGCGAACCAGTGTAGCATATTTCCAGAACAGTGCAAAGATAGAGGAAATAAAAACCTACCAGATGAAATACCCTCCACGGAAACACCTGGAATTTTTCTTCTATGATAATATCTTAGTATGATACTGAAGGTGAAATATATATTTCACCCTCAACCCATACGAAATTCTGCCAGAGCCCAGACCCAAGCACCTCCCATCCAGCAACCCGGTTAGACTACCAAGAACCGGTTGTTAGTATCATTGCTCACACTCTAAACCCTCATTCTCAACCCTCTATCTCTGGGGAAAAAAATAGAAATAGAAATAGAAATAGAAATAGAAATCAACCAAGTGCTCCGTCGATACCTTCCCCTGCCGCCTTCCTTCCTTCCCCTGGGACCGGACAGTCTTCCACTGCCGTCGCTAAGTTCCTAGTTCATCCCTGCTACCGGCACCGCTTCCCCCTCCAAGGGAAGCGCCATCAAAACCCCCCGACTCCCCATAGCTTAACACCACCCACCTACCCAGAAATCAAAAATGTCGAACCTCAAGAACCAAGACGGGCTGCTCGCCTACTTTCTCCGCCGCTTCCTACCAATCCCACCATTCAACGTTCGCACCAGCCCTGCCACCGCCCTCCTCGTAGGAGCAAACACCGGCATCGGACTCGCAGCGGCCAAAATCCTCCTTTCCCTCGAGGGCTTAGAAAGCCTACTCCTAACGACGCGCAGCCGCGAAAAGTCCCTGCAGACAAGAGAGCACCTTGAACCCTTCCGCCCAGCCAGCGTCAAGATCGAGACCTTCGAAGTGGATCTAGCAGACTACAACTCCATCCGCGAGTTCGTCACAACCTTGAACGCCGGCTGCAGGAGTGGCCTCAGACCCATCAACACCGCGATCTTGAACGCTGGCCTGATCATGGGCGCTTATGGGCAGGGCAACGGCAGGTTCGAACTCACCCTGCAGGTCAATTTCATCTCCACCGCGCTGCTCTGTCTGCTCCTCCTGCCAAACTTGCGTTTGGGGTCCATCACTTCTTCCTCGCCCTCCCGCTTGACTACCTGTTCCTCCGACGGCCACTACTTCGCCACCCCGCTCTCCACCTTATGCGACAGTGGCAATGGCATCCTTGGCTACCTCAACGAGAGCAGCAACTTCACCTCAAACGGTGCATACCTCAACTCCAAGCTCCTCGGCATCCTCTTCGGCCGCGCCCTCAGCGAGAAGCTCGATCCTGCCGAGGTCCTCGTCAACATGGTCAACCCGGGAATCGCCAGGACTAAGCTCTTCCGTGATTGTGGGTGGCTGTTTCGCTTCTCTATGTGGTTTTTGGGAAGGACCGTTGACGTTGCGGCTGGGGTTGTGGTTCGGGGTGCCTTGGGGGATGGTGGTGATGGCGTCGTGCATGGCGGGTTTTATTCGGAAGGGAGGGATACCAAGCCGCTTTCCGAACTGTTCACCGAGCAGGGGAGGGAGTTGCAGGAGAGGCTTTGGTGCGAGACCTTGGATGTGCTGAAGGCGGAGTATGAGGGTAGTGCTTTTGCACTCGTCAAGGTCCGTAACGATGGGCTGAGGAGAAGGAGGATCCAAAGCACCTGGAAACAGGACGAGGAGAATGACTGGTCTGGTTGTTCTGAGTGACAATTCTGCTCTGCTATTTACTCCTCTAGATCACCTGTACATATATCGCCTGCCCTTTTATGCTAGGCTGTTGCCCGCAGATAAGTCTACACACATATTAGTCATGGTCCATAAAATCCCCACTCCCCGCAAAGTAGCTCGCAAAACTGCTTAGATGTCACAAAAAAAAAAATACAAACTCCTTTCGTAGCCTCTAGCTTACGTTTTCTCTCTCGCACCCTCCGACCTACGATATTTCTTTGATGATACCCAGGAACGGCGAAATTAGGCATCTCGTGAGGAGACACGTATCCAATCACCGATTCTCACTCGGGCACGTGACATATGGCAAACATGTTGATCGGGATATTGACATCCATGGGTTAAAATGACAGTGTCCACCACTAATATTTGATGACGCCCCCCTAATCCACAGCAAAATGAGGACAAAAAATACACTGGGAAAAAGTGAAGAGAAGGGTTTAAAAAGGAATAAATTAATGCTGCTCCTTGTTCGCCAATTCTTACATCCCACGACCTCTGTTAGGCACGAAAAAAATATTGCAGAGAAGAAAAACCTCTCCTTTGATTATCAATGGTTCACTATCCCAACCATAAACATGTGTAAAGCGAGGAAATGTTGTAGGAAAAAAAAGAGAAAAAGATACAGAAAAACCGGGGAACCTAATGATGAAAACGTGGTGGTAGTAGTCAAGGCGAAAGAAGGAAAGAAAACACTAAAAACACTAAAAACAAAACCAGGAGGAAGGGGAGGAAAGCAAATCAAAGTTCCAATGAAAGGGTTTACAATTTCCCATGCCTCGCTCTAAACACAGCGACCTTATCGTCGTAAAACAATATCTCTCTCAAACGCACCCTAACGCCTTTGTCCGTCAATTTACCAGTCCAATCTTCATCGTCAGAAAGATATTTATCACCAACAACTTCATCAGTGTCAGTCTCGTCTCCATCCTCTTCGTCCTCTTCGTCTTCCTCTTCGTCCTCCTCCTCAGCGTCACTATCCTCATCTTCACTATTGATTGCTATAGGGACTACCGTCATACCAACTGCCGGGGATCCCGGCACACCAGTAGTGCCAGGCGGCGCGTGCTGCGCTGTCGCTGAGTGGATGTCGGGTTCTGTTTCCGGATCGTCTGGCCCACCGTCTTCCAAGAGTTCAAAACACTTGTTCAGGACGCCGACATAGCAAAGCTCGACCTCTGGGCGGAGAATGACAGTGTTGACAATTTGTTGGGCCATTTCTTTGCTCTCAAAGTCCGAAATATGTGGGCCGCCACGAACGTAGTGAATGTAGAGAGATCGAAGTTGCGGCATAAGAGGAAGGCGGGTTAAAAAGTAATGCTATAGTAGGAGGTCAGAAATCTGAAATCACAATGATCGCCGGGGAAACATACCCAGTTCTTCCATTCTATCGCCATCCCCAATTCCCGGAGATTTGGCATCTTCCCACTACTGATAAATGCTAGAACTTCTTTATCAAAAATCCACTTTGAGGCATTTTCGCCTCCAAGCCCTACATTGCTGTCAATCAATAGTTTTTTCAAGCTACCCTTATGCCGCCTAATCGCAGACTTGTAGATGAACTCCATTGGCACCACGCTGGAATAGCTGGGTATCTCCTGCAAGAAGAGCACCTCTAGAGAATTCGGAGGCAAAGTTTCCCTGATAAAAGCAAGCAATGCCCCGGTCACCGTGTCCGTATGAAGCTTCTTGAGCCGAATCCTGTACTCTAGCGCACACCCGACTAGATTACTAGGACGACGTAGGTAGCCAGGCTTATTAAGACTAAGTGTCGTGGGTGCCATCGAGGAACCGTGGTTGGGATGCGGCGAGAATCTATGACGAAGAGCTCTCCAAAAGCGATCATGATCGTGACAACCAAGAATTGTCAAGTTCGACAAAGTTGTCCAGTCAATCGCCCTTGTCAGCACCCGAATTGATAAAGGCACCCTCTCAAGTTCTAATGTGTCCAACGTCAGCTGAACCACTGGCTTCTCCTCAGCTTCAATAGGCTTCATTGGCCTTGGTCTTGAAGCGGAAGGCCCTACTGTTGGTGTGGGGGTGATTGGAGACTCGTTTGAAAACACAGGCTCAGGAGCTTGACTAGTTGGTGGTACTGGCGAAGGCACTTGAGGGATAGTTATTGGGATCGACGATAGCGTTGGGACGGTTTGCTGAACAGCTCCTGGACCAACAATGTTGAAAGCGGTTCCGTCGACGCTAGCAGTGGCGTGAGCGACTCCAGCTGTGGCAACACCAGGTGCAACAGGTTCGACTTCTACAAACCCATCCAAGGAAGGAGCAGTAGTCGAAGCTCCTTCGACCGGTGTCGGAGGTGTGTCATCGGTAGGTATGAGGCTAGGCGCAGCATTTCCCTGTAAGCCTGAATTTGCAGGAGCGGGAACACCATTCACGAGAGTTACTAGCGCAGAAGTACTGCTTGGCGGTTGTGGAGGCGCTGGGAGGGGAGGAATATTTTGCCCAGGATGGGTATTTGCATTTTCAGGGAGCTTGTTAATTTTCCTCCGGCGTCTTCCTTCTTCTAAATCGACAATTCTGCTCACTACAATTCCAAGGGCCCCACCTACAGCAGATTGGACAAGCGGTGAGGCTTCACCATGAGGTGCCTCATCCAAATCTCTTATCCATCTCCCACCGGGGGGGATATGGTGTGCCAAACCCAGACGTAATTCCCGGAGTTTGTCGACAGATTTTTCCACTGCATAACTAATTTCTTCCAGATACTGCATTTCGTCAATATCCAGAACGCTAAGGCTTCTCAACCCCTCAAATCCTTTGAAGGTAGGAGTTTCAACCCTTCGACTAGGATCCTGAGACGTCGGTGGAGTAGTCTCGGTATTATCGTGAAACCTCACATGGACGTTTTTCAGTGTCCCGTTAAGGTCATGCAGAGATTTGAAGACATCACGCAGCACCCCGGTCGGCATGTCCCAAGAGAACGTCTCCAGCGCTATCATTCTTGTGATTGCCAAACCCACTAAAGTCCCAAGCATCTTGCCCCCCTCCTTGTTGATGTTGTACTCCCCCACCCAATCACCTGGCCCATTCCCGAGAGAGAACTTCTTGACCCATCGTGCGTAATCATTGCCTCTACGCCCTGCGGCAGTGAGAGTTGCAAGCCCATAAGTCAAGGCATCGACACCCGTCCGGTCTCCGGGAGTAGAAGCATCTGGCCAAACTATATCAAAACGTGAGTATATGTGAGGTATCGAAAGAGCATGTAAACATCGACAGGTAAGCGATAGATTAGTTAAATCGTTCGTATGATTAACCTATGCAAATGTCAGAAATCCCGCAAGTCAAATAGGCGAGCCTAGGTAGTAGAAACAGCAATTCATCGGAGAGGAGGGGGGGGGGGGGCAAATAGAGATATTCCGTACGATAGGTCTCCGCCCGGGTGTGCACAACAGAAACCTAAAACCTACCTCCTTAACAATCTCTTTCAGCACGTCCACCGGTAACTCAACCAATGTCAAAGGCGCTCGTTTGATTGTGGGCTTTGAGTTGGCCTCAGGGAGCACCTGGGCACCCCTACCCAGACCGGCACCGCGATCTGAGTTTTCGAGATTTCCGATTTTTCCATGGGCTGCGTTCCGCTCCTTCTCCCTGTTTTCCCCATCCCCATTCTGCCTCGAGTCCTGTCCAGGCGAGATCCTCTCCCCCTCTTTGTCTTTACCGTTAGGGCTCTGCTTAAAGACACTGGGCTTAGCATCTTCCTCATCTTCATGCTCGCCCTCCTCTATGAACTCCAGATCTTCATCGGTATCTAGACGCCCGTCGACATCCTCATCATGAAAGCAATCATGTGGCGAAGGAGAGGCGATATGAGCTGTTGGGGCGGAAACAGAGTCCAGTAGATCGGTCATAGCTACCAACTAGACGCAGCTCCTGGGAGTTTTGTTTTTGTTTATTTTTTCCCTCTTCTCAAAATCCTAAGCGAGGGTTGAAGGCTAGAGGGTAGGGCAAGGCTGTAAGTAAAAAAAGCGAAAGGTAAAGGTGGGGTTCAGAAAAGCGAATGTGATGAGTTAGGGAGTTCGGGTGCGGGAAACCAATAGCAGTAAGGCCGGCGACAAAAATCTGACGGGCGAGCTGATGAAGGGATAAGTGAGGGAGAGAGGGGCAGAAGGGTAGGAAAGCAACGTACGGGATTAAGTAAACTAGCGACAACGGGGAGGTGGAAGCTGGAAAATAACGGGATAACTAGTGCAATAACCTTCCCTCTAGTAACAACAAACGCCAAACGAGAAATCCGTCGTTGATCCACAAGCGTAGAGAGAGTAGGCTACTATGGAGGAAGAGGCCTAACGGATGGTGGGAGAAGGTGAGTGGGGGAAGTCGAAGAAGGTCGGTGTGGTGATGGAGAGAGTTGGTTGCGGGTTGACACAAGGTTCCTCTCCCCCGTTCCTATTTGAACGGAGGGACTTGGGTTACGGTTCCGGCAGTTGTCCAGGGATGAACTGGTCCTGATGGATCTGCTAAGTTACCGTAAGTTAAGTTAACAGATAGTGCGAGCTTCTATCGTGAACCAAAAAAAGTGCCACTGGTTGTTAGGAGAGCATTTCCTCCCTTCGACCTCCTTTAGTACGAGCGCGAGTTATTTCACGATAAAGGTAAACATTCCCACTCTTAGAGCTTCCGAGATTTATTAATGAGCACAAATACAGAGTCAATACGCCAAACTACAAGCAAAATACTTGTATCAATCTTCATTCTAGCACTTGCACAGTATTACTAGTACCAGTACCCTACCGAGCAAGAAAGAAGATGCATGGAAGGCTGGGAAGGCAAGGGTATTGGTCCTTCAGCCTCATCGACAATGGACACATAAGCTTCCTTCCCATTCACACCAGTACTTTAGTGCTGCACCCTGGCTTATAATAATAATGGCTCATGCATCATCGCCTAGCTACGAGTCTGGAGCATCGGTATGGTATCGCCTGCCATCTGCCGCACACCACTCAGGCTCATTGCTTTGCTGCCAGTTCTGTGGTCTGGTGCTCCCTTCGCCCCGTTTTTTGCCCCGCGAAGTAAAGTGCGAGTAAACAATGAAGTTCAATCCTATCATCTATTCCCACCTTCCAGCCTAATTGAATATCCCCCCACGGCCAATCGTGCAACTACGGTAGTCCCGGCCCCACGCCGACATATCATTCTCAACTCACCAATGGTTCCCCTTTCCCAGGCAGATAGCACAAAACAACCAAAAACACCATTGTCCGTACAAATACAGAACAGATCACACAGAAACCCACGCAGAGACACCGCAGTTCAAGCATAAAACTTATTGCACTTAGTCTCAGAATGGACCCCCCCGCACTGAAGGCTACAATACCTGGCCGAACACTTCTGACACTTATATTTGCCCCAGTACCCGCATATCTCACAGAACACCCTCTTTGGCCTCGTCGATGGCCGAGAAGCAGAGGCAGCATATCCGAGTGATTGCCCAGGACCCTGAGCATCCATAAGGCTTTCCTTCAGAGCCCCATCTAAATCCATTCCGTCTTCTTCTTCAACGCGTTGCCGATTCACCGCAGCAGGGGTAGGATGGAGAGCTTCTTCATCGGCAAGATGGTTCGCAAAAGTCTTTTGGGAGGCTAATATTCGACGGACGTTCTGTGACTTGTTCCGGGAGGAAGCTTTAGTGTGATCGTCAGCTACCTTCACCCGACCACGGTTGCCATGGAAAGAGTACTCACACCTCCCTGCTACACCACCCTTCCCAACGACTATCACGGCGTCTCTATAGTTGTCTCTCTCAAGGTCGAGGATCCGACTATTTATCTGCCTTTGCCTGGCAGCGCTGTTTTCTGTGTTGTTTGCTCGTTTGGCGCGCGGTGCCCTGGGTGTATTGCTCGGCAAAGAGTTTGTATGGGCTAAGGCTGGGGGTAGATTCGAGTAAGTCCAGTTCGCCCCGCTACTTGTCGAGGTATTAGGGAGGACTTGGATTGTTGGCATTGTTAATTGTGGGAGTCGGAGGAAAGGAAAAAGAATGCGGCTCTAGTGAGAGCTACATAGTTTAGTACCGGGCCTGTAAGGCAACCGGTGCGGGAGCGGTGGCGATAACCGTGATGCCAAGATCTTCTCGCCAAGACAACGGATAAATGCGTGATTCCTCACACGAAGCTGTACTCGAGTACATCACTACCTGACACCCAGAGGACTCTCTAGAGCACGGTATCACTCAGGTATCGCGCTTGCAAAAATATTGCATATAGGCAACAGATCTCACGATACTATTTCGATTTCATTTCAGAGTCAGAAGTTGACCATCTGTCAACTCAGTCGCCATCCCAACCGTGGTACAGCTAAAACACGACCTGTGCCCCTCACTATCCGATCGATGCGATGCTAATGACCCCTGAAAACCAAAAAGTATCCACTGTATAAGTGCTATGATGTCAGAACTAGAGAACCCCCCGCTTCGTGTCATTCGAGGACTTTTATTCCGCTCAACAACCGTCAACTGCTGCAGTAGGTGGAAACTCTTAGCACCCCTGATTTTGCGGAAGTAATGCCCATTTCATGGACTTAACGAACATGTTTTATGGAGTGAACAATAGAGGTAGTTCTAGCTAGTAGCAGGAAATTTCCGTGAAACTTGATTATATGAGCCCCTTCGCCCCCTTGAGTTGCATTAAGGTGGTCGAAATCCGGTGCAGATACCCCAGATACTGATTATCCAAATGTATCTCTTGTATGGAGCTCCCGTACCACATTGAAAGTACCACTCACCCAGCCACCTAACATTCTTGACAGGAGGTTTCTTTTTTTAATAAATTCCCGCCGATATCCTACCCTGATCCAATCATCAATATACAGAGGGTAGTTAAACGCCTATAGTGGAAAGTGGGGGGGAGATGCCAAGATCTTCCACCCGCTCAGTATGCTGCTATCATACTGCAGTATGATATTCTAAACAAATTATTTGCTTGGGGTCATAAACTCGTCATGTGACTCCGGACTTTTAAGAGCCCTAACAAGCCATCCACATACAACTTATGATTGGTAGCTCGTCAGCCAAAACCCTAAACCCTGGTTTATCCCACCCCAAGCTTTCTATGATATGATACCGTAATTTTTTTTAGACTCAGCTCTTACTCACCTCTCCCCACCAGCCCCACTACCAACCATCATCGCCAACCTTTCACTCCCCGCCCCAACAGAACGTTCAATTTATCACTGCAATCATGACTGACACTGAGGTCTGTATTTAATTGTTTCATCAGCTATTGTGTGACTTTTCTAACCCTTGCCCGCATCTTATAGGAAGCTCCTGTATTCGACCCCTCGCTCAAGAAGAAGAAACCAAGAAAGTCGGTTGCTTTCGAGACCGAAAATGGAGATGAAGTTAACGGGGAGGAGAAGAATAATGCTGAGTCTCAGAATTTAGGTTCGTAGACCTTGTTTGCTCTATCCTCGGCTTACTCTCGCTGGTTTTACCCTGCATCCCCGTTGCTCGTTTCGGAGGAACGGTATATACTCCACACGATATGGCTAACAAAACAGAGCCCGCAGAAGCCAGAGATGGAGAACAAAAAGAAGGTGAGGAGGGCGCCGCTGAAATGTTCAAAGGCAAGAAGAAAAAGGCCAAGAAGACCGATGGCGAGGATGATGCCCCAGGGGATGTCGCCGAGTTCGACCCCACAGCGATGAAGAGGAAGAAAAAGAAGAAGATTTCCAAAGAGAAGGTCGAAGGTGATGCTTTTGATGCAGCCCTGGCCGAGGCTGGTGTTGTTCCCCGAGGCGAGGGCGAAGGAGGTACCGAGGATGCTGAGCCTGCCCTCCCGGAAGACACCGGAGACCTCCTTCTTGGAACTGGGGTCTGGAATGCCGCCTCCACTGTCGACCTCACCTACCCTCTACTTCTGACCAGATTTTTCACTTTGCTACGTTCTCAGCATCCCGATCTTGCTGGTGATGGCAGGAGGAGTTATAAAATTCCCCCACCACAGGTACTTAGGGAGGGGAATAAGAAAACAATTTTTGCGAATATTAGCGATATTTGCAAGAGGATGAAGAGGTTCGACGAGCACGTTACCCAATTCTTATTTGCTGAATTGGGTACCTCTGGTTCGGTCGATGGTAGCAAGAGGTTGGTCATTAGGGGCAAATTCCAACAGAAGCAGTTAGAAAACGTTCTTAGGCGTTATATTTGTACGAACTTGCTCGCCACCATAAATATTGACACGAAAATGCTAACAGTAATTGCCACAGTGGAATACGTTACCTGCAGAACCTGCAAATCCCCCGATACAGATCTCAAGAAGGGAGAAAACCGCCTTTTCTTCGTTACCTGTAATAGCTGTGGATCCCGACGTTCCGTTGCGTCCGTTCTCCCCTCCCCCACTTATACTCGTACATTACTAACACCCTGAGCAGCGCCATCAAGACCGGTTTCCAAGCTACTGTCGGCAAGAGACGCAGACAGCAGACCTAATTCTCCCCCCAACCTTCAAACAAAAGGGGGGAGAAAAAATGCTTTGTCGAAAAACGGGATATCTATGTATTTGCTTTCTGGTTGTTGGATAGAGTCGGAAACGGGCAGGGGGGAGGGGGCAAGTAGGGGAGTCTCGGTTGCGTCAGTTTTCTGGGCTCTTGAACTTCTCTGAGAATTATTTCTTCACAATAGTTGATACTAGTGGTTACTGAATGACGAGATGATGTCTTCACTTCTGTTTTTTCTCCGTTTTTTTTATCCTTTGATTGTTTAGGAACATGGAGCACGGTGGAGAGGAGAGTGTAAGTGGTGGAGTGGAAAAATGCGCATACTATTAGAGGTGGAGTTGAGGCAGAGTTGTTCCCGAAAAATGGCAGCTTTTCTCTTTTTTTTCTCTGGATTTTCCTTTAGATTTATCCTATCGCCGTCTGAGATTCCATGGGGCTTCTTCCACTCCTACGATCTTATAAGTTCGGCGGAACAAGACTTCAATGGAGGGTATGTGCTATTTACAACGCCTTTTAAAGGAAAAAAGAAGGATAATCATAATTTATCCCCTCCTGTCCCTATCCATCTTTCTCAAGTAAGAATTATATATATACCAAGGAACGTATGACAAGGGACTAGATTAGATTGCATCAAACTCAAAGTAGCAATAAGCCGAGTACTCGGTGTCACCTAGCATCCCGGCTCCGAGGTCTCCAACATCATCTTTGATATTCCCATTCTTGTCTCTGCCGAAGGCGTTACCGCCGAGATAGTTATAAGCAGAGTCCAACTGAGCTTTTATCTTTTTTGCATGCTTAGGGTTCGTCTATTCCGACCATCAATACCTGGGCCATCCAGCAAGATAGGGCGGGGAGACAAACCTGAATAATAGCACTAACAAACTCCAACGGTAACCCATACCTCAGCACGCTCTCGACGAAGACCCTAAGCGCCTTAACATGCACCCAAGCCTGAAACAAATCACTATACCCGGTCCTCGCCAATCTGAACGTTTCACCAGACAGCCTCTGCTCGTGGGCCTCGACGTCCCTAGCCTCCCTCGCATCCTCCTCCGCCGCCCCCTCACTCCAGGTGAAGTCCCGGGGCGTGAATTTGGCGGCGCGAGCCTTGGTGGCGAATTCCGCACAGTGCTTCTTGAAGACGACGCAGCTGTACAGAATGAACTCAGAGTCGCGCTGGATCTCGCGCGAGGAGCGGGGGACCACCATTGGCGAGAGGGTTTCGTAGGACTTGAGCCAGTCGCGCTCAAGTTGCTTCGGGACGGCGATTAGCTGCGTTTGCAGGTATTCACTTGGGGGGACGAAGTCGGATTGTTTGAGGATTGAGGCGAGGGATCTAGTAGAGAGGTTGCCGCTGCATGGGAGGAGGTGTCAGTAGGGCCCTGATGGAAACGGGGGGAGGAGAGCAGGGAGGGGGGGGGCGAACGTTTGCTTGCGCTGGACGGAAACTAAGTTTGATTTGACTTGCTGATAGGCGGTGTATTTGGTTTTGATGTCGTTGTCCAGTGAAATTACTTCCTGTCCAAATGGTGAGCTTACTCTTGAACTCTCGAACTCTGGGATACAGTCTGAAGCAGACCTTCTGTAAGGAATCCAGCAACTGGGCAATCGACTTATCGCTCCGGTATTTAACCTTATTCCACGAGAATCCCTGCAAGTAGCCCTCCACCGGCCCTACCCGCAATTAGTCCCCACTTGAGCCCGCGAAGGGGTGAAAAACCCACTATCATTAACAGTTTTATGCCCCTGTGCATTCTCCTCCCCAACCACACTCCTGAGCACGTCTGCAACCTTCACTACGGCGGCTTCAACGTTGGCATCTAGCTTTGCCAACTCGTCCGCCTGCAACACTAATGCATCCAGCGTGCCGATCTTGAATTCGGGGATGGGGAATCGGTGGATCGATGCATCGTTCTTGTTCAGCGAGGAGGCTATCACGCCGGTTATGGCTGTAAAGGCGTCTTCCGGATCGTTGCTGCGCGCGACGGAGGAGGGGAGGGCCAGGAGGAGGTATTTTGTGCCTGACATATTTCGTAGTGTCGTTTTTAGTGGGGGGATTATTTGAGGGGAGGCATGCAATAAGTTGGGTGAGTTCAATCGAGCTTGGTGGGGTGAGCGTCATCATGGCTTGGCGGACGGATGTTGCAGGCAACCAGCCCGACCCCGCGGGCCTAGCGCTGGGGGAGGCATGGGTGGTCACTCGGGTAATGAATGAGATGGCGTCTTTTTGTTCTCGGTCTTCCTAGGGGGAATAATGGTCCTTTGGAGGAGGCTGTCCATCGCCTAAAATGGCAAATAATTAGGCTTTATAAATTAGATATGGTTCAAGACGTCTATAGTGTGCACCAAATGTCTATAACGTTCACCAAGTGGAAAATAGGAGGTCAAAATATGCCCATTCGAAGGATTTAGGTTTTTTTTTGTCATTCATCATATGAATAATAACTAATATCCACGCCAAGATGCAATCGCCCGTAGCATCACTCAACCCTGGGGGTGTGAATACTGAGATAAGTTACTGAAGGACTGCTTATAGCTTCTGGCAGCCTACTTGCAGCCCCTACTTCCACTCTAGCGCTGTCCCATTAGCCGGGGAACAAAGGTTCTCGAGGGGACTATATTAACCAACCGGAGGAAAGACTTTAGCAGGATGGAGATACTCAAAAAGAAGGCATCTCAGAAAACAGGGAACCCCAGATCCACGACAAGCAAAGACGGTACCACTGCCATGTCCGTTCGCTGATTGGATGGCCCGGGGGTAACGGATATCACAGAACTTGTTTATTCAAGTAAGGAATAACGAACAATATAAACCGAATATATATAAAAACGACAAGGCAGAGCTCCTCAGGGCCAGCCACACTCCTTCCCAGATATTATACTTTCTTTGATAAAATAACAAAGTCAACTAAGAAATATCAAGAGGAGCAAGGGGAGCGATAACCGATAACCAGCTTTCCTAACTGGAGCCGGAATTGGACCAGCGTGAGGCTTTTATTGGGCCTTTGAGAACATAACGAAATGAACGTATCAGGTGCCGGGGAGTAAACGAGTGATCGTGCGTAATGTTCTTTGACTCGGTATTATCTCTCGCTATCCCTCCTTATCTTTTTTTTCTCTCATTTTTTTCATTTGCTTGCTCTTGCTCTCGTAGCTTGACGCGAAACACGAATGTGAGTGCTATTTTTCTCTGGACGCCTACTGGCATCAATTTCCATGGGTCGATTGTTGTGAGGATGGTCCACTCATAACTGGGTTACTCATCAGCTTCTACCCTCAGAACAGACCTGGGGGATAGCCTTGTCAGGGCGTGGATATTAGCGAGTTCTCTTAGGTCAAGCGTGCCAAGGCCTCTCGGGCTGGCGACAAAAATGATGAGCAGTGTAAGGGGTTTCCACTCAGAATAGCCGTATTCACAACCTTCTAGCTACTGATTTAGAAAAGTGGTTTGGGCTCAATCTTTGCCCCTTTGTAAAACAATTCCCTAGATTTTACTTTCCAACCCTTTAGAACTCTTTATCTAGACTGGTTGAGGAATAGTCAAGGGCGCTATTTGGTACTTGTACATTGGTCTTGGCGCAATTTCCAACTATTTTGTGTGGGAAATGGCAAGGCTTGTCGCCGCTCTCAATTTCAACTTTACAATATTGCATGCCAAGGTGTCCAATAATTCTTTAATAATCTGTAATTTGATTGGAGAGATATTCGAAAGGATTTTAGACCTGAATATCAAATTTTGAAATTTTTTACAGCCCCAGAATGTGTTGAATGGAAAGCATGAAGAAGCATGGTTTGGGTTGTTACATGCCATTCTGCTCACCATTTTTGTCCCTAGCCTCGTCAGTGAATCTCTTCCTAAGTTATCCTTGGAAGACAACATAGGAGGGGGTGCAGCCTGCGGCTAGCAGCCCTACTAAATTTGGTGTTCGCCACGACGAGTGGATTTTGGCGTATCATTCGTCTCACCGCCTATTGGTTGCCCCGCCTACTTGGATTGGAATACTTGTAGCTGCAGTTACGGTATCATAATATTATGTTATCCCAGTCCTAGCATCTGATCTCAACAGGGTAACCGGGGTTGCAAGCAATGCCAAGTTACCCTCCTTCAGAAAACAGTTCCAAACTCATGAACCAGGTTCTCTTCCCCGAACCGATATCGTCCGGATACAATCAAAACATGTCCGCCACTCCACCCTCACCACCCTCCTCCCACCCATCACCTTCCATTTCCACCAGCTCCTCGAACGAAGACCAACTCCCAACGCCCCGCGCTTCCTCACACCCAACCACTATAACTCTAACAGAAGACTACTTCGCACCCCCGCTTCCTCCGCGCCCATCTCTCGAAGTGACCACCTCTAACACCCTCCTCTCGGTCCAATCCACCACCTCCAGCGGCGCTAGCACACCGGGCCTCCAGGCGAAACCTACCACCGCAATCTCGCTTCCAGAGGGAGTACACGCGCAACAACAGGATGCTGTGGTTTGCGGGAACGGAAGCATTACGGGGGCACCATCCTTTAGCGATTCAATTAGCGTGAAGAGTTTGGTGCCGACGTTAAGCGCTGGGGACAATGATGTTGAGAGTATGCTGGGAGAGATATTGGAGGAAGAGGAGGAGGGGTTCTTGAAGGCGAGGAGGGATATTATGAATATTGGGGGTGGCGGTGTAGGCTTTGAGGAAGTGGAATTTGAGGATGAGGGGTGGGATGAGAGTAGTGATGAGGAGGGATTGGGGGAAGGTTGGTTGATTCATGTTACGGGCCGAGGCAGCTGGGTTGTTTCGGGAGCTGGGCTGACTTTGGGAAGAGGAGTTGGTGGCTAGGTGGAGGGCTAAGCGAAAGCACTTTTTCATCTTGTCCAGCGCCGGAAAACCCATTTATAGTCGCCACGGAGACGAGTCGGTGCTATCAGGGTATATGGGGGTTATCCAGGCTATCATCTCCTTCTTTCAAGATGACAATGATACACTCAAGAGTTTTAGTGCTGGGAGGCACAGGTTTGCAATTGCCGCGTCGGGGCCTTTGTATCTCGTTGCAATATCTTCAATGGGGGAGTCGGACTCTCAGGTATGCTCAAATGCTTCAATTGGGATGTTTGTGGCTGATAAAAGCCAGCTGCGCGCTCAACTCGATGCTCTGTACACACAAGTCCTCTCAACCCTCACCCTCTCCCAGCTGAACAAGATCTTCGCTCAACGCGGCAACTTTGACCTCCGTCGTCTCCTCGGTGGCACAGAGGTATTTCTCGATGGACTCAGCGACGCAATGACTCTCGGATCTCCACAAGTCCTCCTATCAGCCCTGGAATGCGTTAAGATGCGGAAATCACATCGGGAGAAGATAAATTCCATCCTACTCAAACACCGCTCTCCGAGCCTCCTGTATGGTCTCGTCATCGCGGATGGCAGAATGGTCTCGGTATTACGGCCGAAGAGGCATTCGCTGCACCCCCCGGACTTGCAGTTGCTTTTTTCGATGTTGTTCAACGCTACTACCTTCCGCGACGGCGGGGAGCACTGGACGCCGATTTGTCTGCCAAAGTTCAACAGCAAGGGGTTTTTGCATGCCTACATACATTTTTTTAGGAAGGAAGTAGCAGTGGTACTCATTAGTGCCGATAAAGATGCGTTCTTTGAAATGAGGGGGATGAAGGAGGTTGTTGTTGAGGTATATATACATCTCTCTCTTTTATTATTGCTGGAGCGAGTTTTAACACTGTCAAACAGCAACTCGAAAAAGCCGGTAGTATCAAAGTGATTGAAGAAGCCGTCAGCAATGGCCGCTACACAACAACCGATGTCCTCTCTCCAGGAACAGCTATCCGGCACTTTCTCTACAGATCCAAAAATAACGTCCAATTCACCATGCCTTCTCTCGAGCCACATTTTTATACCGTTATCGCGCGGCGCAGACTAATGAACCTCTACCAGCGCCTCCACGCCGCAGTCCATGCCAAAAACGCCCTCCTAAAAGTTCACCATTGCGTACGCAATTCCTCGGTCTCGCTGTCATGGGTTACGCCCACGTTCGAATTGTACTGCGTTGCGGCGGCTGGCGCGAATCGTGCTTCTATAGCGAGTAGCGCTACTGCGATAGCGGCTTGGGTTAAGAGGGAGGAGGAGAGGTTGTTTATTGGCGGGGTGGTGGGTTCTCCCTTCGTTTATCTTTTATTGATAGGGAAGCAGAAGCTGACTTTTACAAAGATATTTTAATTATATTGCCTTAGTATTTTTTCATTCTATCTCCTTTCCTTTCCTTTCCTCTCCTTTCCTACGGCTGAGAGTCCGGGATTGCTTATCTGCTTTAGAGGGGTTTCATCATCGGAGTTTGTTGGGTAGATTGTTAGGTTGGTTAGTCAAGTTAGCGAGCTACTTTAGTGCCCGGTCGTAATATTATATCACATCCGTCGCACCGCCCGGGTATTCTGGGTGAGTCTGCTGGGAGTGGGTGCCTGAGGAACACCGGTAGGTGGATGGGCGGATGAAGCTTGATAACAGTGGTAGTATTAATACTACCTGCAGGGGTCTCGATGTTGGGTTCCGGGCTAAGGCTTTTGTGGATCCTAGGTGCGGTGTTACAAGCACTGCAGTGTTCGCAAGAGCAGTTTTGAGTTTGTAGACGTACAAATGATATTCCTGCAGTTCCGTATCTTAAGTCTTGAGTTATGGGCGCTGTGGATAGCCGGATTGAAGCATTGCGAGTCGGTGCCATGGCGCCTGTCAATTTTTTGAGCAGGACCGGGTAACGCAAGGGAACACGGGCATCAGTATCATACCATATAATGCCTCTCAGAGGCCGTCTGGCATCATTTAGAATCTTGACACCAGGCACACCATCTCAAAAACACCTAGGCAAGGTTACAGCCAATAGCCAATACTATGCTGTAGGCTACCGGTATTTCCACTTCAACCTGAGTAAGACATGCCCAAGGCCATCAACACTCTGAAGTCAAGAGGCGTCAAGATGTGAGGAACAGGGCAGAACCGCGGCAATTTAGCGCCAAGGATGATTGCCGGTATTCCAGATTGAACTCTCCGCATGCCGGTAATATTTTAAAAGCTTGCCATGGTGTGATAGGCAGCTAGGCGGAAAATGCGGAGATGGAGAAGGTAAGGGCAGAATAGAATAAAGTGCAACTGGTCTGCCTAGATAAAGGAATCAACCACATAGTACTGTACTTGTACTCGAGAGCAACAGCACTGGACTCGCGGCGAAGATAAGTCTTCCATAGTAGTGATTACAATTACAGCCACAACTATAATGACTATTAATACTAAGACCTGTATATTTGTCTCCCTCCTTCTCCCTAGGAGCATGGGATCTGGTAATATGCCCTTTGATTTTGACCGTGGCATTGAATTGAGTTGTTGTGGTATGGTGATAGTCGAGTGTTTGTAGGGAATTGTGGTTGGGCTCGTTGTCTCAGGACTTATCCCACCACCCGATTATTTCATTTCTACTATCGCCAATACAATGCCAATACCGATGCCATACCTTGTCTCAGGACAAGCTTCGTTAGCGAGACGAAACACCAGCCACCCACCCCCACCACAGCAACCCAGCCCCGCCATACCAAATCACCAACCAACCGAAGCCCGACCGGAACAAAGGCAAAACAAAGAAAACGGTTAAAAGAATGGTTCAAATCAAGGATCTCCCTGTCGAGATACTTACCCAGATAATCAAAGGTGTAGGTACCCCGCCAATCCTCCCCTCCCTGCGACACCGCGACAACAAAATTCACTATTCATAGCTCCCGCAAGTACCCAGCCGCCTGGCTGCTCTCTGCACAGTATGCAAGGCCTTCCATCTCATTGTGACGCCTCTGCTTTATTCCGATGTGGTGATTCGTACGACGCCCATTCGCGGCCATACCCTCGACCCCGTCATGCTGAGCTGCTTCCTTTTCGAGCACAATTCGGGCATCGAGCATATCCGCCGAATCACCGTACGTGGGCACTGGAATGGTGGATATCAGGAGGTGGGGGAGCCGGCACACCGTGCCGGTATCAAGAATGATATCTTCTCTCCTGTAGTGGTGAATGCCTGCTTGTTGTTGGGGATTTTGCTGGAGAGGATACCGAGGGGAGCGCTGGAGCATTTTATGTACGTTTCTTCTCTTGCTTTGATCGGTGGTGGGATAGCATCCAGGCATGGAGGGGAGCGGCTGAAGGAATGACTACCGGGTTGTTTGCTCTGGGTTGACCTTTTTAGATGGGACGTCGACGTTTCCTTTTCCTGGAGAGTTATGGAGAAACTCATGAAGTACCAACCGAACATCCAATCGCTAGACTTGTACGACGGAAACTACACTTTTGACCGCCAATGGTCCGAGTCCACCTTCCGCTTTGCCAACCTGAAGAACCTCTGCTGGCAGAACTTTGCGCGATACGATAGCATGATATCATTTGGGCGCTTGATAGATCTAAACTGGCAGACCATCACTGCGCTAACCTTCTCACTAAGCAACTTTGACCAGCTAGTAGAAGACATGATCCGCCACGACGGTGCCTCAATATTCAATGGTGAAGGCAGCACCCAAGAGTCGCCAACATTCCTGCCGATTGCTAAGAAAATCTTCAAGAAGCTCTTGGAGAAACCCGAAGATGAAGGAGCCGGTGCCAGGGGCCTAGTGCCGGGACGAAAGCGCCAGATGAAATTGAAAGACTTGACGCTCTGGGACATCCCATTGGCAGATATGGCACCCTTGCTCACGCAGATAATCGACGTCCCGGCGTTGACGTACCTAACCACGCGTGGCTGCTCGTCCGCGGACCAGTTGCTGAATGCGTTGGCCGCGAGGGGAGATTCGCTGAGTATCAAGACATTTGATATACAATATAAGACTCAGCCGCAGGGATTGGTGCAGTTCATTCAGTCCTTCAAGGGATTGAAGAACCTATATTTGCTACTAGAATGCGTTGAGAGCGCGGAGGAGTTGCAGAACGTTTTTGATAGCATTTTCCATCATGCAGAATCTTTAAGGAGATTAGTGATAGACACAAAAGAGCGCTACCTCTCTGCCGAAAACATTGCGCGGATCCGCTCAGATTTGAAACTTTGGGAGTTGGGTCTTTGCGGGGAAACTGCTGATCCGGATTTGGTAACCCCCCCCTGGCAAATTTTATACGCTGAACTAACAACAAACAGACTATAACCCCCTTCTATTCCCTCACTGGCCCAACCCCCGAAACCCTGGAGACCATCCACCTCCGCACCGTGAGGCGCAACCCCTACGACTCGTCCTATGACTCCCTCGCGCACGACGCCTCAACCTTCCTCAAGTCGAAGACCTACCGCGACCGCAAAGCCGACGCAGAGGCTCTGATCGGCCTCCACTCGCCTAACGTGACCGCACAGAACAAGTCGCTGCGTTGTGTCAGCATCGGCGAATTCAACCGTTGGAACGACTTCCACAAGAACGGCGCAAGCGAACTGTGGACGTGCTTCATTGTGAATTACGTTGATGTGGAATTTGTGCAGGATGTGCCGGTGTTGAATCCTGTTAGGATGAATATGCTGTATTATTTGGGGCTGACGAGTGAGGTTCTATATGTTTAAGGGGGAGGGTGGGAGGAAGGGGGTTGTGATTGAGATCCCCGGATGTGCTTGTTTGTTGTCGGACTTTGAGTGCAGGCAGACCGGTGTTTGTGCTTGCTGTGTTATGGTCATGGAGTATCACTCGCTGCTCTTGAAATTAATTTTGTTGAAAATCTTGGTTGCGGAGGTAATGATTTACGGTGGGGATTTTAGGCAGTGGACTGAAACCGCTTAGGTGGAGATGAGAATCATGATTGATGATAACTTGGTGGAAGGAAAGACTTGAGGAAAGTTCTGTACAGGAAGGAAGATGTGTTGCGTGGAGAAGGTGTAAAGGAAGGAAAAACAAGTGGGGTGAAAACATTTTAGAGCTTGCGCGTCCTTTGACTAGTGCGTACGTATACCTCTGCGGGCACATCCCGCTCCAAGTGCGGCCATCAACGGCTATTTCCAACAAATTTTTTAATGATATCACGCCATACTTAAGGTTTCCGGATAGTGAGGGCTTCCGTGCATGCATGATTATATGAGCTATGAAGGAGCCTAGCAAGCCTCCCCGAGCGGCCCCAGAGCGTCCGGGATAAGGAAGACTGGCGATGCTCTGGGCGACCCTAGTTTAAGAAATGCCGACCATGCCTTCTTTGTTCCAGTTTCCGCGCGCATGCGACATGCCCCGTAGTGCACACCTGTGCAAGTGACATAAAGATGCAGTTTGGTTCCAGCGAGTGCTGAGAAAAATCCTATCTTGCATATCATGCTATAATATATCTTTCCCTCACCCCTTCCAAAAGCAATACGTGCAAAAAAAAAAGACCCTGCCACCCGATTCCCAAAGTGCATGCACGATACCGGGCACCCGCCTTCAAAGAATCCGCCCATCATCCGTCGATATCAACTTATTGATAGGGGTAAAGTTGAAGGGATTGCAGGGTGTGGCGGCTCCGCTTGAGGGGTGTTAATGGTGATCTTTATGTTGTTTTTTTCGTTTTTTGGCTTTGATGAGTGTTCGCGGCATATTGTACTGTGAACATTCGCAATACCCTGTATTGGACTGATGCCATCTGCCCTACCGTAAGAACTTGAATAATCGGACCGTGCGTGCTATGTAGTCTGGAATTTCCTCCTCTGGAAAAGGGGGCGAAAAACACTCCAAAAATCGAGAGAAGAAAAGAACACCAGACCATACTGAGAGAGGCAACTCCGAAGTCCTAGCACATGGCCCGATTATTCGAGTTCCTACTGTATTACTGGCGAAAGACTCTGCCGTGCCCGTTTTTCTCTTTGTGTCTCTTTCTGGCTGTTCTCATATTTTTAACCCCCGCGGGCTGGTACAGACATGTCACTTCTTCCTCTAGGAGGGGGATAGCTATGGGTTTTTGCTCCTTTTTTATATATTGGGCAACTCGCGTATTATAACCTCATGATATGTCTTATTGAAATTGACCTAAACGCTTCTCGAAATAGTGCGTATTGTAATTGGTAACTGTTATTTTCTAATTTGCTCTTTCAAATGCGAGAATAGGGGGGAAAAAAAGAGAAGAGGAGAAAAGTAGCGTCGACAGGTATGTATCCAGAGTTATGTATTATTAGCTGAAGGTCACAAACTCTTAGACCATTGAACGGGGAAAAATCGCTTCCAACTCCCCTGAGGTCTCGAGCAGACAACATTGGTGGTGTTGTGCTTGTCTTTCAGTATAGTACACCGCATGATCTGGTGAGACTAGTTTTCACGCTAAGAGGTCAAAAGAAAGTGTGGCGTAATTCACCAACCTTTGAGTAGAGAGTAGTTACCCTTCAGGGGTAGCATTTTCACAAATCTTTAGTGCTGGATGTCGTTCCCTAGATTTTTACTATTTATTTAAAGGAAACAACTATCTAGCAAGGGGTACTTTGCGAAAAATCCTGACTCACACCCCATTCTGACCTCCAAGCGGGTAGTGACTTTAATAATGAGATTCACCCATTCCGAAATACCCGCTTGTCTCATAGGCTTCCACTTCACTACTGGCCCCATATTGGTAATAAGAGCTGAAGTACTCTAGACACCCAACTTAATCCACAACTCTCCAAACCCTGTCTTTCGGACAGCCAAACCTGCCCCATTGCTGATATTCTGGCTGTGATTGTCGCTCCCTATCACTGATTAATTTTTATAATATTCCTTCTCTTAAGGAAACCTCTATTCCCGTAATGTATTAGAGCCTGTTTGGTTACAACGGTTCCGTTCCGTTCCCCCATACAAAAGGTCCCTTTCCTTCCGTTTCAAAACGGAAAGAACACTCTTTTACAGTGGAAACGGTCGCCGAACGGAACGGAACCGTCGTAACCAAACAGGCTCTTAGATGTTTGGTGGTTGTTATAAAATTGTTGTCCTAACATCGGGCAGAAAAGAAATCCAAAGATAGCAGGATAAGTATTGCCTGTAGAGATATTATGTGAAGATACTAGTACCTACTTGGCAAATTGGTTAACATGTTAAGAAACTATTAACCTCATTTGCAATCAGTAGAAGTTTAGTAGATAATGAATTCCTCCTGGAAAGGGAGTTGGTATTGAACAATCTGTCATGTAGGGCAGGAGATTTAAGGAACTGGGAGACCGGCAAAGACCTTAAGTCTCTTATAATGGGGCTATGGAGTGAATTAACTGGCTGCGAGATGGTAGAAACCAACTCTAAACTATCGCTGTAAAGGTAAGGTTCATAACTGGTACAAAAGCAGAATATAAATCAAAATATAAAATAAAATATAGATTTAGGAAAAGTTGATTTACCTCATTTGATATGAGAACCAAAAATCAATTGAGAATACTGAATACTACGGAATATAGATTCTCTACTATCAGGTACTCTGTAATGATGAGATTGATATAGTAAGTTAGTACTAGTAGTGAAATTGACTGGAAAAGATCAAGATTGGCTGCAGCCAGCAAACAGAGATATATCCAATCTTGGATGGGGAGGTAGCTTACAACTTGAAATCTAGTTATACTATATATCAATAATGCTAGTTCCTGTCACTATTTCTGTACAAATAGTTGCTTTAAATGGGTATGGGGGTTCAAGTACTAGTACCGCATGGTAGTATTGAAGGTATCAATATACTTTGTTATTTATTAAAAGCATATTATCTATGAATACAGCTATTTGCTAACAGCATGATTGTAATATGAGAGGTAATAATTGCATATTAACTACAGTATATAGGTACCTAATAGATTAGTGTTTTTACAAAATAATGTAGGGCAAACCAAGAAGATGTAGATAATGTTGGGGGATTCTGTTAGAACTAGATTCTGAGGCTTGAGGTACCTTGATCCAAGATATCTTTTTCCAAAGTAGTATTTTCTAAGTTTGTTCTATGGTTCTTTTCTCTTTAATAATTCGAGAAAGGTTGCATACACCCTTTTAAGAACCAACTTTTATGCCATTGACGCAATTGGGTATCTCTGAGAGGACCATTCCACGTTTTACTCTTAGCGAGTCAATAGGATACCGACTCCTGTGGCTTTTAGGCTCAACTGGGGCCTACGGTGCCAGTGCTATGGTGCTCACTAACATCTGCTCTCGCCCCCCATCGATTACTGCACTTGGCGGATAGCAAACAGGCTAAAAACATTATTCCTCATAATTTCCCTTCCCCGCCTACTCGAGTACCGTACTTTACATCCCTCGAGATCGCTTCTGCTTTGCGCTGGAGTACCTGACGCGGAAGGGGAAATTAAATTGTAGTTTTGTATGCGGAGGTTCTGGGCAGCAAGGCTGCTGCCATACTGGCATGCGTTGTATTCAGGGCTCTTTAGACCAACGTCCGGTGCTGCAAGCTAGCGCCCTGATCGATCACTTACATTATTCCACACCTACCATCCTTGATTGGCTGCGGGCTACCAGGGTATGGGGATCCCAAAGCCCTGTCGGCCTAAAATTCTACAGGAGTCACTCCGCATCCAAACACTCTATTTAAGTCCACGTGCCGTCACCAGAGCGTCTTCCTAGGGTCTTCGCTCACCCGTATTTGCTAAGAATGCCTCGGCTAGCCTATGATATGTGTATCTTTCTGGGGTCCTCACTAAATATTGGTACCGGTATTCGGCCTGCGAAGGAATTCATGACAGGGATGAGCGGGTATCATGCGGTACTCGAGTAGAGAATGAATTCATATCATGCAATGCACCTACATCTGATGACCAGATAGCGCTTGATCATAAAAGGTCACTCATAACCTCGGTTAGGCGCTGAGGGCAGGGCTGCTCACTTTGCGCACGATGATTTACCTTCGCCGCCCTACAGAACTCGGGCGACTTGGCAGTCGAGAAGCAGCAGGCGACTAGTCTACAGGTGAGCCCTGATCAAGTTTTGGAAGGCAGCAGTGCGGTAAGTGAAATACTAATGTTGTTCCTGTAGTTACCCTACAAAATGCTTGCCACCTACCCCGCAATCCAGAAGCGTTTATTGGCATCCGTGATCTGCGAGCTTGTCGAGGAGACTAGATAAATGGTTGACTCACGCGCCGGGATGCGTTTTACATGCAGGTGCTGATTACAGTACCGTGCCGGCAGTGAGTCAGGAACGGATTGATGACCTACCGCACTTTATGCAAATCATGAGCTACTGTTTCTCCGGCGGCGGGGAATGCTGGGTGAGTGTGTTGTAGTCGGGTATCATGCTAATTAGGCTCTCGCCTCTTTTCCTAAAGAGCCTTTGTTTACCGCAGCTTCTTCCGTCCAGTACCGTGTGGTACCGGCAGTTTGCCCGGACTGCGAGAGCAAGAAGGACCAGGTTGAGACATCACGGAATAGGAGAAGAAAACTGCTTCCACATCGTAGTGCACCACCGGTATGTTGGGAGTTTATTTCATACATCAGCAGGAGTCATGTAAGATAGAGATAGTCAGTTGGGGCTTTCAAGTGTATTGCCTCCTCTGCCCACTCCTGTCAACTGTAGAATGATGAATGGAAGGTTCACTTTGGTTAACTGTTCTTGATAAATTGGTCTTGGAAAATAAGGCAGAAACGCCAAGTCTCTGCTCCATCAGGCCCGTTAGGCGAACCAAATTCTATTGCTTCAGCCTTCCTGGATGAGGCTCTGCTGGGAAGCGAGCGCACCGCGCAGTACGCACCCCTGGGTTTCGTCCTTGTTGGTGTTAGGGCCCAAACGCACGGGGCAAGTTAACATGAAGGCTCTTTCCAGGGCAGGGTTACATGCTCACTGCTTCCCCGATTTTTCTCAGGAATGTTCAAAGCAGGGTCACTCATAGCTAACTCCCCGCTCATTTGTACTGTTGAACGCCCAAACTCAGCCTTCAACCCTTCTTCGCTTTCTTGACTTATCATACCGTACCAACAACGCCTTGTTTGCGGCGTCATCATTACCCCTCCTCACTCGCCTTCGTCCTCCTCCCCTCCCCTCCCCCTCACACTCCCCGCTCTCTCCTCCTCCTCCCCCTCCTCCACCCCCTCCTCCTCCAGCTCCACTCATCACCCCTAACCCCTCGTCCCTTGTTTTCACCCCACCACCTCTTACCTCCCATCTAAAAGTATTCGGTACCTTGCGTGCTGTTACCGGTGTTCGTTTGTGCTCGGTATTGTTTGCCTCTCTCAACCCGTCAACGGCCTGATACCAGATAAACCAATTCCCAATATGTACCGCAATCCTTACAACCCTTATTCCCCCCCCTCTCCTAGCGAAGGCAGTCCGCTGTGCACTCTTCCCACAGAAATATCGTCTGTCCATACCTGCCCCTATCCTGGGAGTTATAGCTAACTGAGAGATTTTGTAGCGAACAAATCTATCGTTCCTTGCCCTACGGGGATTTGACTCGCCTTGCTAGAGTTAACAGGGCACTGTATACTTCGGTCCAGTCTCCTCTATATCGGCATGCCAAGGTCACCAGCTATGAAAGGTTGACCTTGTTCATCCGTACTTTGAATGACGTTGCATGCTTTGATAAGTCCGGGGAAGGTGCGGTGAGCAAACATGTGGTCACCTTACATTTAACTATCGATCCCAATGCAAGCGAGTCCGAGAGCCCGAGCCACAATAGGCCAACAGCGGTAATGCTCTCTAGAATGATTGGAGCTCTTGGCAGGTATGTTTATTGGAGCATTTTGTTTGTGGTTGATTTCAAGTATCAAGGTGACTTGAAATGAGCCTCGACAAAAACATGCCCAATGATTAGTGTCATTCATTACATTCCAAACTCGCAACTATCTGCACAAGGCTAACTTTGGTAACATAGATATTGCCCAAGTGTCAGCATCACTCTTAATATCGCTAACGGCTCCTGCAATGCACAGCCTTTGACCTCCTTTGAGCTGGAAACATTTCCCCGTGTCTCCACTCTAATTCTCGCAGTAGGTTTTCCCTCGATTTCCTCGGGCAGCGCTTCAGGGCCTCCTGCCCGCCCTTCCTTTCATCAGGTGATACCAGGCCGCCGCGCCGCCCTTGAATCTTGGGGTCGCTCGGGTTCCGGTTGTAATCCCAATGCAAAGTTTTGGTCAGGAATTTTCAATGGGTCTAGCTTTCCCGATTTACGGGAAGTAGAGATTTTACACAACCCGGGGAGTCCTGCTTCCCAATGGGCGAAGCATGTGGAGTTTGGTGAGGATGATCTCAAAGGACTAGGAAAAGTGACCAGACTGGTGGTGAATTCTGCCCCGGAGTTGAATGACTCGGTGCTTATGGGTGCCCTCACTCGTGCAGAATGCCTGAAGCGGCTGGAGTTGAGAAATATTGTTGGCTTGAGCTATGAAGGTACTGTTTGCTCCCCAATCTGTAATCATCGCTTTTATCACTTACATGGCTTCCTAGCATTATCTGTGCTTCTGCCGCTTGCCCTACCGAATCTAACACATTTTACTCTCCATATACCCTTCCGCCACCGCTCCGCCCGGCAAGCGAAGGATCAACTTGAGAGCTACCAGCCCTTCGCCCCGACTGGAGAGGCAAACCCTTTGCCGGTTCACCTCTGTCCACTTCTCAGGGCATTTGGAAGGAATCTCCAATACCTAGAAGTCCATGCACCTTACCTTTGTCGTGATTTGTTCCTCCATGAGTCGGAGAAATCCAAACTTAATGAAGAAGGGGTAAAGACTGATCTTGGAGGCCGTGGTGGTGGTTTGTGTTTTTCGCACAGCGGGGTCCCCTTCCACATAGATCGTATTGCCCTTGAACAGACCGTCAAACAAGTGAGAAAACAAAGTGAAGAGAGAGCGTTCAGGGAGGCCGTTCAGTTGAACTTGAAGGAGGAGCTGCCAAAGAATAAGACTAAGGACATCAGTAGTGCAGGCGCTGTCAGTACTGCTGAGTATCAAGAAGATCAGAAGAGGCTGAAAAGGGCAAGGGCTATCAAAGAACAGGGTTGGCAAAGAACGGTGAGATTTAAGGAGGGAATGTGCCGAGATGGGGAGTCTTGGGAGGAGATTGGGATTCTGGCGAGATTGGAAGAAGAGAACATTAAATGGACTTGCATAAGTGGGTTATATATCGGCCCTCCCTTATGCGTTTTGTCGCTAATTTAGTCTAACAGACGATGCCATAAAAACCATGGGAATCTACATGAATGGAATTGGAAGCGAACTTGAGGTATATCCAGACCCTCCACATCCGGCTCACTCCAACAGAGCTCCTGGGAGGGCCTTTATGGCAGGTCACGATTACAACGACGATTTTGCCGGTGGCGAAGATGAAGATGCCGCGGGTGGCAACGGCGCAGACGATGATTTTCTTTAGAGAGGCTATTTCGCCCTCATTTCTTCGTAGCCGTCTTGTCATCCTTTGCTTCTATCTGCCTGCCATACTTGGGATTTAGGCGGGATATTTGTTTCAGTTTCTTTGCCTTGGCGGATTCCCTGCTTTTGTGGGCCTTTAGATTGGGGATGGAATGGACTCGGAGAGGGTTCGGTGCCGTGCGGGAAGGGTATTCGATTGACCACCTTTTAGCGTAGTAATTGAGCTCGAAATTACAATAAAAATCTGGAGTCTAACTCCTTTTTCTTCTGCGATCCCGAACACTTTCCCAAAGCAGCGACCTCCTGAGGTTGATAAACTAATTTGAAAACGCCATTGTTCCCCGCAATCAACGACATACCCTCCCTACAAGGTTACGCCAGAACTTAAACCTTCCAGAAAAGTATGTAGTCACCGCAGGTCACTCGCTAGCAGGCCAACCCTATGAACCCAAAGGGGTATTACAATTTGCTTAACCTGCCGTACATTTCCGAAAACGAACAGGCAGTTAAGTTCAGTAGTATAAACCACAAGAACTTTTCCCTCAGAGATGCTATTGCTTTCTGCGTCTTTGATTGAGTAGTTTGTGGTCAATATATCATCAAACACCCCCGGCTCTATATATCCTCTCTTCTTAGAGATCTTGACGCATGAGAATTCGCGCAAGCTTCTGTGTCATAGGCACCCTTGAGAAAATGTGCGAGTTAGTGGTGATTAACTTAGGGCAAGCCTTCGAGAAAAAGTGCCGGTAGCGGGTGCGACTCATGGAGGACATGCATCACACTTCCGCCCGTGCGCGGGGCATATCAGCGAGCGCCCCCCCCCCAAAAAGGCCCTTTGATGTCCAGGAGTAAGTGTGCAATTCTTCGAGGGTCCCGTCCTATGATAGTAGATGGAGTTAGTTGGTCAATTCTCGCCTGAATGATTGGTTGGGTTATGCACCGTGGTGCTTATCCCGTCCCGGGCGGCTTTGCGGGTGTCGTGCTGTGTGTGTTCCACTCGTCTAAGTAGGACCTTGAGGCTGAATTGTCTGCATGTTGGCTCTTTGTGAGGGGATCATGGGTGATTTTGGATGGTTTTTGTTGGAGCGGATCGCCCGCGTTTTCGGGAGGGTAGGTGTGATTGCTTCTTTTTAAGCGCTAAGATCTGCTGTTCTGACTGAACTGGCTTAGGCATGGCTTAAATGCTCTTGGAGACACTCGAGTGTTACGGTGGAACTGCATTCCGGGGGAGGAATGTTGCGGTACTCGGGGAGGTTGTCGTGTTCTGTGCTAGTGTTTGGTTGGGGGGGGATTTGATTTCGTGCTTTGGGGGGGCTAATTCATTAAGGATGGATTACTATCGAGGTTCAATCTTCATATAGCTCTGTAGTTGCATATGTAGAAATCGACCGGTCGGAAGGATCCTTGGGTGGGAACTTCATAAGGTGTCACTCAGGGCTGGAACTTCACTTGATTGATGTACAAGTACTTGCGGTGATGCCCCGTTACTCGTAGGTGCGAAGCTGGAAACAAACTTCCCGTGCTCGCGCTGGTTTCTCCGGCGACCTGAGAAATCTATGAGACCACCCACGGAAGAGGCCCGGGGGTGTGGGGGCATGTAAGTGTGAAGTTATGGAATTTAGCAAGGGGAGTTAATCATCGAGCTTTGGAAGAAAGTGAGAGAAAGCATTTGAGTTGTATTAACTTATAATACATATTATAAAGTGAATTTATGTCTACCATTCCGCCTGTAGAAGGGTATGGGTGGTGCCTTATTTGTGGTCTGGAGGGCTCCACACTGTAAGGATAGCAAAGAGGTTAGGTTTATGGGACGAGTGGTTGTCATACCCCCCTCACCAAATTCCCGATCTCTCCATATTCAGATCCTCCCTTCCTCTCCCCGTTCCCGCATTCTTCTCCCTGCCACCACCACCATTACAGCACCATCTATCCACTCATTCATCCATCCGTCAGTCAGTCCGTCCATCTTTTCTCAAACAGCCACTGATCAAACAAACTAGCAGACACCAATGTTATTCTCTCGCGTCATCACTTCTCTCTCACTGGCCCTTGCCACTTCCGCCATCACTATCCCAGCCCCCGGCGAAGTCACCAACACCAAAGCGGTTGAATCCCAGAGCACCTTCAACGATATCGACAGCCGCCCCATCTAAGCCAGCATCCGCCAAGTCACCTCAAGCCCTTCTCACAACATGGACGCCGACATCCATAAGCTCATCAAAGGCACCTTTACGGACCCAGAAGTAATCGCCGCAACCCAATCCTCCTCCGGCCCGACCGCCCAAAACGTTCAATGCGGCACTAGCGGTGCTAGCCCCCTCTAGGGCATGTTTGTATACAACAGTTCTGTTCCGTTCCCCCATAAAATGGCCGTTTCCCTTCCCTTTCGAAACGGAGAGACGACCATCTTCACAGCAGAAACAGCCGCCCAACGGAACGGTCCGACCTTTGCCAAACAAGCCCCTACTCGGAAACTCTCACTCTAATTTCTGGGGTCTATGGCCGCTCAGAGGAGATTCACGGAAGTGTGTACCGTAAGAACTCGAATAGTTGGACCCGAGGCTAAGACGTCTGAAATTCTCTCTCCTGGATAGGGGGCTAGTGCATAGCGAAAGCTGGCCCCCTCAGTCCAAGCTCAAGACAAAATAATAATAAAAAAGAGCTAGACCCTACTAGCAACGGCAACTCCAAAGCCCTAGCGTGAAGTCCAATTATTCTAGCTCTTACTGTATGGTCTTGGCAGGACCCGCCTCGCCATGCCAACCTAGGCACTTGCGAGCTTGGAGGAGTCTGCTCCTGGTATGAAACGGTCATGGGTTGGAGGACTTTCGGAAACCTTTCATACGTCGTTGCTACTGGATGTCCCCAGCTCCATGGGAATTGGGTGACAGGTGGAAGGCGTCAGTAGGATGCCAGATTCTGGTGGTTCCCTTTGGATGTTAGAGTTTATTAAGTGGGGGGGGTAATTGGGTAGAGATAAAATTCAATGAAATAAGTTTTTCTTGGGTTAGGTGTATGGTCCTTTCTGTTTTCTTCACGGGCGTGATGTGCTTGGTCGGGATACTAGGACCTAGTGCTTGGCTGGTTTCCTGTTCTATGAGCTTTTTCTTTTTGACCTATATTCAGTCCATTATCCTAACAATTCCACTGCTATCTCGGTTACTATATGGCAAGCACTACCGCTGCCTGGAAGGCGCTGACACTGCGCTCACTAAAACACTGTCCACCTGGGTCAGGGCAGACGAAACCAAAAAAATTCTAGACATTTATACACCAAGGGTGCCAACAAAGAGGTGAAAAAAGAAACGAGAAATACCATCATGGATCCTTATTCACCATACTGTACATCCATTGCTTTCTCCCCCCCATTTTTCTCCTTCTTCCCTCCCCTTCTACGCAAACATCTAAACCCCACCTCAATCCATCTGAAACAGGAAGACTATTCACATACTATCACTCGCACTAGTCTAATTTCTTTTGAAACAGATATAAGATTTAACACCGGCATAAATATGGAGATAGCTTTGAACAATTTCAACTTGAACCAGACTTGGTCAAAAAAAAACACAATAACAGCATATATACCGTAACAACCCGCATCATTGAACCTCCCTGTGAGACGTCCAAAATTCCCCCTCTTGGATAAAGGGGCCAAAGTACTGTAAAGAATGACTGCCTCAGCCTTAGCTTAAGGTCAATTCGAAAAAAGGAAAAAAGGAAAAAAGGAAAAAAGTTGCCGGAGCGTACTAGTAAAAGCAACTCCAATGTCCTCCGAGGTTCAATTACCGGTATTGCAATCACCATTCCGGTCACCACAATAGTTGAATTTTGCCCGGATCGTTGCTTGCAGCCGCTAGCCCGGGAGGTAATATGGTTGTGCGTCACATGATTTCTGCTCCCTCTATTTTTTACCCTTCTACACTTCTCTTGAAGAAAATCGAAACCAAATGTGAAAAATTAAAATTACTCACTGGTTTTATTCTCCAACCTAACCTCTTGGGGTATTATAGTCTAATTGTTTTGTATTCCCCCAGGCGGTTCCAGTAAAAAGATTCGGGGTGTTCTGGTAGTATGGTATGCTTGCGCGACGCTTGGGTGGGTCTAGATTACCGGAGGGTCATGCGGGTGCAAGCTAATAGCGTCCGCAACCTATGAGAAATGCCCTTTCTTGAGCATCCTTCCTTCTTTCTAGTGGGAAGAGAGAAACTCCCAGATTGCGTGAAACCATTAGCACCGGAGGTCGGAAACTACTACAGTAACCCTTTACCTGGTACCTTAGGTTTACAGTACTTCCCAACCAGACAAAGAGTCACCGTTCTTCCTTAGCCATGGATTACCTATTCACCGGTTCCCACTGTGCATCTTACTCCATGGTTCTTAAGGTCACGGGTGCGTTGATAGAGATGAAGGACGGTAGTGTCAATCAAGGAGGTTGTGCAAGATTTACACTGCTCGTGTGAGCCGCTTGGCCGGGAACGAAAGTGTACTGAAACTGCTGCTTAAACTGAATGATGTCAACTCCGACAGACCAGATGGATCTTGTCAAACACCACTCCTAATGGCTTCTATGCATGCGGTTAGGAAGATCCTAGCACTTCAACTCCAGCCACCGTTATCTTTGCCTGGGCTGACCTCAGGGAGAAATCTACTTGCATTCCTTCTCTACACGCACGGACTACATGCGCACTCATTTCATAGATGTTTTTATATACGGTACATGCCCACTATCAACACACGCCCCGTCCTGTCTCCAAAGGTTGCAAGTGTATCGCTACCATCTCGCGGATACTCCCCAATCTTCGAATTCGTCTTGAGCATGGGCCGTAGCGCTTTCTTATCCCCTAAGTCCTTTCTACTAATCGTGTTTGCTACTCTATTGAGATGTGCAGGATCACGTTACTGCTTTGGAAGAATTAATTAATAGGGTTAGGGTAAGGCTAATCCCAAATCTTCTCTTTCGGGGCTGTCACTTCTATAGTAGACAGATGCGGACGGGGAGCGGGGAGACTGCCCGCCCGACCCACGAAACTGATGCTGAAATACGAAAGTTATGATGCCCGAAACTACATCTCCAACCCGGTGGAGCTCCGATATGATACATTCGTGCTCGTGCTATAGTAACACCCCATTATCGAAAGCCCATCTTTGCCCGCATACCGGTATCACGCGAGGCAGTCAACATCCAAACCATCGCTCACCCATCCCACCTCCAAGCAAACTATCAACTTCCAAGATACCCCCCATTCCAGCCCTCTCCAAAAAAAAAAAAGTAAGAGATCTCGCCCTACCCCGTGACTACGATCCACACCTACCATACATTCACTCTATCGCTCCCCATTCGCTCGCTCCACCAGAGCCCAATCCGCCACCAATGATACGAAACGGGTTCGGGTAAACCCATCATTTCCGAAACCCCGGGTAGTTATCACGGGGCTCCCTCCATCCTACCACACACCCAGTAATTCCCCCAGACAATACAGAATACTATGCTTCTGACCGATGGATCAACCGTGCTTTTCTTACCATACCTCCTTTCCGCCGAATGCCCTCCTGCTTGCTAGTGCGATTGATCTACAGCTTCGCACACACATTTCACTCGTGCTTGTTGATACTTGCACTCTTGACTCGTCTATTATTACCCCATTCCTCATCGTAATATAATTCTTCGTATGGCAACTTATGCCTCGGTAGTAGGTGAAATCTGTGCATCAAGTTACCGCTCCAGAGAACATTACCCCTCCCCGATGCCCCGGTATTGGTGCAGTAGGTACCCGCCTGACATGGCCCCCTCGCCATGATTCGGAGGAAAAGATAGCCCGCAGTACCGGTATATCATCACACTGGTCCAAGCATAGGCGCAGTACCTTTCCATCTGGGTAACTTATCCTACGCTGAAGGCCCCCCCGACTATTCCCAATTCTCCATGTGAATATCCATATTCTCAGTATACAGCACCACCGGGAGGGGATCTTCGTCTCCCGGGAATGGCTAACTACTGCATAATTATAAGTTACATGTGAAGAAACTCCGTCCCATACTACAAGGTATACCGCAGAAAGAAAAAAAGTTACAAGTCCTCCATCCCCCGTCGGCCTCGGATCCCGCCGACCGGAGACAACGCCCCGAGAAGGAATACAGGTAGTGGCTATCCAGAGAGTATAGCTCGAGGAGACTGGGGTTTTGCTGGATCTAATTAATTGGTATCGGTTATTTTGTTAAACCTGCCTTGCAAAGACTACTATAGTCTAGGCAGCAATTTTGGTTGAGATTTCCGATGGGGGATTTCCTCGAGCATGATATATTATGATAGAAGGTTTCTGCGGTATCATAGCAGTGCAGCAAATTTAAATTTGATACCTAAGTTAGATGCGGCAGTGGCTTAAAAACACACCCACCAAGGTATGATAATACAAAAGAAAAAGTCAACCCCTGCCGTCCATAAACCCATCAAATATTAGCAGGGATCTCCCAAAGCAACCAAATTCCATTTCAGCCTCATGACGTGCCAGCAACCCACCACCACCACAAACCACTACAACAAACCACAACCACCACCACAATCACAACAATGACCACCAAAAGAGTTCCCCTCCCTTTTCTCCCCCCAGCGTTTCGCCAGTACTAACTCAAACTAACTAACCGCAAAAGGTCCACTTCCTCGCGCACGGCAAAGTCCAAGGCGTTTTCTACCGCAAGTATACGATCGAGCGCGCCACGGCGCGCGGACTCACGGGTTGGGTGCAGAACCTACCGAACGGGAAGGTCGAGGGCGAAGCGCAGGGAGGCGAGAGCGAGGTTGAAGGGTTCTTGAAGGATTTGGATAGGGGGCCGCCGGGTGCTCAGGTTGTCAGGTTGGATAGGACGGAGAGGGAGGTTTTGCCGGTGGAGGCTGAAGGACAAGGAGGAGGAGGAGGGGGGGGGTTTGTGAAGAGGAGGTATAGCGATAAGGGGACTTGAGTTTATTGGATTTGAGATTATATTATTTCTGGGAGAGAGTGGGGGAGGAAAAGAAAAGAAAGTGGTAGAGAGGAGATAAGGGAAAAAAAAGAAAAGAAAGTGGTAGAGAGAGGAGATAAGGGAGTACACCAGGGGAGAAAAAACAATCACTTTTACGCCGTTTTGACAGGAAATCTAGATAAAAGGAATGGGTACAGGATTGTGCGATTTTAAGTGGTAGAAGCGGGAGTCGCCGCAGTGGTGCTAGTAGCAGTAGGAGACCCGCCAGCCGGCTTTTTCCCAGTTTTCCACTCTTCTTTCCCAGGCTTCATGTACTCCTCCACAGCCCCACCGTCAATCTCCCTCTTCTCCCACCCCTCCGGCTTCATGAAATCCAATCCCTTCGTTGGATGTGGCTTACTATCCTTGTAAATCAACGCGTAGGGGTTCGGATCCTCGTCCTGGCTCATGTTCGCCAACGTGTGGTTAACCTCACGATGCTTCGCCTCATCCGCCCGAATAACCCTCAACAACTGCAACATATTCGCTTCGGGCTTCAGGCCAAAATATTTGATGGCGATATCCGGCGCGAGCAGGTTCTCCCACTCCGGGATGCGGCCGTTCTCGATATCTGCTATGGCTCGGGTGTAAGTGATCACCGCCTCCTCCTCGATGTAGCCGACGAAGCGGTGACAGGTGCGCGGGGATACGAGGTACGAGAGGAAGAAGAGATTGAAGAATACGCCCTGCGCCCCGAGGATCATGGTCCGCATGAAGAGCCCTGGTTGGCGGTAGTGCAGGAATGTAAGTAGGTGGAGACGCTCGTTGTACGCTTCCTCGAGGAGGGTTTCGATCCAGGCATTATCACGTTTCAAGCGACGGAGGGAGTGCAAATGCCTTATCATGCCCGCCGCCATACCCGGTACACCGGCAATGGATTCGAGGAATATGAACCTTGCTAACCACTTCTCTGGCGTCATGTGGAAGGCACCGGCTCCGTAGGGGTTCTTATTGCCCGAGGCTATCTAGTCAGATTGTTAGTGGCCTCCACTTCTCAAAAAAATGGGTGAGGATGAAGAGGGAGGGAGACGTAATTACCTCGGAGTCATGTCTGTAGCCCGTTGCCAAATCGAAACACTTGCGCATTACTCGAACAGCGGCGAGAGCGACCCAGTCTCCCCAGGTCTTTGCTTTGCGATGGGCGATTTTCTAGAAACTTGTCAGTCTTCATGATATAGTATGAATTGTATTTCTACCAAAGAAGGGACATAAAGCTCACTATATCATTCATCTGCGCCTCCGTGTAAACAGGGTGAGGAAACGAGCGTTCCCTAAACGCTTTCAGTGGCCTCTCCTGGTTCGCCTTCGGAGTCGTGGCCAGAAAAAAGGAATTCGCGGAACCGGTAAACTTCCTCGTCTGAAGGCCGTGAGCAAGTCCACAGCAGGCAACACGGGTTCCCGGAGCGAGGAGTAGGTGTTTAGTAGCTAGGATAGCTGGAGCCGAAGCTCTGAGGGTCGTGGTGGACAACATGTTGTAAAGTGTATAAAAGTGCTTGTCCTCAAAAGACTTTAGTGGACAGTGCAACACGCTCCTAGGAGTGGGAACTCAAGGTTTTATATAGCACATCGAAAAAAAAAGAGAGACAAGAAAGAAAAAGAAATAAAGAGAAAAAAAATACTAGATCAGCCCTCCCGACGGAATCAGGTCTTAGGTCAACCGATTGGTTAGTTGTAGGGCACAGTGAAGCAAGAGAAGGGGGCTCGCAGTTGCCCAAGCTGACTTGCAGACTCCTGTGCTTGAGTGACTAACCCAACCAATAGATCAAAGTGCATTGACATCTGAATACTGGTAACTCTCTATGCGTACTGTACTCGGATACCAGGGCTAGTCCGCGAACACAGGGCTGACAAAGCTAACGACGATATTAGGAATAGCGCACGCACTAAGGGGTGTGTGTTGAAAACCAGAAGAATTCCTCGAACGCTTTCTGCTTTACTATTGGTTGAACTATCTATTCAAGGTTTCTATTGGATATTTGCCACTTTAGCTCATGCTCAGAATAAATCCTGGTGTTCGCGGACTAACCCTGACACCCGAGTACCGGTATACTCGTATCATAGACTGACAGCCTACCAAAGAATTTTTTTAAGTATTCGAATCCTGCTCCTTCTTTGCCACCAGATGGATACTGATCAGATCGACGTTGAGCACCCAACCATCCCGCCAAAAACCTGCAGTAGAACAGAGCCCGTAGCACAAACCATTCTTGTACCCGGTTCAATATTCACCCCATCCACCGGTACAGCATTCATCCCGGTTCACTCCATTTTGCCACAACTGGGGCTTTGCCCTTGACGCTGGCTTCTTTATCCTCCACGAAATCCGACCCCTCCTAGCGCCGTTCCAGAACTCCAAGACCCAGTCTAGGAAAATAATTCCCAATCCGGTACGTCTTGGCGTTCGTCTCGATAATAATCCGGCGCCAAGGGTCGGGCGCTCCCGGCGTTGGGCGGGCGGCGACGTCCCGACAGGCTCGAGAGCGAGCGGAAACGAGGGAGGTCATGTCATAGGGGATGCGGTTGTGAGTCAGACCCCCTTTTTGAGCTCTGGGGACAATATGTTTGTTCCTGCTTCTCCCCTCGAGTCGGGAGAGCGAGGAAGTTGAGGCTGACTTTTTTGTTTCTATGACATCGAGGAACTGGGGATTTGCGGAAAATGAGGTTCTCTCCGAGGGCTAAGGAAAGTTTTTTCTGTGCGCAGGTAGTGTCCTCTGACCGCTTGTATTCACATCGCCATCTCGTGTTCCGGTGGCGATTGGTTCACTGATGTGATGACTAATCATGAGTTGCAGTGAAGGGCGAGGCTGGAGGCCAACACCGAGTGAGAATCGAAGGAACAGGCTCTGGGCTCGGTTTGTTGGTGTGGGCCGATCTTCAATCTCCGATTCAATAGGATGCCGGTGGACAGCCTCCTAGACAACCCGGATAGATAGTCGTAGTTTTGATGAGGGGACAAGCGATGGACAGCACGGTAGGAAATTCATCTTATGAGGTGCCCAGAGGGGCGTTGATTTTAGTTAAGCTAACTTAGATGAAGAGGGCAGTATTGAGTACATCACCAAGCCTGCCGTCCATACCGCAAGCGGTCCGCCCACTTTAGCCGTGGTCTACGTACCTAATAGCGCCTGGCGCCAGTGTTGTCATCACTATTCCGGGTGAACCATTGGGGGGTTCCCACCAAGATTTTGCTGTCCAAGTGGTAGCTTTAGAGGCATTTCATTCCATACAAATACGAGTGTGTAAATCTATTGATATTCCCGAGAGGTTTGGGGGATGCCGGGGGGGAGGCTCCTTCCGGAGCTTGGGCTCGAGATGTGGACTAACCGCTGTAGGTTGAATCTGTACGGTGGATTTTTCAGTTGCATTGATACCGGCAGAGCACCTAATTTTACCCATCGAGACTCGGAAACCCTAGCCCTACGACCGGGAAAGACGCTCATGGCTTTTCTTCCCGAGGGGATGATCCGTAATTTCATCATTGCTATCATGGTCGATATTTTTTTCCTTTGCAAAGTCTGGCCAAGGGCCCTCATCTCGCTTGCCCTGTCCCTTGATGGTGTGACAAGTTGACAACCGTGTCCAAATGTCACATCCGGTACAGGGCATGATAGACCCTGTTCTCGCAACTACACCCGACACTCATATGATCTCACTCGGAAAACAAGGGACGGGTCTTGTTGAAAAATATGAAAAAGGCGAGCTCTATACCGGAAACTTGGGAGAGCGAGAGATGCTTGAGAACCACATATATATGGTTGATTGATTGTGTAGAATGAAAGAAAGTACAAACAGGATAAGTTGGACTTGAAATTTGACAGAATTGAAGCGGAACTAAGGCATACTGAGAAGTGTTGTCGTACTCGAAGACGTAGAAGGTACATATCCGAAAGTATAATTTCAACGGGCCTGATGCTGCCTAGTGGGTGGAGGTAAGTTGATCTGGTTTTATCTAAAGTTAGAGCCCTTTCTCACCCCGGCCTATCCATGACCAACTAAAGGCAATGGAGGCCCTACCGTTGCCGGTTTTTTACATATTAGTTATTGCCCATAATTATTAAACGCTCTAATAGGCAAGTATAGACCACAGTCGGCAGCCTTCCTCGTCCCGTGAGTGCAGCTTTTCCATATACAGCGTGCCAGAGTGGATTGTTGATCATATCGACAGCGTCCTTAGCCGTCACCACACACCGCACGAACTCTCTGAGGACGTGGCCTAGATGGGCTTGTTAGCCATCCGGTGCACCGATGCTCAATCACAATACACTGAGAGACAATTCCGATACATTTTTCTAGACACAGGAGTGGTCGGGAAGGCATCGCTGACCCATTACGGAGTGCCCTGAGCTCAGTGATCCGGTGGGCGCTGTGCTAGAACATGGTTTATAGTCGCTCTCAATGCGGAGCATGCTCATATCCCGCTGGTAGCTTTTAGGTTTGGAATCTGGCAGAGTTGTGGGTATTCTTGCCGCAGCCAATTTGGGCACTTCGGTATGCTTTAATTCCGGCTACTTTTCCCGTCTCTATACAAAATAATTTTAGTCTTGCGTGATGTCTCCCTAACGAGCTAGCTATCATAAATTACTTCCCAAGGTGGGAAAGAATCGAGGATCCACTCGACTTTTCCTCCGCCAACATTGGAATATAGGTTTGTAGATTGATTACGAAAGGCTAAAATTGGATATTTTCTGGGGGAGCGGGTTTCCACACTCCTTGGGATAATGATTTCCCACTCTGGTGTCCCGAGAGATTTGTGCGGATACGTGTCTTCTATATGCGGTGATAGCACGCTAGACACCCCCCCGTGACTGTCTCTTTTCTGGTTCCTTCCTTCCTTTCATTTTCTTTCCCTTTCGTTTCTTCTCTTCTCTTTCCTTTCACCCTCCCTATCTCTATCTCCCATATTACTTCCCCCTCTACCCACAAATTTTATTGTTTCCATCAAAATTCTCTGTTATACAAAGAAAGTAACAAAGTAAGCTTGAACCCCTTGAGAATCAGCATTTGTGTTGAGACTAAAAGTTACAAGTCCTCTTGGTTCTGTCGAAGCCTGCCCATCGGCGTGCGTCGTCTCAAGATGCGCAAAATTAGTACCTATACTGTGTTGTGCTTAGGCACCGCGATTGTTCACATTAGGTCTGCCGATGGCCATCTATCGGGCCCACAATCTATAGACACAGATGGCCTTGCACCTGGGACCGGACCCTATCGATTGGCACCCCTGGCTGTCAGACATGACGAAAATAATGACCCTTTGGTCCCGGAAATTCCCAACGAGAAGTCACATTACGGCAACGACGCATTTTACCTCGATGATTTTGAATATAGAAATATTATTGTTCCAGCTCCGGATTTTAGCGCTATTGATGGGTTCGAACTAGCCTCGAAGGCGAGAAGCAAGAGGGCCGAACCTATAGCAGATGGGGAGGCTGACTCTGCCGCAACTGATGTGAGCCAAGAGGCGACCATCAGTGAAGTTGGCACTTTGGCCGATGCTACCAAAGCCGATATTATTCCTAAGATTTGCAAGCTGCGTGAATTCCAGCCAACGCTGGAGAACTATTGGCTATCAGGAGCCGACAACTTCTTGCGAGATTATTCGAGGGACAACCAGGGCTCCTCTAATTATCAGAAAGACGGCCTCTTCAAATCCCTAGCAAAGAAGTATCTAGGGGATAACACCTACCTGGACTGCTCGTTTCATGGTGGCGGCTTCTCAACCAAGAAATGCAGTATCACCTGTGGTGATGTTTTGAAAAATGTTAACGATCTTTCGTTAGGAAGGAAGGTTTACTTCTCCCTAGCCGCCGCCGTTGGGTTCTCACAGGTTATGGGGATCATACATGTAAGTACGCTATGTTAGCATACGCTATCGGTGCTAATGCAGCGCAATAGGACTCTTTCTCCGAAGTTCCGGAGAGACTTGCCTCCATGGTCGGTCTAATACCTGAGATAGACCAGGCTCTCGCAAAATTAAGTGCTCAAGATGTCATTTCCTCAGAAGCACAGCTATTTTCGGAAGCCCTCCGGCACGCCGTCGCCGCAGCTGCACCTTGGCACACTGTTGGGAAGGTTTCCGAGAGAGCAGGTGCTGCTCGAGCCCGAGCGAGAAGTGATTATGACAGCGCCGTTCAGGTCTACGGGATGGTCGAGGGCGGGGAAACCCCGTGCAAATGGGATCAACTCTTCGACCCTCACTACGAAATGTGTATTTCAGATCTTGATTTACCACATTCTGATGCTGCAGACCACGTTTTGGAGGATCCATCCAAACCAACGAAAGACTGGCATGGGAAGACCGTCGAGAGAGCAAAACACGTTTTGCTAGATGCTATGAAATTCATCAAGTTAATTGAGACAGGCGAGCTTGGTCGGGCCAGGGAATCGGGACATTCAGTTCTCGAGGATCTTTTTAACCGCATTGGAAACGCCGTGGGTTCGGATATGGACGCTTCGACAGCTGAGGTTCCTCGGCAAGCCGCAGCACGGTCCAAAACGGGCATTGCGGAGGCTGTCGAAAAAACCCTCAAGGGGGGTAATGTCGGCTCTGATGGTAAGGAATTGAGCCGATCCTCCTGTCCTTATTTTCTCGTTACGTGGCAGTTAATTCTAACACAAATAATTTAGGATCAACAAATCTTTCAAAGCTCTTATCCTATGGAAACTTCCTCCCCTTGGGCCACAAACAAAACCTCTCTAAGTTCAGAAACGCAAATCCAGTAGAGTAAGCTTCCATGATCAATCTTAGCCCCCACGATACTAACCACATCGCCTCGTAGGAAGCTTACCAAAAACATCTTCATGAGATTGTTTGACTTGAGTTTTGACCATGCCAAAATCTATATCTCTTGCACTAAGGATGCCCAAAGGCGTAGCAACCCTCGGAAAGACGATCCTGGGCCGAGAAGTTCATGCAAGCGGGATAACTCCGGGCCTCAAAATCTCAAGGCATGCGTTGAGGATTATACTTGCTATATGTACAGATGGAGCGAGCGCAGGTTTGACTACTTATCCCACAGCAAGGAGCCCAAGGGCATGAATAAGTGGGGTGAGCCTCAGTTTAATATTAGCGCTGAAGTAAATTCGACCATATTCCTTTCTCACTTATCCATCTGTTAACATAAAACTCTCTATGCAGGATATAATTGTCTCTTCCGTCTTGTCCCAGCTTCAAGGACTTAGGCCTGGAGAAAGCGCAGGCTCACTAAGCGATATCCTCGAAGCCACAGCGGATGGCTTCAGCACGCTCGATAACCCCCGGCTCCCCGGTGTCTTCCATCTCCCGATCTGCTTCTCCCGCCAAAACTGGAACACCCAAGTTACCGGCTGGGGCACCCTCTGCGACACTGATCCGCACTGCCCGGCAAAGAACTTCCCGTGCATCTGTGGCGCCTGGGGGCTGGAGACCGACTTCGTTTGGCGTGGGATGGGCGTGGGCCAAGATGAGAAGCGGAGCAATTACGCCCAACACTTATGTCCACGCCAGATCTCTCGTAAGGTCGATGACCCATTGGAGAGATACATGGCTTACTGCGCTCTTGACATCCGCCGTACTAGCCCCACTACCAGAGTCAACGGTATCATCAAGTATGCTGGAAAGGATAAATACTGTTCCGTTTTCCAGGGCATCATTGCACTTAAGGGATACAAATCAATTGAGGATGTGGAGCCCGAGGTTAAGTTCGCTTTCACTTGCAAGATCAAGAAGGGCGGGAAGGGCTGCTCGATGTACGACAAGATGTTCGAGAGCCTGTGGAAAGCGGCCTTTGATGCTGGGTATTTGAACCCTACGAATGAGCCGAAGGAGCTCAGTTTGGAGGAATGAAGCAATTTGTTGTTACGAGTTGACCACTACCCTAAGAACTCGAATGATCGGACCTTGTGCTAGGACGTCGGAGCTGCCTCTCTTAGTATGGTCTAGTGTTTTTTTCTTTCTTTTTATCTCGGGGGGCAGATTTTTGTTGTGTTTTTCACTCCTTTCTAGAGGAGGAAATTTCGGACTAAATAACACATGGTCATCATTCGAGCTTTTACGGTATACAAGTTTGGGGTGTGGTGGTTTAGGCCATAAACTGGGTTAAAGGATGAGAGGATGAAGAGAAAAGAAAAGTAATAATTTTGTTTTACCGCCGTCCCACTTGGAATGGCAAGTTCAGTGTGGTGTGAAGTTTGAAAGCTCAGAGAGGTCTATTCAGTTTGATGATTATTTTTTGTATCGTGTCTTGAAGACAGAAATAGATTGTGTACTGTATGCATAATGGAATTAAATTAAGTTGCTCGCACTCGAGGACCGGTAGATAGAGAGAGAAAAAGATTAGGTTATCTCGTGACTCGTCCAGTGAGGCATCCTCGCTTGTTTAATTCTCCCTTCCAACCTGGCTCCGGAGAGTGACTTTGACAAACAAATAGTTTCTTGGACCTTGGAATCTCAACTCGTGAATATTTCCCCGTTGCTCCACCAATCTTGGCTCCTAAGTTATCCCTAAGTCCTAAAAATCACAAGGTCTCACTCCCTCTGCGGTTCTACTGCTTGGCTGTGGAACATGATCAGGAAGGGAAGAGCAACCGCAGGAGCCGAAACCACCACCACCAGCACAAAGATCTCAACCACCATCGCCTCCATATAGTCTGCCAATGTCACAATTTCTCATACCCTCTCAGGTGGACCCTGACGTACTGGAAGAAATAAGGCAGAGCATACGGGAGGAAGCTGCGCGCCAAAAGCGAGCTCAGGAAGAGGAGGCGGAGGCACAATTACTCTACCAGCACGATGGCCCCAAAGAAGAAGAAGCGGGAAAAGGAGTGGAGGACCTAGAACTAGACCTTCTCCCGAACTCCCAAGTCGACGCCGATGTGTGGAAGGAAATGTCGAAGGAGGATAAAACCCTTTATCTCGCCATGCAAGAGGAAGACCGCCAACAGCAGCAACAACAGCAGCGTCCACCACCACCACCTCCAGCACCAGCACCAGCACCAGCACAACAACTCCTCCGCCCCGCACCCCCCCAAAGCCCTCGAAAAAACCGCCACCTCCCCTGGTCCAAAAAGGGCCCACCAACGCCGACAAAACGCCGAAAGGCAATCTCCGCCCAACAACAACAACAGCAACAACAGCAACAACAAAAAACCCTTTTCCCCCCCGCCGCCGCCGCCGCAGCAGCAGCAGCAGAAAAAATCCTCGACGCAAACGGCATCGACGTCTCCCCCTGGCTCTTCACAACGGGCCAGGTGAACCGACCCCTCTTCGAAACGCTCGACGCAGAGACGCGCCAGGACGTGATATCCGAAGCGCGAAAGCACCACACGGCGCACCTAGCCTCGCAGGAGAAGGCCATGCGCGAGGCCGCCGCGCTGCAGCAGCGCCTGGCGAACGCGATCGTGCTCCCCCCGCCGGATCGCCAGCGCTACCTGGGCCCCGAGCGCATTCCCGTCGGGGACATTGCCGAGATCAGGAGCATGATGGAGGGGTGGTTCGCGGCGGCGAGGGGGGGACCGCCCGAGAGGAGGGATGTGGACCTCGTTAGGGACTTTTTGAAGAGGCTGGTTGTGGTGGAGATGAATATGGAGAAGGCGGGTATTGCTTGCAGGGTTTTTGGGAGGATTGTTGAGGGGGGGTTTCGAGAGGAGGGGGAAGAGGGGGAGGTGGAAGAGAGTTGGAGGGACGTGGTTGAGGAGATGATTGAGGCTGTGCAGGAAGGGGTGAGGGAAAGGGGGTATGGGCCGCTGGAGATTTAGTCCTGTTTCTCTCTCCGCAGTGTGGTATGTACCTCTCTGTAGATGGACGGATGGATGTCACGATGTGGCCACTCCCTCCTGTGGATATTCCCAGTACGCGGTGAAGGTACCGCGGTAAGCAGCTATGCCGTACCCCCCCCCCTCCTCACTATAATCCGGGCCATCCAGCTTCCCCTTACTCCACCAGAGCACAATACAAAAACAAAAACATCCCCACTCGACAACCAATTCTTACATTACAGCACACAAAATTTGACGCAAAAAAAGAAAAGGACATTTTCGGAGAGGGGAAATACCCATGGCTACCATATCCTGTTGAAAGTAATCGGGGGGAGTGTTTCTGAAATGGGCTGGAGGAGATCATGTTGGACTCAACCCCCCCCTAGAAACATTGGTAAAAACAAAAGGCGGGGGGGGGGGGGGGGGGGGGGAATTGGGCAAAAAGTTTAAAATTAGGAAAATGGTGTGAGGGTGGATTTAAATTTTGTATAATATGAGGATCTGTATGATATTATTGAAAAGGTTGTACTATGGCGATTGGATAACCTCCCACTCAACGCACGCTTTATCGGCGGCTTTATATGAATTTTAGCGGTTCTTTTGGGCTTTACGTGTCTTACGGGTTTTGATAATGCGCTATGAGATTTCAGTAGATTCTCATGGGCACTGGGGTTATCCGGGCAAGGGAGCCTTCTGATCTAGTGCTTTATTTTCCTATTGCTCAATACATTTCATCCCATCCAATCCTCGAGTGACAATCTATGATACCCTTCAAACAACTACCTATCCCTCCTCGATCCGCACTTCAGCCATTTTCCCAGAAAGGCACTTTCCCAGCAACCCCTCCACCCTCTCATTCCCCTCAATGATGCCCGCGCACTCTCCATTCTTAATGTTCACAATCATCACCCCGACATTCTCCAGATCCCTCCCGTCAAGTTTGTCCACAACCTCCCACTCCTTATCCTCCCACTCCTGCCAGAGCTCACTCGCCCCAGAGCCCTTTGCCAATAGGGCTAGTCCCAGCAGCCCTTCGCTGCGGATAACAGCCCACTTGTCCTGCAAGACCATGTCCCACAGCGGACGTGCCAGGCCGGGGTGGTGGGCGGCAGGAGAGTCCTGTGGCGAGGAGGAGAGGCAGCGGAGAATGCTAACGATCATGCGGGCGATTTCGGTTTTTGTAGGAAGTTCTTCTGCTTGTGTGTATGTCTGTAGTAGTTTCTTGAGATAAGTTGTTTCGCCGGTCTCACGGGGGGAGGTAATTTTCTTGCAATTCTCTACACAATCGACGCACAATAGCCGTGCGAGTCCGGCGGCGGAATACCAGGCCTGACCGACGCCCACGCCTTCCATTCCTACTGCCGCTAGTATGGCATCGAGCGCACCGGCGTCGACGAGGGTGGCCTTCTCGCTCTTTGGCACGGAAAAGTTCCTGAGAACGCCGGTTGCGCTGTGCAAAAGGGAGAGGTATATCCCGCCCTTCCCGGCACCGGCGGTCTCTACTCTCACCCCTGCCGGGAGTGATTCGAGTTCTTTCTTGCTCTGTTCATGCCCCTCTACCGCTCGATGGATCACCGAAAGTAGCGTCTTGTGGAGCGCATATGTGTGTATCAGCTCCCGGCACACCTCTGCGGACTGGGTTACATTCCCGAATACTAGGCATGCGACAACCACTTTGTCATAGAGGTGGGGCTCGCTGCTGGTGGAGAGCCAGGTGAGGATTTTAGCAATGGGCGGGGACGAGAGTGGGTATGTGGTTAGGAACGTGGGTTCCCAGGAAATGTCGGCTATACAGTCCATCAAGGGGGATTTGGCAGAGAAGAGGCGTTTGCGGTCAGTTATGTCGAGGGATGTGTCGAAGAGAAGGGACTGGGTCGTTTCAAAGACTTGGAGGAGGAGGGGAAATTGGTTTTGCTCTAGGATGGCGAGTTGGAGGGGTGGGTGGGTGAGTAGAGTTGTTAGGATTGTGAGAAGGAGAATGCGGTCGTCTATAGGGGTGGCCTCAGTGGAAAGTTTCGAGAGAAGGGGTCTGATGCATGTTGGGGGGGTGGCTGGTTTGGCGGTGTCTATTGATTGTGTTAGTAATTAAGAAGGTGCGGGGTGGACGGATGGAGGGACCATGCGGTATCAAGAGTTCTAAAACCCGAAGGGGGACTTGAATATCTGCTGAACTGTCATCTCCGGCGGCAACTACTCCCATGAGCACCTCTACGCCGCCTTCTTCAATAACCTTCAACTGTGCGGCCTCTCCTCAAGAGTTAGTGCTTGTCTTAGTCCTTATCTCTCTCGGGTAGGTTACCATTATCAAGCGTAAGATTTTGTAATGTCGCTGCGGCAAACATGGATAAGTCCTCACTGTTAGCAAGAGAAAGGACCGTCTTGAGAGCAGTCGGGTGGTCTATCAGCCTCTGCCGATTCTCATCTGTTCACCGTCATTGTCCCTCAGCATCCCCACACATAAACTATAGCACTAGGGCGCCCAAGACCATACCATTATCAGCAATCGAATTCGCAATCACCCGAAACACCTGTCGGCCGAGTAGAGGATCAACCTCTTGGTCCAGTTGATCCAAAAAGAACTCCAAAATCCCGCTGTCACCCAATATCTGCCTCCACTCGGCTATTCCATCATCACCATTAGCCCCCTATCCGTGTAAGATATCTCCCCGGGCAAATTTTGAGAAGGCCGCTGGGGGGAGCTCACCTTGCCGACAAGCATCACCGCACTTCTCAGCTCCTTTCACAAACTCGTTCCCCCCTTCAGCCTTCAACTTCTCCAATATTAAGACGATGGCCGTAACATCATTTCTCGTGTCCTCCAACAAGGAATTTATTGTGTCGACTGTGCTCATCTTGCTGGATTCTGCTTTGTCGTTCGTTCACCGCCTTTTCCGTGCCGAGGTCGAGGCTTCGTTGGACTGTTGCTTGCTGGTGCATATGTTCGATCTTGGCTGAATTTTGGCGGGGAATTATCATCGGGATTCGCGCGCACGGACCGCTTGCAAGATGTGGGGCTTGGCGGGAACGACGGGACTTGCCGGCGCTCTTCATTTGGTGAGGGGGGGCGAGAGAGCTTGGTCACGCCGCAGGCCGTATCAACTGGAAATGATGGATATTCGGGCTCATTAGCACCTGGAAGTGTCCGTGGCGTAGATCAAAGTGGAATCCTAGTTCTGGGTTTTCTCTTAGCTACTCGTACTAGCGGTTTTAGCCCACGCGAGAACAATGGTCACCCTGGGCGTATTGATTTGAACCTAGTGAGAGGTACTTGGAACCCAATGACAGAAGATGTGAGCTATAGACCGGGTGAGGGCTCAGCGAGGCGACACCCTCAGCGAGGCTTGGCAAAGATTTGTTAGTATCATGGTTTGGTTTGATGCGTACCGAAATTTGGTGTCCATCCACGCCAAGCCTCGCTGAGGGTGTCGCCTCGCTGAGCCCTCACCAGGTCTATACCGGTAGCAAAGGAAGAGACGCATTTGCCCCCCCACAACAGTTGTGCAATGATGGGCTCCTTAACGATCGTTTGACGGCCAGCGGATGCAGTCCAGCGCTCAGCCATATTATGCGAATCATCTACACTTCGCAGCGCTACTATTCTAGTTGTATCCTGTAGGACATTAAATAAACTAATAGGGACTTGCTTTTTGTTGCTGGTTAAATAAATCTTACGCACTAAAACCCTTATCTATCCCAACAGTCAGAAAATTTAGAAGCCTCCCTTCCAGGCACCAAGAATGTAACTTAGTCTAAGCCGTTAAAAGGCCGCCAACACCCGTAATCTACCTTATTTTTTCGATGCAAGAAATAGGAGTGAAGGTTGCTCAAGTGCTGCTCGGAGTGTATCACTCCTTCGAAGTGACCTTATCCCGGACGACCCTTGCTACCTCCTCCTCAACCTTCTTATTCCCGCCGATCATGTCAACCCACAACCCCCCAACGACATCACTCTCCAAAAGCCTGACGGCCACGTCGGCTACATCCTCCCTCGTAACCCCCCCGGTAAATTTACACCTCCCCAGGGATACCAACCCAGTCCCCGGGTCATCACTCAACCCCCCAGGCCTGAGACATATATCCCTGATCCCCCGCTCCCTCCCAACCTCGTACAAATGCTCATCAGCAACAGTCTTAGCCTCAAAATACACCCCAATTCTCTCCCAGCCATTGTGATAAGCTTTAACATTATTCTCATCCCACCAACTTGCCGGCGCCCTTCTCGCACCCGAAGCTGACACCATCAAAAAAGTATCCACGGATGGAGCCTCCGCTGCTGCGTCGATATACCTCTTCGCAGCAATCTCGTCAACGGCTTTGGTCCTTTGAGGGCCGCCTTTACCCCCAGCGCCGGCGGACCAGACTACCCAATTGATGTTCTCCATTTCTTTTTGAATACTGGATGGAGTGGATTCCTCCAGGGAGGAGACGAGCGGGGTTACGCTTTCATGGAGGGATTCAATCGTGGGGGATTGAGATGGGTCACGGATGACGGAGGTGACCCGGTGCCCTTTCTGTGCGAGCGTTTTGGAGATTATTTGGGCGATTTTTCCGTGGCCTGGGATTGGGGTAGGTTAATTAGTGAGAGAACTTTGTGGAGGCGTGCGGTGTAGATTACCTCCTAGAACTAAGACGTTCACCATGATGAATTGTGGTGAGTTGACGGGCTTTCTATCTCTTTTAAAAAGATGTAATTTTAGAGCGCAAGACCCCTCGTAATTGCGGGGAGTTTGTGGAAGCTTTTGTCTGCAATGCGTGCGGGGGTGTTGTATTGGTGATTTCTAAGACTGTTGACGTCATAGGCGCTCCATATGGGGATCCCAGTTGTGGGCTCTTGTTCAAGGTTTGTATTTGTTGAGCTTGGTGTTCGACTGGACACTTGCAGTTGCCAGCCTTCACTCTCCGCCGTCCCTTCCTGGTCGGCTCACATAGCTGCTTTTGTCTTGCTAGTACAAGTACGAGTATCAGTACCGCTGCTCCTAGCAGATTTCGACCTGAGCTAGCAGCGTTTGCGGCAACCTAAATAATACTGTACTTTTCATATGTGCGGCATTGCTTTTTTTCCTGTCAAATTCGAGTTTGGTCTGGTTTCATGTACTGTACGGTACTTGTATCTTTAAGCTCTACGAGTATTGTAGTCAAATGCGGGGCTGTTTGGCTTCCATACCAGGATAGTTTCCAGAGTGCCTAAAAAGCCACAGCAGTTGGAGGGAGTGCGACCTTAGGCATCCAACGCAACTTTCTGCGCATATACCGGTATATCAATACCCCATCCTACCTTAGCCTTTATTGCTAATACTCAGACTCCATTCTTACCAGCACAGCTCTACTCCATCTGCGGTCTTTAAAGGTACATTCGACCGCCGTCTAGGTCTTTTCATTGAGGCCTAATTTCGCCATGTCAGAGAGTCTCACAGCTGAACCCTCGCCAAAGTACAAAGCGTTAGACCAATGCCCTTCCTTTAAAACTATATCTCTTAAGTCCCATATTAACTTTTGTTTTTAGATTTATGTTTGATGGAACCGTCACATTGTGCGTCGGGCCAGATGGCAAGAGAATGGAGATCCACAAAAACCTCCTCGCGAGCATATCCCCGGAGCTCAACAAGCACGTCAATAACGATATGAAAGAGGGCATCGAGGGCATAATACATCTTGCGGAGGAGGGGGAAGAGACGCTCACCCTTTTTAGCGAATGGGCATACACTGGAGAATACACCATCGTGGACAACACAGCTGTTGTCGAAGCTTTCGATCCTGACACATCGCACTACACACAAGTAAAAGCGGATCCATGGCCCAGCCTCCTCATGCACCTCCGGCTCTACGTTTTTTCGGACAAATTCAATATCCCCGCCTTAAACCTGCTCTCAAAGTCGGGTTTCTCTGGGGAGATCAGCTCCATCCATTTAACACTCGCAGGTGATGCGGCTGGCCTTACTTCGGTGATAGAGTATGCGTATGACAACCTCCCAGTCTCAGACCCGGTTCCGAAATTCCTGGCGCGGTTTGCTTCTTGGGGATTAGAGTCCCTGATGGTGAGTGATGAATTTATTCAACTCACCTCAACTCACCCAGATTTTGTGAGGGGATTGTTTGAGAATTTGCAAGGACCAAGATACAAGCCAGCGCTCTCTTGATGGCGATACCCTGGATAGTGTAGCGATAAGTTCTCAATCTGCGTCCCCTTGTTGTAATTAAAATATTTTACACTCTTTCTTGCGGCGAGTCAGTGACATCCTTTCTATGATCCACACAAGCTCAAGAATTGACCTCGCTTCCAAAAAGCATAGCCTCCAGCCTACCACACACCAACGGAAACACTTCTCATGACATCCTTTGCCTTCATACACCCCCAGTCGCTCTTCAACTGGGCACCCCAATGGTCAGAATCTGCAGGTCACGCCCTGGCTTGTGGTGCCTTAAAAGCTGCATTTTTCCAGCCTGGAGTCTCATACCACAAAACGCCCCCTGCTGGGGGCGGTAAACACTGAGCCTATGCCTCCCACGCAGGAAAAGAGCCTTGATTTGCTGCTTATACCTCCCCTTAGGTTAGGCATCCCCCTTAAGCCTCGATTGCGGCTCATCCCAGTCTGATTTGATAGCCATTCCCAATAGAAACAAACGCTGTCCTATGCTAGGCAACTTGTATACCTATCAACCATTTAATATCCATGGTTATTCCATCACTAGGTTAGGTTCCGGGCATCGCCAATAGATGAATGAATGTACTGGTATCATATGATAGAACCTCCCATCAGGATGTATCGTGCAGTGGCACTAGATAATTATTGCACCAGCCAGAAAGCCCTCATAATCAGGGGGTACCCAATGCCGGCAGTCGGGAAATCTTGTGAGTGCGGTACTGTCATTGATCGCAACACCGGTACCCCAATTTGATCCGTTAGTTATACTACTGCCCAAATTTGAATAGGTATGATGGTAGTGACGACGTACTCGGGTACTATGCAGTGGAGGTTTTCACTTCTGCTGTCCCTTCCTGGCCGGCCCACCTGCAGCTGTTTTGGCCTGACTACCTAGTATCACTGCTCTTGGTAGATTTCAAGGTGAGCCTGTAATAGTACTTTTCGTTTGCCCGTCCTGGTTTTTTCCTATCAAATTCGAATTTGAGATGTTTTCGTGCAAACAAGGGATTATTTCAAAGGTTAACCTATAATAAATTAACTATATGAAAACATATTCCCGGGAATACACATTAATTAACCTACTCAAAACGCCGGTTTGCTCTGCCAATTCCTGTTGTGGAGTCACTCATCCTTGGATGTTTTAGCAGATACTGTACTTGAGTACAAGTAACTTAGGTTGGGAAGCCATGTTGGTGGCATGGCTCTGGAGGCTCAGTGCCTCAAAAACCAAGACCACCGTAGAATTTCATAAATAAGCCGCAAGGCTTAAATTCATAAGACTGAGTTGAAGATCAGCGAATCACCTAAGGCATCATACTCACGAGAGCGAGACCTCGGGCGGTTGCGGCTCATTCCAGGGTGCGGCTTATTTATGGATTTCTACTCGTACGGTATACCGGGACATCGACCTCATCACGGGGTCCAGCGAGGATTTACGGAATAATTATTTAAGATTAGCTAGCCAAATATCCCGGGGGGTTTCTGCCATTGTACTCGGGGGGTGCCATAAGTCGGGCGACACCCATATAAAGTAACTAGGGTTTTTACCCATACAAACGCGGTTTACACCAATTTTTTTGTATGAGGAAAAAAGTCGGGCGACACCCAGAACAGGCAATAAACCAAGACTTTTTGTGGCACCGCGCCCGACTTACCCTTGTACCCGAGTACAGTACCCGGACGAGTACCGATAAGGTACTAAGGGTATTCAAAGTTAAAAACAAGAATTTTGAGTGAAATTTAGCGCAGGATCTTGCATTAGGGTACTTTGCAGAATTAGCCAATAGTGTTGAGAGAAACTGAGTAACATATTTGAGAGGCTC
>Ga0307517_10000258_pt1 | contig 90638 bp, 99 predicted proteins | sample 23_EM_MG_FD_194515 | JGI IMG/M metagenome (GOLD analysis project Ga0307517, IMG submission 194515) | Populus trichocarpa ectomycorrhiza microbial communities from riparian zone in the Pacific Northwest, United States - 23_EM | ecosystem: Host-associated > Plants > Roots > Unclassified | place...
TTGTTACTGCTGCTAAAGGGAGGGTTCCGTCATTATATTGTTAGAGAATAGAGTTGGTGTGAGGCTCTGGTTCGAGTGATCGGTTGTGATGGGATGTGGGGGGTTTGTAACTTTACGCTGGGAGGTCAAAATAGAGTCTGCGCAAAAAAAATGCTATCCTTGTATCACAACAGAGCTACGGTACCAGTAGCCACCTCATCACTACTCACAAAGGCAACTATCCAGGGGATAAGAAAAAAAGATCTTGTATTGCCAAAGATATCGCCCGCGAAACTCCTTTCATTATGCAAAAACACGATCAATCAAGAATACAGAGAAGGGATTAATGCCACCAGACAAACGCAAGTAAACTGAGCAACTGGACAAAAATGCGCAATTACAGCCGCCACCCCCTGCGGCAGCTGTGATAAAGCTGCCCACGTTTTGGGGTGGTATGGGGTAAGGCGTGTGCCTATCAAAAGTAGCGGTGGTAGGAGGGGGCTTGGCTAATTGGATTCCACGATTCACTCGCGATTGGTAAGGTTTCGTACACCTGAGGCCAGAAGCGCCATTCCTCGGAAAATTTGGAGCGCATGTCACTAAGCCTTATACCCCTCATAAAGGTGTGTTGGAAAACTACATTCGATGAGGCCTGTCTTGTTGTCGCGTCAGGACAGAGACACTCCTTCTGGTGGCGATCGGAACCCCGCCGGAATCCTGAATATAGACGACTCAATCACCCAAGTTGAACCACCGATTGAGTAATATGTGCTCCGTATCGCTAGGATTCAGAAATGCTTTGCGGGGAAGGCCCTTGGTGCTCCACAGCTTCGAGCCCTGCGATTCCCGCAACTATTGACTAGCAGCTGGCTCAATCTCTCACAGACATGGCCGCCCGCAGGCTGCTGAGCCTCCAATGCCACCTTCTCGAAGCTTCTGCCCTGAATACCCTTAGAGAGATCCAGGATTTCATTAAGCTTCGCCCTGCTCTCCCATTGGTCACAAAGATCCATGTCTGAATAGCGATCTCCATCTTGGCTTCCCCGAATCGCCATGAACCGCTGAATGAACTTGGTGATATACTCTTTGATAATGTCGGTTGCCTTTTGCGCGAACTCCCATCCGTTATATCCGCGGCGAGAGTACCCCGACAGTTTGAGTTTCTTAGCCTCGAATTTCCAGTTTAGCCATAGGTTAAGATAGTTATCGTCAACGACTGCTGTAAAACTTGTGATAGTCGTGCTAAGAATGAGCAGATTAAGTTTAAGAACACTAGCAATGGCATATGTGGGTGTGACACGACAGGTAAACAGCGCGGCATTTATAACAATATCTCCACCAAGATTCGGCCCCCTCCCTTTCTCCACACAGTTAGCATCCATCTCATGCACCCAGCCGAAAAATATCCACCCACCACAGTAGATATCCACGATATCGGAATCATGTTTAACCGCTTCCAGAAACTTACCATAGAATTCTCGGAGGAAAAAGGTATGAGAACCCTCTAGAAACTCTTCTGCGAATGGAATGGCAGATTGCTCAAAATAAACCTCTGATGTTCACCAAAAACCTCTCCGACAACAGTTTGAGCAGCATAGTCAGTTACAACGCGTAGCCCGGACACATTCCTTGCCCATTGCCCCTCCACCTCTCCTCTTCAATCCCTGTCCTGGCAGTGACCACGGTTATCCATTGAGTCTGAACTTCGTTATGTATTCCTCCGAGGTCCTCCTGGACTACTCCTACCTGAGAGGTAAGCTCCTCCAGGAGGACAGCGGAGGGAGCTGGGCGCAAGGCTGCGGGTGAGGATTCGGCAGACCCCTGGGGATCCGGTGGAAGATGTGCAGTGGTTTAGGAAACACAGGCAGGTTGTTTTGGCGCCGACGGTTTCCTTTCAAGTTTCCAGTTTCTTGATCTCCTTATATTTGTTTTTCAGGCCGGAGAGGCCGGCGCGACAGCCACTATTTCAATTGGGTTAGCAGCTTCGGTACAGAGTATACTTGATATAGAGAACGAACCCAAACTCAAGATGCGACTCATTGGAATTCTTAAGGTAACGGCTAGTTACTTCTATGCTAGTAGACCAAATACCGTCCAATAATAAATACACTACCGTCGGCCTCTCCCAATCGATCCACAACTTGAAAGGAGATGCCCGCACTGCTAGGCGAGGCTCGTGGCCCAATCATATAGAATCGCTCCCCCACCTGGACACTTTCGCTTGTTTATTTCCTGTCGAGTGATGCCGCATGGGAAGCCTTGGGAAGGCGATTTTTTTCTTCTTCATAGCACCCCAGGCACAAAGGGATACATAGTAATAAACTTCTGATAATACCCAAATAAGATCTCACAGGCAGATTAAAGGCAAAGGCTTCCATGCGGGTGAGAGCTTTTTGATGTTTGTTCCGGGTAGATAACGTGACTTAATTCATACACGGCGCACGGCAGTTAAAGAAATGAAAATGAAAATGAAAGCCCTCCCCTCCCAAAAAAAGACCACTAATCCTACGATTATCGTGCATTGTGCATCGCTTTATCAGTAGACAAAAGTAAACAAGATCCTTCCCCTTGCCTCCAAATATCCTCTTTACTTTACCGAAAGAAATAGGAATCCCCCATTTTGTACCATATTTTAGAAAAAGCGGAAGTGATGAGAAGAAAAAGAAAAAGAAGAAGAATAGACGGGTTCCCTTGTAAAGGGGGGTGAAAGGAAAGGAAAGAAATCCCCTTCAGTAACAGGTAATAGTTGTTTGAAGGAAGCAAAAAAAAAGATATGAAAAGCACAGAAAAACAACAGTACTCCACCCCCGGCCGTGCATCCCTCACCCATTTCCCTTCATTGAATCGAGTATCCACTCGGCCGCTACACCGAATATGAGCCAATTCAGAATAAGAGCACGAAACAAAAGATAAACCCAAAAGAGATCTAAAAGTGAACTATGTAGTAAGGGTCATGAGGAGTGTTGAATGGTGAAAAGAAAAATAGAATAATATATAAGCCATCGAAAAAACCAATACAGGACCTTTTTATCCTGTAAACATGGAATGGAAGAACAAATATCAAGTGGTGAAACTTAGACAGTGCATTCGGCACTACCCAGTAGCCGATACCAGTTGGGAGAGCCCGTTCCGGCTCTACCGGCGCAGTAAGAACTTATGCAACGCTTGACCGAGCAGCTGTGCCCTAGCTGGATATCCCGAAACTAGTGCTTCGAAATCTTGGACAGTATTCTGTGCTGAATTGGGGGCAGCTCTCCTCCTGACCGATCTGCTGGCACCTACTCTCCGGGAAGCGGAAGCACCACGGGTGCTGCTCCTGGAATTTGAAGCTCCTACATTGGAAAGCAGCTTCGGTGCGATTTCCCTATATGCACTGGTAGCGGTAGCTAAAGTAATAGTAGCAGATTGACAGGAGCTCTGAGACGCTAATAGTGGAGTGATTGCATCCTGAATAGCCTTCTGGATGGGGGGCCCAATTTCCCCTTATAATATTTGGCACGAATCGTCTTTCCAACCTTATAGGTCTTGGTAACGCGGGGCTTCCCACCGCGATTATGGATCTTCTGGCGAGCGGAGTCGGATAAAACTGCTTGGCCAGGAGAAGATGCCACACATATCGATTCTAACCCCTCCATATCACTCTCGGTTTCACACCTCTCGGGTGGCCTACCGGTAATTGGGATTTTGTTTGGTATCATACGATATACTCGAGTAGACTATTGGCAGGAACAACGACAAGAGCAGAAAACCCTTCGGATGCCCGGGTAAGTCCATGATGAGTAAAATGGGCAGCGAAATCTTGGGGATCGCTCGGCACATTGGCGTATGATACCGTATTGTTATCATAATAATAATGGTTCCAACCCTAACAAGAGCCCTAGTGGAGACTGTACGAGTATGTAACTTAAGTTAGCTCTAGGACTTGCACGGAAGTTAAGTTAGGTGGTGATCAACAGAAAAACACACCAAAATTTAGAGCTTGTTACACTAGATTTAGTTTGCGCGCAAGTATGGTATCACACCAGTATTATCAGATTCAATTATGGTAATTAGTCATCTACCGTATTGACTTGAAAAAGAGATCGGCGCGCTATGCAGTCAAGAATTTCCTACTTTGGAAAATGGGCGAAAGACAGGGAAACAAGCGGGAGGGTGGGAACAAAAAAAATATCAAACCTTACTAGAGAGGGAAGCTCCGACGACATAGCACACCACTCTCTTATTCAAGTTAATACGATATCGTAGGTTCATGGCGGTCTTCGTGTACCTGGCAGCTCGGGCTCGCCGCGAGAATCCTTGCGCTACGGCACCGGTCGAATACACTGCTTTTATTATATCTGAATAACACTCTGTAATTTTGTATAGTTTATCTATCGTGTAGGGTGAAAGGAGAAAAAGGAGGGAAGGGAAAACACACGGGCAAGAATTCACAGCTGACGAGACAATTGGTAATGATAGGATGAAAGCTACGAGCCATGAACTGGATCTTCTCATTGCATCCCATAGGCCAAACTCAACTGTACTTTGTAAATAAACTCGTGAATCCTTACGCAAGTATAAAATAAAATCCCCATGGAGGTTCGCGTTAGTATGGTGACATACGCGCATCCCCGCACCCATCTCATCGGATTTATTCGTCTGGAAGGGGTGGTGTCCATGGACATTTACTGTGAGTACAAACTCTGAAAGGGAAGTATAGTGATTCTGACGAGGCAACGTTTCTTATGCTTCAAACCGCCCTAGGGGCTGCCGCTTTGGTCGACTATAGTAGTGCTGCTACCCTGCTATGGCCACGCCTAGTAGGGCGCGAGAATGGTGTTTCGCCGGAATCATCTCGTTTGTAGCGGTTGACATCCTCCCGCATGAGCAGTTTTCCACCACTTCCTGATGCCCATCCTAAGCGGCATGGGAGAGCGCCGGGTTATCTGGTTTGTCGGGGTTGACATCTTCCCGCATGAGGAGTATTTTTCACCACTTCCTCGCATCCGTGAGCAGCAGCATGCGAAAGCGGTGCTTGGCCGTCATCATCTGCTTTGTCGGGGTTGACTTCTCCCCGCATGAGTAGGACCTTCACCACTCCCTCATGCCCACACCTGGCAGCGAAAGTGAGCGGAGTTTGGCTTGACGGAGAAGCGGATTCTGCTCGTTGGTACTTTGCCTTACGGTACTACAGTGGCGGAGGGTAATAATGCAACACCGTGGCAGAGCATCCCTTTGCGAAGGATCAATTGTCACCTCATTATGATACCCCACCCCCGGGTTTTCGTTTATCGGGCTAAAATTGCTTATAGTTCCTAGTGCGAGTTACTATTGACCCCGTACCGGCGTCGAATTTGAAGGCTTAAGGTTCAAATATTGATCTCCCTAGATAGTACTACATTTTACACGGGATGCGGAGGGAGGGTTAGGCCATTTTTGTCCATCCAAGGACAAGGATGGTATTATCAATATCATGTCAGTACCGATGCGGTGCTGATACTGTACTAGTATCATACATGTGGAGGCACTTGGTTGGTGAGAATACTAATGGTATTATACCGCACCTAAATCCACGATATTCATATCATATCAATAATCTATAGTAGAAACCTCACCATAACAATAAGACAGACAAGAAGGAAGGAAATAAAGGAAAAAGAAACCCTCCTCCGCTCCCGCTCCAGCCTTGAGTTTTTTTTCTTTTCATAATAATACACACTAGAATATATGTACTAGCAAGTTAAACTTAAAAATTAACACTGGTAAGGATAAAAAATAGCAAAAGAGCAAAAGAGCAAAAGAGCAAAAGAGCAAAACCCATACTCCAAATCCCGCCCCACCTTCCGATCGCGCAATGATGAATAAGGAAAGAAAATAAATGGCGAAGGAAATAAAAAATACACTACTCGTGAGAGAGAGCATTCCTCTTCCCTTTATACTCTCTCATCAATCTACTCCCTCCTCAGCGCAAGAATCAATTGTCCCATCTCCTCATCACAACTCTTCTTCTCCGCCTTCAGCTTCCAATCTAACTCCTTCGCCTCCGTCACCAGCTCTTCAATCCTGCTTTTATTCCTCTCACACTCTTTAGCCCACTTCTTCGCCGCAGCTTTATACCTTCTAATCTTCTCCTCACCCTCACACGCAGCCCTTCCCCTGCGCTCAAGAACCTCACGGAGCATAGCCAGTTTATCACTGCCAACATGAGATAGTATCTCCGCATCATAAATTTCCGACAGAAGGTCTTCAAACACGGTGGCTTGGCGGTGAGATTGCAAGTCTTGGGCTTGTCGCGAGGCATTCCATTTGGCTTTTTTCTTGGCTGTGTCGTGGAGGAGTTGGGCAAAGCAGATGCGAGAGGCTTTAGGCTCCTGGGAGGCTTTGTCGAGGTCATTCTTTAGGGATTCCTTTTCTTTGGTGAGTTTGCGGGTGGTGGGTTCAGTGGCGGAAAGGGTTTACTAGAGGTGAGTTATTGTAGAGGTTGAGGTTTGGTGTTGGTCGTTTGCAAAGCGGAGTTTTTCTTCTAGTGATTGCAGCTGGAGAGAGAGCACCTCGAAGTCTTCGTTTGCTTTTTCGTTGCTGGCAGCGTCCAGGTCAGCGAGTTTGGACTCTAAGAGATGGGTTTCTTTTTCTAAGGTTGGTATTCGTTTGACGCGGGTTTCGGGATTTCCTTGGACTTTTCTAGGAGAGTGCTAGTTTCTTCTGGCTCTGCGATTTGCTACCGGAGGGACAGTGTTGCGGTTCTCAGCCAGTTGGCGACGGATGCCTAGGATTTCTTCTTCAAAGGACTGTGCTCACTTTTCTTCTTCATAGTGCTGTGTTTTGAGGATTTCTTTGAGACGCTTAGTGTCATTGACCAGTTGCTGGAGGGATGATTTGTCACCTTTTAGATCTTTAACTCGGCCTTCGAGGTCCCGGTAGTTCTTGCTTAGTTGCCCCCTCTCTAAGGTCAATTACCTGATACGCGTTTCCATCTCTATTAGTTTCGCTTTGAGTGCCTCGAGCTCTTCGGAATGCTTCTTGGCTTTCTCTTCTGTTTCTGCGACAGTACGTTTGATGGCTTCTTTTTCGGCTTCTAGGACTCCAACTTTACCCTTCATTTGTTCCCCACATCTACCTATCTCGTCGTTGGTTTGCATTAGCTCTTTGACACGTCTTTCGCCCTCGATCAGTAGTTGTTTTAGTAATACATATTCGGTCCTCAATTGCCTGATCCCGAATGCTGCAAGTTTGGCTTTGCCAATTGGCTCATCTAAACCACCTTCCTCAGCAACACGTCTAAGACTCATTTCTGCCTCCATGGCGGCCTCGTCAAAGTCCTCTCTTGCACTACCTCCATGCAGTTCAGTGATAATCTGATCAAGACTGTCTTCGTAATATTGACTAATTTCTCGAGAATTTTCTTCAAGCCATTCATCAGCTTCTTCCTCCTCCATCATTCTGGACGAACCGTGATCGCCGGGCATGGGATTCACCATCTCGTCGCGTTCTACCAGTAGGTGCTTTACCAATGCGCTTTGTTCATCCAGGAGATTCATATATTTCACTTCTCCCGCCTCCGATTCCGTATGGTGTGACTCTTCAGCGTTTTTTAGTCTGCCTTGAAGCTGGATTATAACATTCCGAAGCTACTGATCGCCTCCCACCCCTTCCGCTTGCGGTAAATTGTGGACGTTCATCTCCAGAGCTTGCCTAAGATGGCTACGGTGCGATCCTTTTCTTCTGCCTCCTGCTGGTGCTGCTTGTATCTCTCTTCATAGTACTTGATGCGTTCCTCCAGGCCCATTGAAGCCTGTTTATGTTTCAGAACCTCTTTATACTCAGTATTCATCGTGTCAACCATGGTAGAATGACTCTCGGCTTGGGCCTCGTGCTCTTCCATATTCCTCCGAACATCTTTCTCAAGTCTGCTGATGTAACCTTCCAAATTTTGAACGGTTTGGCGATCTTCTCCGTATTTCTTTTCCAAGTGGAAAACAAGTGTTTCTTGTTCTTGTCTGGCCAGTCGATGTTCTTGTTCCTGCTTGCTTAGAAATTTGACTCCACCTTCAAGTTGGGCATTTTTCGCTCAGAGCGCTTCTGGTTTAGTCTCTGGAGGTAGGGTTTGCCCTGGGGCGCTGCCTTGCCCTACTGCAGACAGGCTCATGTTTTCCGGTTGACCCTCAGGCTGCTCGAAATTGATGTTATTATTTTGAAGAGGCTTAACGGCTCATCGTTGAGTGTCTCGGCTTGTGACATCCTTGAAAACAATGCCCGGCTAGGCTGGCTGGAATCACCCTCATAGCTCATATCCTTCGTGTCCTTCCCCACGGAGTTTGGGATATCAACTTGGTACAAGTCATCGCCAAAGTTCAGGCTTCGAGCCTCGGAGTTAGTTCCGGCCGTCTCAGGCATATCAGCTTCTTGTCGGAAGCTTAGATCTTCTGAGAATCTGGACTATACTGGTAGATGTCCACAGTTTCCATCATCACTAGAGCACATTCAGCTCATATCCTAATAAGCGGAAGCCACTAATACGGGAGGCTTACACAAATGAATTGCTCGTCTTCTCGTCTCCTCCTTCCTTTTGGCCTTGGGAAGGTATCCTACCGTTTATGGCGGAAAAGGTCGACTGTGCAGCGCTTGTGCTTAGTGGAAGGGCAGTCCCCCACTATAATTGGTAAGCATTCATGGGCATTGGACATTTAGACAAGAAAGGACACATACCAAGTTTCCTCAGGAAAACCCCCCCGCTTTTCTCGGGCATTTCCTTGTGCAGAATCTACCGGAACACTCCTACTCCGAGCTCTCCCTTTGCTATCTTTCATGACAACACCATCAACAACATGGGGTGATGGTGTAAGATTCGCTGTATTTGGTGGTTCATCGCCATTGCTCCTGGAAGACTTATCGATTGGCAATATAGGGGAAAATTACCCAAGGATGAAAACCTTGGCTGTGGGCGAGCACTTCAGTTGCGGATATGGATTTCGGAGTTGCTGAAGCAGCGGTATTCATAGAGACCTAATGAACATTGCCGTTCTGCTTAAGTTTTGTGACGTAGTCGGGCTCGTACTTGTTCCTAGAAGTGGAGGTGGCAATGAGGGCCGCCAAATAGATCCTTGGTTATGAAAAGTCTGCTTGAAAACTAGAGGTATTCCTTGCGGTTGTCTCGGGGAATGGGTCCTCACCGCCGGTCTGGTAAAACTCGGCGGGCCCGAGCGATAGCGAAGACGAGCGAGAAAGCCAGATTGATGGTGCTTCAGGGTCACTGTTCCGCACCAGTGTTGTCGGGTAAAATTTCTGTAAAACAAGAATGATACAATACAGGAATTAGCAAGGTTCCATCCTCATACAGCTACAGGATTCATCATGATACCTCCATTAATTAGCGCAAGCAGCATACAGTCTACGATAACTGCATTCCCTTGCAACCACCTCTCTTTCCGGTCTTTCATGGTGTCGAATAATACAGTGAACTTTTCTGTAATGACAAAGTCCCCTCCATCATAGCTTAGCATTCTCCAGTCATCCCCGGTCGTGACAAAACCATAAATAATACCCCCTGCGTTGTTATCTCTTGCGTCTTTCATGGCGAGCAAAATCTGTGTCATCGCTTGCCCAATTGATGATCGCTTCGCTTCAATGATTAGAACCGATTTTTCCTCTGTGATTGTGACCCGATCCGCGACCAGAAATTCCTCCATTCCACCTGTTAGACCATCCACCGAGACTATCTCTTTCTCTCTTTTCAAAAGCACTTTGCGCCCTGTTCTTTTTATAGCTGAAATTATTGGCCCAATAATATACAGTACCAAGTCACTCACATTCGCTTCTTTAAAATCAGAGCTAGCATCGGTCGGATATCCTTCAATATCGAGATATTGAAGGATGTGGTAATAAACATCCTCCTTAATGGTGTCTATTTTTTTTTTGTCCATCCCGGCGCGTTCGAGAATCGCAATTGAGTTCGTAATCATCAGGTCGACAGGGACAGCATGGATTTCGTCTATTCGAACAAGTAACCTCTTCTCGGCTTCCTCGATGGTCATCTTCGAGTAAGATGTGAGCCATTTTGCTTTTCTTTTTCTCGAGTTGTTCGTATCGTCAGCCATCATTTGGTCTCCTGTTCAGTCATCCATAAATAGTTAACTTGTGTTTCGATACTCAAATACCGTAAAAACTTGCCAAACTCGCTATACAGCCAAGCCCACCATTGACGGGATGTGTGGCCAATCGGAGAGTAGACTTGTGGCCACAGTCTGTCATGCTGGCCAATTAGAGTGCGACAATCTGGTGGCTTGCATAGCGAGTTTGACGAGTTTCTACCGTAGCAGGAAACTTGAAATCTCACCCGTAAGTATGGCAGGTACTAAGTGGTTGGGAACGGCAAGATAATTGGGAACGGTAGGATAATTGGGAACGGTAGGATAATTGGGAACGGTAGGATAATTGGGAACGGCAAGAAAGTGATAACTGACGCACTTGGGTTCGGAATAGTCTTGTGAGATTTTTGATGGATGATAAGCGGGGATGGTGGGGATGATGGCAGGTTTGTTGGTGGGGTGTTCAAGGTTCTGATTTATAAGACTAAACTCGCGTCAGGAGGTACCCTACCCGGGTGTTAGGGTTTGTCCGAGAACGCCAGGGCTTATTCACAACATGAACTACCGTAAAAACTCGATAGATCCACTAAAGGGGATCTTAGCATGAGTCACCTTCTAAACCGCAATAGGTTTAGAGGAGTAGGTTAATAAAATTGCGAATATAAGTTAAATGAGATTCTGCAAGCTCGCCTCCCCAACCTATACCCAGTCTGGAAAACACTATTCCTTCTTGGGGTGTTTTGTCTCTGATCGGGGTGATCCGAGGTCGATGAACTTTAGTGGATCTATCGAGTTTTTACGGTACTCGAGTAAAGTGGCAAATCTTGAATCGAACCCCTGAAGAGGTGTTCAACCAATAGTAAAGCAGAAATTGTTTGAGGAATTTTGCAGTTTTTCAACATACCCCCATTAGCGTATACGAGTACACTACCGCAAAAACTGCGGACCTCACGGACCTCACAAAGCCCGGACCAGGATATGCTAAATCTGGGCCAGTGAGGGAGTAGGATTCATCCCCGGCGGTATAAACTAGCAAGCACTCGCCAATGGCAACCTATTCTTTGTGCCAAAATCCCAAGCGACACGATATCTTATCATACTGTAAGATATCCTGGTCCAGACTTAGCGAGTCTCCATAGTTTTTGCGGTATTCCAAATATTGTCTTAGCCCTGGTGTTCGCCGTGCTCGTGACGAGGCTGGGGTAGTGACAAATAGGGGTATTTGGTGGGCAAAAAAGAAATCGTCAAGGTTAGGGCTGTAGAAATTACTCGTCCTCAATCACTGTTCCTGCACTACAAACCACCTTACCTAATCATCAACCCACCGAATCCCTGAAACGAATTCTATCACCCCATCCCATTCCATTCCATCCCCGCCGAAACAAACTCGCCTTCGTCACCAACCAACCAACAACCATCACATCTCCGCTCATAAAGCAACACCGACAATGCTATCTGCTCGCATCCTCGCCCGCGCTACGCGCACGCAGCCACGCATCCTACAGCAAGCCCGCCGTCTAGCCACAAAGTCGGTGCCGAAGCGCGCCGAGAGCACGTTTGTCAAGGAACGTGAAGCAGTGAGGCAGCATGCTGCCGAATCTAGCGGTACCACATTCCTTCCCCCTCTCCCCCCCCCCCCGTTTCTCCCGGGCACTTTAGTGGCTAATTGTCCGATAGAACTTTGGAGGAAGCTTTCCATCTAGTATGTTCCCTCGGCAAGCTCGCGCACCGATGGAGGGTCGGGGAATGGAGGACTAATGGGGTGGGGAAATAGCGCCGTCATTCCCGCTGTCCTCCTCGCGGGTATCAATGCATACAACCTTTGGAATGAGCATTGGGAGCATTGGGCCCATTTGCCCCCGCTAGAGGAGAGGACCGAGTACCCGTATCAGAACATCAGGACCAAGAATTACTTCTGGGGGAATGGTGACAAGGTATCTCTTCCTCCTCCTTCTTCTTCTTCTAACACATGGTTGATGGGTCGCTGACGTTCTCTAGACTCTTTTGTAGGTTTCTATATTATTTCCTCGGTAGATCGCGTGTGCTAATGACTCGCAGTTGGAACGACAAGGTCAACTACCACAAGCCTGGCGAATGAGCGCCAGGTGTCGCAGTCTGTCACTATGGGATATTCGTATAGCACGGGAGAGGGGGGTTCGGATCCGTAGTTACCGCTCTATGGGAAGGATGTGGATAAAGCATGGAGTTTGGTGAGCGATTGTGCACGGTACGGTAGATAGTGTAAATGCATCAATCGAGGCTTTCTTCTTCTTCCCCTTTGCATTTGGAAATAAGGTGATATGTGTTTTTCTGCCTCGTGATGCTCGATGCTGTAGATGCGCGATGAACCCTTATTCCATTTACCCCAAACGCACATCCCCTCACTCGCATTTTACACTCAACATGCGGCTTATATCACGTGACACCCACTCGCTACCAAAGAACCTTTTTCCCTTCCCCTTCTGGATAGGGAAAAATATTCACTTCATAGAGCACTTCACCCCACCACAACCGCCACCAGCGAACCCACAATTACCCCAACCAACGCGGCAAAAATGGGCAAAAAGTCCCGCTCGAAAGCCGGCCCTTCGAAATCCACTTCCCTAGTCCTCGCAGAACCCTCATCTTCAGAAAAAACGAATACTGGAGCACCCGTTCCGGAGAAAGATGCCGAAGAGGAGTTTCTCGAAAAATTAATCTTCGGCGATGCAGAAGGTTTTGAAGCCGGGTTGAATGAACTTGACGGTGGATATTCCGACGACAGCGATGGAGGAGGAGGAGGGATTGCGCTTGCCGGGGATGGGGATGCAGATGCGGGAGCAGACTTACAAGCGCTACAAGATGATGAGTTATTCTTTGTTGACGAGGGGCCGTCTAGTACCGATGTAATCCCCACTAGGGATATTCCGGGCGCCAGTCGTGACTCTTCAGAAAGAGAAGAAGATGGGGAGGAGGAGGATCTTCCGGCATGGCAAGACTCCGACGACGAAATGCTTACCATCTCACTTGCTAATCGGGGCTTGCTGCGTAAGCTTCGGGACACCGAGGCTGAAGACCTCGTCAGTGGGAAGGAGTATTCCGCGCGGCTACGCAGGCAGTTTGAGAGGATTTACCCGGTGCCCGAATGGGCTGCCGGTGATTCAAACAGGAAGAGGGTGAGGTTGGACGGGAGTAGTAGTGATGAAGAGATGGGCGGGGTGGAAGAGGAAGGTGGGGATATGGAAGCGGTGAGGTCTGCGCCCAGTCTCGAGGAGATCCTGAGGAGTACTACGAACTGGACACGCAAGGTTCCAGGGAGGCTGCGGCCGGAGAAGTTAACGATAGTGAGGTTGGCAGATGGGAATAGGATCGGTGGTAGTTTGGTATACATATATCCCATTCTCCTCCCCTCCCCCTTCAGGCATCCAGCATGATTTTAACAAGTTACCAGTCAATGATATCAACCCTCCACTTCCACCCCCACCACCCCCTCCTCCTCTCCTCAGGCCCCGACTCAACCCTCCGCCTCCACCACATAAACGGCACCACAAACCCCCCCGCCACATCCCTGCACCTGCGCAACACCCCCATCTCAACAGCCCACTTCCACCCCTCCGGCACAAGCATAATCGCCGCCGGCAGGCGAAAATACTTCCACATCTGGAACCTCTCGACAGGCACCATCCAGAAAGTGACCCGGATATACGGCCACGCAGATGTGCAAAGGTCAATGGAGACCTTCCGCATCTCCCCGGACGGGAAATTCATGGCCCTCGCCGCCAGTCGCGGATTCGTCAACATCCTCAACGCAACCACCTACCAATGGGTCTGCGCCGCAAAGGTCGAAGGCCGAGTCGCAGACATGTCCTGGTGGGGCGATAGCCATGGCCTCACGATAGGGAATAAAGCGGGCGGGGTATGGGAATTCGACGTGCTCTCGGAAAAAGTGGTCGCGCGCTGGCAAGACGAGGGCGGGCACGCCACCACGGTCCTCAAGAACGGTGGAAACAGGTGGATCGCCATCGGCAGTCAGAGCGGGATCGTAAATATATACGATCGCGCTAGGAGCTTCGGTGGTGGTAGCAGCAGTAATGTTCTCGGCGGTGGTGGCACGAAGGAGAATCCAAAGCCGGTTAGGGTCCTTGAGCAATTGGTCACGGCCGTCAGCGTTATCGAGTTCTCGCCCGATTGCCAGGCTCTCGCCGTGGCGAGCAAAGGGAAGAAGGACGCTTTGAGAATGGGTACGTTTACCTTCCCCCTCGCTCACACACACACACATATATATATATATATTATACTGCTGGCTAATTAATGGTGTTTGTTCGCAGTGCATTTGCCTAGTTGTACGGTTTACCAGAATTGGCCCACGTCTGGGACTCCCCTAGGTAGAGTCACGGCGATAAGTTGGGCAGGGAAGGAGACGGGGATCGTAGCTATCGGGAATGAAGCTGGGAAGGTCAGGCTTTTTGAGATACAGGCTTAGCCAAGCAGATTTACCCTTGTAATATTATACAGGTAGATAATGTAGAAACACAGTATTTGTATTATAATCACCGACAGCAACAACAATCCGTAGTATGATAGTCACAACCCCTTCACTCATCCGAGCTTCCGACCTTTAACACTCACGAGCGTCATCTTGATCTTCCGCTTCCCCGTACGCTCCTCCACATCGTCCATAACCTTGACCACAACCTGATCGAATAAGCCCACAGACCAACTCCCAGTTGACCCCTCGACCTTAAGCGAATAATTATCAGCGTCAAACTCGGATTTGGGCTCGACAGGCGCCAAATCCCTCACGCGGATCAGCCCTTCGACCCCAAACCTAGGCACAAACACCACAAACCCATTCGAGAAGATCCTCATCAGATAGCCCTCCTCCTCAATAACCCTCCCGCGCAGCGCCTGCCCAACGTAGTACTCGACGCTAGCCCTCCCGGCCATCTGCGCGTTGCGATGTCGGTTATTGATGTTACCGCACACGCCCTCCAGCTTTGATTTGGAGTGTAGCGTCGGGTGTAATGACTCGTAGCCGATCGCGGCCGCGAGCTGGCGATGCGCAACAACGTCCGCAAACCGACGGATGGGGGATGTAAAGTGGGTATAGATCTCGCTCGCGAGGCCGTAGTGCCGGAATTCGGGGTAGGCCTGGGCGCCAGAACAGAAGTATTCGGCTGAGAGCATGCACCGTGTCGCTAGGATGCGCACAAGCGTATTAAAGAAAGGGTTGGAAGGATCGATGCACCGGTCAAGTGAGTCCGCGAGTGCTTTGGAACTGTCAGTGCGTAGGGTCAGGCCTCGGGTTACTTTTAATTGGTTTTGGAGCTCTTCAAAGTTGGAGGCTGGCGGGGCGCCGTGGCGTCTGGATTGTTTGTTAGCCTTTGGTCTGGCGCAAGTGGCATATAGGGGGCGTACGGAGGGCAGTAGAGGGGGGACAAACCTTAGCATAGCGGTTTGCGGGAAGGCTTCGTAAATCTTCTCCGCGACACTGATGTTCGCCAACAGCATAAACTCCTCAACTAAAGAATTGGTTTCGAGCATCTTCTTCGTCTTGACGTCGATAGGGTCTGAAGTCTCTGACTCGAACTCGATCTTGACCTCCGCACTAGCCAAATTCAAGGCACCGGCGTCCATACGCTTCTGCCGCAACTTCTTGGAAAGCATGAGCAGGGTCCTCATCCCCTGAGTGAGTTCGTCGTTCTGACTCCTGTCGTCGATGCGTAACTGTGCCTGTTCATAACTGAATGCCTCGCGAGACTTGATTATCGATTTCGAGAATTTAGTGCCGACAACATCACCATTCTCCGTAATCTCCCAGGTAACGGAGAAAGCGAATCTCTCAACGTACGGCTTTAGCGAGCACAGATCTGTGCCGAGGAGCATTGGCAACATGTCGATACGTTTGTCCACAAGGTAGACGGTGGTTCCTCTCACCGAGGCTTCGTCATCCATGGCGGTGTTGGGTTTCACGAAATGTGTGACATCTGCTATGTGTACGCCAACCTCATAGTTTCCATTTGACATACAACTTGCGTGAAGAGCATCGTCGATATCTTGACAACCCGGTGGATCAATACTACAAACTAAAAGCCCACGGTAGTCCACCCTCTGGTGTAGTCTGGGATCTTCTAGGTCTTGTGGGACCCTCCACTCGTGCCCCTCTTTTGGCAAACAATCTAACACCGCCTTTGGAAACGGCCGATACTGAACATCCCACTCCAATAATAAAGCTTCAGTTTCTGCCTCTTTGCTCTCAACCTTGCCCAGTGACCTAACGAAATGGCCGGTAGGGTACCTAGAAGTTCTGTCCCAAGCGTCGACAGAAACCACAATCCTCTTGCCAAACAATTCAGACGCTTGCCTAGTCCTAAGTCGGATCTTTGGGACCTTCTTATCCATGGGAATCAGGAATACATTTCGCTGAGATCTCCCGCCTACGGAAGGTGCGGACGAAGGATCCAGATGCCCGACATAGTACCTCCAATTCCGCTTAATGATGCCGGTAACCCGCGCGGTTGGTTGTGGTTTCCCTTCACTGATGGCGCCCTGTGACACCTTTGCTTCATCGATGAGTGCTCTGCGCTCCTGCTCCGTCTCAATGGCTTCGAGCTGTTCAACGTCCGGGTTGTCGTTTTTGCTGATGGTTTCTTCCTCAATGATCTTGCTAGATGGTTGTTTCCATTGGTCCTTGGGCAAGACACGAATAACAACTTGGTCCCCGTGTATGGAACGATTGATGTTCTCACGGCCTAGTATTAGGAGCGGTCTGTCAAACGATGGTACATGTATGGAACCTTCGAGGAAGTTGTAAGGACTGATGTTGAACTTCCCTTGGTGAAGAGTGCCGGCCTTGATGCCGGTCATCATCTTTGACATGGAATAGTACTATTCCTGTTAGTAAATTATTATAACCCTCACAACCAAACACTCACCTCCGGATAAAGCATGTCACCCTTCGCAGCCTTAGCACTCTCATCCTCCAGTGCAACACTAATCATATCGAGAAGCTCAGCCGAGTTCTTCATACCAGAGACATAATCCTTGACTATTTCCAATTAGCCCCTCTGCCCAATATTCAACATTGGATACGTACTACTGCAACAAATTACTCCCTCTCTCTTGCCTTTCTCAAGATTTCCCTTGTCATTACTGACCATGACAACGGCAATGTTTCCGCCACTATCCTTGACAGCTTCCTTCAAGTGCTCGTGATACCACTGCACTCCGCGCCTGACGGCACGATCATTCCGATCATTGATGGTCTCCTCCGGCTCCCGTCGCACATAAGTCTCGGATCTAAACTCGTTATGGAAAACGTAAAATCTCTTTTCCTCCGATGCCACCAATGCCCTCAAGCGGTTGTACAACGGCAGCGATCTCGCTCGTACCTCATCCAGTACCGTTTGAAGAACAATAACATCCGTAATCGTCGCGTGCTCCAAAACGTCCATGCAGTGAAGGAATATGTTTGTGTCGGGGACGATGTAGTGGGGTACTTTGATAGTATCATTGACCGGCGGACTAGGGGAAAGAACGAACGGCCTTATGCGCCCATAGGAATCTCCTTTGGTGTCCGCCAGACAGCGAGTGCAGAGTCTTGACGAGCAGGGGATATCGTGACGGAGGTAGAGCTCTCGAACAATCTTTGTGCATTTTCCTTTCGAAGATCTGAGGAAGACCTTGGAAGATAGTTCCGAGGATCCGTGAGAGTCCGCAAGGGATCTCTTGAAGCTTGTCATTGTTTGACGAATTTCCAATTGAAATCGGTGGTGGATCACGGCTAGTGAGCTGTAGTTGTGTTCTCAGAGTTGTTGTCAGAATTAGATTTTGCGGCTCTAAGCGTGACTTTACAAAAGCGGTTCGGCAAGGAATTTTCCAAGACAAAGTCACTTGAGGCTCAATTTTTTTTTCTTTGTCAGCAATGCCGGAGGTATGATAGCGGATTACTCCAGATTAGCGGTCCCTCTAATAGCTATCATACCGGCAGACACGAACGAAATCGCTGAATGTCAGAAGTTTATCCTAATAAATGCCTAACCCATCCGCACTGAATAATCTACTCGGAACACACGGGAATAAACACGAGCCACGATGGGAAAGACATAGAGTCCATCGCCTTAGCAATAGATATTTTGGCATCGCATCATATAACACAATGTCACTAGCGAATTTTAGAAAGTTTACGTTACTGTACCGTAGCTCCTTGGGCCCCCCTCATACATATATATCCGGAATTCACCCCCTGGATGCTGAAAAAGAATTCACCGCAATTTTCTCATCTCTCCATTCTCTCCCTCGCTCTCACCCGTATGGTAGGCTACGGCACTTGGTCTCTGTTCATCCCATTCCACCCAGCTATCAACCCTAATGTTAGAACCAGACTTCACAGGTTCTCACTCACCATACAACCTCTTTCTCAGCTATCCCCTTATTTTCGTATAAGCACCACCGTAGTCCACCAAGCTGGTGGGCCTTTGGCTAGCCCTCCTTTCCAACCTCACTCGTGCCCTCCCCCTCCTAGGTTCCTTCACCACACAATTCGCCAAGGCGGGGGGGTTCATCCGACCTTGCTGGATTTGGCACTCCACTGTAGCTCGAACCAAGTCTCTACCCGAGCACAGGTCTTCACCTTCAAATTTCCCGCACAACTGCGGGGGTCTTGGCTCACGCCCAGATCGAGTCCTTCAAGGGTGATGTAAGGGGGGTTCTCTCCATCATCCTGCAGTCACCCTCTCTCACTCGAGTCTTACCACCGGTCTATTACCAGCACGCTAGGACTAAGATTATCGTTGTCCCAGTTCCACTACGCCCCGCTCTCTTCCCGTGTCCAATCTAATTTAGGACAAATCTCGGGCCTCCCTCGCGATCTCCACACCCGATTGGTGGTATATCACTATCGGGAAACCAATCATCTGCATGAACGAAGACGCATCCAGCTGGATAACCACGTGCCGATCTCAAGACCCCACTCCTCACTTTGGCCATCGACGTAATTTCTGATCGGTTGGTGAGGCAAGACCTTTACTATCCCGAATGCCTGCCTGTTTCCGCATGGCAGGCAAGCGGAAGATAGGACCAGAAACGGCCGCATACAATGTGTATCATTTATTCCAACTCCAACTGAACCAAGCAACTTGGATGTGTTAGACGCAATCGACTGCCGGTTTCACGCCGGCCACTTGGGCTAATGGCTGTTGGCGTTCTCGGCCGCTGTGGGATCGGGAAACTAGGTATGAGCTTGGACCTGCGGGAGTCCAGATCCGGGGATTATTCACATTAAATCAAGAGCTTGTCTGGTGACTTTCAGGGCTTTACCTGAGACCTTTGTCTACCGTATTCTAGATACCAGTCCGGGGCATTTGCATACAGCCAGCCTTGGAGTCTGAGCGCAAGTTTCAGATCTTCCCATCCCGGACCCACCGCAATATTATCTACTCAACGACTGCTCGAGTATCAGCTAGCCTGGGTGTTTCAACCCCAATGTCCTTTGAAATTGCAGTGATTCCTCAGTCGCGTGCCCCATGATCCGGCTGGTGGCGTCTGCGCTGACCATGTATGGTTCTATCAGGCCCACCATCCAAGATTGACAGCGCGGTTGGGCAAAGGCACCTATCGCGAGGTGATACCGATACTGCGGCCCACCCTGCAATGCAGCACTCCTGTTTTCTTTGAGTATATACAGTAGTTTTGGGCTGTTCCGAGCTCCTCCAGGTCAGCCGGGTACTTAATCGCCTCACACTGAACCGCATGGAGGGTCCAGACATACAGTGCATCGACGTCATGCAGTCCTTATGCCCTGAGGACTTGAGGCGAAGAGGGCAATAGAACCAGAGTTGTGACTTACGACTCATGATAATCTTATACCACTGGCTGTCGCAGACCCAGAATGCGAGGGCAAGAGGTGGGAAAAAAGCAAGTTGTGAGGAAAGGACAAGATATCATTTGTCTCAGGACGCATGCAGCCAAACCCAGATCGCCAGAAATAATCTTCTCGGGAACCACGGCGGTAAGCGAAACTGATAGACAGTTGGCAAATCATACTCCAGTATTTCGATGCTATCGTGACACCGCAGCAGACATGGGCCAGTGCGATCCTAGCCAGATGCGGGCGGATTGAGGAAACGCCCTCGCGTCTTACGACAAGCACCATATTTCTAGCATGTTCATATCTTGGACAATTCTTATCTCAATATGCGTCCTTGGACGAACTTAGTCGGGCCCAGCTCATTAGCAGACCCTATTGAGAGAGTTGGAAGGTGAGAGAGACTGATAATAGCAAGCACGTTACCCACCTCGCTTCTCACTTGTTACGATATTATGCATAGGTGTACCCGGGGGGGATCATCAATAACTGGAAAACTGCTTCTGATAATCCCATACAATTCTCTATAGAGACAGAGGTTGCGTTTTCCTGTTTTCAATGACCCCCCGAGTACACTTGATGTGGGTTACCTCAGACAGAACCGGCGCCACCATGCGAGAGAAAAATGCTCTCCTAGTTCCCGAAATCCCAGACTCTACTCGTAACTGAACGTCGTTTGCGAACATGACCAGCACTACATGACACCATAATTTAAGCAGAAAGGCTAAATTTCGGAGGTATACAACAGCAGGTGTGTTCACAGATGTCGTTCAATTACGAGAAAGGTGCGTCAATGCCACTATCACACAACTCCAGGAGGACGTACAAGCACAACCAACCCCCTGTTACCCATTCCGCTCCGCCCGCCGGACATATCAACGTGACACAAACAATCCTATCCCCACTTCAACAGACGAACCGAACAAGCTAAAAATGTACAGTACGTACTGCACCGCGACATCCCCCAACATAGGCCAATAAACACATCGCAGCACTCCAACATGTTCGCCCCATCAAAGCATTCCACCTCACCTCACTTCATGTACTTAGGAGCCCCAGAATCACCGAGTACGAGCATTGCTCTTTGTCCTGCCCTGTACTTGCTTGGGCCTACCAACGAATACAACTTGGATCAATGTATCATACTCGTAATGTCGTGCCTTTCGCAAGATGAGGCGCTCTTGCATACAGTAGACTACCGCCAAAAACCAGGACAACCCTCGGGGTTTTGGTGGCAACCACTTCGCCTGCATTCGGGACCTCACGCTGGAGATGAAGGGAGCGATAGCATCTCCATTTGGGGAAAGGATCGATTAACTCCTCTGGAGCATAAATTCCACCGGCCAGGTCACCGCCGAGTGACCAAAACAGTACCCTTTTTGAGCCTGGCCTCCGAAGATTTGAGGGTAGATCACGCACTTAGGGATTGTGGAGTTCGAGAATTAACGAAGGGGTAGTCGTCCCCCCACAGAGTCCCCAGTGTTACGAGTAATGGCTAGCCCACATGGTTTCTCGATTGCGAACCGGTCTTTGCCCACTACCGGGAATAAGGAAAACCTGCTTAGCGGGATGGCTGAGGTGAAACTGTCCAATTGTATCAGAAGCAAGCCTCAGAGTCCACTAGGCATGGTACCATAAGTTGTTAGAAATGAGGATCGCCTGGGAGGGGGAAGGGGGATTGGTTCTTAGGAGAGTAAGCTGATTCTGATGAAGCTTGATAAAGCAGGAGTAGTTCTGGAGCAGCTTTTAAAGTACGGCATCTCGCCACTGACCGAGCTTGCCTTCCAATCCAGCAAAAAGCTCGTTCCCTCAAAAGCTGTTGGAGTATCACCATTTTGCCTACCCCAATTGACCATCCTTCTCCCCCTTCCCCCTCCTCGAAAACCTACCCCACTATCAAGCCCCTTCAAGCCTATTCCATTACTAGCCACCGTCAGGCCAGTTGTCCTATCAACCTCGCCTCCTCCTCCTCATAATTGCAATGGCACCAATAGAGTCACTACCGGCGGAAATTATAATCCACATAGCTAAGCAAGCCTCCCCAGCAGATATCAACTCCCTACTTCGAACCAATCGCACTTTCTCAGCGCTCCTCGGAAGAACACTCCTAGACAGCGCTGTAAGTAGAAAGCATCCAGAAGTTGCCCAACGGGCCCTCTACGCCTCTGCAGACCGCGGAGACGATGAGTCAGTCCTCCGCCTGTTTCGCCGTGGCGCCATCGCCGTCATCGGGGAGGACCAAGTCCTCCACGAAGCGATAGAGGAAGGACCCGAGCATGTAGTGTGTAACCTTTGGCGCAATGGGGCCAGGATATTAAGCCGGGGCGACCAGGAGCGCACCCCAATCATGCTAGCAGCCAAGCAAGGCTACACCGAAGCCGTTCGTATGATGATGGAGTTTGGGGGGTTCGACATAAACGAACAAGATATGTGGCTGCGCACAGCACTCTATACAGCCGTCTGTGAAGGGAATGAGAGCACGGTGGAAATGCTCATGACACATCCAGGCATCGACCCGAACATGCCCGACCAATTCGGCGATACACCTCTACACGTTGCGGCAGAGTGCGGCTGGGGGGGCATCACCAAGATCCTCCTATCCGACCGGAGGACACTTGTCAACGCGAAGGACGCTCGCGGCATGGCACCGCTTCATATCGCTCTCATCCTCGACCACGTGGACGTGGTGGAAGCGCTCCTCCAAGACCCCCGAGTGAAGGTCAACGCGCCCGGGCAGCGCAACCGCACGCCGCTACACATAGTCGCAATCCAGAAGCAAACGCGGATGGTGCGTATGCTCCTCCGACACCCGGACATTGACACAACTCTCCCCAACGGCTCCGGGCGCCGGGTGCGAAGCGTCCCCGAGGCGGGCACCAGCTATGACTGGGACCGCACGCTGCCGCACGCCGTCGCCGCAGTGGCTGGCTACGACGAGCTCATACCGGACGCGGCAAATGATGAGGGGTCGGACACGAGTAATACTCCTCTTCTTAGTGGCACACCACTGCACAGGGCCGCTTATTATTACAGCAGCCTTTTGCTCGTCCTCGCTCCCCGGAGCCGCGAGGTCGAGGCCGGCAGTTATAGCAATGGCGGTAGTGACAGCAGTGCCATAGCCTTGGCCAGGCGACAGGTATACATCGCCGAGATAAGTCAGGCCATCCTTGAACATGCGGGGGAGAAATCGGGCGCCAGCGCCAAGAGGGAACTTGATGCCCCCATGAAAACACGTCCGAACAAGAAGGCGAGGGAGGCGTGAGTGAGCGAATGAGCGAATGGGTGAGTGAGTGAAGCGGCCGGTTTGGGGGGATCCTGGATTATTATTATTATTATTTTCATTTTCATTTTCATTTTCATTTTCCATTTCCAATTCACCCTATCAAAATATCTCCCCTCCGCCCATTCGCACAAAATATTCCTACCTTTTTCCCTTATTCTTATTATATATCTTTTTTGATTTCTTCAATTTTCATTTCCCACCCTTCTGTTCTACATGTACCGTATTCTCACCCCCACCCCCACCCCCACCCCCACCCCCGCCACTGCCCCCTCTCTTCCCTCTCTTCTCCCCTTCCCCGCCCCCTTCCCATATCCTTCTTCAAATATCGTCCATCAAACCTATGTATTACCCCCTACAGATATTATGGAATTCTATATATCACCCTCTGATCCGGAGTGATACTATGATAATATGCCGTGCCGTACGAGTAACCATGATACCGGTAGTGCACAGAACTCCAAGTAATCGACCGCAGATCCGGCCCGAAAACCTAGCCAGAGAACCCAGTAGCGAGGAATTCTCCCATGGCGTTGGATTATCATGTGCACACTCTTCCTGTTAGTTAGACTTCAGCGAGGGGGGAGGAGGAGGAGGAGGAGGAATATCTTAAGCTGGTCATTCAGTGGACGAGTGAGTGAGAGTGACTGAATACATTTTGCCATGTTTTGTATGATACTGTATTTGCAGGGCGCTACCCCAGTCCCGAATTTTTGATATCATACTTGAAGACTATCCTGCGTCGGAGGATTTTTCTTATTTTACTTTTTCCTGAGTAATCCTAGTTCTCTCTCTCTCGTCCGTCATAGGTTGTCACTCTTAACCTCTTCTCTGTTGGGTTTCCAGAATGCACTTTTTTCCCTCCCCCATACAACTGGTCGTGAGCGTTTACCCCCCTTTTTTTCTCTTTTTTTCTCCCTCCCTCCCGCACATTGCTAATAAGGGCCCGGGAAGTTGGTCGAGATCTTGGGAGGTGGTCCCCTGCCCATTCCCACCCCATCTCGAGCGTTACGATGGTCGCGATATATGTATGATATAGACTCTGCAGCAGGGTCCCCCCCATAGCCCTTGGGCTGCTTGGCAAGAAGAGCCTGCGTGCCGCGATGCGATAATTTCCTGCGCACATCTGAGAGCGTCCCCAAGAGAGCTTCCAGTCCCGCTCACGTTAGTGCCAGACACTTCATCTCGCCCCGCAACACTTCTATTAGACTAGACAATTACAAAGGATAATGTTGATGCAATAGGTACAATAAGAAGCCTGCTCCGCACAGCTGCCGCGCCACAACCAAAAATGCATAGAAGGAACTCCTCTGGAAAAATAAAAGGAAAAGAGAATATAATAGACTAAAACAATTAAAGAATGTAACGTGTTCAATCGCTCATCGAGTCGAAAAGATAAAGTTAGGTCGAAACTTCAATCCCATATTGAACTCTCAACCTCCTGATAATCTCCAGAACCCTAGCCCAATCCTCTGTATTCCACGCGTCCCTGCATGAGGCCATCCTGCGGACAGCCTTGTACACCCCGTTCTGAGCAGAGCTCTGACCGTCTTTTAGTCGTTGCACCAATTCCCGACATTCGCGGACTTCTGCGCTGGTTATGTCGCGGGTGTTCCGAGCGGAGGAGAGTGTCATGGGTTCGAGGTCTATTTTGTTCGCAAGGGATTCTCCACGCGCCGGATTTCCAGCAGCGGCAGGTGCTACGGACGGCGCAGGGTTTTGCGCATCTGAAGGTATGGGCACTACAAACCTGGGTCTTGATGGGCCGGCGGGGGAGAGGAGGGCGCTGAGGAAGTCACTTTGTGGGGCGGGGGGGCGAGCGGATGATGGAAGGGTTTGCATCGGGATGTCGTTCGCGAATGGGTTGTTGCTTGGTTGGGCCGGTGGTGGGCGAGGTGCGGGGGGTGGGGAGGGGACTTGAGATGGAGGGAGAGCAGGGACAGCGAATTTGGGGGGCGCTTTGGACGGACCCTTTGGTTTCGGAGGTTCGGCTATTGCAAGGGCATCTGCAATAATTGCAGCGAACGCTTCCCGTGCCAAGGCGTCTTCCTCTCCGGTTCCACCAGCGTTGTCATCATCGTCATCACCGTCATCTTCGGAGTCTGAGGAAACATGACCGGGGCCAGTGCTGCCGAAATTATATGCTGGTGCTGGTGTTGCTGGAGCGGACGGGGGCTTTGGCACAACCGGCGGAGGTCGTGGTATAGCTAGCCCAGGAGTTCTAGCAAACGGATTGACAGGGGTGCTTGCCAACTCGCGGGTTGGCTGTGCTGGCGGCGGGACATAGGCAGGCAGCCCTGGCCTCCTCGGGCTGAACGCAGTGACAGGCGGAGGATATCTCGGCGGCGGGGCAGCATATGCATTCTGCGGAGTACTTTCATAGGCGGGAGTCGGGATCCATGATGGATTGTTGTTGACAACTGGCCGTGGACTATGGTCAGGGACAAAGACCAGGACCCGGCGCTTCTTACGCCTGCTCCGGTAACAGCCAATTGCGCAAAGTAGAATCAAACAGAATATCACTGCTGCAATAATGGAGAGGAGCGTGGTGAGCTTTAAGGCGCCTACTTTGAAGGTACTAACGTCGAAGCTAGAGGAAGTATTGTTTGGCTCTGTCCAGCCGTAGCGGATCAGGATTGCAGGTCTGATTACTTGTGGCGGGGCCGTCATTGATGGGAACAAAGCCATGACTGTGGCTGCCGCAAAGGGCTGGACTGTAGTGACAGCATCGTAAAAAGTGACGGTAGTTTGGTTGACCAGAGCACTTGCGGACTGGAATTTGTAACCCACTATTGGAGCCGAGTGACTGACAAGATTGCTATAGCAGCCGATGCCGGACGAATATGCCGAGTAAGAACTAGATTCACCGCCAATTAGCACCACAAATCAATTGAAAATTGTCGTTTCAACTTACGAAGGGCAGCAGTATCCTTCAGTCTCTGTCTTGGTGTAGGAAGAGGTGAGAGTTGAAGTTGCCTCATAATAGCCAATTGGACAAACGCCAGGAGTAAAGTAAAAATCACCATCTGAATCCCACCGATAACCCGGGGGGAAGCATTCATATCCAACGGTGGTTGTTGCAGGCTCACCGTTTTCTACGATAGTGGTAAGGTAAAACTGGTTCAAGACGAGGATACTTGGCTGAGAAAACCGTCCCACATCCCAAGTGAGTGTTGGAGCTTGTCCTTGACAAGCAGCTGGAGGAGTCCACGCTGCCAAAGAAACGAACGAGGGGGTTATGGCAGCGGGAGTGTAGCTCGAATAAGATGGATATGCAGCCGGAGCATATCTGGGCGTCGGCCATAGTGAGGATCTCGAGGTTGAACCGGCGAATGAGGTTGTCAAGGTTGGTGATCTCCATGACATGCTAGTAGTCGTCGCCATGTTGAAAGAGAGTGATTCTCGAGTGCTGCTGGAGGATAGGAGGAAAAGAAAAAGTGGGCCGCTCAGTCATTCTGCGATTCTTCCACCCCCAGGCGAGAGCCGCAAGCGCACAATTAGAGAAAAAAAGGGGAGCGCAAGCGTTACGAAGGGGGATGTAGGCATTCGAAGGTATCGGCCCAGCCTCACGATGCGGTACAGCGCCTTTGGGATGGTACTCGTACAGCAAAAAAAAAGCAAAGCAGGTTCGAGTGTCATGGTTCACCATTATTCCTCGCTAAGGCCGGTCATTGGGCCCTTGGCAGGGGAACTGAGCGGTGTAACCACTTTTTCTGGGTACTACCGTACTCCTCACAGCCAGCCTGGTGAAAGGCTTTTTGGGTAGCACCGACACCGTGCTGGTACAAGTACTCGAGTGCTCGTACTACGAGTACTGTACTCGAGTACTCGAGCAGCATGGTAGGTCTCGAGGAACGGCGTCCGCAGAAACTATGCATGGTAGGAGGCCGTGTTTGTTCGACAATCTGGGCGAAGTGGGAAAAAAAAACCAGATTCTCGCCATCTTGGACGTGCCGGTAGAACTTGAGGACGCCTCAAAGACGCCACACAACATCCGTCAGGCCATGTTTTTGGTCGGACAGAGTTTGACCTTTCCTGTACTCTAGGCAATGTTTTTTCTTCTTCTTCTCATTCGGTCAGCCAATGCCTACCAATGCCTACGACACGGGGGGTATCTCGCCTTGAACTCCGCCCGGATTGGCAAAGGAGTTGATTGACCCCACCACAGTGCTTCACGAGTATCCCGCGCCACGGCTTCTCTCGCGTTACTGTACCGGTGGTAAAACCCGTGGCCCGCTACAACGCTTCTTCTCCCCAATTTGTTTCTGGGAATGTTTGTCAGTGAGATACTGCGGCTGTTGCACTCGCACAAGCGGATCGACTAGGGGATCTGTTGATAAAAATACAACACCCTGCGTTCATCCCACTGGAGCAATCAGTGCGCACTCCATCGCCGCACGGCAATCTCCTCGCTTTTCCCCGTTCAATTACCAAGGCTGTGCGGCTGACCCTGGAGAACGCCGTTGTTTTCAGTTGCTCGCGCCCTTTCCTTTCAAAAGTCGGTAGAAACAGTCGCCAGCCAAGGCGTCGTGTACTGTAGATACGGCACCGGGTATTAGGTTATCTCCATGGACTGCTGGCAAATTTGTCGGTCTGAAGGGGGGGGGGGTGTTGTTGGTGGTTGAATGGAGAAATGCCGTAGCAAACAAGAGCACCAGTGCAGCACCCGTATGATACCGGCGCTGGAACAAATACGGTGGAGCAGTCAAGGCTCTGTTTGTGCCAAGAAAACAAGAAATAAGCTTAATCAAGGTTTAGGCAAAGCGACCAATTTTTCATACCCCGGAACATGCTTATATAATGCATTTATGGGCCATGATTGGACCGTTTGCTCATCTTGATTTGCAGTTGTGCCAAACATTCCCCCTTCTAGTTATAGTGCTGATCAGCGGGGAAACGCACCAAAATCCGGGGCCCGTTGCAACATGACCCACCTGCCTGCTTCGGCCACTGTAACTGATAATAACTGGGATCTTTGCTTACATAATAAAACCTGCCCTGGCTGGGAACCACTAGCAAAACTCCTATCATACCTATCATCCTCTACTTGTACAGATAGTCCTATAGATTTTGCCACTTCGCGTCCGCTTGCTGGAGCGTCACAATTACTTTCTTAGGGTGGAATTGCTTAATATTGGGTCTTTAAAGAATCGTGGTATCATAGGTCCCTGGTTTGTTATTATGGCTGGCAGTTTGTTAGGCATTTTGTTTGTCGTGCACCCTGGGCTTGATGTCATACGCTTTTTAAGCCCCGGTCTTGTACTAGTACAAGTACGAGTGCTTGAGCACAGTATCTAAATTAATACCGGCACATAGGACTTCTATTCATTTCTTTTTTTCTAAAAAAAAAAGAGAGATTCCGCATCCCGAGTCAGATTCCAGCTATTTACAGGTAGTTGGTTCAACCGGATATTTCCTCACGCCTATGATGCATAGAGTTTTTTCGCAAAGTCTCCAGTGCCGCCGTATCAAGCGCTGTAGGCCTAAAAACAATGACAGCGAGCAATGCGCTGCTCTTGCAGAACTGACTTACTAATAACTATAAGTATTATAGCCACGAGAAGTGAACATCGTAACTACAATCAAGTACTGAAAAATGAAAAAAAAAAATGAAAAAAAAAAAAAAGAGTGAGAAGAGAAGAGAAAAGAGGAGACAATCAAGGCAACTCAACGACCTTCACGCGTGCTCCAACAATTACATCTAACTCATCAAGATTTTGCCCATACCCGTTTCCCCATTTCCTTAGCCCAGGCGCGGACACAAAGCCCACTTTCCCAAACTGAATTTCTTCGCTTTCACTGCCAATTGTCTCAAGCTTTTCCTTATTATTTGTCGCGTCAAAATGTAAGCCAGCTTCGGGTATATAGAATCTTAGTCGGCAACGCTGTTGGCCGAGTAGGAGCGCGAACTCGCAAGAGTCGGTGACAATCTTTGTTAACGAATCCCGATCGGATGCCTTGAGTGAGTCCATTCCAAGTATGTCGCTGAGCCTATCTTCTAACTGTTCCAGGATGGTTGTCGCTATCGCCGACGCCCTCTCCGGGCTTCTTCTGACTTTGCTGGTCAAATGAAGGACAGTTGCGTTCCTCCACTTTTCGGATTGCTCGCTAGCAACAGGATAGGCATCTGCTGATTCCACGCCGTCTGTGGAACTTAGCTTCTGAAACAAGATATGAATAGAAAAACTTACCTTCATCAAAAATCGCTTTCCAAGTGGCTTCCAACCGTTCCCCGAATACCTGGAAAGGACTCCAGAATATATCATCGAGAATCTTCTTCCAGATAATACTCTCAGCCAACAAGACAATATTTCTTGATTCTTCCCATAAAGAGTCGTCAATAAGCATTGTCAAGGTGCGGTTCTTGAGTCTATCCTGTACCGAGGGTCCTTCTTTGATGCTTTTCAATTGCCGTGAAAATGTCTTAGAGTAGATACGAATCAGGCCCCGTAATCCTGCTACCTTTTCTACGATAACAGAATCAGGGGTTGGATGGAAACGATCGATCCCGGAGAGCATGTCGTCTTGCAAAGCTCTGAGTTTTTCGTTCTCCTCGCTCAATTCGTGCAGTTTATCGAGGAGCGAAGGAAGGGTTCGGAGCTTGTTAAAATGGTGATCAAGTTCGTCAATGGACATTTCGTATCCTGTCCACGGACACACTGTCACAACATCCTTGGGTTTTTATAAGCGGTTTTTCGAGCCCATAGGTGTTAATTCACTCACTGCTCTTTCGGACCTCCTCTCAGCGCGGGTCTTTTGCCTTGAGCTCGATTTCTTGCGCGAGCGGGGTTCCTCAGATCCATTGCTTGCATTTGCACTTTCCTTGCCTTGGGGCCTCGAACTTTCTTTCTTTGGTTCCTTCGGTAGGGGCTTTTCCGTCTCCTCTCTGGAAGTGGAGCCACGACCGTCATGTTTGGATATCCCCCTTTCTTTCTGGTAGTCGTCGTAAGTAAAGTGTTAAGGCTTTTAAGGCCGTCAACTCACCTCCTGGGAAAGTCCATCCTCTCCTACCGGTGGCTCCGCAGTAACCACGTCAATCACTTCGTGAGCAATTTCTGCTTGAGTAGTGGAGGACATTATGCGTATAGTTTGATATCGGGATTGTTTTCTCAGATTGATAGATGCATGAGGAGTTGTCCGTTATATAATTTGTGCGCTGCCAATACTCCAGTTTAGCTCTTGCAATTGATACCAGGAATCTTATCTGTACCAGCACTCTATCTTCCTATCAGGGAAGCCAGCAAGGAGGGCCATGCATTGGGAGCACCCAACCCTTGGATCTTTGTGCGTTTCACCTCCCGGTCGCACGGCACTCAAGTTTTGTCTTACATCGCGTGATGATTTGGTGCGAGGGAGCGAGATGGCTGCAGAAATAACAAACCAAAGCGCCATGTAACACCAATGCGGCACCAAATTGGCGAGCTGAACGACAAATCGGGGTACATTAAGTCATTCAATATCATAGCGCTTTTATGCCACCCATGAGCCTTCTCTGCTGCCCCACAAATGGATCAATACTCGAGACTCGCTCAATTGCTAGTATGATACTCGGGTGTGTCGATAAAAATCGGAAACTAGACATCTTAAACCAGGTATGTTGAACTGAATTAATACTTGTATGCAGCAGGAGACAGGCAACTAGTTTAAAGTAAACTGAGGGGTAAAAATGTGGTTTGCAAGCAAGAAAAAAAATAGGAGGATATTGTTTGCTCCAGGATTGAAAGATTCTGACATTGGTATCACAAGGATAGATTTATTCTATCAAATTTGTTTCGCTGGATTCTCTTCTGTATACATGCCCTTTCATTTCAACATGCTACAGGTTCTTGGACTGCTGATCTCCAGGGGAGTTTTCCAAGTTTTCCTGTTTTCTGCTCACCAACCTTGCATGACAAGGGTATTGATCTTTCCGCGAGTATCATACGGAGCGTCATTGAGAATTGGGCCCCTTTACTGGCAAGTCCCGACTTCCCCTCAACACACTTGTGTTGGTACGAGTAAAAAGTAAATTAGTTGGTGCAAGCACGGACCTTTGATAAGGGGGAGGTGGGAAGGTGCAGACCCATTTGAATCATAGCATCCCACCAAAGATTGTCCCTACCATTTCTTTCTCTCCGCAGCATCGCTAACAAGCTAACAAGAATCACGTAAGGCCCAATTCGGGAGCGTGGAACCCTAAAGACTTTCCACGAATTCATTCTCAGCCGCTTTCTCCGCAATTCAGGCGTCCCCTGCTCTCCATCGTGTGCTTTATAGGTAATAAAGTGTTTGAATATTTTATACCACCGGACTTTTTTTTCTCTTCACTTCTCTCCTACCCTTCCCCCCCCCCCCCCCTCCGTGTACAATACGAGTAACGACACAACCGATTCCAAATGTCATCTACCAAGCAACGACTTATTATTGGACTGGACTACGGTACTACCTACACAGGTATGAATTGCAGTTCACAGAATCTGAGGGTTTGGCCGGAAGGGGCTTTGCTAATACTGAGTAGGAGTTGCCTTCTGTGACAGCCGTGCTGGAGGAAACATCGAGGGAATTCAGTTGATCCACAACTGGCCCGGCAAGAGCCAAAACGCCACAAATGAGAAAGTCCCGAGTCAGGTAGCTTACGGCTCGTTCGCAGAGGGCCGAACGTATGAATGGGGTAATCGCATTCCACCCAGAGCAGAACGTCAAGTATGGACGAAACTTCAACTCGACGAAGGCCAAAAGAGGGAGGAATTGAAAATGCTCCTAGCCCTCCTCTCTGGGAATCTGGAGAATATGAGTATCGGCGGCAGTGCCGAGGACGATGATAATCCACCTCTGTATCCAGGGAAACAACCTCAAGATGTCGTGGCAGATTTCCTGACCGGCGTCAACGAGCATGTCGTCCAAACATTAATCCAGCAGTTTTCGCGCGGTTTGCTCAGCACTCTACAGATCGAGATCGTCATCACTGTTCCAGCTGTCTGGTCCGATCGCGCAAAAGATTTAACCTTTCAGGCGGTTGGTAAGGCTGGTTTGGGAGAATTCAAATATAGTACTTCTATGATTGCCGAGCCTGAGGCCGCCGCTATATACACGCTGAAGTCTTTGAAGGGCGGTGCTTCCGGCGACGATATTCAAGTCGGGGATCATTTCGTACTATGCGATGCCGGTGGGGGCACCGTTGTAAGTGAACTTGGCCGAGATGAAAAACCTAAGGCTAGCACTAACTCACGTTAGGATCTTATTTCATACCGCGTATCAAGCATCTCTCCATCCTTCAAAGTCGAAGAAGCAGCAGTGGGGACCGGCGACAAGTGCGGTGCAACCTTCGTGGATCGTAACTTCAAGGAATGGTTGAAGGGAAAACTTGGAGAGGCAAACTACAAAAAGATCCCGAAAGAAAAACTCATGATTGGAAGCAAATTGATGAAGGAATTCGAGGACGCAAAGACAAGTTTCTCCGGAGATGGTCCAGAGGGTTTAATCACAGTGCCTAGCGAAGTGGGGATTACCGAAGATGCTTCGCGCGGTATTGAAGATGGAGAAATCTTGGTCACAGCGTAAGTTTGATCATTAGCCCTGAAGTGTAAGCCAGTAAGCTAACTAGGAGAAGTGCGGATTTTCAAGAAATTTTTGATCCGTGTATTAACCGAACTCTAGAATTGATTGATGGTCAGGTTGCTGCAGTGCAATCCAGAGGCTCACGGGTAAAGGTATTATCTCTCATCTTATATTTGACACAGTTACTAAACATCCACCAAACAGTACGTCTTTTTGGTTGGTGGTTTTGGAAAATCAGAGTATATGTTCAAGAAGGTCCAAGAATACTGTGTTGCTCGAGGCCTTGAGACTCGGAGACCACCATTCCCGTAAGCACCCCAGTTCCTAAAGTAGGCTCAATAAACTCACCCACTACTACAGCTGGTCAGCAGTTGTCCGTGGAGCGGTTGCCCGTGGATTGGAAGGCGAGGGGCCGGGCCTTGTCCAACTGAGAATGTGCCGGCGACACTATGGAACGCCAGTGTCAGAGCACTATGATGAGACCAAGCATATTGCACAGGATATGTATGTCGACGATCTTACTGGCGAGAGATTCGCAAAAGGTGCACTTCCTTCATCCCCCCTTGATAACACAAGGCTAACAAAGCAGGCCAAATGCACTGGCTCCTGACAAAGGGCGAGAGCCTCTCTGCTACAACCCCCAAACGTGTCTCTATAGAATGCTGTAGAACATTCCGCCCGACAGACCCAAGGGTTTTCACCGCAAGGCTGGTGGCGTGCAATGATGATTATGCTCCCCGCAGATATTTTGAGAACAGTAATTTCCCCTCCCCTCCTAGGAACTCCTGTCACACGAAACGTGTACTGACAGCCCAACAACAGGTGTATATAATGTCTGCACCCTCCATGCCGACATAAGCACCGTCCCTGAGAGCAAGTTCCAACAGGCGAGGAGGGGCTTAGGCGGAGAGATGTTCTACATTGCAGAATTCAAGATTGAGATAATCGCACATGGAGCAAACTTGAAGTTCTTTTTGACATTTGAGGGGCAGGAGTATGGATCCGTTAGTGCGAATTACGATCCTTAGTTTTTCCTTTTCAGTCGTGTTCTCTTTCTCCTTTTCTTTTAGCTTCTTAAAATCTGTTTTTTTTTTGTTTGAGCACTGCATATAGTCTAGCAGTTTTGGATATTTGCAAGCAGGAGATCCAGAGATAACCAAGTTTCCTTTTTCTCTCTATTTGTTATTTAGGGGCGGATCTCCGGATGTGAACATAATATAAAGTGATCAGTTTGACTACCGTATTAGCTTGAATAAGCGAGTGGTGTGCTACGGAGGTACAGCGTGTAAGTTTTGTAGGTTCCACAAACGAAGACTGCCACCCTCACCCCCTGTGTAACCTACAAAACTTACACGCTGTACCTCCGTATACAGCAAAACAAGGGGGGGTAAAAAACAAAAAGATGCCAGAGGGGGCAACTCCAACTATAGTACATAATTAGCACACCGCTCTCCTCTCTTATTCGAGTTAAGTTAATAGGGTAGATAGAAGCGAGCATCTCGAATGCCCTAGTCATATATTATCACTCAAGATTATTTCTCCAGCGCAGTTCGCCCCCCCCCGGCAGATAGTAAAATAAAGTGTGACGGACGCGGCAGCCCAGATTCCCCACATTTACTCAACACTACGAACCCGGTAACATCTGATCCGGAGCTCACATATCCCGTTGACAAGGCTGATACGCAAAGCCAAGCACGTGTCCAGACTTGGGGGTGTGGGGAGGGGGGGTGCATGGTATCCCCTGTCCTAGCGTCCGCCCATCGCATATGAAACCCAATATATACTCGAGTACACAATCCAAGCGCACCTGGTCGATCAATCGGGGGTTTTTATTTATTAATTCCTCTTCCGCCTCATGTCTGAGGCGTCGGGGGAAGAGAAATCCAGTGCTGGAGGGCTATAGTATGAATGGTTTTCGGAAAAAAGCGGTAAGGACTCTCCGGAGGCAGATGAGAGAAATCCTCCCGAATGACGGATGGTTGGTTTCTCTCTTGGCCTGGGGTTGTAGGGTGCGGGAGACAATTTAACTTGGGGGGTATAGCTTGAGGGTGCGCTGGACAAGAGTGACAGTTAGTGATGAAGGAAGGTTAGCAGAATTGAAGAGGGATGGGAGTGGGGGGGGCTTCCGCACTCGGGAGGCGTACCACTTGTGGGGCGTATGTGGTGTTGCTGCTTGTGACAAAATTTGAAGGACGCCGAACGAAGCGGATCTTGTTGGCGGGTATTGGGTTTTGCGGGACGGATTCTGGGTCGGCCGTAGATTATAGGTATTGGGGAGGTGGTGGGAGTGTCGCCTATGGTGTTGGTATAGCTATGATACCTCATTAAATAGATAAATTTCCCCTTGGACTCGAAGATGATTCAAGATACCGAGTGACGGTGGGTGACGTTAAACTTGCGAGCGGGGAATGATATAGGGAGCGTGATGATCTAGGAAAACAACCTAGGCTGATGCTTCTACCCCTCAGAATCGATAGGGTAAGAGAATGAGACGGGCAGGCTCCCCAGATCAGACTAACGGTTTGCTGTTTCCTTATAGTAGCAGGATTCCCTCATAGAACGGCCCACCTGTCGTAGGTTGTGGGTGTTTTAGGGGCAGAGGGTGAGTATTGCTATGAGAAAAGAGTTCGGAATTCCTGACGGGCGCCTTCTGACGAATTCTATGCCCCTTAACCCTGTTTGTTTTAGCTTATTCTGAGTACGAAAGCCGCTTAAAACGGTTGGAAACCAGCGGTTGAAAACATTCACCAATTCTTACCTCCACATCCGATCTTAACTTTCTACCCTATTGCCACTCGATCTTCAATCTCGCCCTGTGCTTCGGATTCTTCTATACTTTCTACCCTAGAATCAACCTTAACGTCAGATATCGGGCGTCATCATCATCCAAACCAATAATGCATACCTTCAATCTCCTGACCGTGTTCGGGTTTTTCTTCCTTGCAGCGGTCTGCGCAAATATACCTCATCCGGCAGAACACCTCCAAGGCCTCACCACCGAACCACTTGCCTTCCTCGAAGAATCCTATCAGAACCATTCCTCTGTCTTTGGCAGTCAGGTAACCGTCACCTATAATGTTACCTTCGATTCTAACAACGAGCCAGTTCTCGGCCACACCTCTACAGCCATCAAGGAAGTCGTCACAATCTCCGCGAATGGACGGATCTGTGAAACTAGTGACGCCAGCCCTCTCACCACTCATGTTTACCTTGCACTACGAGACCTGTCCGAGCTCTTTAGGGGAAATAATAACCGTCTCTGCTGTCAGAGCAACTGGTTCGGGTCGCATTGCACCCAGCTGAAGAGCCATGGGACCGCTGCCTTGGGGATTTGTGGGATGAACGGAGCGTGTATGAGGTGTCAGGAGGCGCTCTGGTTGTTTGCGGAAGTCGCCCATGATTGCCGCTGGAAGGACAAGGTTGGGGGGATGTGGAGAATTGGAGGCTGGATTGATCTCATAGTCTATCACAATTGAGCCAGTGATTACCTGACCTGATTGCAAATATTACTTAAGGGCGTTGTTTCTTCCGGAGACTTCAGCGCTAGACACTTGTCGGTGACCCTTCAACGAGTGATATGAAGTGACGGAAGTTGCATTATTTGAAACCCTGAAGACATCCACGGTGGCATAAAACAAGAGGCCAGGTAAACCACCACCTCCGCAGCTTATAGCGGGCTCAGATTTGGGTTGAACTGGATACCTAGGTATATCAAACGGCTAATAGCGGAGAATGGGCGTGTGGAAAGTAAAGGGGGGGTATTCTGCCTATCGAACCTAGTATAAGTATATCATACCGTGAGACACGAGGCATTTCTACCATATGCTATAGAATTAAAGAGTCTCATCCTTAGGGAAAAAAACGGAACTTAATTGTTTGGGCGGTTTACTGTGAGCGGGAATGAGCGGTTCATCGCCTTTAGATAGTTACGGGTTCAGCTTTGAATACTGGAGGGACCAAGGAATTAGTACAGGGAGGGGCCCGGTCACCAGAGCAGAGGCAGTTTTAGTGCTCGAGAATAATTAGCGAGAAGTATAGAAGAAGGAGGCCATGTTGCGAAGGGCAAATCCCAAAGATGTCTTGATTGCCTCCATCAACTCAAAGGAAAACCCTCCCTAATTTACAGCCCATAAGTGTTGAGGATGCTTAGTACTTTCAAGCGCCGTAATCGCTCATAGGAGGAGTGTCCACAATTACATAAACCATTACGAATACGATTACTTGCCCAGAAGTATGATACCGGGAAAAACGCAACCCCAACCCCGCAACTTGAGTGCGTATCGCACCCTTCTCCAGCTTTGTACGCTGCGTGAGAATAATTTTCATTGCAATTGTTTCTCCCCAAAGTGCTTATCACTTTCTTTGTCCCCTATTTTCCCTCTTCTCCATTTTATAGACCTAATCATTTGGGCCAGCAATCTCCTTTCTAAACGCTATGCAGCCCCGAACCACTGCTTAAGGGCAGGGTAGAAGCTCCAGCAAGACTTCCAGATCTTGCAACACCTTTATTTCCATCAATGGCTCCGGTATCGTGTCTCTCTCTCTGCCGGTATAGTGTTTGATAGCTCACCTCGCTAGTGATGGAATGCTAGAACTAAGCCTGTCAGCAACGGCGACCGCAATATGCACGCCCTAGGCCTTCCCCATGTCAAACATTCCGGGGTTCAAATGGCAGCTTTTCGTTTCGAGTATCCTCTTCTACCTTCCTCCCACTGTGAGTGCTTGGGATGACCCACATGTGGCTTCGGATTAGTTTTCGATGAGTCTTAGGACTCTTGACCCTTGAACACATGGGTGATAAGCCATGGAATACACGATTATGGTGGGAGTGAAGCAGGTTGGTAGGGATTGCTTGGTGTCTCATCGATGGAAAGGGTGCGACGGAATAAACTGATTGATTTACTTAGTAACGCTTCCCAAGGACTATGTGCTCTACAAGATCCATGGACCTTGAAACCCTAGGAATTGGTCCTTTCAACACTGCATTCCTTGCTGACTCCTTACAGTATGTGATATGCTGTCATAATACTTGCTCAGATTGGGTATCGTACGAGTATTCGAGGACGTGAGCTGAGTCGACAACAGCTGAGTGTTAGGCCAACCTGACTAGAGGCAAGCAACGATCGTGGGAAGGAAACAGGGATGAATGGAAGAGAACTCACATCCGTACTCTAACTACGTGCGAATTAATAACTGCGCTCGGCCATTCAGAATTCCCGTGAGGTATCAGCAATACCGACAGACCGGGCATAAGGTAGAAAAACAAAAAACACCGCAATACCGGCGTCCTGTGAATGGTAGTCTCGGTTACCCCTTGGGCTGTTTAATTGGTTGGGTTGGCAAGCCGCATACTGGAACCTAGCACCTGACGCGGGAGAGGCACACCCCACTTGAAACTTGCATAAGCTTGCATGGCACGTATCCACATGCATTCCACGAATGTTTGAACCAGAGCACCGGACGAGTCCCGCTGGCAGCAGCAGCACCTCACTTCGGCCAACTATTCCAGAAATTGATAATCACTTACGAGGACCGGTACGTGCACGATCCGGCTGTTTACAGAAGAGGGACATTTCATCCCACCTGTAAGATAGAAAAACTTTTCCTTTTCCTTCTTGCCCTTCTTTCTCATAGGCTACTGGGAAAAAGAAAAGAAATTTTTTCGCAGAAGAAGGCTGGCAAATCACTTCTTAACCATTTAATGCTACGTAAAAGCAAAAAACTAGATGACGAATCACAAGACTTTCTTTTTCCCCCCCTTCTTTCTCCTCCTCCAAACCAGGGTTTATCCCAAGACGTTGGCGTGCGAATCGAAACTCAGCGGAAAAGCATACGGGTACGATAGCCTTCCCGTAGTCGAGGTGACGTTTCGCAGGGTTTGTGATGGGTGGTTCCCCCGGGTGGGGATCTTGCGTGCTAGGGTTATCCCTGGTATTAATTTATTTTTTCTTCAAAACTGATGAAATGCAAGAATCACACGGTGCCCTACCTGGACCGAATTGGCTCTCAATTGGCAAGGGATTTAAATTTATCGCCAAAAAAAAACCGAAACGGGTAGTCCATAGAACAAACTTGAGCCTAACTTCCCAATCCGCAAGAGGACATCTATCATAGGTTTCGCCCGCACTATGATAGACCCTGGGGCTTGCGGAAGCTTGAAAGGGTTGGAAAAGTTGAGGAAGAGAAGAGATGAAAGGTTGAGGAAAGGGAGGTCAAAAGGAAAGGAGGACTCGCGGTCCCGGCTAAGGAGTGAAATGCGTAATAAGATGGATTCGTGGGTAGGCGGGCGAGGAGGAGAAGGGAAAAAGGCAAGACCTCGAGAGCATTCGAGGGGTTTTTATAGACTCGACTACAGGGACTGGAGTTGGGCAAATAGCAATAAATGCCATCTCTAACCTTCCCTCCACTACAGCATCATCACATCAGGCTTCCCCCGGCCTACCAACCTTACCCATTTGCCAACCCACATGCGGCGGCAAAGCGGGAGGCAAGGAATCGAAAGCAAACAATTCCTCTGGAAAAAAAGAAATAATAGACAACTTACCATACAAGGGTCTGGCATAAAAAGGTGGTACGGACCAGGGGTGCTGATGCTGATTTCGGTTGAAATCAGTGCTATGCCGCAGCCAGCTTGCCTGGAAACGCAAACCTCCTATTGCTTAACAAGAGCCTCGAAAGGATTGTTTTTTTGGTTAGCGTATGGAACTGAAAGCCAGGCACCTCATCTATTGACTCTATCTCTTCATAACTGACCAAGACAAGAGGAAATAGAGATCCTATCAGGCCCATGTTTCCCAGGTGTACCACTACTACTAACATTTTGGCTATGTACCGTACCATTATTTTATCCCTGACCCTTGTGCCGGTCAGTGACCTTTCTTGTTTTTCCCTTCTTTTCTTTTCTCTCACTTCTTTCCATTGGGAGCCGGGAATTCCTTGCCCAGGATTGTGGGGTGCTCTACCGTACGGTAGTACCTAGGGGCTGAGCTACAACAGCTTCATCCATCGGCCCATCCGCCCACCCATCCATCCATCGATCCTTACATTCCTTCCTGTTTGCTTGCCCGTTAATGCCGCCGCTCTGCATACTCGAGTACCACAGCCTCCGCATACACCAACCGTGCCCCTCTTCCCCTCGGGGGGGAAAAAACGGAAGGGGAGGGGAGGGATTAGGAAAAAAAACCATAAAACAGTAGATACGTATCCATACTTTAGTAGGATAGAGTATCTCGAGTGGAGTTAGCCAAGTGGGAGGTTGTGATATGCACGCATGCGAGCATCCGCCGATGTAGCGCCGGCAGCAGTAGGGGGGCGGGGAGTGAAGGACAGACTGCAAGTGCGAGTGGGAAATGAGAAGGAAAAAGAAAGAAGCAATACTAACCAAGAAACCCCCAAGAAAACATAAAAACCGATGCCGTACCGCCCCATTTTGCTGTACCGTATCCTTACAGCCCGTAATCCACAAAATGAATCTATCAGCACACACACTCTGCTGCTGTCTGAGAAACACTCGAGCAATGCCCCCGCTCCATATCATCGAAAACTTCTCCTAACTTGTGACGAGTTGGAGGAGAGGGGGGGAACGATGGCTAATGCTGTTACGCGGAATTATCTCAATCGCATTGTAATGCAGCCAGCAGTGGGGGGGACGGAGGCTGCGAGGGAGGGAGGGTGGAGGAAGTGGATTTGGAAGGACAGTGTTAGAAGTAGGAAGGTGGGGAGGAGGTGCGAAGAGAACAAGAGGGAATGGAAAGGGACAGCAGGCCACATGCGTAAGTCTCGAAAGGGAAATGGTGGACAAAAAAATCAATAATGATAATGCTATAACGATATTATAATGAAAAATGGATGTGGGAAAACAAGCTTCCAAGGGAACCTGGACCGGTCCGCAGTTATGTGCAGCCAATCTACCCGCTCCCATTAAAATTTTACATCCAGCATCCTAGTATGGAGCGCCTGGCAAGAGCCTTGAGAGTAAACTTGTTAGAAGGAAGCAAATAATACATGGATAGTGACCCATCACAACTTTCATTCCTCACTTTGCCCTATCTATCATTTTTTTCGTTCACCCAGCCAATTCCCAACAAACATGAACCTCTATTTTATTTTTTCTCCTGCGGCAAGTTCCGGTGAATGGTACATGTGTAAAAACCATGGCTATCCTGACTTCACATGCAAAGCTTTTGGGCCCGTAATAACTGCTAAACATTTGCTGGCACCATCAGGGAGTAGAATACAGGTATCGATAAGGTCATGGCCCATCACTCGCGCGAAAATCCTGCTCAACCTCGTTGATGGACACGAATAAAACAGATCCACCTCAACCATTTTGCAAAGGAAAAGTAAGCATGCCAGCCAAGAGCCCGCGAGAAGCTCCTTAGGCAGATGCACGGCGAGTGACATGAAACATCCGAGCCCCACCAACCCATATCCAACAACGCCATTTGGCCATTTATGCACATCCCAAGTCCGCGCGATCCGGTCCCTTCAGTGGCCATCAATCAGCTCATTAACCAACCCATTGCTTGGCCCGGGCCCCCACCCCATCCCACCATCATTACCCTCTTCTCCTTCGGCCGTCCAATCAGTTACACCGCCTCTGAAATCCGCAACTCTAGCCCAGCCAATCCGGACCACCACAACTCGAACCTCCTCACCCTCCAAATAGCATTTATTTTCGCTTTGGGGGTTGTTCTCCAAGTGCACACGTTTGTAATACCCCTCATCCTCGGTACCCTGGGGGATCAAATGTGCATACCCGTTCAGAGTCGCAGAGATACTGCTCAAGGCTGCAGAATTGAGGTTGGTAAGGAATGTAGACAGCGGTGACGCAGACTGTGTTTGATGCAGGGGAGAGGTGGAGGGAGCAAAGGGGTTTGCGGATGAGAGGGATGGACGGTGGGACACCCAGTCATGCACCAATAGCGAGACCCGCGGGTTGGAAGTTAGGTTGAGAGTCTTTTTGGTCGATGGCTGGGTGGTCATGATAATGATGGGTCCGGGTGTTGAAGATGATGACGATATGGAAGTGGCGGGGAGCGGATACGGGCTAACTGGCAGATAGGTGTAATTCATGAGGGAAACCTGTTCTAATAATCAATTGCTGTAGGGCAACAAAACAGGAGCGATTATCCTCACATGAGGCCAGAGGCCATCGGAGGTCGCCAAATGGAGCTGTTGAAAATATGTAGTCAGATAGGCCTGCAGTAAGCAAGTAAATGACGGGGTAGAAACTCACATATCTGGCGTTCTTCAGACAAGCAATAACTTCCGGTGGGAGCTCACTGGAGGTTGAGCTGGTAGACATTGTGATGATTTTGATATGAAAGAGAAAAAAAGGACAGGAGCGGATGAAGAGTATTGGAGTCGAGAGTGGTGAAGGATGACGATAAAGCCCGAGGATCGAAGGACCCCGCTAACTAATCGATGGGTAGGCTTGGCATTCACGACACCTCAACCCTACACCCTCATTAAATTGTCGTTAGAACACAGGCCTACAGAGTTTCGCACCGTGCCATACAATTCCACCGTGAGGTGCCAGTGTCTTTGTCGCGTTAGTGCATTTTGCAAATTGGTCCTTTTTCCAAAACAGATCGCGCTTCCACGGGATGGCTTCTGAGCCCAGATATTGTGTTGGTTTGGTTTTTAGCTTGGCCTACATTGCCGCGATGGGACCAGGGGCTCTGCCGAGCAAATAAACGAAGAAACGACCGCCAAAGTGCTCGAGTACCAATCAATCCACGCCCGGCGCCAGCCGGCTTAGATTTTGTGTCTGAGACGGGGGCATAACTTATAACTACTATACCTCTATCCTTCTCCCCCCCCGCAAACTTAGGAATCCTTTCACAAACGGGGGTAGTGATGCGCCATGAGCCCCCAATTTCTTGGAGCATGGCACGGTAGAGTACGATCCCAGCGGTTCAAAATGCCAGGGTGGCTACTTTTCTTTGTCGATAAGACTTCCTGTCCCCGCAAAATACATGAAGCTGACAGACAACAGGGGAAATGGTCCGTAATGGTCCAGCTTGCCCCAGGCAGTTAGCTGCGCTCGGGGGTCTCGAAAATCGCTCCGGTATTCACCTTTCAGAAGTCGACCAGCCATCCCCGCTGAACGGGAGGGGGCACCCATATCTCGCAGCACGGTGGAGTAACTTACACCGGGATCGGAAGGTTCTTCAAGAATTCTAGCCAATAATACATCTTCTGGACCGTCACGAGGTGTTTGTGGAAATCGGTGTTATCAGTGGCGTATCTTAAATTCCAGAAAAGGTACCGGTAACGGAAGCAGCGGAAGTACCGAGCGGCTCATCAAGCATAGACAACGTGCCGCACAGAGTACACGATTTTAAATCAATCTCCCATCACCACGAATCGTTGCTGCGTGAGCTAGCACTGGACGATAGCACTACTGTTGAACATTAGACACTTCACAAGGTCTCTATTAGTTAAGGACTTAAAGTTGCATCACTCATCCGGGAACTTTAGTCTAGTCCTGTTACTTTCCATCAAAATACTATTGATATTAGCGGAGGTTGGTTTGGCTCAATAGTTATTGAATTATTGACTGTGAACCTGAAATAGTTGTGCACAAAAATGGCCACGAGTATCTTTCAATGATATGTGTTACCCGAGTGAGCAGTAGTCATAATATGAGTACCGTATTTCCTTGTACTTATTGACAACTTAACTACATTTGCGAAATGCAGAGCTGACTTATGCAGGTGGCTCGACCGGATTAGATAGCCCATTAAGTGATCAGATCACACTTTCTGATAAGTCGCAGAGTATGATACCGAGTTTATAATAGAGCAGATGTAGGGTGAAAGAGAAATTATGTGGGGGGCAGGCCCGAGCAGAAACTGTTGGGACTTTTGGATGGGGTTCTGCTAATAAAGGAATATAAGCACAAGTGCAGAGCTAATAAATTCAGAATTGCCCACGTTTTTTAGGGAAGTGAGGAAGTAAACGTTTATCCCGAAACCCACCTGGGACACGCTTTCGATAGACGACTTATTTCCTGACACAGGCAACCATTTGTGAGACATTAATCTTAGAGCCTATTCAGTGTAGAATTGTTAGTCATTGACGTTTTCGTAAAAAACAAGGGCGGTCTACCAGCGAAAATAATCCTTGTCTTGTACAAAAAAACATCTCCCTAGGTACTTGTAATCCTCCAATTATATATGCTTGCTCTCCCTTTTGGCCCAGAGTCCGCCATAATTAACGGGGAGTTATTCTCGCCCAACCCTCCTATACAGATATCTCTCACTTTGTCACGGACGCTGCTCATCTGCCAGCTTGTTCTTCTCTCTTCTCGGATTAGCACTAGGGAGGGTGTTTGCTAGCGCCAATTAAGAAGCCTCAATTCGCCAAGTATCTTATGCGTAGTTTTTCTTCAAGTCGGTTCATTGCTTGGGCAGTCTCCCCTAGGCCATTATCTCTCACTATTACATAGAGACCGGAGTCTCTTTTTCCCAATCCGGTGGTTACTTTGTCGATGAGTCCACAAATTTCTGATCGATGTAATGACCTACCAACCGCCATTGGGACACTTATCTCGGGGTTTCCCGAGGACGACTTTGAAGTCACGACCCTTAAAGGCCTCTCTGTTGTAGAACCTATCTTCGCTGCTAGGGAGGTGCGAGGCTATGATGAAATCCTAGATAGCGGCAACGATAGGTTCACCAGCTCTAAGCGTACAGAGATCGTAGTCGATGCCTATTAGTTTGATTGCTTTTGTTCGTGCTTCTTGAGTCTGGGGCACGTGGGGATTAATCTCGCCTCCCTCGGATCCTGCCTTGTACGGATTACAGACACATTCGTTGTATTGGAAAGTCCTCCAGGGCTGAATTTTGGTCACAGTAAGCCAACCAGAGGAAACGATTTAGGCCGCTGGAAGCAACGTACATAATGACTGAGAATACTCAACCTGTGCAGGGAAGGCTGTCCTTTAAATCAGGCGACCTCCACATCCTCTACAAGTTCCCCTCATGTGCGGAGCGAACACAGAGGGATCGTGGGGCCGAGTTTCCATTGCCAAAGGCACTAACTAAATCGTGTTCGCGGGACTTGGTGATGCCCCTCGATGATATCTCATAATGCTTCAGCGCCACTGCGTCTGTCTCAATACCTTAGCCACAGTTTGCGGTCGCTATTAGATCTGGTACAATTACAGTCCTTCAAGAAAAGGCCACCCGCCACATATTCTCGCAACTTTACCCCCTTTACCCCCCTCAGCGGGCTATCCACTGCCAGCTCCTCCATCCCTTCCCTTGTTGTGGTAGATAGCATTGTGTACGAAGGCTGTGAATTGGGCGTTGGTAGTACTCCAAAATCTCGGACGAAAACGACTTGGAGGTCCGCATAATGTTGACATAATCGCAATTAAAAATGCTTAAAGGTTTTAGTAACTTGAAGACATTCGATCTGCTATTCAAGAAACATAGGTCTTGGCACATATGAGAGTGCTCGTATAGATATAGATTCTATCCTATGATGGCAAAGTAATTAGACTAAGTTACTTGTAAACTACCTCAAATTAACGCCCCCCCCCCCCCTAATTGACCCATACAACCCTAGACTTGAGGTGTCGCCGAGGCTAATATCAACGAATCGTAATAGGTTTACTGCATAATATTATACCCCATTCGCTCCTGGAGGATTAAAAGTCAATACCAACGACCCTCTCGATCTCGACCAGGTTCAGCGGTGCGCATATGGCTCTAAAGCGTCAGGGGGTAGCTGAAGGGATGGATACCAATGCGATTTACTCCTAATAGCGATCCGCGCAAGTGAAGTAGGTGAAAGTGTCTCAGCAAATATAACTTAGCACCAAAACTCACACCTCATATTCTTTGTTGGGCCTCCTCCTGCATCTCTATGCAGTACAGTACGTCTAAGCTCCACTACTATCGTATCGCTCCCTTAAAAGAAGCAGTTTGTCAACCGGGCTGACAAGCCTCGCTCTCGCTTAGGTCGCCAGTTTAGCCCCACATGAGCACAGGGCCGCAGGCGGCATTAGAAAAACGACTACCTACCCTCCCTCCTTCGTCCGCTAGCCTTCTTAAGATCAGACCAATGATATCCAACCTACCCAAGTCGCCCAAAAAACTCTGGGCGCTCCTACGGTATAGAGAGCAAACTTCCACTTTGGTAATTAGCTGCTTCCGCTGGCCCATACTCGAGTAAGACAAAAGATGGTGGCCCTAGTGTTGAACTCACTGCGGTTATTGAGGCAGCCTCGACACAGTGATTACAGCCCCAACGGGGCTTCACTGATAGTCACTCGGCGGGTTAGAACGCTAGCAGCGTATCCCACCCCGTGCGGTTGTCCGAATTCCACCTCATCGAACCTTCTTTTAGTTTTCCGCTAGCCAAAACCGTAGCGAATTCGAAGAGAGGACATATATGGGCAACCACGCCCTCGATCCCGCAAACCCTGCCGTGACTAAAGAGCACCAGTGAAGTTTTAGACAGATATCATAGCAAGGAAGAGTTTTCCAAACATCGCAATACCGGTATGCACGCACGCACTTTAGGAACGGGTTTGGAGTAGTACCAGCACACCTTCGAGCTCTTATTCGGGCACCGGTATCTAATCTCTCATCGGCCCCGATGCAAGCCATCACCTCAGGACCCGCCCCATCCCGAACCTTCTAACCTGTTAGGTAGAAAAGTGAGAGCGGGATAGGCGCATTCAGCCCCGGTTTTTCGAGTGCCAAGTCGTGGAGTTGATCTGTCAGTTTTGTATATACGAAAAGGCGTCACACACACACACACACCAAAGTTCTTCGATTCGAAGAAACCTGCACAAACGTTTTTCAAGCCTGGGGCTGAATGCATTCTTCTAAGTTTGGTCACGCATGGCATTATATCGCTAGTTAGAGCAACTTGCATGATGTGCGCCAACAATGACTGCCAAGCGTGGAAAAAGGTGTGTGCAAAGGGAAAAAAATAAATGGGAAGAATAATACCTCGAGAGGTTTCATTTGTTTTTGTTTTTGATTATGAGAGGTCACGGATGATCACTCGTGAGGTGAGCCACATAAGGATTTTTGTCACATAATATCAAGAAAAAACTGAACGCGCCAAGGTAGCAACGGGAAAAACTTTTACTTATATATCCTAACGGCCAATCCTAATAAGCGAGTAGCTTATCTAATTCTAATAGTTACCTGGGCGCGTTCGTTTTTTTTTTTGATAATATTATAACTTATGGATAGAACAATACTTGTATCATACCTGGTATGGTGGGGGACATCTGTAGCAGGAGTACTTCGCCAAGCAAATATTGCCCATGTGCAACCACCAAAGGATTTTCAACCAGTTCAATGAGAATTATGGCTCTATTAGGTGGCAGGACAGGCGGCCCTCTACACATTAATAGAGAGAAAGTAGAAACATAATATGATATCTCAAGTTTTTCATAGAGATATTATGGTTTAAAGGTAAAGTGCCTGACGTCTGATGAGGAGGACGGTCTGATGGCGATTTTGATAAGATATAACTAAATACAATAAGGATTTTCATTCAAAAGAAAAGAGAAAAGCACACCACAACCCATTCAGGAAAGGCGGGAAACACAAGAAGGATGAGGAGTAAATATCAGGCCCTCTTTTATTGCCCGCTCCCTAGCCAGCTTTTCTCTCTTCTTTTCCTATTTCTCTTTTGCTAGATTTTGTATGATACTCTGAATTTCTCTCGCTTTCCTCGGCATTTTTTTTTCTCTTTTTTAAGCGCAAATCCTTATTTAGTATTTCTTACCAAAATCACCATCAGACCGTCAAGCACTTTAGGTCAAAATTTGGTAGGAGCAAAGGGAATGTCGCTGACAGGTTAATTACTGGTAAGTTCCTTGGCAATAACTGTTAATATATATTTGCCAAGATATTAACCCTGAAAAAGGCCGGTCTTGGCAAATTAACCTACTGTTAATAAACTACATCGAATGTCCGCTTGTTCCGGCAACAGAGGCCCACCATACTATGATAGTATATACAGCACCGGAGCCAACGACGATCAAAGCGCCGGAACTCTACCACCTACATTGCCAGCTAATCAATTCTTGATGAAATAGTCGTTCCGTCTATTCTAAACAGGCGGCTTTAATATTGGAGCAAATAGTGTAACATTGGGTGAACCGTGGTGATTATTTGAAATTGGTGATTTTGAAAACCTCCTTCAAATTGTTGGCGCTTAGCTCCTGCATCCGAATGATTTGCCCACCCCGGTTAACCAGCACCGGCCACAGAACAAAGAAATACTTTATATAAAAATGCGAATTCAATTATCACTTAGGCCCCCGGCTAACTACTGACACGTTTTTTTCGTTTTAACTAAATTGAGAGGTGGGGGTACAAATTGGGATTTTCCATACCCCGAATTCCATCGATTTTGGTGTATTTTCGGCGGTACTTGGGCCCACTAACGTTCTGTTGCTAGTCCGTCGGTGCGCCCAAGAAATCGGTGGAATATGTCTTAGTTTGAAACGCCAAGGAACATATTTCCAGCTAAGGAAGGACACTCTCCAAATGCCATTATTCTATTTCCCAATTAAGGAAAAGTAAATCTCAGATCTCGTCATTTTCTTAACGAGATTTCTTGGGCGCAGCACCCGACGGACTATGGGATAGGATCTCGTACAAGGGGGCCCAAGCGCGGCATACCCGTATCGCGTGTCTGTAGCGGTCGGGCAAAATCTGTCCCGCAGCCCAACTTGAATCTCAGTCAGACATGGTGAGTGAGCCTCGGCCACAAGCTATTACCTTCAACCTGCAATTTCTCATTGGAGTGGTGTCCTGAATCTGAAAGAGAAAGGTGGATGGTGTGCTTGAACCGATGCGATTACCGGGATCATGAGTTCTCTCACTCCGCTTTCCTACATACAAGTTACAGTTCATATGGTGCAGGTCTACTTCTATAACAGTCAAATTTATAGCACTGCTAACTAGCCCACCCTCCTTGAGATGATCTCAATGGAGTTGGAAGCAGCTTGCTCTATTCGTAGCTAGTCCTGCGCTTGGAGCCCAATAACACCCCATCTCCAAGTAATGTGGAGATCTCGCAGAGAGCTTGTTCCTGCGTCTTTCACCAAGTCAGGAATTTGTTGACTCTGTTTCCGCTGTTTCAGTTCCTCCTTTCTGCTGCCTATTCTACCCGGTATTCTAGGCACGCTCCATTGTTAGCGGGCGGGAGGGTAGTAGGAGGGAAGGGATGAGATATACCTAATTAGACCTTCCAAATTGCTACTGGGGTATTTCCATCTAGTACATTAAAGAGGCAAGACGTATATCTCCCTTCCTTACAACGGTCTTGGGATGGGGTGTAGCATATACTGCTTTGACGGAATTTCTTTTAGGAGATCTTAAAGGATAGTGAGTGGGGCTTGTCGGAAAAAACTCCTAAATAGAGCCCCGGAAATGCCAGAAAAGGAAAATCAAAAAAGGGGACGTATGATATCTCATAAATATATCTCAGACCCGGTGGGACAGTCTCATCGCCCTGGGAGGCGATTCGGAATCAAGAGGACAAAAACAGTTGTAAAGCGGCTATTAATCTTATAAAGAAGGGGCAGGGCGAGGCCCAAAGTTGCCGAGAAAGGCCGTATCCCCTAGCCCTATACGATGCCGGGGGGTTTCAGCTTCTCGGGCACTGAGTAGCTTCACTACTCCATCATGTCCATTCAGGGCGGCCCACGAGAGCGGTGTTTGGCCAAAATTGTCTACCCTATCGGGGCTAACGCCTCCCAGTTCCAACAGCAGCCTCATTACTCCACCATGCCCATCCTGGGCGGCCCACGAGAGCGGTGTTTGGCCAAAATGGTCTGGTCTATCGGGGCTAACGCCTCCCCGTTCTAACAGTAGCCTTACTATTCCATCATGCCCATTCCGGGCGGCCCACGAGAGCGGTGCTTGGCCACGATCATCCGGCCTGTCAGGGTTGATGTATTTCTTTCCAAATAGTAGACCCACCACCCGCCATGTGTTTCCCCACCTACGGCCAACGCTCCCCGGATTGAGAAATAGCGGACCAAGAAATAGCCTAACCACCCCTTCGTGCCCACTCTCAGCAGCCCATGAGAGTGCCGTTCGACCATATTCCGTGTCCGGTATATCGGGCTGGGTGTGCTTCTGTTGCAAGAGGAATTTTACTACTTCTTCACGACCACACCTCGCAGCCCACATAAGTGGCGTTAAACCCAAACTATCTCTCCGGTTCACATCCCATCTTTTCGTCTTTATCCAATCAATTGCAACCTTGTCAATACCGAAGTATGAAACACAGTGTAGCGCAGAGAATGGTTTGGCGGGATTAAGGTACCGCTCGCGGGTCGATTTCCAAAGTAATTCGGCGGATATGTGATTATCGTATTGATCAAGAAGGTCGAGCGCAAGGGTTCTTGAGTGATCCGAGAGCTTCATCCGCATGTGGGCTCCCCAATACAGGGAAGAATAAGCGAGGAAGGGTGTGCCCTGGGGGTCGCGAGAGGGGCTGGCCGAAAGATCCTTAATGGTCTGGGAATTGAGATAGGTCAAACAAGCCTCTGCAATTTTCGAGTGAGCTCCGCTAAAGTTGGGATGATGGGAAAGATCCTCTTTGAGTGTAAAATGGATTAGCCTGGTAGTCGAGGACCCTTTGTCGACGGCGACCAGTCCCTGGCAACAGCCTAAGACTGTCCGGATCGAAGGCACATTGTTGGCATCAATGTCGGTTGATCCTATCTCTACCGCTAGAGCATGACGTATCTCATCCGTAGTCAACGGCCGCTCCGAATGCGAAATCCACATAAGAGCATCCATCCCGAGTCTTGCTCTATCCCCCTCCTGTGCCTCTATCCGTCCTATAGTTGCATCGTATGCACCCCCTAACCCTAACCCATTTGTCAACGCACCGAGCTTCTTTCGCCTCCGGTTGAGTGTCGTCTCCTGTAGGATCGCCTTGATATTTAGAGATACTAGCAGGAATCTGAACACAGATCCGTCAGCTCATAACTTTGGATATTATTGCCGGCGTCCTTGCCCCCACTTACGTTTCTGAAACCATCTCGGGAATATTTTTTACAATGTCCTCCTCCAAGATCTTGTTGATTGCGTCCGGTGTTGGGTCTTCTTTTAGTTTCGCCCGCAGGAATCGAATAATATCGTCCTTGGCGGGTGTTATGGACACAGTCACTACCCTCCCACAAAGGCGCTTCTCCACCTCATCCCGGATATAAAATCTTCCGGCCAGAAATAGCCGAGCCTTTGGGGACTTGTGTAGAATTTGGCTCAGTGAATCGAGCAACTTTCGCCGATACTCCGGCACGCATTCATCGAGAGCATCAATGCATATGGCCATGCATTGTGAGGATGAGATATCCTGTAACATCTCGACAATTTCGCCTAGTCCCAGATTTCGGCCTCCAATAATTCTTTCCTGATCTCGGAAAGCCCGCACTACCTTGGCCGGAATCTTTCCGAGTCCACATACAACCTGCTTCAGGAGGGAACTCAGGACGCTCGTTGGGGATTGCTGCTCCCGCGTCGCAAAGTCGAAGTAGAAGAACGCAACCACAGCATTTTGTCCTCTGGCCAAATTCCATAACGTGTCTATTACCAAGGAGCTAGCATCACAACTTCTTAGCGACAACCCCATTCCATAGAAGACATAGTTTCTTACCTGATGTAGGTCTTGCCTACCCCCGGATCTCCGTAGCAAAACAAGCTAGAGTTATTAGGTTTGCCACCGCGAATGCCATTGAACCAATTCCGGTATTCCTCTGTCTGTAGGAGCCAGTCTCCCACACCTTCGACTCTGTCGGCTCGAATATCATGGTGCCGTGTCTGGGGTTCTAGTGGAGATAACCATGCGAGAACCTCAGCCGCCTCAGGACTGTCCAAGTTCACGTTACACATAGTGTTGAAGAACAAGCTGGTATTATTAAAGGAGCTGTTATTGACTTTCCCCGATATGAGGTTGCGATATTTTCTAGGTGATTGTTGCTATTTGGAAGGTTGTAGATTTGGCGTAGAGGATCAGAGGATGGGTTCTTGACGCCTGAAGGTTCATGAGGATGTGAAAGTGGAGTCCTGATGGCAACGCCTCACTTCGTCTACCGGTAGAATAATGGTACCGTATTCGGGTACGGACGTACCATAGATTTTGGGTAAACTCGACCCGCCGCCATACTTATTAAGGTAGCCACTATTCCTCTTAAGGACTAACCCCGTGCGAATTCGCCCTTCTAGGGATAGTAACTGCCGTACAGGTAATAGTGGCGGGTCGAGTTTGGCCAGAATTTACGGTAGGTGATCGGACAGGAGTAGGGAGGTCTCTGCACGGATAACTAATGTGCAGTTCCGACGGCCCTTATAGCAGCGTGGAATTCAAAAAAAAAAGCATCTTTTCCGGCACGGAAATAACATGCTGCTATAATGTTGCCTACCCTTCGATAGGATGCCTTCTCCTAGACACCACCAACCCCCGCCCGTCCGTCCGATCACCCACGTCCATGTCAGCCTGACAGGGTGCCAGGGGCGCCTTCCGATTTTTTGGGCTTGGCATGCATCTTGCAACTCGAGTAGAGTTTCATATCCAACTTCGTGGTCCTGGCAACAGCACCCCTACGCCAAACTACTGGTATACCTCAGGGCCTGCTCAGCTACAACCAGAAGATCAAACAAAGGGCCCTCAAAACCTAGTTTCACTACTCGAGTATGATACAGTATGATACTATCATAGTATAATACGTACAGCGCACAAAGTTGGGTGACCCAAAACTCGAGCCGACGGCCATTTTACACCAAAACCGAGCACTCTTTACCAACCATTTAATCACCCCCAATGAATCCAGGGGCCCCACTTCAGGCCGAATCAATACCAGTATGGAATTGAGAACCCAGAGATACCGGTAACTTTTTGTATGCCACCTTCATCCAAAGTCTCAGGTCACTTTCTGATCTTACCACACCATTGCGCAAGGAATCATGAGTTATTAATTTACAGACTCGATATTTCCATTATAGAAAGAAATAGTTGTTCTCATGCTTCTTACATAGGTAGTGTTGAGCTATGAGTTTCTGAAGATGCTGTTTCTGGTGTAAAATAGCCGATAGCCCGAGCTTTTTGCCACCCGACTTTACAAGTAACAAGATTGGGGGGTTTTACAAAAGAAACTCTAAAATTATTCTATATATTGCATCCCAATCTAAACCCCTTGTATCATCGAACAAAAAAATGGGGAATGCATGATCAGCAGGAAGCAGGACTTATGCGAGAAAACTGACTTTCGTGTCCGGAACACTAGAAATAGAAATGGGGAAATACGGTAAAAATCGAAAAGAATCGAGAATCCCACTAGGACGATAGAGTTGCCTCTCCTGCTTGTAGTAAAGTCCCTTGTATTTTCTTCCTTTTCCTTGCCTCAGGTGAGGGCCGAAACAGAATCACCTCTTTGCATTTTCTCCCTCTAATCCAGCGGGGAAGTTCTGGACGTCCTAGCGTCGCTCTCAATTATTCCGGTTTTTATGGTATCATATGGGGAAAAAAGAATTTACTTCATACATCCAGACACCATGAACTTCACCTATTCACCTGGTATTTCTGATACTAATAAGCGGCGATACCCACAAGACAGTCTCACTGCCCTATGAGGCGATCCAGAACCAGAGGAGAGGACAGAAGCAGTCGTAAATCGGCTCCCAATATTATAAAAAAGGCATATGGCGAGGCCCGAAGATGCCGAGAAAGGCCACATCCCCGGGCCTTATACGATGCTGGGGGGTTGCAGCTTGCTGGGCCTTGAGCAGCTCGACTACTCCATCATGTCCATTTCTGGCAGCCAGCGAGAGGGGTGTCCTGCCAAAATTGTCTGGCTTATCGGGGCTAACATCTTCCAGTTCCAACAGTAGCCTCACTACTCTATCATGCCCATTCCGGGCGGCCCACGAGAGGGGCGTTTTGCCAAAATTGTCTGGCCCATCGTGGCTAACACCTCCCCGTTCCAACAGCTGCTTCACTACTCGGTCATGTCCACTCCAGGCGGCCCATGAGAGCGGTGTTTGGCCGTAATTGTCTGGCCTATCGGGGCTAACGTCTTTCTGTTCCAACAGCAGCTTCACTACCCCACCGTGCCCATTCCGGGCGGCCCATGAGAGAGGTGACCGGCCGCGATTGTCTGGACCATCGGGGCTAACGTCCTCCAGTTTCAACAGTAGCTCCACCGTCCTACCATGCCCATTCCGGGCGGCCCACAAGAGCGGCGTTTGGCCTCGATTGTCCAGGCTGCTAGGGTTGACGTATTTCCCTACAATTATTAGAGTCATTGCTCGCCATGTGTTTCTCCACCAACGGCCAATGCTCCCGGAATCGGCAAATTGCCCACCAAGAAGTAACTTGACCACCCCTTCATGCCCACTCTCGGCAGCCCATGAGAGTGCTGTCCGACCATATTCCATGTCGGGTATATCGGGCTGAGCATTCTCCTGTCGCAGGAGCAATTGAACTACCTCCTCATGCCCGTACCTCGCAGCCCACATTAGCGGCGTTAGACCCGAGCTATCTCTTTGGTTCACATCCCATCTCCTTGTCCTTATCCAATCAATTGCAACTTCGACAATGCCGAAATACGAAATACAGTGTAATGAAGAAAATGGCTTGGCGGGATTAAAGCACTGCTCGCTGGTCGACTTCCAAAGTAATTCGGCGGATATGTGATTATCGTATTGATCAAGAAGGTCGAGCGCAAGGGTTCTTAAGTGATCGGAAAACCCCTTTCGCATGTGGGTTCCCCAATACAAAGAAGAATATCCCAAGAGGGGTGCGCCTCCGGGGTCACGAGAGGGGCTGGCCGAAAGGTCTTTGATGGCTTGGGAATTTAGATACGTTAAACAAGTCTCCGCTATTTTCGAGTGAGCTCCGCTAAAGTTGGGATGACGGGAAAGATACTCTTTGAGCGCGGGATTGGTCAGCCTAATAGTCGAGGACCCCTTATTGATGGCGGCAAGTCCTTGGCAACACTCTAGCACCGTCCGGATCGAAGGCACACCGCCGGTATCACAGTTCGTTGATCCTATCTCGTCCGCTAGGGCGTAACATATCTCATCCGCAGTCAACAGCCGCTCCGAATGCAAAATCCACATAAGAGCAGCCATCCCGAGTCTTGCTCTATCCCCCTCCTGTGCCTCTATCCGTCCTATAGTTGCAGCGTATGCATCCCCCAAGGCCAAGCCATTTGCCATTGCAGTGAGCTTCTTTCGCCTTCGGGTGAGTGTCGTTTCCTGTAGGATCGCCTCGATGTTTAGAGATGCCAGCAGGAATCTAGGCACAGATCTGTCAGCTCAGAACTTGGGATATTTTTGCCAGCGCCCTTGCCCCTACTTACATTCCTGAAACCATCTCGGGAATGGTCTTTATAATATCCTCCTCCAAGCTCTGGTCCATCGCATCCGGTATTGTGTCCTCTCCCAATTTCTCCTGCAGGAACCCAATGATATCATCCTCGGTGGGTGTTATCGATATAACCGCTATCCTCCCTGCAAGATGTTTCTCCACCTCATCCCGGATATGTGATCTTCCGGCTAGGAATACCCGGGTCCTTGGGGACACACGTAGAATTCGCACCAGGGAATCAAGCAGCTCTGTCCGATGCCTAGCCATGCATTCGTCCAGAGCATCGATGCATATGAAGGTGCACTGTGTGGACGAGATACCCTGTAACATCTGTATAATTTCATCGAGCTTTAGCCTCCGGCCCCCGATGACGTTTTTTTGGTCTTGAAAAGCCTGGGCGACATTTGGTGGAACTTTTTCAAGTCCACGGATAGCCTGTTTTAGGAGGGAACCCATGATCTCTGGTGGGGATTGCTCCTTCTGCACGGCGTGGTCGAAATAGAAGCACGTAACTATAATATCTTGTCCCTTTGCCCAATCGCCCAACGTATCTATTACCAGGGAGCTAGCATCACAGCTTCTTAGCAACACCCTTGATTCATGGAGGATATGCTCTCTTACCCGATGTAGGTCTTTCCAACCCACGGATCTCCGTAGCAAAACAAGACCGAATTATTGGGCTCGCCACCGTGAATACCACCGAACCAGTTCTGGTATTCCTCGGTTCGGAAGAGCCAGCCCCCCACACCCCCGACTCGGCGGGCTCTAATTTTAGCGTGCTGTGCTCGTGGCTCCCGTGTAGACAACCATTCGAGAATCTCAGCCTTCGAGTCGGCACTGCTAACGCCATTCACGATAGTGTTAAAAGAGTTAATGTTGCTATTGAAAGAGTGGGATTGTGACATTTCCCTTCCTTGTTGCCGTTAGGAAGGCTATAGATCTAGTGCAGGGGGTTCGGAGGATGGGTTCGGAGGATGGGTTCTTGAGCAATTGATTGAATTCCTGAGGCTGAATAAAAGCGGGGTCAGGATGACCTTGCCGCCTCGTTGAACATCTGATCCAATCAGCTCGTCAGGGGCCATTGCACTCGAGTACCCGCAGAATCTCATGAAAATCGGAATAGGGCTAAAGTTAGTGGCGATCTTCTTGAACCTGCCCAATCGTCGCTCCCTATGTTTAAACTGTGGCGACTTGGCACTCTTTCCGCTGCCTTGGTTTTCACCTTAGTCCGCTTTAGCGCCATCCGACTTTCATGAGAATATGTACTCGTACGGTACAGTACGAGTACTCGAGTACTTGTCATGCCATGACGTTTGTGAAATGGACCGGGCTTGCATGGAGATGTATGAAGGGGTACTTGTAGTGAGGTGCATAGAGCAACATAAGAGCCTCCTCGTATTTAATTCAGGAAGGGAAATACAGCGAAGATATTCCATAATACTAGCCCCAACACGATCTCAACGAGACCGTATGCAAGCCAAGTTACCGGCTGAGCCGACTTCTCTCGTTTCATCCCCAACTTCCTAAAAGAAATAAAATGTCAGACCACCTCGACCAACTCTACCTCACCTATCTCGACACGGTCGACACCTACCAATCTCTCCGCGCCTCCCTCGCAACCCACTTTTCCACAGGGTTTCTTACCCTGGCACAAGCGAACTATAACTCCACGAGCGGGGGTCGGAGATACGGGGCAGACTTCTACGATGAGCGCATGACAGCCATAAGAGGTGTGGAGGTGGACGACGGAGCGTTCGAATGTAAATTCTTCGAGGAGGAGGAAAAGAAAGAAGAGGAGCAGAGGAGAGAGACAAAGGGTACCGATCGAGAAGCCCCGGAGCCGGATGTCCTCGAAAAGCCAGAGGAGCAGACACCAACGATAGACCCCCGAGACCCCATCCGCTGGTTTGGAATTCTGGTCCCGCCCGCTCTTCGTCAAGCTCAATCAGAATTCACGTTGTCCGTGCAGACAATCATCCCACAGCTCACGACAACTATAGCGAAATTAGCTATAGTCTCCTCAGAGATAGAGTCACACCGCAGCCGCGCCGGCACCAAATACCTGTACAAGATATTAACTGCGGCTCCCCCCTCTCCGCTTCCGGAAGCCGTCGAGCTATCGCCCCTGGACATTTCTAGCGGTTTCATTCATCTCTGCACAGCAACCCAAGCCGTGGGAGTCATTGAGAGATTCATGCCGGAGTCTGAAGAACTTTGGCTGCTGAAAGTTCTTTACAACAAGGTCGAAAAGGACACAAAGTGGGAAGGCGTTGCACAAAGGGGGGGGGGAAGAGAGGAGTTTCCACACCTGTTCAGGGAAAAGCTAGGATCGGGTGAAGTGGAGGAGGTGCGGGAAGCCACGAGATTGGAAGGGAAAGGGTGGCGAGAATCACTCGAAGGGATGGAGTGGTTGGAATGACTGCCCGCTATCGTATCGGATCTCATAGAATCGTTACAACCAAAAATAAAACACTCGATAAGGACCGTTGAGATAACGACTGCAGCATAAATCTTCCAACGGTTTGCTAGCATTTTCGTTTCTCATCCGTACAGCACAAACTTTAAGCTTTTAGCTACCGTAAAATATATCTTATCATATCATACCCCATCGTGTGTGCACAGCAAACCTCCTTGGCTATTATGTATAGTAACACCGTGGGGCTCTAAATGAATAATTTAATTATGGATTGCACAAACGGAGCCCACTGATGATAGAACCATGGGGGATTTCGAAAGTTTGATAGCTTTGATCGAAAGCCCCCCAAGTTCCCTAGGCCCGGGCATCCTATCCCCCTTTTCTTGTTTGGCGGACATTGCATCGGCCTTCCATATTCTTTCTTTCAATTCCTAATCCCCAATCCCCAATTCCTAATTTAAAACAGACATTATAATACAAAGGCACCACGCTATCATACAAGGAACGCCAAGAGTCCAGGGTTCCCCAAGACTTCTCGTCCTTTAGGGCGAGGTTGTGGAAGACATTCCCTACGGCGATGTCTGTTTGTATGATATGGGAACGGGGGTGTAAATTCCCACAAGGCTCACCCGCAACAGCGCGGTTCCCATAATCTAAAGAGTTCCACTATAACGAGGTGCGACTGTATAAAACACATGATATCCATAATATTCATAGATAAAAGAGAGTGATTCCTATAAAACTGCAACTGAGACTCAATGTGTACCCGCAGATAGGCGCACTAAAGTATCCCAATACTTATGAAAATCCACAAATACGATAATACGCAACCGAAGACTCAAAAGGTAAGCAACACAAACTAACTAGCTGGATTCAACCAAAGGGACGAAAGCAACACAGAGCAACATCCCTTTAGGGATTGCCCGCCCACACCCCTGAAAAATATTTCAATTTAGTCAGAAAAGCAAAAATTTAGCAAACCTGAAGAAAGAGTAGCAAAGGTTAAAAATACTAAGAAACTCGTTTGATGCGAGAAACATAATGTATCACTCGCCAACTGAACCCCTTCGCCCGGAGCTACGCATGATCACCTATACCCTGTGCCTATCGTCTCAACACAAGAGCCATCGACTCAGTGTTACTCCTCTCCCTCGCTCTCGTTCTCATCGACGGCTTTGGGGTCAGCAACCAGCCCCCCACAGTTCTGGAAAACGCTCTTGATCCAGCCCCACAACCTGCGTACGAAGGACGATAGCCTAGTCCCGATACCAACGACTTCTCCGGCTTGGATTAGGGCCCCGGATTCGAGATCCCCAGGCTTTAGGGGAACAGGTTCAGTTGTGTTCACGGAAAAGCCGTCGAGCTCAGGGTCAAAGGTAGCGGGAGCAGAGAGGAGAGGGGTCTGTTCGGTGGAGGCGTCCTGTGGCTCGTCAGGTCCCTCCAACCATATGCCCTCGTAGAAGAAGGGGCTCACATCCGAGTTTGAGGAGCAGGTCGAATCGGCGTAGGAGGTTGAGATGTGGGTGGGGCGTATCACGGGAGTATAGACTGCCGGGAAACTGTAAATTTCTGTCAGCCAAACTATAATTCATATGGAAAGCTTGGGGGAGGGAGGACCTTTCAGTTGAGTAGTAAGACATAGCAAACAATGTAGCTTGGGTTCGAGATAGGTATGCTTGTGAAGCGAACCGACGAATCTCTGGTACAGTGCCAGATAAGGGAGCTTCTTGGGGGTGGAGTGTGGTTTGTCTGGAACAAAAAATAGGACGGGAGCAGCGGGGGGATGGAGGATGTTTGTGTGAACCGCTGGATATTCTTGAAAGGGATGCTTCTCAAGTGGATGAATGGAGGAAGAAAAGGCTCGGTAGCATGACAGTTTGGGAGTTTGGAGATATAGGTGAAAGGCGATGATTCCTGATGACGCGGAAGACCAGGTCTTGATTCTTTCTGTCTCTAGCACCTCCTCCTCCTATGCCTTATATACATTTTCCTAGGCCATATCATCTTTCATTCACGCCCTTTGAAAAAAGCACCTCAGATTCGTGTATCCCAGAAGCATGCACAGTGTTTTCCTCCGCGTCTCCTCTCTACGGCGTTCGGCAGCGAAGCCGTATCGTATGCCCCGGCACATTCATGCTCCCGAAACATGGCATTCACTGAATGTCTGAGCTTACAGAACCCCTAGTCTAGGCTTAATCAAATGGATGGATGGATGCATTCTTATCAGCCACAGGAAGAAATAGAAAACAGAAGAAACTTCCCCATCTACTAGGACAATTGAGGTGCCGGTATATTTTAAAACCGGTTTCCAGCAGTTGAGGCCGAGTCCACTCCGCCCTGACTTTCCCAGCGCATGATCAGAAAATCTGATACCCACCCTCATTCAAAGACCCCCCCCCCCGATATTTCTTTACCTTTTCACCTGTTATCGTGGATAGCAAACAAACAGTTTCACCCTCAATCACCAAATATCACAAATCATTCTTGTTTACAGCACTGGACGGTAGCGGTGATATCCGGGTTCTAAGAAAAAGCAAAAATATATAGCAAACAAACGTCCCTGGACAACCTATAGTACTAAGTTACAGTCCAGTGCATATCAGGAGCCCAGCTCCCCTAACATTGGTGTAACGATGCGCGCACCCGTGGGCTGTGAGGCGGGGGAAAACCAGACCAAAGTATGATATCAGCACCATCTAGGGCACGTATCTGAAAAAGAACTCGCTGCAGTATCCCTAGAGTTACAACAGTATCTCCACCATCATATCTGTTGGCAACCAGCGGCCTATCGAATACCGTATCATGTCATAATAGCCCATGGAACAGTGCAGTGGTGACTGTTAGTAGAATCGTATTCGGAAGCTTGCCTGGAATGAAATGTCTCGAGAGCACGCACCTTACTTCCATGGACTCATAGGTTGTAAGGTCACAGAACCACGGCTACCGACAGCACCTGGGTCTGCTTTTGCACGCGCAAGCTACAAACAGGAGATCCCGGTTTATTGGAAAGGCCTGATGATCAGTTATGATACCAAGCAGGATAGGTGGCAGTGGATAACGCTTTAATTCGCTTCCAAAGCGGTGCAGAATCCCTTCCGAGTCCGAACCATCCCATCCCTTACACCAGTACCCTATATGCTGCATCAAACCTCCCATCACATTTACAAAGAAGGAAAGGCAATCCACCGACCGAATATTGAAGAGAAAGTCAAACCAAGAAGCAAGAAAAAAGAAAGAAAAAAGCTTGCTGACGTCTTCGAAATGGGAGGAAAGGAAATAAAAATATAAAATGCAGAAATGGGAGAAATTCCGACTAACACATCAAACATTATACAATGGAAAAGGCTTGTCAATCCCTCTTCCGATAATCTATCTACAGCTTCGTCTTTCTTATGATCATTCGGATTGGGGTTGATACAAAAATGTAATAAAAGAAAGTGAGAAAGTATATCACAGAAGTTTGTGAAAAAATAAAATAAAATAAACCAAAATAAGCCGGCTGTGAAAGAAAAAGTGAGTGAAGTATCCAGGAGCCTCGATTTATAATCCAAAAGCATCAATCAAACAATGTTCTGAGGTAGCCCTCGAGAACAGAGCGTTTTCTCGAGCCTGCATTCGAAGTTCTATTACCGACGCTCCCATTACCGCCATTACCAGTTGAATTTGCTGTAACGCCTCCAACCATAGCACCGTCAGCCATCCTGATGCTGCGATTGTTGAAGTTCACCATAATATTGCTCCCCACTGCCAGGTCCCCAAAGTCAACCCCGCTCGAAAACGCTGCTTGCAGCCGAGACTGCGCATTCTCGGCAACTGATAGATTTCCGGCGCCGGTCAGATATAGGACGGTGACTCTACCAAAGTCTACCGCATCCGAATCAACCACAGCAGTCCTTGTTTCTGAACTGTCGCCTGAGGAGCTAGTCGCGCTTGAAGCGGCGCCACCGGTAGTTGGCGTGGGGGATGATGTGTCGAGGGTCAATTCCTGTCTCATCCGCAGAAGGGCCGGTGATTTATCAATAGTGGACCTTTTCCCATTTGTTGAAGGCGTGGATTCGCCATTGAATTGAACCAAGGCATTCTGCGCTGTGCAAGAGATACCTTCATTGCTGAAGACCGCGAGGATCATTGCCCGATCCAATTTAATGTTATACGATAGCTCAGCTAAATTGAAAAGCCGGGGTAACGCGGTTCCCATTGTGACATTCTGGATGCCCTTAACTCGGCCACCCTGTAGGTCCTGGAGATCAACAGTAGTGCAACTAGAATCCTCTTTCTGCGTGCAATTGGCGCCGCTAAATCCTGAAGTGCAGACGCACCCGCAGAAATTTCTTGTCGCAATGTTTTCGCCCCCGTTTTGGCAGGGATTCTTGCTCCTGCATTCTGCAAGAACAGATCCACTGGAATCGCCACTACCGTCTTTATCCCCCTTCGAAAGCTTAACCAGTTGGAGAGGAACAACGACAGCTGTTGCTATGACAAGGACAGCGAGAATTACGAGCAATACGAAAGCCCAGAGAGGTAACCCGCAAACTCTTCGACCTTGCCTATGTGAAGGTCCAACCGAAGGATCGCTCCCGCTGCTAAAGTCACCTGGCAAAGGCCACTGCGACATTGTAGTAGCCCGCCTGCCTTGCCTACTAGAAGCGAGAACCGGTGGTGGGAACGAAGCCAAAATATCAGATATTGAATCAGTATCTCTTCCATTGCTACGGCCTGGATTGATCAGTTAGTCTCAAACAAAAAAGTTAAACCAAACAAAAAATAGGCTCTATAACATACTAGACGATTTATCCACGTAACTCCTCCGCATACCCCACCGTGAATCTGGCCTCCCCGTTTCGAGCACAGCTGCAAGTTTTGTAGCCCTTCTGATCAGATCCGGTAAGCTTGTTAAACTCCCCCTGGCTTCCGCATCGCGGACAGCATCCATATTAAGTCTTGGAGGGAGCCGTCGTCCGGGTCTCGCGGTTCCCGCAGGAAAGTTCTTCGGCGCATATAAACCTTCTAGGTCTGGTGAACCCGAAGAGGCGCCTTTGGAGTTCGGGAACGGAAACCCGGAACTCTCATTATAATCCTCAGTGGTGAATGCGACTGGGGGCTGAGCAAGCGGGGATGAACTAGCCGATCTAGACGAAACAGGAGACTGACCAAGGGCAAGGCCCGGAAATGATGTCGGAGAATCTGGACTCGGCAACTTTAAGGTGGAAGAGTTTTTCCCGGCTAGCGAGCTGAGCCCGATTCCAACACTTTCAGATGCCCCAGCCCCCGAGCTTGCAGTTTTCACCGATCCACCCGATGACTTGCCTCTAAGCTCGTGGTCTGGGGTCTTGGTTCCACCTATTCCCTTGATTTCTGTGATGGTCGGTTTTGACTTTCGTCCTAAACTCGCTTGTCTGACCAAACCTCGTTCGTCATCCTCGGCATCTCCTCCAGTGGGGAGTCTAAATCCTTCGGCCTCCCCGTCACCAAAAAAATCTTCCTCCCCACGTGGATAAAACTCCACCGGTCCAGTACCCCAATTAGAGGGTATGGCAGCGCTTGAGGCGTATGAGTCGTGTCGATCCGAAGAGTGTTCTTCTGGGATTGGAGAAACCATGAGTGTCTGTTGCGAGTAGTGAGATGAAGTGCCGCGACGGGCGGTTGGCGGGGGGCCGCTGCTAGATCTTCGCTGTTGGCTTGGAACAATAGGAATAGGTGGAGGAACCGTGGGAAAGTTCGGGATTACTCCAAGGGAGCTGGCCGCGCTTGGGGTGGTGGTGGCTTGCGAATTTGCTGGGTCAAAGCCGATATATATAGACCGTGAGCTGGACATGGAAGGGTGATTGGTGGGTGCTGCAGTGCTCCCTACATCTTCCGAGAAATGTGATGCTCTGGGCTGCGGTCTGATTGGTTGTTGGTAGTGACGATACGAAAAGCCGGGACTCAACTCTCGTTCCTGAACGTCGGATGGGTCAAGCATCGAAGGAACATAGTTTGGTCTAGCAGGTCGTGGTGGAGGATTGCGGTTTCCTTTGATACTATTACCATCTTTACTCGGCACTCTCAGTACTTGCGGCACCTGCTGTGGTCTTTCGCCACCACCACCGTTTTGTCGAGAAGACATTGATGACTGGGGAAGCTGAGGTCTCCGGGGCGGGGGTTGTGCTATTCGCGACGGCAATCGGTTATCCAGATTCACCGTTAATGCTTCGCCGGCACCGTACGCCGTGCCTATCGGGGAATCCTGGTAATCACTTTCCCCATCCTCCTCCCGTCTTCTATAACGATAACCCACATTCCCACTCGCCCCTCCCATGGCAGGCCTCCTGTGCTGACTCATTTACAGAGATCCGGACCTCCTCAACGACCCAGCCGAAAAAAACTTATAATTATTCTCTGATAGCAGCTAAGGCCTTGTGTCTATCCTTTAATGCAGTGGGTGGGGCTACGGGTCGTTTCCCAATGTAGCTTATCACATATAATGATGGCCTCTTTGCCCGGTAATTGTGACCGAAGCAGTGTATTTAACCGCTCAGCGGTCGGGTTGATGTGGTAAAGGTGCGGACTACTGAGAGCAGACGTGTCTTTAGAATTGTTCCAAATAAACCGATGCCGAGCTTTACAGTGCCTGTCACTGGGGCAAAATCAGAAAGCAGTGTAGAGTTGGGTATAGTACCCAGCAATATTGACTCGGTTGATGGATCCTAACGAATGACTTGAGTAAAAAGCAAACGTGGGTAAAAAGCAGAAAAAAAAACAGAAATTCGGCGTTGGGATCAAACAAAAAGTATAAGGGCGAAAAATGCGATTGAAGACCGAGAGCAATTCAGATGCTAGCTTTTCCTGAGCGTCGAGAGTCTCTCTCGTCAAAGTTGTGGATGCAAAGGTTTCCAGTCGTGGTAAGAAGTAGAAATGGCCGTTTCTCCAAACAAAAGCATTACTTCTCACGGACCGAGTTGTCACTGAAGCCCAAGGTCCCAGCCGAGCCCTAGTTAACACGAAAGTCTTGAGAGTAGTCTCGTTGGCCGTGAATGTCGAATGTGTCTGGTGCTGCCTAATGAACCCCAAATCCTCCACCAAAAACGAGTGACTGTAATGAGCGAACGTTTCCTCAAAGGGAGACCCGGTGGAAATGCGAGAGGAGAGGGGAGGAGAGGAGACGAGAGGGATTTTCACTGACCGAAGAGACTCGATCTCTCTATGAGCACCAAAAGCATAAGCTCATCCGTGGTAATCAAAAGGAATCCTTAGACCCAGTAAAGGCTAGAGCGTGGAGAGTGTGCTGGCACAGTACTGGTACGATACGGCGCTCTGGGCTAGGGGGCTAATATCAAATGATTGCTTTTTACAGCAGGCCTGCACCATATATTGAGGGAGTGAAAAGAAGCACGGGTTCCCCAGCTTTTTCGGAAGAGTAATTGTGCCGCACAGCGAAAGGGAATGGCAGTGGATGCTTGAGAGTCGAGACTGAAGACGCTTCCCGGCACACGAGAGGCTGGTTACAGCAGTTGATCGAGCTGACGGCCCCCCGAAACGCTTCAGCAGTCAGCAATTCGGCGCAGCAGACTTCCTACTGCAGAGGAGAAGCCGAAGATGGAGAACGAAGCCTGTGAATACGAAGCTCAATCCGTTACGGAAGCTGTAGATTTCGGTACATGCTTTCCCCCCTGGGCGACCTTCTCTCTGGGGATGCCTTTTGGCGAAAGCCATCTCTGACTTCACGCCCTTCGTGACCTTTCACAAGTCTCTTGTATGATGGAATGGATGATGCCGGGGGCGCAGGACAATAACCCCTGTGTTGTGTTACGGAATGATGGAAAATTGAAACTCTCCCCTGCATTTTTACCCAATCGAGGAGGGACCTGGCGACAACCGAGCCGAACCTGGAGCACTCGGAAACCAAATTCGTGACAAAATATCGGCAACTCCCCCACGCTGGCAAAATGTTCTGGTCAACGAGCAGGAGTCATAAGTCCAGCAACCCCCCCCCATGCTTAAAAGCTTCAAAGGCGGTCTCGTCCCCAGAGTTCGCCGCTCTGGAAGTTAACACACGACAGAGTGCTCGCACGTTTGGCTTCCAGTAGTGGATCAGACATAACTATAAGGCACAATATTATAGCATCCATCATACCAGTCCATCTGGGAGGTCTAAGTGCGAGTACTATTACAATAACACTCGTACTGACGCCGTACCCATCGGTAGCGCAGAGCGAAATTACCGGAGAGATTCTGCTCTATTTTGAGCATTATGTTGACAAAGGGCCGGCAAAGAGTTCCACCAGAATGAATGGTAGTTCTAGAAAGCTTTTTATCGTGTGAACTAAAAACTCAGCTAACTTTGTGCAGAGATAATATAGCAATAAAAGGATAAACGACCGAGAAACAATTAGCCCCATCAAAGTAAACCTTGAGCCTTCCCACGCCGGTTGGGCCAGTGATTTTATTCTCGTGGTCCTGCTTGTCTCTGGCACAAAATAGCTAAAGAAGCGACGAGGATTTTTTTCACTCTTTCGGTGGCTGTGTAACAATGGCCACATTTCACATACAGGCACAGGTATCATATTAATACTTATTACCAGATACAAGATACTGGTAATTCCTTACATGGGCTTATACTTGGGCGCAAATTAAGTACTAAAAATGCTCGTGACAAAGGCCGCCCCTTGCCAACAATTGTGCCTTGTCATCAATCATCAAGTGAGAAGTGGTACAACCTCTGGGTGGGGGGAGTATCATAATAAAAATATCTTGTCTGCAAGATAATCGCTGGGCAAGGGGGGTGTAAAAAAAAAGTGGGAAAATTTGGTCCCTGGAGTTTTCTAAGATAAAATCTTTTAGCACATAGCCAAGAACATGAAAGGAGCACACCCCGATGTTTCTCTCAGCAGAGATGTCTAGAGATAATGCGCACGATGGAACAGAACCTCTCCACCCGCAGCTCAGCCACCAACACTTCACCGGAGATCTCCCAAAGATTGCGGAAAAACTCACCCGGCAAAAGTCTGTGCACCTCCTTCAGAATCCCTGGTTTAATCAGCACCTAGCAGGCCACTGAACTCAAGAATCCTCAATAACTGGTTCCTTAGAGCGAAACCTTCAGTACGCCGGTGAACGCTATTGCGCAATCAAAGCCCAAAAAGAGGGAAAAAAGCCCTTCGTAATCGCCAGGAGGTTTACAAAATACCCGTGATGCCCAAGAAGAAGTTTCATACGGCACCCAAACAGAAACAATTTCTTGCAAGGATCAGGTGATATGAAGAGTTATGGCACCGTACTATACCTGCGACAGCGGCAAGGGCCTTTTTAGCCCCATAGCTCACTCCTTCCCACAAGGCTCGCAATACCGGTGCCAAAATGCTCCGCAATTAGGTTACTCGCAGTAAAATATTTCCCGCGAGATGCGAGGAACTGCGTTCACATTCCGCCATCCCGGATCTCTTGATAATCCGGACCGGATACCCCTCTGTCCCTCACGAACCCCCTCGAGTTCTCACACCCTTTGCACCAAAACCTGACCTTTGGTCCCGGATCATCCGCTGTGCCGGACAGATTCACCAGATTTTGGCTGACCAAGGTAGCGGGGTGCGATTGTGCTCGTACGGCGCTGATGGCCTGACCCACAGTTCCCACAAGGACACAAAGAAGGCCGTAGGTCTAACTTTCAAGACTACCGGTAAATGGAGATTAAGAGTGAGCCCCTCCCAGCCCTTAATGAATACGACATAATTAAGCCGCGAACCTACATACCGATAGTTTGGTAAGCATTCTCATAACGTTATATATTACACAACTGTTAGCGCATGAGTACGATAATGGTGCTGGCACGGTTTATCCCCACTTTCTGTATCCTTCCGAAGCTTCGCAGTACTTTGTGCTACGGTGCTGGATAGGCTGAACATGAATGAGGCGAGAGTAGGGTTCCCGTACCGGTACCAATACCGGTAATAAGATGACGCCTGTGGCCCCAGAGAGAGAGATTTCGAGGCACTCGAGTACCTACCAAGTTAGTGTCAGTTTCTTGTGACCCAGCATGCTTGATAAACTGTACAGTACTGTACAAGCACGACCCTAGGCTAAGAGCGAACCCCTTTCAATAAAACACTGTATAGTGTGGTACCGGTATGACACTAGACTGCTAATACCAGTAGCTGGCGCTAAGCCAGTCCTCTACTCCAGTTTATAAGAGGGAGACCCCCAGACAGCGAAGACTATTAATGAGCAAATACTCATAGCTCGACTTAGATGCTGTATGCGATAGCCTACCCGAGTGCCGGAATACTGCTTGAGTGGCTATAGAAATCTATCAATGGCATAAACCCTGCTGATGGGGAACGACCAAGTTCGTACCAGCGGATACCGTACCACGAGATGACCTGTGATAATTGTAAGTATTGAGACATCCATGATAGGGCGGACTAACCACAAATCCCTACACACCACCAGCATTGTCTGCACAGTAGACCATACCTCAACTCAAGAAAAGGCTTAAAGCTTGTGGGTACAGTACTGTCCCACCGGCACAAGAGCGATATCTCGCATGACATACCGGTATCCGTTGGGAGGCCAGGCCCCCCTATTCCACACCAAGCGGCTGCAGGCTATGGAAAAATCGGAACGCTTTCCCCTCAGCTTGTGTAATCTTCTGGATAGAAAAACGTTTGCTTACAGCCTCTCGCCAGTGCATACTCGATCATGTGCAATCACCCAGTGCAAATCGCTGAAAACCTTCGCCTCACGAGACCCAAGACCCAAAATCAGGTGGGTATCCACAAACTCCAGATTTCGCAAACTTTGAACCACCTCAAGATGGCTAAGATCTGGGTGCTGGCGAAAACCTAGAGTGCCGATTGAACGCGCATCTGAATACCTCAGTCGGGTGTGAAACAAAAATCCCCCAGATATTCGCAGCACAGGATACTGGGCAAAGGTGCTCGGCATTATGCCTAGTAGTCTACTGCAGTTGAAATCGAAGGGTTTCCAACCACAACTACATCATTAGGAAGATATGGCCTGATAAAAGCGCTCGGAATGCATCTCTCTCTCAGTTTGCATTTTCCGATTCCTAATAAGAGTAATATTCGTGGAAATAGTTAAAATTCCTAATTACCCATGTGTGGTCATTTTGCATGGCTTTTTTTTTTTAGCCAAGCTCCGTTATGTGTGTATCACGTGATCAAATTTATTACCCACAAAGGTTGATCTCAAGCGCCAGGCACCACACTTAATGACTGGTGGGGTTGTCATGAAACGCATTCTCATGGAGCTAAACTGAGTAAAGTTGATAGTGTCGGTAGATCTTTGCTCAATGTAACCTTCATGTCTTGTATCATACTACTCGTGCTCGAGTACGATATCATACAGGTACTTTGCGGTTTTTAGAGGAACCAGAATCAAGGCATCGACCAATGGACACAAGACCTTCAAAAGGAAGCATGTAACTCCATTTCTACCACCTCCATCTACCATTTCCCTCGTTTGAACGGCGACCAGTTGGCCAGCACGTTAGGTAGCTACCCGCTTAGTTATTCCCGGCTAAATACGTTGTTGGGCGGGGCACAATGGTGATGGATAACTAACAAGACAGCTCAGCAGTACTTCATGACCAGGTAGTAGAGGGAAGCCGGATGCGATTTGAGTCGGGGGGGCACCACAGGTTGTCACTCAATCATCTGTCCTTCTTTAGCAAGTTGTATATTGCCTACCACTCCGTTTTCCGCCAAGGATCCACCCATTATCCATCATTTATCACTCGATATAACGGTTAAGAGGATCATTGTCTGAGGCCCTGCGGAATCATACATTTTTCCAAGTGGTCATTTCCCTCCTCCTCCACTGTGATTATCCTGCTCTCAACCCAAGTTTCACCATCAGAACCTTGAAATCCACCTAATTTGGGTTATGATATCAGTTTTTATTTCCGGCGTCTGCACAGGTGCTGTTCTTAGCTTGCCGTTCGACATAGCACCATGCCTACACATCCACTAATCCACTGTTTTATGATACCCAAGAGCTCAAGAGAGGGCACGAGGGTACTGCGAGCATAGGTTTGTGTGGTTTAGAATGGTTGGTTGTTTCTTCCCTGATTTCGTTCTTTTTTTCTCTAGGGTTGTTATTTACGAGGTGAGCTGCAAGGTCATGTATCCCAGGTTTCGGGCAGCAGCGGCCGTGGCTTTTTTTTTTGATGCTGAGAGATTTACAGCGACTGACAACACCTACGAAGTGCGGGGATTTCTGGTTACATATATTATTTTCTTATTTTCGATTTTCTATAATAATATTATACAGTCTATCTACAGTACATATCCCGACGAGTCCCACAAACTCAGCAAAATATTCCTTGTGCTGATAGGATTGGTCCAGAAGCACCTGGATTCCGGGAGCCCGAGGCGCGCCTGGCCACACTGTATGTTTGCTTATGTAACCAGACCTAAAAAAGGTTCTCATGAGGGCGCGGACCGCAAGAAATCTTAGCACAAGAACGGCAATCATTCTAGCGTGTGTCTGTCACAACCAAAGGGTTTCCCACCAATCCCACCCGACAAGTCAGCAAGCCAGAACCAAATCGTCGTCGCCTCCCTTCCCGTTTCCTCTCTCCCCTTCCCACCCAACTCAACGGTAACTTAGCGTTGCTTCTCTCTCCGTGTGCCGTCGTCGTCGTAGTCGTCGTCCTCGTTCCTCCCGCTCTCTCGCATAAACTCAGGTAGCCTCGTCTTCACCCTCTTCCTATCTTGCTTCCTTCCCTACCTCTTCCTCTCGCTTCCACTCCTTTCTTCCCTCCTTTGTTTCTCCCTTCCTCCTTTCATCGCCCGCTTCATATCCCTCGCCTTTCACCCGACCTCTAATCACTCTCGATAGATCTCTTTCCACTCCTATCCTCCCGGTCCGTCCCATCCCAAATAAGGCTCGACGGGGTTTCACTCGGACTTATTCTAATTTCTCCTGGCAGTTTATTCTCTGTTCTGTTCAAACTGAAAGAGACTCTGTTTCCTTTGTCTGCTGGTGAATCAACGCACCTGACCTGTTCTGTACCTCCCTCGTCTGTGAGGAAGAAAATATCCTTTTTTTGCTGGAAACTTTAAGGGTCTCGAGTGGGGAACTTTTATTTCTTGGTGTAAGAAGAAACAAACGAGCAAAGTTGTCCTGTGCTACAAGAGGGAAAAGAGAAGCTCAGTATTTACACTTCCCACAGTGTACGTATCACCACCCTTTTTGTTCTGTATCGAGTCTTGCCCGTGAGCACATACGCTGGCTAAGAGAACTGGTCGAGGTGTTGATTGCTCTATTTCCTTGCTCTTTGGAATTTCTCCTACTCTTTTTCCTTCATTTCTTTCCTTTATTTCGCTCTCGTCTCATCCCCTCCTTGCCCTGCTTTGCTCGGACTTAATTGCTGGCTCCAGACGCGTCTCTTTTTCCTGTTTGCTACGTTTTTTACACCCTTTTCTTGGAAGCTGATCCACGGTATGGCTTGTACAGACCTTGTATCTTGTTGCCTTACAGGTGAAGAGAATTGTTAGTGAGAAGCAAAGCAAGTCACCTTAAGAAAAAAAAGCAGTTGCATCAATCTCGTGAAGATCTCGAAGACAGAAATGGCCGACGATTTCGATATCGATATTTACGGGGATCTTAACCCTGACGAACCAGCGACCACTTTCAAGAAAGAGGATGAGGATTTGTTTCTTGACCAAAACCAGGGGGACACTAATGGCGATAATAAGCAAAATACTGCTGCAGGTGAAGACACCAATATGGGTTCTGCTGCAGGCGATGGTGATAATTCTGGCAACTCTGCGACCGTAAAAGAAGAGGCAGCAGTCCAACCGAAACAGAAGAGGAAGCTTGATGATCGACCTTTTGATCCTGCCGCTACCACAGCTCTCTATGTCGCTGATTTGCACTGGTGGACTACTGATGATGACATTCGTGGGTGGGTAAACGAATGCGCTTGCGAAGAGGAACTGAAAGATATTACCTTCAGTGAACATAAGGTCAATGGTAAATCCAAAGGGTAAGCCTTTTTTCCTCGCTATCCAACTACCTGGAAACATGGCTAAATATTCTTGTCGATACAGGGTTGCTTTTGTTGAGTTTACTTCTCCTCAGGCCGCAACAGCTGTTAAAAGTAAAATTGAGGTCGGAGGAAGTCAGCCAGCCTACATGGGTAAACGGCATACGGTCTCTTATACCAATCCTAGCGTCAATCCATTCCGCACCCTTCCCAAAGATGCTCCTCAGCGCGATAGGCCCCGTGACGGATTTCAAGGCGGGAGAGGTGGTAATGGCGCCGGCACTGGGGAGCGTGGTGGTCATTCCGGGCCACCGGCTGTTCAGCCCCCCGCAATCGGCATGACAGGAGGTATGAACCCCGGAAGTTTTAGAGGTAATCGTGGTGGATTCGGGGGTCCAAATCGCGGCGGCATGGGAGGTGGGTTTGTTGGCAATCGTGGTGGCTTCGGAGGCCCTGTCGGAGGCCCGCAATCCCCCCAGCCTGGTTTCCAAGCCCCGATGAACAATTTCGGTGGGCAAGGTATGCCAATGCAACAATTTGGTGGAGGGAGCTTCCAGGGGGGTAATTTTCCTGCCGGTAGAGGTGGTATGAATCCTATGAGGGGTGGACCAGCGGGCATGAGAGGTAGAGGCGGCATGGGGCACAATGGTATGATGGGTGGTGGTATGGGTGGTGGTATGGGCGGTAACATGGGCGGTGGAATGGGAATGGGCGGCAATATGGGTGGTATGGGCGGCAATATGGGCGGAAACATGGGCGCCGGCAATATGGATGGTGGCTTTAATCCTATCGGAATGGGAGGCTTCAACCCCATGGGCATGGGTATGTATGGTCAAGGATTCCAACCGTCTGCGCGTTCGCTTACGGCCTACCCCAATCAAGCAGGCCCTGGGGGTTTTCCGGCTCCTCACTTCAACCCGGCATTCTTCCCCGGTGGTCCACAAGGAGGTAACCAAGGCCAATGGGACAACCCACATCCAGCAAAGAGACCTCGCCCCAATGAGTAACCGCTGGCGTGATCCAGAAAAAAGGGCCACCAAAATTATTACTACGAAAAATCATCGGTGGATCTGGCTGTGGATGCTCATTTTGCTAATTTATATACTTGAATTCTTTCTCGGTCTGCGCTTAAGTCTCGAGGGGTGGATATAAGGGGATTTGCGATGACGGGGAGGGCATTACGGGCATCGGTCTTTTTTTCAACCTCTCCCCTTTTTTGTCCTTTTCTTTGCTTGGCATTAAATTTCTTCTTCCCATGTAGTTTACCGCAAAAGCTTTTTTAGTACAGTTTCCAAAACACGATCTCGGAGTTCTTTCGTGCAGTCTTCTTTTTTCTCTCTCTATTTCTTAGCTTTAGTTTTCGTATATCTGGCTCATATTCCTTACCTGCTTTCTGACACCCTTGTTCTCTTATATCTTTTCTGCAGAACACGAGGAGTGTGTGAATGTTTCCATGAGCGCCGTGATCAGGGGATTTGGTGATTGGGAGGAGGGTGTATTGGTAATTGGCTTATGTTAACTTGAACCGGTCATTTTTCGTTTTCACATTTTCTTTCCCCACGTATTATCGGGAAAGCTTTTCCTTTTTCATTTTTTCAGCGAAAAGATGGGTCCCTCTCCTCACGATGCTGAAGGTGCGCTGGTACACAGTGGCATCATAGCTATTTTCATGGCACCGTTCTCAGTTGGCGTTGTGGTATTATTGTTATTGGACGGATGGCTGTTGTTTCTATGATACATTGAAAGTTCGACATGTGCTTGGTTCTTTGTGTATCAATTAGGGTTTGGGATGCAGTCCGCTCATCCCACCCCCTAAAGCCACTATTTCTATCCGTGTTAGAGTCGGTGTATGTGTTAGGCCAGTCGCTTTGGGAGCAACCTCCGGGACAGCATCACAAGGCCCAACTCGCCGGAGCTGAATTGCCTTGTTTATACCATCACCATTGGAAGTACGATATATGTCTACCGGCGCTATCTCCCCTGTTGAAAGAACACCTCCGCTCGCCACGGCACTTTAGATACCAACTCTTAAGCTCTGCACCCTCCACCCACCCATCCATCCATGATCCATCTCCGCGGCACGTTTATAATTTCGTCCGATGGGAAGAGGGAGGGTAGCGTATGTATACACCGCAGGAGCAAATACGGAATCTCCAGAACCCCATAATGTACGTGTCCTTCCTCGATACAGAGATGCGCTAAGTTACCGGTAGCCCGTTTACCACATTAATCACTGACCCTCACTCGGGGCTACCACGCACCCCCCCCTTGTATTCGGGTACGGTAGGCTTCCGGCCGTCCATGCACAGAGCCTCGGCGGGTGCAACGGGCGAAGCCTTGGCGTATCGTGAAATTTCCCGCCGGGTTCTATGTTCAAACCGGGCTCATTACTATTAGTATAGTTGAGTTATCTTATTTCTATTTTCATTTTTTTCTTTCGTTTAAGGGTTGAAGGCTAAATTAGGGGGGGGAGAGAGAGTGGGAGAGAAAGCAATTGAGTGGTTTAGGGAAGAAAAACGATGATATCATTACGGATGGAAATTGAACTCCAGTTCCAGCTTTTTTAAACATTGGATCTCGTGCCAAGGCGTGCCCCGTTGCACCCGCCGGAGTGTTGCGCATGGGGCCGCCGGAACCATACAGAAAATGCGAGGGCCCGGGGCGGGCCCGGGGTTAGGGTTGCGGATCCCTGCTCGTGGAGCCGCGCCAAGTCGTGACGTGAGCTTCCTTGGCCATCTGGGAATGAAAGCTGGTCCTTTGTCACAGAGTTCACAGTCTTAGCAACGGCACCAGCAACCACCACTGCTACGACACGCAGGATGGAAATCGCAAAGTCACTCGTAAAATGTGTGGCTCGTGCCTTTTATGATACAAAGCATATCCTTGTCATCGATGCGCTCATGATCCATAACGCGTATGTCCCTTGGTTCTTCAATAATCTTGCCTCTGAGAGGGCGGCTTTTTTTGATCTCTGTGTTTTCGCTGCTGACGGTTTAGTGTTCGCGATGACGAGTTGGGGAAACTGTTGGGATTTCAATCCAAGGACTTACAGAAATTATGTGGGAGGTTAAAGGAGGATCGCATGCTCACTGTGTGGGTCTCCGAAGTCTTTGTGGGGGGCGTGCGGCGCAGGTTGTTAGCTAACTTGGTCGGTGTAGGCACAATCGGCCAGAGCAGAAGGAAGGGCAACAGCGCCCGACAAACCGGACTTACTACTACGTTGAGTTTAGAAGCACAATAGACGCTGTCAAGTATCGTATGCACGGCGTTGTTAAAGATGTGGAGAAGAAGATGAATAAGGACGCTGATACAAAAGGATATGTATGCCCGTACTGTCAGAAGAGGTTCTCAATCCTGGACGCGATGTCGGTAGCCCGCGATGAGATGGGGCTATTTGTGTGTGATCGGTGCAATACTACACTTGTGGATGACGACGATAGCGCCGAAGTCAAAACAAGTCAGGAGCGGTTGGGGAGACTAATGGAGCAGATGAAGAAGATTATCGATATGCTAAAGATGATTGATGAAATCGTTGTGCCGGTGTAAGTGCTTATTTTGGTTTTCACGAGCTGTGTCGATGGTTAACGTTCGCAGCAATGATTTCGAGACCGCCATTGCAAATTCTGTTCCTGTGCCTCGAGACAAGAACCACCTCTACTCGATCCCCGTCCCCGGGAAAGGCACTACAAGCACCCGAAACTCCGGTGCCCCTGCTTCTATCGAAGTTTCTTTCACTTCCACCTCGGAGAAGACTGCTGCTGAGCTTGCCTCAGAGCAGGCGATGAAGCAGGCTCAGGCCGAGAAGAACGCACTCCCGGTCTGGCACACAAAGTCCACCGTTGACCCCGGTGCCACGACCACCGCTGGTGCTAAAGAAGCTGCAGAAAGGGAAGCTCGTGCTCTCGATGGTATTGGAATTGCGCAAAAGTCTAAGGAGGAGGAAGACAAGAAAGCTGCTGCTGCTGGCGACGGAGCAAATGGCATTCAAGCAGATGGTAAGGTGATACGCTGCCCCCTCTAACATGTTTACTAAACTGGCGGTGCGCTAGCTATCGCTGAATACTATGCTGCATTGGCGGCCCAGAAAGCCAAGGAAGCTCAGGAGGAGCAAGAGGAGGAAGAAGATGATGATGAAGAGGAAGAAGATGGGGAGGGGCGTGAGGAGGAGGGTGAGGGAATTGAGAATGGTGGGCACCAAGAGGAGGGGGAAGAAGAAGAGGACGACGACGATGAGGACGACGACGACGAAGGAACCTTTGAAGACGTTGTTAATAGCAACGCTGTCACTCCTCCTACTGCTACGAATTCAGTCAAGGCCAGGGAGGATGACTCGGACGATGACTCCATGGGTCCCGCTGCTAAAAAACCAAAACTTACTCAGACTGAGGATAAAGAAGAAGAGGACTCCGACGAGGAGGCTGACTTTGAGGATGTTTAGAATGGCCCGACTCTTTGGATGGTTACGGCCGGCGGGGAAGTGATATTATACTTGCAGAGATACCTGAGATTGTAGCTGGGATGATTGACAAAGATGTAATTTCTGCTGTCTCTCCATGTTGCCCGAGTTTTTCTCCTGTTTTTCCTACCACTTTCGCTCTTCCTGTTACAGAAGTCACTACTTGTTTGTTAGATTTTGGTAGGCCGACTCTATGTACAATAATGTATTATAAGTTACTAATAGGACTGATAGCTTGGAGTAAACTTGCTATCTTTAGCATACTCGGCTTTGTATTTTTTACTGTCATACTGGGGCTAGGTGAGACAGGCAAGAGAGGGTACATGTGAATCCTGGCATCAGCCCCAAACCCTAAACCCCGGGACCCCGGTTTGAAGCGAGAACTCCCGACGCCGAGCAGAAAACACCATCGCCAACAACCCTTCACAACCCACTCTATCAAATTAAGTCAACAACCCCCCCCTCATCTCCACCAACTCCGCTCAATCAAGATGTCCATGCGACTGACCAAGGGCTTCGTGGGTAAGTCCATTGCTGCACTCCAATAACCACCATCGAAACTCACTCTGCAATGCTCCAATGAAACTAATAGCGGGGTCGAAACGTCCACAGCAGCGACCCGCCTCCGCCCAACTGCCGCCCTCCTACCAAGGTTTGTCCCGGCGATCAGCGTCGCCACGACCCGCCGCCATCAATCAACCGGAGCCCCAGTGCCAGTGGAGAGCCCCAAGACAAAGGCCGAATCCATCCTCGCGGCCCTCCCCGGATCCAACCTCATCTCCAAAACCGCGATTCTCTCTTCCATCGCCGGTCTCTCGGTGGCCGCCATCTCCAGCGAACTCTACGTCCTGAATGAGGAAACATTGGTGGCCGTTGGTCTCCTCTCGGCATTCTACGGCATCGCCCGTATGGGCGGGCCGGCCTACACTGCTTGGGCAACCACCCAGGTCAACAAGGTTCGCGATATCCTCAATAGTGCGAGGGAGGACCACACCAGTGCCGTCCGGGACCGTATCAAGAGCGTGCAGCAGATGAGTGGTGTCGTGGGGGTTACGCAAGCGCTCTTCGAGGTTTCAAAGGAGACCGCGAGGCTCGAGGCTACGGCTTTTGAGCTCGAGCAGAGGACTGACTTTGCTGCTGAGGCTAAGAGCGTTCTGGATAGTTGGGTCAGGTACGAGGCGCAGCTTAAGCAGAGGGAGCAGAAGGAGTTGGCCGAAAGCTTGATTGCAAAGGTTAAGAAGGATCTGGGGGATCGGAAGACCCTGGACAAGATATTGCAACAGAGTGTTCTGGATGTCGAGAGTATGATATCGCCCCTCCACACATATTTTCACTGTCTTCTTGAATTTCAAGATTTTTCGCGCTATGGGTTGAGAGAGCAAGACTAATATTTTACCCCCCCCGGATAGAAGTTTTTTCTGCCAGAAAGTAAATATCTTGATTACTCGTTTTCGTTTCCCAGACTTTTAGATTAGGGGTAGCTGAGGCAGGGGTTGGCTTGGTCGCTACGGAATACCGGGGGGTTTTTTCCTTCCGTTTCTACATAAAACAAAAAAATTACACCACTGGTATTGGTATTTTTCAATTGTTTTTCTTTCAATTTTTTCTCTTTTCTCTTCGGATTTATTTTCCAAGCGATTAGCATAGAGCCCACCGAAAGCAATATGAGGTGAAGAAGGAAAAGGAAGAAAAAAGGTCTAAACCACCCCGCCACTGTTTTTTTCCACCGGATAGAGCTCGAACTAGATGCAACTACTCTCCGCCGAAAGCTTGTTTATTGAGAACAATTGACAAAGCCGTTGTGCTTTGAGGGAAATTGTGAGTTTTTTTCGTTTTCAAGATCTACTACTATGAACCAAATGCCATCTCCTTCTTTATCTATGCTGGGAATTAGCGACGATTGATTCCATAGGGGGGGAAATGGCTTTGTGAAAGCTTACATTTGCAATGGCCAGGCCAGGATTCAATCCCTTGGGGCAGGTCTTTGCACAGTTCATGATGGTATGACATCTATAAAGACTCATCTCGTTTTCAAGAGCGCTCTTTCTAGCGCCCTTAGCCTCGTCCCTAGAGTCTGCCAGCCACCTATACGACTGGAGAAGGACAGCCGGGCCGAGGTAATCAGACGAATTCCACCTGGAAAAACGCTTGTGAGCCACTATTATCCCATGAAACTTCCGCGCACGGATGAGAATAAAAACAAACCAGTAAGATGGACAAGAGGTCGAGCAACAAGCGCAAAGAATACATTCGTACAATCCATCAAGCTTTTTTCTCTCCTCTATGGACTGGCGATACTCCCTTCCGTCGGGAGAAGGCGTCTTGCGTTGAAGATATGGCTTGATAGACTTGTACTGCTTGTAGAATTGGGTAAGATCCGGAACCAAATCCTTCACGACGTAGGTATGCGGAAGCGGGTATATCTTGACGGGAGAAGAGTTGGAGACATCAATACGACCTACTCGCCGCAGACACGTTAGCAACCTTCCTTCATCTCATTCCGTGGTGAAGGGGTGAAGTCGACAACTCAAGAAACATACATAAACAAGCTAAAGTATTGCTCCCCTGGATATTCATGGCACAACTCCCGCAAATTCCCTCACGACAAGAGCGCCTAAAAGTGAGCGTAGGGTCAACCTCGTTCTTGAGTCTAATCAGAGCATCCAACACCATGGGTCCGGTCTGGCTCATGTCAAGTTCGTAGGTCTGCATGTAAGGCTTCTTCTCGGGAGTGTCCGGGTTCCATCTGTAAATCTGGAATTGCTTCATGTTCGGCTTTGGGGAACTAGGCTTGGCAGGGGCGGTCTGGGGAGTTGCGACTGATGCTAATGCGCGGAGGCCGGTGGTCGACCTGAGAGATGTTGGAGTTGCGCGGAGCAGCGAGTGAGAGAGGAGTGTGGCATTCATGGTGAGGGTTGATGGAGGTATTAATGATATGGTCAGATAGAGTAATGTTTAGCTGAGAAGGGAGAGAGAGAGCAACTGGTGAGGCTCAAATATTTTGTGAGTGGTGGGGTAAGGGTGGTGATTGAGGTGAAGTGAGGTTGTGGGTAAAAGTGCTCGTGATTGATCCCTAGGAAGAATCCAGTGGTTCTCCCATTGAACCGAGGGAATACGGATGCTGACATAACAAAATGGGTGACTTTTGATTGGCTGAAAATTGGTCATCGTGGCGTCACTCGCAATCCTGACGTTTTTGGTAACCTCGCGATCTTTCGGGGCAGCGTCTACTGCCCGAAACGTTCCTGTTTCTTTGGTGGGAAAGAGAGGGTCTATAACCATTGACACTTATGTGCCCGGGTGTAGTTAGACTGTGAGTAGTATTCGCATCCGATGAGTTTACGTACACGAGAGATGAAATAAAATAAAATAAAATAAAATAAAATAAAATAAAAACCCCCGCATGAAATCCCTATGAACGACTCTAAATGGATCCGATCCTGCACCGAACTCAATATAACATATAATACAGTAGAGCAGCCACTGCACAATTCTGGAGGGTCCCTTATAAAGCATCTAGAAAGCACCCCTGAATTGATCCAAAATCTGCCGCACAAGGGGCCTCTGACCAGCACCTTGATTGGCATCAGCAACGCCCTCTCCTTCCCTCAGTCTTCTCCTAAGGTTCTCGAATTCCGCGCCTTGGCTATCTTTGAATAACCATTTGGGGATTCTCCATTTCGACTTGGGAAGTAGGTCCATCCTCCAAGCATATCCCACGATCCATCCAACAGCTACCGACAGTAAGGATCCCGGAGGCTGACACAGGGCGAGTTGAGTCGATAGTAGGTAGACATAGAATTTATCGGATAGTGTAATACCTGGCCCCTCCTCTCCGTTAGAGTTGGTAGATGTGAGCAGGCGAAATTTGTAAACGCCGGGAATCGCAGCGTGATATTGGGCCAACGCAGCAAAGAGAATTGGAGTTGGACCGGGTGGTAGGTAGTTCATTCGGCCGAAAGTGAGAGGGCGGAATATAGTCGCTAGCAAGAGTGGTGCCGCGACATTCGTGGCGACAAAACAGTAAGCGAGGAAAGAGGCGTATTTTCGGGTTCCGAATAGGCGTTCTATGGTCCTAAGGTGATAAATCACCAAAGCGCCAAAGAGCAGCTCTCCTGCATTTGCGTAACATGTCTGGAGGAAAGTTATGGGTGTTATGATTCCAATTGCACGATATTGAGGGTTGTGTGTACTGGTACTGACCTGCCAGATGACAATTCGCCAAACTTGTCGGTAAACCCACAGATGAGGAATTATTTGTATATGGAAATAGTGTTTGATGTCGAGTATCGAGGCTAGGAGAGATGAGGCGACGATGAAGTAGAGGAGAGCCTGTGAGACCGGAGCAGAACGAAAGCCAGATTGTTGCATTATTCTGGGGTTGGTCGAGGCCCGCGAGGGGTCCACTTGTTGAGGAGCGGCGTGAGAGGTTATTCGGTGCTGTGTCTGTTAGATGGTCTCTTCCTTCTGGTTATGATCTGGGGTGAGGGGCTAAAGGTTAGGATTCCCATTCGTGAGCGAGGAGGACACGTTCCTTACATAATACCGGTATTATGCTGAGATTTAAGAGGGATGGAATTAACTCGGTAAAACAGCCCAGGTTCGCTCGTACGACAGTCACTGACGGTGATGATCGAGGATGGGGCCACCACACCCGAAACTTTAACGAGCATCTCACTCTCTGCTTGTAGTCACCCCCCTCACCCCGCCCCCACCAAACACATTCCTTTCTCTTCGTTCACTAAATCTTCCTTTTCCACCGGAAAAAAAAAACAACCGTACCGCCTGCTCCCCTAAAACACCCTTCACATGGCCGAAAAGGACGAGCAACCCCCCGCGCTTCAGGTCGAAGCTCTTCCGACTGGAGGGGCGCCAGTTCCCACGAATCAAGAGCAAAATATCAATCCGTTCACCGTCGAAGGAGCTGTGGTTGACGGGCAAGTTGTCGCTATCGATTACGAGAAGCTCATCCGGGACTTCGGTACCATACAGATTTCACCTGAGCTTCTCACTCGCTTTGAGACACTTACAGGACGTAGGCCCCATCAGTTTCTGCGAAGAGGAATGTTCTTTTCCCACAGAGATTTCGGGAGAATCCTCGACCTTTATGAACAAGGGAAACAGTTCTACATTTATACTGGGAGAGGTCCTAGTAGTGAGAGTATGCACCTCGGGCATATGATTCCCTTTATGTTTACCAAGTAACTAAAAACCGTTCTGTCCTTCTCGACGCTTGCTGATTTGAAGTAGGTGGTTGCAGGAAACTTTTGATGTTCCCCTATGCATCATGTTGACGGACGATGAGAAATATCTTTTCAAGCAAAACCTCACCATTGAGGATGTCAAAGGCTTCGCCCGGAAAAATGCAAAGGATATCATCGCTATGGGCTTCGATGTGAACAAGACATTCATATTTTCTGATCTTGATTATATGGGAGGGGCTTTCTATGAGAATATTTTAAAAGTAGCTCGTTGTATTACTACAAACCAGAGCAAAGCAGCGTTTGGTTTCAACGATAGGTATGTCATTCGTTTCTTTCTTATGAATGGTGTATTCTTACACGAGAGAAGTGACAATATCGGCAAACTGCACTTCACCGCTATACAAGCCAGCACGGCGTTCTCAACTACCTTCCCTCATATATTTGGTGACGATCCGACCAAAGTGAGACAAATCCCGTCCTTGATCCCTTGCGCTATCGATCAGGATCCCTACTTCCGCATTACTAGAGACGTCGCCGGAAGATTGAAATACCAAAAGCCAGCCTTAATTCATGCAAAATTCTTTCCAGCCCTCGGGGGCCCTGGAAGCAAGATGAGTGCCAGCATTGATGCCAGCGCGATCTTCATGAATGACACTCCTAATGCAATGTTTGTTTTGACTCATTGGGTGAGCCACGCAATCGAGTGCTAATCTATGATTATAGAAAAAAGAAGATCAACAGGTATGCCTTCTCCGGGGGCCGGGCCACTGCTGAGGAACAGCACACGCATGGAGGTAACCCAGATGTCGATGTCTCGTTTCAGTACTTGACTTTCTTCCTTGAGGACGACGAGGAACTGGAAAACATACGCCAATCATACATTAGTGGCACTCTCCTTACGGGAGAGCTTAAGGCGAGATGTATCAAGGAGCTGCAGGACTTTGTCGCAGGCTTTCAAGAGAGAAAGAGGGCTGTTACAGATGAGATCTGTGCTGAATTCATGAGGCCAAGGCCACTTACTTGGGGCCACGGCCGGTCGTCTGGGGGTGGGGGTATCGAGAGCCTTGTCGAGGGGGTCAACTCGGCTACTGTTGGTTAGATCAATGGGATTTCGGATTTCGGGCCTCGCCTTTATGTAGATTAGATCATGACAAACCACCTATTTCGTTCTCAGGTCGGATCCTTAGTACCTAGTGTTCGGTTCATCCCATAGTCTATCTTATAATAGCACCACACCAACTCTAATACATCATATCAAGAAAAGAGAAGAAAAAAAGGAGAAAAAAAACTCCTTCATCTGTCCAACTCACTGGTAGATGGACCCGTGCCCGGTTGCGGGTTCTTTGGTTCCTCTCCCTTCAACTTGCGGGAGGGTATTCCTATGATGGGAATTGAAAGACCCCCTCCTGCTCCTCCTTGACACGTCCTCACACTCGCTAGGAAGGAGCTCTGTTATCGCCACGTAGATTCTTGCCGCACTGCAGTAAGGTGTTTGCCACAGATCTCATTAGGCCTGCTGTTGGGGTGTTGGCCATTGGGAAACGCTAATGGGGCTTCCGCACCGGAGTCTTGCAGCCTCTGAATACCTGCAGCAGCATGTCGTCTTGGTGGCTCTACACATATATGAAGAATCTACTCTGGTAGATGTTCTCTAATACTACTACAGGCTCTAGGGGGATATTTCCTTCGCAGGTGGATAGAATCATGCTAATTTTGTTACTACTTACAGTAGCTACCAAGTCAGCGGCTGGAGGTCACCAGATACTGCTCGCCATTCTCAGGTTGTTCTTTCCTTAAGTTGTCTCTTTTTGATAAAGTCTTCGGAAATGTGCTGCGATTGTTGTATCTGCCGGAAGCAATATGGGAGAGCTAAAGGACTGCGCGGAGCCTATAATTAGTGAGAGTCTTTATAAGTCGTGTCTTTTTTTTTTGTTATCGCAGGAGTACATAAGGGAAGGGGGATATGGATGGAGGAAGCTCGATATGAGCGGTGATAGATGGAAGGACCCGGAGGATTTATATTTTATATCTACTTCTGTCTTTACCATTTAAGTAGAGAGCGAACTTTCCCACCCATTCCAAAGGTGTGCAAACGGAGCTGTATTTATATTGCGTTGTGTCTAGTACTGCCTACATCCATTGCGCAAACTCTGGCTGCCGCCTATGTTCTCATGCGCGGGCCCTCCGTTCACGGGAAATAAAGCGGGCTGCAACTTCTTTCAACTACTCAAGCATTATAAGCTTACACCTCGTCCTTCAACGGGCCTCCCCCCCTCTCTAATACTAGCCTTCTTCTTACCTGACACCACTTCTTGTTCTGCTCAAGCAATGGAGTCAAGCGACGTATTTCGTGCAATCCTCAAGGCAATTCAGTCTGGAAAACCCGAGTCACTCGAGTTTTCCCACATTGATCCTAAGGAATCGGCTTTGGTAGTTGAAAGCCTCTTTGACCCCAAAAATGGCTTGGAGAGATATCGTTTTCGGTAAGGCCCTACAAGTAAATTTACTGCACAAACTATTCCTCCTGCTAATTCGAGTTAGCGTCGACCTCTTCAACTACCTCTCCGCCCGCATCTTTAAACCAGAGTGCCATCTAACCGTGGTAATCCCTAGCTTTCTCCATGAGGCTGCAGGCGCATGGCTATTTCGTCAATATGGAAGATGGGGGGTCAAAGGACTTATCAGTGATGAAGCCGATGAAGCGATGATCGTGCTGCCATCCTCACGTAAGTATACAATGATATTATAATATAGATGGTAGCACTAACAAGTCACTGCTATAGGAATCACTAATTTCACGGGAAATTATGCTGGCAGTGTGAAGGAACCAGACCTAGCTTTTATTCCTGTTGGCCCCGATGGGCTGCGCAGAGATTTTCCGTCTGTCGTCCTGGAGTCTGGGTGGGAAAGCACAGGGCCCAGGCTAGTAGACGAGCGCTATCTCTGGCATGAAGGGTCTGGAGGGCGTATAAGGGTTGTGATCTTACTCAAGTTCCATAGAACAAATGTGCAGAACAAAGTTAGTGCAACTCTAGAAATCTCGTATACCAACCCTCCCGGTACTGTGACCACCGGAACCTATCGGGTACATTTTCTCCTTCCCGGTCTAGGGGCATTGACCTATCACCTACTAACATAATAATTATTATGATAACATAGGATTTGTTTCCGGTTCCATTTTTTGGGTCCCCTGATCCGACTCTCAGTCTGGAGGACTTATTTGGAGGGCAATGCCCTCCAGGTCTTGACCCCCATACTGCGCTTAAATTAGATGTTGGCAGCTTGCGCCATATAGTAGAGACCCTTCTTATCAATGATGGATATCTTCCAGCCTGATTTTTCCATGGGAATAAGATATGGGGGGGCGGGCCTCCACGAAAACCAAACTCAGTGGGTATGATAGCGAAAAATGTATTTCATATCCCTAACTAAAACCTATTATTACTGAAGCTAGGCGATCAAGCTTGCATGAGCTAGACTAGTCCAGAATGTTCTAATATCATTATCCTAAGCAATCAGCATTCAGCGGTAGCAACCAAGTGTGATAAGTGTGACATGAAGTGAGGAAGCAATAAGTATTCAGGACAACATTCATGACAAAGCTCATTTAGATAACATTTCTACACCATATGCCAACCTCCTACCATAGCTGTGCCGTGCAATATTGGATAATATTGGGAAGAGATCAACCTTTCACTCACCAAACTCATCGAGGACTGCAAATAGAGTTTGATCGGAGCACCCTGGTCCGACAGCCGGAGTGGGTATGTCTATGACATGAAGCACGATCCTCCCTTGATTCTTTCCATGAAATCCTGAACCTGTCTCCTCCCCGACCATCCGCTGCCTCCAACTCCTGGTGCATCATACTCGCTGGTATCGTCCACCCCATACCTGTCCACTCCGGAGGGGGGAAGCTAAACCCACCAAAACCGAAACCTCCACCCACGAGCTCCCTGACGCTCCCACCCTGGATATCCATAGCTCAGCACCGAATTAGCCCAAGCATGCGCCGTGGTGACGCGCTCACGACCCGTCACTCTCGGCAACAAACTATCCCCTCCCCTTGCCGAGAATATCGCGTTCATTGTGACGCAAGAGTCAGCAATTAAGCAAAGGGAGGAATTCTGATTTTTTTCCTTTTTCTATACAGTAATACCGTGATACAGTTCTCACACATCAACACGAGCACTAAAACCTATTATGGGGGCTATTCTACTGGTGCAATGCCGTACTTGTGAGGTAACGACACCCGTAGATATTTGCTAACCGACATTCGGAGTCCTATGATAGCGTTTTATCACAAGTCCGAACCCGCTAATCAACCAAGCAAACACACCAACACCACTGCCGGTAACCCAGTGTCTCCTTAGAAAACGACGCAGGGAAGTACTAGCATGGAGCAAAAAGTGATCGGAAAAAAAGTGGTTGGTGCAACACCACTTTTTTTCCGATCACTTACCCTCACACCCAAGTAGAGTACATGTACTGTACGGCACTGCAGGGCATATCATAATCTTTTTCTTATTATCCCCTTGGGCGGTCGGTCTGAGACAGTAAAATTCGCGACCAGCACGCTAAATATTACCTTATGTCCTGATCAGTCGGGTAGCTAGCTATTTCAGGTTCGGACTTTCTTTAGCTTTCGAAAGCCAGAGTGGCTCAGCATCTTAGCAACCATTTCAATCAATTCCTCACACAGTCCTCGAGACGAGACTAACTTAGCGTCCTGGTCGCGAATTTTACTATCTCAGACCGCCCAAGGGGATAAAAAAAAACCTGTTTTTCAGTTCGAATTCGAGTTCGAAAAACGTTTAACGACGACGTTTCCAGGATTGCCAAGTAATGTTATTCCATAAAAAATATATTAGTTCAGAATGATATCATACCGGGATAGATATAATCCTCAAGAAATCATAGCATGGCATACCGATCAGATGTCAAACTTCTAAGCAAACTCAATTTACAGCTAGTGTCATCTGGGCACTTGTCCAAGTGTCCTCGCAGTTGTGCATATCATTTTTCGAACTCGAATTCGAACTCAAAACAGGGATCAGTTGAAAGTGTCTGGTCAGGGAGGGGGGGGGGGGAACTTGTTGAAACATGCTTCTGGCACTACTGTGGTGTAACTCGTACTAGTACTATTGCGTTTTCCTCCCCTTGCATCAAACCTTATCGCACATCTAGACCTCTGACGGCACTACATTATTGAAGATACCTCCTTGCATCAAACCTTATCGCACATCTAGACCTTTGGTGGCGCTATTGAAGATGGCTCCTTGCATTTATTTCATCCCTCTTTTTCTTGTTCTTGTTGTTATTGTTTTAGCTCGACCTATTGGTCTCGCTCCCAAATAGTTAGATACTTGTAGCCAGGGCTTTTCACCCTTCCCTTTGAGAAAAAAAAACCAGAGAGTTCCGTTTTCTCAAGCAAGCAAGCAAGCAATCAACTTCTTCTTCATATCTCGCATCATCGTTCCATTCTAATTATATTTCCACAACAAAAAAAGCCCTGAAACTAGTAATCGAGTGACTAGCTGTGATAGCTTCTGATGATGCCAGCCGGTAGACTAGTTCTTGTGTGGGGTAATAATTCGGGGGTCTTTCTCACGTGCGATAGAGTACCGTACTATCCCCTGCGGTGTCGAATTTCCCTACGTCGTGCTAAAGAGGCACTAGCAAGATCAGCGTATTTCTCCGATTGGTGGATTCATAGCTGTGTAACGCTATCACATGACTCGGGATGTTGGTTCAGTAAATCTCAACAGGTGCATTACCTCACAACTACGGCTAACATCGCTCTCATCAGGTTTACGGAGGCACAGCGCCTAAGTTTTGTATGTTCCACAAGCGAGGTTTGCTGTCCTTACCCCCCTGTGTAACATACAAAACTTAGGAGCTGTATTATCATACCTCCGCAGTGCTCCTGTGGATGGAAAAAGATCTGCATCAATAACTTCACCTGAAATGCTTTGATATCACTCGATTGATTGACATGGAAAAGTGGGGAGCTATCATAGTTTTTTAGTTTGCATTTCAGCGTGATGTAGCGAAATTCGGCACTACAATATCAACACTGCAAGGGATAATATCCCCAGAGGAAGGCAAGAACATGCGGTATTATATCGCGCGGAACAACTCCCCTCCCCCCGTCTAAGTCTGGTGGCTTTTTTTAATTTTTTAATTTTTTTAAAAAGCACCTTACGATAGCTCCTCGGAGAGGGCGGGGAAACCTCTAAAATCTTCTCCAGGTAATCCCGTCGATGATATCAGTTGATATTGCGAACAGCCACCAGCAGAGCACGCACAACAGCTACACCACACTACCACCACGCAAGGAGAAAACAAAAAAACCTCCGTGCACCGATGGGAAGGGGGGTTTTCTATCTAGCCACCTCCGGGCTCCCCAAGTGGAGCAGAACGGATCACCACCCACCCCGCCCGGCACAACTGGGAGAAAAAAGAGATTGCCGACGTCTCCTGTCCGGCCGTTTTCGGCAGAGTCCTGCTTTTTATCGAGTGCTGACTTGGGGATCGATTTCATGGTTGGGGGGTGGCTTGTGCTTACATATTGGCCCTCTTTTTGTGCTATGATATTTCCGGCGAGATGCAGGTTTAGTTGGTGCTGTGCTATGCTTCCGGGCGCTGGGGGAGGAGTTTCGGGCTTTGCTACTGGTGTGTTGTTTAGGTTGGGTGGGGTGGGTGAATGTTTTTTATTGCTACAATTAGGGGGCGAGATTAAGGGGGGGAGTTCTTTTTTATTGGTTACGAATGGTGCTAGAGCTTTTATTATTATTATTGTTGCTATTATGATTACAAGTCATGGAATTGCACGTGTGGCCGTATGGTTCGCGATAGCTTACTGTAGACAGATATCTGAAGTGTGTGTCTTGTTTGTCTAGTAGTAAATACTACTCTCCTTCCTTATGCGGGAGCGGGCGAATGGGCAATCGCTAACAAAACTTTGTAGAGCACCGCCTCCTCTCTGCTGTATCGTTGTGTTTCATTTGGTTCACTCGTTGCGAAAATTGTGGTAACCAGGGTTAGCTTAGAATAACTTTATTCCTTGCTGCTTATACATGATTGGACCAAGAAGAGAGTTGCGGAAAAGCCTTTTTTCCTTTGTCCGTCCAAAGAGAAGAAAAATAGGGTGAAAAAATAGGAAAAAGGAAAAGTCACTCCTGACCCAGAAAAACCCGATTGATGGTGGATTCTTATCCTATCGTTATGCTAATAGTTAGGGTGGCGGGGATGGTAATGATGCTGAAAGCAGGAAGAAGGGAAAGAAGGAAAAGAGAGGGATATAATAAGGACAAGAGAGCAAAATGCGCAAACAAGAGGAGTATTGCCAAAACGCTTCAAATAAGAGTAGAAAAATAGTGCGAAAATTGGAAAAAATGTGGTGAGTTGCTGCGGAGGATATACTCGCCAGCGTTGTAATCCTCCTCATGGGTGGAGTTGTAATCATAATCAAAGTTTGAGGCAAGGTTAGGATCCATGCCGTCTCTGATCAAGGTCTCGCGCCTTTCGATGGCATTTCTAACAGCTTCTTCCTCTTGTTGTCGAAGCTGCATTTCGTCTGGCAGTACGTGCTCAATATCCCCTGTCTCCATCCACTCCATCCACTCCATCTCTATTCCCATCCCCATCTCTTCCATTTCCTCTGTCACTTCCTCCGCTACTTGCTGAGTCTCTTGTGTCTGGCCCGGTTCCCCGGGGCCTCCCATGTTTTCTACTTATTAGGGCTTGATAACTTAATCACAAGGGTAAACTACTTACCTGTAACAACGGCATCTGACTCAGACTCAGACTCGAACCAAAACTCAGACCCTGAGTCAGACTCGTAATCCGGTTCCTCGTCAAAATACCAATTGTTAGGTGCATTAGACAGATCAGGATCAAATATGTCAACCTGACCGAGGTCAGGCGTTGGGGGCCGGGGAAGGTGCTGCGGAAGTGTTAGTATTCTACAGCTCATCACGATGGATAATTTGCGCACTCACCCTCATGAACACGTTGAAGCCGTTCGGCCGCCTCAACATTACACTGGCTGTTTTTTTCCGGGTCCCTGTTAGCATGGCGATCCTAAGGGTAGATTTGAAAAGCTAGTGAATGGATGGGGTAATGTTTTACTAAAGTATTCGGGGCCGTTTGGATCCGGTGTTTTCCCTTGGTTCATCCATGCTGGAACACCCCTGGTGGGCGGGGGAGTATTCCACTTGAAGCCCGGTAAATCGGGTTCGCCGTGCGCGAGCACGTTCCAGCATTCGACTGCGACTGACTTCGGCCCATTCGGCCCTCCATGGACGCTCATTCCTGTCTCATCCCTTGCGATGATCGATAGCATTGACAGCATCCATCGTGAGGTCTCACTCCAACTACAACCACCAGCTAGGTTAGCAAGGCGAGGAAAGCTTAAAGAAGAAAGGAAGACTCTCCACTGAAGCCGATGAAAAGGGAGTTAATTTACTTATCGACGTCTAAGGGTATATCTAGGGCTGCATCCTCTGCCTCCCACCTGGATACTGTGTTGTTCCAAGCGATTCCGTAATGGAACCAGTGCCACCAACCATAGGCCCTGACTCGAAGGAAGTCATCTGCCCAGTAGTGGCATACGAGCTTTGCTCTGTTCATGCTGTGGTGCTCGGCAAGAAGTCTTTCGCGGATGGCTTCCAACGCATATGTGAGCACTTGGGTGGGGGTCCAACCATCGAATGTGGTTGGGTCGCTTAGATCAGTGCCCAAGAGTCTCCTAACGGCTATGGACGACTCAACACGGCTAGACATGGTGGGGAGATCTGAGATGTCAAATTGGGAAGACATTGCTTGGGATAAAGATGTGGGTAGTGGGTTTGTAAAGTAGAGGATAGTAAAGGCGTAGGTTTTTAAGGTGGCAAGTAGAAGAGCGAGGGTTTGTATGAATGGTGAGGGGGAGAAAAGGAGAAGGGCGGAGAGGGGCCTCCTTTTATTCTCGAAATGGAGAAATGGGGGGGGGGGAATATGCCAGCGAATAGCGATAGTCGAGCCAGAATGAAGCTTCAATGAGCCCCAAATAATTCATCTATGCTAAAAGGAATTCTAAAATGCTTGTTTCTGGATCTACCAAGTTAGTAAATAGTACGAAAAATCTTTTCATCGCCCTTGGAGCTGTGGCAAAGCGAGCAACCAAAACATTGTGACCATTTTGTAGCTACTGACTTTTACTCGTTACGGACCTCCAGACCTCCGTATCTGCCTGTAAAATAGTTTAGTAAAGGTAAGGTATCATCGTGGTACGTTAACTCTTTCCAGGAGTGCCAAGCTTACATGAAGCTGCCAAGTAAGCTAAGTTTTCCCCGCTTCATTAACTTTGAATACCACTAATTAGTATATCTTATCTATATATGTACTGGGCAGTTTTATCTCAAAGTGATATCAGATCAATCAAAAAAGGGCGCAATCAGCTGATCTGATAGTGTGAGCTGTGATATTGTGTACTGTGCAGAGTATTTGTGATCACGACA
>Ga0307517_10000259_pt1 | contig 90420 bp, 111 predicted proteins | sample 23_EM_MG_FD_194515 | JGI IMG/M metagenome (GOLD analysis project Ga0307517, IMG submission 194515) | Populus trichocarpa ectomycorrhiza microbial communities from riparian zone in the Pacific Northwest, United States - 23_EM | ecosystem: Host-associated > Plants > Roots > Unclassified | place...
TAGTATCTACGCGGCGCGCCTCAATGGCTCCACCATATAGGTTTCTTTTGCATCCTCCACGCACGGATCATACGAAGCTTTTACTGCCCGACACTCGTCCAAGAAATCAGTGAACATCTGCCGTGGTCGTGTGAGCGTGGACTTAGGCGAACGGGGGGCGGGTCGTACCTCGATCGTGTCAAGGGGTCCACCGGCGCTCTCGGGATGGAACTGCACTCCCCAAACTCTCTTACCAGATTCTGTTGTAGACTTGATACCCTCGACGGATGAATCGTTACAATTGATGAAGAAGGGCTCCCAGCCCTCTGGGAACGGGTCTTGAAGCGTCAGAGCGTATTGGTGATTTTGGCTAATGATTTATGTCAAGGAACGTTCTGATGGCAAAGCCTATTCAACATACCTCGTGACATACACCCGACCAGCCTTGATCGAGCCAGAAGACGCTAGGGCGAGCACGGGCTGGTTGTGCCCTCGGTTCCCAAACGTCATTCGATACGCGTCCAAACCAGCGGCGATTCCAATGACCTGGTGACCCATACAGATCCCGAACACAGGCTTGTTCCACTCTTCTAACGTCTTCCGTAACCTCAACGCCGCCGACACACAGTGTACCGGGTCTCCGGGTCCGTTTGTCAAGAACAGACCGTCATAATCGTCCCTGACGGCATTGAAGTCGTAGTCCCAAGGAAAAACGTGGACGGCTGCTCCACGTCGGACCAGTGACCTCATAATGTTCGCCTTTGCACCAAAGTCGATGACAGCGATCTTGACGTCTCCCTCCGGATTAAGGACGTAAGGGTTCTTGGTTGAAGCCTGCTCGACGAGGTTCACTTTTGAGGGATCCCAGTACTCCTCGGGTTCCGGGGCAGGTAATGTCGAGTCAGCTCCAACAGCGATCCTGCCAAGGGTGGTGCCTTGGTCACGAAGAAGGGTAGTGATTGCTCGGGTGTCGACACCGGTTATCCCCGGGACCCCATGCCTCTCGCACCACGAATGAATAGATTCCACAGCGGAGTGATGAGAGAATTTTTCCGCTACGTCGGCCACAATGACTCCAGCGCACTGAACCCCTTGAGATTCGAGGACCATCCCCACATCTTGCGAGTCGATTGGGGTCTTGTTCAATGGCACACCGTAGTTGCCAATCATCGGAGTAGTGAAAACGAGAATTTGGCCGCGGTAGGAGGGGTCCGTCATGGACTCGGTGTCTGCGGAAGGAGAGACACATGAGACCAATATCCCCAGCTGATTTCAACGAAGAACCGCCCACAGGAAGTTATGGAAGTGGAGAAGACGGTTTCTCCATAAATACTTTTGGGCGCGCCGAATGAGCGACCGTGAAAAGTTTGCCCGCTCTTGAGGTGCAATGCAGCAGGGGTGATGAATGGGTTGGGAGCATGGGTAGAGAGACCCCTCAAAAGTCGGGGCGCCAATAAGCGACGAGAGAAGATTTTTGACAACATTTTTAGGTCGGCTTGAGAGGGAGCTTAGAGGGGAAGGGAGAACACGAGGTCGCTGAGGTAGCTGGACAAGTTGGTGAGTGATACGGAGAATAAACCAAGTTTACGGCAGACACGTACTCGTCTCTAGTATTTTGTGAGAAGATCTGCATGTACTGCACCCCTAGGGCTAGAACGGTAGAGATTGAAGGAGAAGAAACGCTGGTCGTGCGGAAAAATGAATCCGCTCCGTGTCACGTGTTCATACGTATGCTTTATGCTTGACGTACTGCTACTCTCTCGCATGATTATCATTCTAACGAAATCAGTGAGCATCGTCGCGGTTGTCGTGGTAAGGCAGAAACACCGATAGCATGGAGCAAATAGGACAGGACTCTCTAAAAAACTCAAGACCACATCGTCAACGGATTCCTCCTTCCACGACCCCTATTCCCAGTTCCTGCACGACGACCCTTGGGAATATGGGAAGGGGGCGGCGAGTCCGAGTCCGAGTCGGACACCCCGCTGTCCTCCTCGTCGTCATCGTCGTCAGAATCAGATTTAGTTTGTGACTTTTTAACGGGGGTGGGCCCAACTGGTTCAATGGGTGTTGAGGGGAAGATACTTCTTTGACTCGCGAGGACAGATAAACTTCGGTAAGGCGTAGTCGTTCTGTTCTTTGTGGCGGTCGAACGAAGGACACGCGGCGCCGGCGGGGCGGTTCTCGCGGGGACGCTCGAGCGAAGGACCCGCGGCGACGGAGGTTCGCTTATCCCCTCCTCCTCTGACTCTTCCGAAGATGATTCATCCGCAACGGGCAGATCGGATGAGGGAATAGGGTACTGGCTCGTGCCAGGGAAGAACAGAGGGGTCTGGTTAGTTGACCCTAAAGATGTGGGTCTCTTCGGAGGAGTCGCTTCAAGTAGTTTCCCAGCACTCTCAATTGGACTAGGTATGAGCTCGTCGACCATTGATGGGTCATCCATGGATTGTGTGGATGGCTCTCTTCGTGGGAGTGTAGTCCACGTGCTGTGAGCCGGGGTTTCCGGAACCGTCGTTTGTGATATGAGCTGTTTCCTCCGTGATACGCTGGTGACAGCTGGGGTGGATTGGTCAAGAGGTTGGCTGAACGTAAAGTCACCCTTGGGATCCCGGGAAGGGGTAGGCGGGGGAAGCATCGTGTTTGAGGGTGAAGTAAGACTACTTTGAGTCGTCTTGGAACCGACGCCACTTTTCCGAGCAACGGTGGGGCTGGCAGAATTGCTGCGACCTTTCATCTGTTGTACCAACCTGGGTTTGGGCGTGGATGTCGCATCAGCGTTTTCGATGGGATCCTCCACGGACGGGTCATCCACTGGCGCGACGTGGGATGGGTCGTTTTCGATCGGGTCTGGCTTATCGAGAACGTGGTCGTTGAAGAAGCTCAGAGCTCGGCCGGCGGACTTGAGGTTGGAAATTGGGGTCATGTGCGGTTCTGGGGAGTCGGAGGTGGAGGAAGCAGGTGCGACTACATTTGCAGAAGTATTGGTGGGCTTGTTAGGTCGGGATAAGGGCATCCCTTCATCCTCAAGGTCTGAGGAGGGGACAGCATCCAGAGTTGCAGAAACATGTGTTGCCTGAGTATCGACTTCGACCTACACGCCGGCGATCAGCTTTACAGGTGACACATAACTAGTCGTACTAACCTGATCCGCCTTTACCAAAGTGTCAGCAGCAACAGACTCGGAGTCACTGTTATCAGAAGAACTCCCAGCTCTCGCGATAACCCCTGACTGTCCACGCCCAAACCGTTTAGACCCGTGAACTTCGTCTTCCTCGTCCACCTCCATGTCCTCTCTCTCTGCTTCCTCTTCCTCGTCTTCACTATCAGACGGCAATTCCTCGAGGACGCTCTTCTGGCTCGGGTGCATGGGTGCGTAGAGGAAAGCATCCAGTTCATCATCAGGATTAGAAACCGGGGCTGGCTTCTTTTCCGGGGTGGCAGAATCTCCATCCTCCGAGGAAGCGCTCTCCTCCGGCTGCGCCTTAGCAGGCAGGTCTTTCATTGCCTTCTGGATCGGAGGTGTAGCAGTGGGCAGGGCACTCGGTTTAGCCCCGCTCTTGAGCAAGGGTCGTGACGCGGGAGGATCTTCGTCACTGTCCGGGTGGACATTTGAGGCCAGTGAAGAGTCATCCCCGTCCTTCAGAAAAGGCGACACTTCTATGTGCGACTTCATGGGTCCCACTCTCTTGCGAACCGCAATGGCATCAGAGTCCACAGCTCTCGGTGCTGGGGCAGTCGTGTCCAGAAGTGTCGTGGAAGACGCTGGTTCAAGGCTCGAAGCATTTGCGGGTCTAGACTTTCCGACCGTAGATTCGGAATTGTTCCGAGGGGGAGGGGTAAAGTTTTCACTGACGTCGGTAGTGGTCCCAGCAGTCGATCCACGTTTCATTGCAGCCGCGATCACTCCATCCATGATCTCCTGGATGCTCAGGGCATTGGGAGAGTCGATTCGTTCGGTTGGTTCAGCCTTCTTCGACTTCTTCGTGTTTCCTAGTTGTGAAACTCGCTATTAGAAGCTGCAATGTCATATCCAGGAATATCCCCACCTTTGGGCTTTCTTACCGTCAGGTTACCTGGCTTCTTCACAGGGTCTGGCATTCATTCAGTCCCAATACAGGCAACAAAATAAGAAAACATACAGCACCTTGCTGTTTCGTCTCCTTCTCAACAGTACTCAAACCATCAGCTTTACCCGTCTTTCCCTTCTTTGTGATTATTTCAACATAAACCTGTGGCCGAGTGAGGCCGGATTTACTGACGGGCGGTTTCGGTTTCGTGGCTGTACTGAATGAGACAGGCTCGTCGGCAACGTTGGTACGAGGAACGGGAAGGGTAGCGGGGGTTGGCTCTGGAGGCTCCGCTGGAGTTTTAGTCTTCCTTTTCGCCAAGGACTTTTTAGTAACCTCATTTGCCATAGAAGAAGGCTCGGTCACAGGTGGGGACGGTCGAACCGTCGATGTGGACGGGGGCTCCTGCGTTGAGCGTATTCCATAAGTTACTAGTCCCGCAGATAGAGGCGTCCAAACGTACCTGCGCGGTCACTGGAGGTTGTATCACAGTCGATAAGTCAAGGACAACTGTCTTCCGTTTCTTGGTTTTCGACGGCCCAGCTGGTGGAGGTTCCGGTGCACCAACTGGTTCTGTAGATGGGTCTATACCTCGTTCCATAGATGCCGCGGGCGTCGAATCGCTCTGGCCTTCTCCAGCTTGTTTCCTCTTTTTCTTCTTCTGCGTTTGGGGGATAGTCGACTGGTTCGTATCAGCAGGCACACTTGTCCTTGCAGCATCGTTAGCCGTGACCTCGGGAACAGTCTCTCGCTCTCCTTCGGGTTCAGGGGGTGCGGGTGTGATAGCAGAGTTATTCACAGCCGATATCGACTGATCAGGCCCAACTTTCCGTCTCTTCTTCCGTTTCTGGGTTACAGAGGGAGTAGCTTCGAGATCCGTGGTGATTTTTGAGGCTTTGCGTTTTCCGAGAGTGGGATCTTCGGATTCAGCAAGGGGTTGGGGAGCAGGGATCGAGGAAAACACTAGAGGGGTGATTGTGCTTGAAGAGGAAGCTGCAATTCCGCCCGCCTTTGTTCCATTGTGAGTCGGGGGGAGGTATTCATGGCATTGGAGATACATTACCTTTGGCTGGTCTCGCAGACCTCCGTTGACCGAGATATGCAACTGAGAAGCGGATTTGGCGAAATGGCAGAACGCCTCATACTCCTCCTCTGTCCGTGTATACGAGTCAATAAAAAACGACACGTTGTGGGGCAACAAAGAAAGCACCTGTCTCAATATCGAGCGTATAGTCTCCGTCGAGTTGTTTGATTACGAGCGGCTCGGTTTTCGAAATATTCAGCCTGGCCCTAAGCGCCTTCTGAAAGTCCGCGAAGGAGCCATCTGCGTACTGGAGTATTAGCCTGCACGTGCGTTTATGGCGGTAAAAATGCTCCGAAGACCTTTGTGTAACCAAGCAAAAGATTTTTCGGGGGTGTGGTAGATGACCCGTGCTCGTGAACCTCCGACGGGCCCAGTGGTGGATGGCATGGAACGGGGTTGTAACTGTGGGAAAAGAGTGATTCCGGCTTTCACTACCACTTCCCTTCGTTTCCGAACTCATCCACCATGGCTGGTCATCACGGTGCGTTCGACTCTAGTTGCCCGGGCTTCTGGTGCAGTCGCGCGGGTTGACTGATTCGGTTGAATCCCTTAGGTCCTGGCTTCCACCCGCATCTCCCCGGCTTCAGACACAAATTCCTGGCAAAGGCGCTGGGAGCGACAATGTGGTTCTTCATTTTCTACCGTGCCAGGTGCGTGGCCCTCGGGTATACCTTGATTATGTCTGACAACCTACCCGCTGTGCACAGGCAGGATGGCGCGAAGCTCTTGGTACGACCCATGACTTTTTCTTTCGCTCCGATTGGCTCACCTCTGTTCCATAGGGATTAAGTCACCCATGGGAGGCCCATGGACACGGCCACCACGACGAGCACGGTCACGAGCACCACTAGATTCAATCTTGCTGCATTTGTGCACCGCCCAGCATACCGTCATACCAAATAATAAAGCACCGTATTTGCATCGAGATCGCCCAGTGACAATGTATTCGACGAAGCTCATACCGTTGAGTGTCCAGCCCTCCAAGACATTCCCACAGATTTCGAGAAAGACCTGGTCCCCCCGCCGTCAATCCAATCACTGCGAGAAGCAATATCAAAACCACGTCTACCCCATTATTCTAGCACACCTCATTTCGTCCAAGGCTTGTGTTGAGAAACGTCAATAGACCTATTTTTGTGGTTGTTGATTTGACTGAGTCGAACGTTTGTACCTTGATTCGATGGGATGGATGCTTTAACCCGAGTGGGTGTTGCGTGAGCTTGCGGTCATGCGGATAAACGCTGCCATTGCCAAGTGAGAAACACTGCGTTGAGATCAACCGAGCCAGCTTGGAACGCAGCTGTCACTGGTCTGCGTCGCGGACGATGTTGCTCCTCACCTGGCTATGGCTTTTCATCGTCCTCTGGTTCGAAGTCGGCGTGTTCTACGCGTCAGTCAGGAAGTGTAATTGGCCGGTATGGGCTTGTCCCACATTGTTAGCACCCCTCATCCGGAAGCCAACAGGCGCAGGGCAGCCGGGACCACAAAAACGTCCTCGTCGTTGCCGACCCCCAAGTTTTGGACCGCCATTCATACCCAGAACGGTCGCCATGGGTCAGACTGCTCAGCCAGATAATGACAGACCTCAACATGCGCAAGAGCTGGAGGGCTGTGCATCAGCGGTTCCGCCCCGATTATGTCGTGTTTCTGGGTGACATGATGGATAATGGGAGGCTAGACATGTCCCGCGAGGAGTGAGTGGACTAATTCAAATGTTTATCCGACCTTACGTCCGCGGTCTAGGTACGAGAGGTATTACGAACGATTCCAGAGCGTATTTCCCGCACCGAAAGACAAAGTGTATTATGTAGCGGGAAACCACGATGTCGGGTACGCCTTTCTATGCCCCTGGTGTGCTTTCTCGTTTGGGGCTTAGCCCTTTCTCTTTGTAGCTTGGGCAGCTCAGGAAGCTTCTCCGAATACGCCGTTGAGCGATATGTTTCGCACTTTGGGCCACTCAACCGAGTTGTACAAATCACCGATAAGATTCGCCTAGTCATCGTCGATGCGCCGAGTCTTGTAGACGAGGATGAAGAGCGGGTGAAGCACGGTGTTTCCATAAACAACTGGCCGTCCGTTGGCGGACCTTTGGAATTTGTCAAAGAGTTGTCGAAGGCGCCAGGTGAGGGCGGCGTTGGTGTGTCACGAGCACTCAGTTTATTCTTGGCAGGCCAGGATAGTGTGCACAATATTTTGTTTACGCACATTCCGCTTTACCGCCCCTCTGGGTCGGATTGCGGGCCCATTCGGGAACGCGGGACCATCAGAACCGGGAGAGGAAGTGGATACGAGAACACTCTGAGTTCTGAGATGACCGAGTTTCTAACCGAGCGAATTCGCCCTATTCTTGTCTTCAGGTGCGCGCGCCGATTGTGTCATATCGCGCCCAAAGACCGGCATCTCACACCCCCGATAGCGGCGATGACCACGATTACTGCGAATTACAGCATCAAGGGGGCATTCGAGAAGTCACCATCAAGTCGTTTTCGATGGCCATGGGGATTCGAAAACCCGGGTTTCAGCTGCTCTCCGTCCCAGAGGATGATGGGAGCGGTGCCGGGGCGGTCGATCACCTGTGCTTGTTGCCTGACCAGATTGGGATTTATCTTGAGGGGTATCTCCCCCTTGTCGCCCTCACATTAACGGTGATGATTGTGGATCTTGTGCTGATGAGGCAGGCGAGGATGGGGTCCGATCGACGAGCAGATGGCGAGGGTGCGATTTTGCCGCTGCACAGGATGGGGGTAGCGAGACCATTTGTGGACTGGTGGGCCCGGAGAGGGCTGAGGAGAAGGAAGCGGATTGGTCGGGGGTTGATAGGAGATTTTGTGCGCTACTTTGTCGATGTTGCGGGTGTTCCGGCAGGGGCGTTCATGCTGATCAGCATCGTGTTCATGGTCGGGTTGTAACCCGGGGTGGCCGGTCATCTACTTACTTACCTACTTAAAGCACCAGTCTGCTCGTAACCTTTGCCCACCATATTTCACTCTAAGAAGAAGTCGCAGAGGGCGACGGCCAAGGCCCAGTACCGCCGTTCATACGTATCCTCCATCCCATCTCCCCTCCCACCGCCCATCCTAGAAGACCCCGAAGAAGATTTAGAGGACGGTTTACAGGAGCGACGTCACAAGAAAAAACACCATCAGCCGCGACCATCTCTTCCCAGGGCTTTATCCGCTCCTGATCTCTTAATCTCGACCTTGACCTCGACTCCCACCCACTCTCACGACCTCCGCGGCTCGCTACCCATGGCTACCCTCTCAGCCCCCTCCCATCGCGCCAGGGGTGCCTCGCACTTCGACTTCAAGACCTCCACCAGCGGTGTTGCGACAAAGGCGATGAAGAATGAGTTAGCTCATCTCGTCGCCTCCGTCCAGGACCCCCACACCAGGAAGGCCTTCGATACCGAGATGCAGAGTTTTTTCTACCTCTTCACTCGTTATCTCGCCGAGAAAGCTGAATCCAAGGGACTGTAAGTCAATCTCCCCTGCAATAGATCAGGGCGATCAGCCACAGTTCTAACGCGGAACGCCTTGTGCTGTGTTCAGGGAATGGGACAAAATTAGCTCCCCTGGTAAAGATCAAATCGTCCCATATGCCTCCCTTCCAGAAACAAAGGACTACAGCCTCTTCGACAAGTTGGCCGTCCTCAAGGTCAACGGAGGCCTTGGTACTTCCATGGGTTCGTGCTCATCCCTCGGTTCATCCGCCTTGTCGGTCTGATTCCGTGGGCGCGATGAATAGGAATGACTGGCGCCAAAAGCGCTCTAGAGGTCAAGAATGACATGACTTTCCTTGACTTGACTGTCCGTCAGATCGAGCATCTGAACACCACCTATAAGGTGGACGTCCCCCTCATCCTTATGACTTCGTTCAACACCCATGAGGATACCCTCCGGATCATCAAGAAGTATGCCAATCAGCAACTTCGTATTACCACCTTCAACCAGTCTCGATACCCACGAATTCTCAAGGAAACTCTCCTCCCATCTCCCCATCGTGCCGACGACGACAAAAAGAACTGGTACCCTCCCGGTCATGGAGATCTCTACAACGCCTTATTTCACTCTGGTGTCCTCGATCAGCTGATTGCCGACGGAAAGGAGTACCTGTTCGTTTCCAACTCTGATAACCTTGGTGCTGTGTAAGTGGGAAATAAGCTAACTGACAGGCGCTACTTGACATTCACTTCCCTGTCAGCGTTGATGAGCGGATCTATAAGCACATGATCGACACTGGGGCTGAATTCCTCATGGAGGTCACCGATAAGACAAAGGCCGACGTGAAGGTTGGCGTTTCACTTGGTTCTGATCCGTTCGTATGGTTGAAAAGGGTGACCGAATAGGGTGGAACCCTCATCGATTATGAGGGCCAAATTCGCTTGCTTGAGATTGCCCAGGTCCCGTCGGAGCACACGGAGGAGTTCAAGTCTAGTGCGTCGCCCAAGTCCACCTACCCTGCATGGTTGTATCCTGAATGCGTCTTTCCATATAGTCCGCAAATTCAAGATCTTCAACACGAACAATCTCTGGGTTAACCTCAAAGGTCCGTGTCTTTCCGTCATTCCATACCTTGACCACCCTCCCTGACTACGATTGGGATAGCTTTGAAGCGCGTCATGGAGCAAGAGGGAATGGACTTGGAGATCATCATCAATCCCAAGGACACTGAAGATGGCAAGGCCGTCATCCAGGTAAGCACATATCCATGCGTCGGAGTCGGTTCTTATGACTAAGGCAATCTCCGTGATTTGTAGCTCGAAACGGCTGCCGGTGCCGCCATTAAGCACTTCAAGGGTGGTATGTTTATTTTCCTAATCATTCAATTCGTGACAGAAGCACTGACTGCGTGTTCACATGACAGCTCACGGTGTCAATGTTCCAAGGAGCCGATTCTTACCCGTCAAGAGTTGCTCTGACCTTCTGCTTATCAAGAGTGACATCTACTCGCTCGAGCACGGTCAGCTCGTCTTGAATGAAGCTCGCATGTTCGACACCACCCCAGTCATCAAGTTGGGCGACCACTTCAAAAAGGTTGGAGGCTCGCGCACGACCTTTCACGACTTCTGGCTAAATATAGACTTAATGGTAGATCGCCAACTTCCAGAGGAGATTCAAGACTATTCCAAAGATTGTGGAACTGGACCACTTGACGGTTACAGGAGATGTTAAGTAAGTGCGCCCATAACCGATCCATTGACCCCTATTTAATGAATGCGCCCGTAGCTTCGGACGAAATGTCACACTCAGAGGTACCGTAATCGGTGAGTTCACGATTTCCAGCACATGGTGGATTGCTTAGTTGCTCACATCGCATCAGTCGTCGCGAATGAAGGTCAACGAATCGATATCCCTGACGGATGTGTTCTTGAGAATCGTAAGTGGCGGCGTTGCGTGCTAATTTTCCAACCGTTCTGATCGCCCGGACGAAACAGGTTTGGTGTCTGGTAATCTGAATCTCATTGTGAGTGGTTTTTGATCCCAGTACCTTGCCGTCAAACAGACCCTGACATAACAATGATACACCAGGAACTGTAAGGAGCGGAAGCAAAGTAGAAGAGTTGGATAGAGATATGTACGGACTTTTATTTCGTTTGGAATCTACGTGTGCTCGGTTTCTTTTCATGTACAATACAGAGCAGCTCGGAGCACGCCCGCCCTCGCTGTTTTTTCTCCTTTTGCCGGTGGGTCGGGGAACATGTCATCGCCTGAATGGGGCATCTTCGCTCCAGGTCCGAGCGTTGCGGGGACTTTCCTCCATGTATGCGAGGCTGTCGGCTTTGACAACAGTGGTCGAGGTCAGCCTGTCCCAGGGAGATCAGCGGGAATTAGTTATTACTTGAGACCGGACTTTTCATACCCGAACACCCCTCCCTTTTTCTCCCCCTCATTCCGTCCCTCAACATCCTAAGCCCTGCACCTGGGGTACCACACAGGATGCCTAGCCTAGCTAGATCCCGCCTGGTTCGTGATGTGTTCCTCGTCTTCTTGGGCGCAGTCTCGATGCATTTCGTCACCACCCTATTCCACCCTTTCGATGACCTCAACCCAACCTGGACGTTACAAAGCTACCACCAAGAAGAAATTGTCATCGACCCCCCTCCTTACGACGAACACATTGATGGCAATAAGCACGATAACAACAACCCCGCGTTCGGAGAGGGAGACGAGCCCTCATCGACAGCTGTCACTCTAGTCGATGTGACGACGACCATTCCGGAGACAGAGCTCGTTGGGCACGCGCCCGGGTGGACGATTTTCAAGAACTTGTACATGTCGAACGGCACATTCTACGTAGTCTCGGACAAGCCGCGTTCAGAGTTCCCCGAGCTTCTCTACATCCTTTCGGTCCCAATTCCAGCGTTAAACACTCCGGAGAACATTCAAGCCCGGTTGCCGACGGATCAGGAGATGAGTTTTATCAGTACCAAGGACGCAGAGTGGAGGTGGGGAGCTGTGAAGCCTGGTGACAAGAACCGGGTTTGGCCTATCACCGGAAACACAGTATGTGTGCTCTTTACTCGTTTAAAAAAAGCTTTCGTTTCCTCTTCTATGCGGAGTCTTCGCTTCAGCTGCTGGACGCGGAATTTTCTTCACAATTTTGTTCCGGAGGTCCCAGTCCAATACTAATGATGATATCCTCTCGTGTCTTGCATACACTTAGTGGTTCTTCAACGATCCCGTGCAATGTATGTGATTCTATACTTCTGATCACCACCGTGGACCCCACGTGGTGATCGTTCCAGTGGTGACGTATCTTGGGACTGATCTGCCTTTACAGTCTTGGATCATTACTATCACTTCGTTGCGGAACTGTTTCTCGGTTCGTGGGCGTTCTGGAACGGTGGTTTCAATGCGAAGATCGATACCAAGACGTGGACCTCGGATGCCCCTCCCGTGACTCGCGCCATCTTTGCGAACAACCCTCCGGAGGGTTTCAGAGACAAGCCGGGTTTCAACACCTACTTCTTGCGTTCCGCCTTTTCATCTGTGACCGTCGAAGCCGAACGTGATTGGGCTGATAGGATTTTTACGACTATCAATGGAGATAGGGCGTACCATCTCGACTTAATCCTGATTGCCGACCGAAGCGCGGCTTTCAAAGGAAAGCTGTGTGGATCGACCAACCACCGGATCGCCTCGGAGGCGTATGACCCTTTCTGGGACAGTCGTAAGCTCCAGAAAGAGTGGTGGGAACCTGTCAGGAGAGAAGTCTTGCGGTTCGCTGGTGTCGAAGAGAAAGCCATGGGTTTGGGCATCGAGATCGAGGAAGAGAGGGAAAAGGTTCTCAAGGCCCTTGGGGAAAACCAGAACGCTCTATCTGTCCAGATCCCTATCGCCAAGGAGAAGACGGTCATCACGTATATTAGTAGGCAAGCGGCTCGGAGACATCTGATTCAGGAGGATCATGAGTTGCTCGTTGCTTCCCTGAAGGAGATGTCCGCTCGGAAGGGGTACGAGCTCATTATCATCGAGGCTGAGAAGCTATCAAAGGATGAGCAGCTCAGCATCATGTCTAAGACTACGGTGTGGAAACATGTGCATCCCCATTCACACAAATGGCTGATTTTGTGTTTTCTCTAGGTCCTTGTAGGCGTTCACGGGAACGGCCTCTCGCATCTGTTGTGGCTGGTTCCATCCAGGTACTTGACCGTAGTCGAGATTTTCTTCCCTCAAGGGTTTGCACATGACTATGAGTGGACAACAAGAGCTATGAGGGGAAAACACTTTGCTATTTGGAACGACACGTAGGTCTCACGACTCCTCATCCGGGAGCTGTTGTTAACCACCAGTCCCTTAGGTATCACTCACATCCTGACACTCCTATTGTTGCCTATCCGGAAGGATTCCAGGGAACGAGTATCCCTGTCCACGGTCCCACAGTCGCGAAGATCATTGAAGACAGGCTAGACGGAAAACTCCCATAACAATACCCCCTAATTTCTGCATCCCACCTTCTAACTCTCTTCCTCGGTTCATGGGCCCCCCCGCACACATGTACATCCAAATTATTTGTATCTATGGTCTCCCGACGACTCGCGTGATTTTCGCCACATGGTATACCCCGCTTTCAGTGAACCATCACGAAGGCGCTCGAAGACTATCCCTCCTTTGTGCAATGTGTTATCCACCTCGTGCTTTGTTCGAATTTCTTGCGCGGGACTTACATTCCTATACTTCTATATAGTAAATTGTCAGTCTGATACCGTGATGTCTGATTCTATTGTCTGGGGATTGACGGGTTGAGTTGGACGTGATTGGGTCGACGTGAGTTGCGATTGAGTACTCGGTCGGGAAATGGCCTTGGTCCCTTGGAATGGTTTGTCGAAGGCGTCTCTGAGCCTCTTGACTTTGACCTGTCCGAACCCTGGGAGCTTTTCGAGCCGCCCTGCCGATGCATTGGCGATATCAGCAAAGCTCTAGCGCGAAGGTCTCATCAATGTCCAGCCCCGACGAAATAGAGACATGGTCAGATGGAGAGATCTTACACCGATCGAAGAACGTAGAGTTTCTACGTCCGTCCTGTTGACCTTGCTGATGCTCGTCAGGGCGGATCGGAAGACGGAGGAGTAATCCTTGTCGACCCGTTCTTTGATCATCGTCGGCGGTCTGTGTTCGAGCTTTTTGTAGCTCGAGATGTACAGTCCGGCTTCGTCGTTGCTGGTTTGGAGAGGGTACCGCAGGGCGGGGTTGGGGTGTGACCTTGTTAGTATCGGGAGTCTGGGAATCTGGGGGATGGAGAGAGGCCACTAACTTCCAGGCAACGATTATCGTAATGTTATTGATCAAGCATTTCTAAATCGGTGTCAGCCAAGCCCTCATAAGGGCCAGATGCGACAGGGCATACCTTTGTCAATTCTCGTATCGGCTCTTGGTGTTCGGACTAATGGGGGTTGCGAACGGGTTGAGCGGTCTGTTAGCCGGATGTCTTCGAAGATAGTGACAGCCACATTCATGATCAGGACTTACGATGTCGCAAAGGATCAGTAGGATCCGCAGGTTATACGATGTTCCGAGACTGTCGATGCGTTGGGCGATATACTCGGGATGTAGTCTGTGATATTTCAAGCTATAGCAGATGGTATCACGCGTTAGATATTCATCAGTCCATTCCCCCCGTAGAGATGACTTCGGAGTGATCACACACACCTGAGGAATAAGATACCAGTTGTCCTACCGACTTGAAAGTCAGCTACGATATCCCCAAATTCCCTGCCATGCTTGATACATTCGAGCAGGGGATTCTTCCGCTATCCACCGCTGTGAATTCCACCAAAACTATTCCCCTTGGGAGCTATGTAGAGTGCTCACCTGGCGTTGGCTTACGATAATGTTGCTCCCTGACCCAGGCGTAACAACTGGCGGGTTTTTTACGGGTGGTTTCTGAGGCTGTCGAGGAGGACCACCCCCCGTGTTCGAGCTGATGTCGATGCCGCTCATCGCGATCCTAATTAGAGCCACGTCCAAGTCGATCACGCCAAATCAAAGTCTAACGGATGAACGGGTCATCCCGGTAGTCCCTCCACCGAAGTTCTAGCGAACAAAACCCGTATACAATACGACAGCAGTATGATAACATCAAGAAATTCTACGCGTTTAAAAAACATTACGAGATCCAGTCTCACTGTTCGGATCGAGCATCTTCGATCAATTTGTTTACCAACTTCTCGATTCCCGAGAGAGATCCGACCAGCAGGCCCGTCGACCCAGGTACTACACCGTCAACCATGAGTATACCGCCATAATTCTTCGTGGTCATAACAGGAACGACATGGTGCGCGGGCACGAACAAGTGGGAATGCTAAAAAGGAAAAAGCATTAATTAACACTGGGAAGATTTGAGAGGGCTATGTTGGAATACCTTGATATACCAAACGTTGAGCGGGTCACTAGCGGATGGGTTCCGTGGTAGAGTAGGAAATTCCAGCCCGTCCACAAGTTGAATAACCGACAGGTTCAAGTCCATTACGGTCGCAGCTGGGAAGGAGGTTCAGGTCGGTGCCAGAGCCTTAGCCATCAATAAGGTCCTTACAACGAGCATCAAAGAGGTCCATAACTTTGTAAGTTGCGGCATCTTGGGCAACAATTATGATGTGCTTGTCGTTCGAGATCCTAAGAACCATCAAGCCAAATGACTGGCGCAAGGGATCAATCCGACTCACGAAAGATAGTTGTCCCAGATGTATGTCAGGAGGTTAGTAACACAAGTCTTTTCTTCTCGCCTCTACCAAAACAACAGTTATTGTTGGCGTAGTAAATCCCAAGACCGGTCACGTACAGTCACCGGACCAGTCGGGGCGATGTTGACATCTATTAGAGAATATCCGGCACCTGCGGCCCATTTGATTACGGCACTGGATGCTTGAGCCTGTTCGGACGACATCAGTAGGGGAGACGACAAGAGATCTTGTTTCATACGAGATGCGTGAATTCCTCCTCGAGGTTGAAGGTTGCCTGGTCGGGTGACACAGAGAGTTTCCCGCTGGTGCAGAAATGGTGAGAAATGGCATAGTGGTGGAAGTCCAATCACTCACAGCTCGTGCAGGAAGAGTACGATAACATCGCTGTTCCCGAAGTTTTTACTAATAGTCGGTCAGCCACGCTGAGCGTGGAAAAAATATTCAGGGGGACTGACGAGCAAGCCACCTGTCCCTCGAAAAACCGGGAGACGTCAGGCAGTAATGGAAGCGAGAGTAGGCTTTCCCCAGAATAAATGAACGCTTGACGGTGTTCCTTCAGGATCTCTGTTTGCACAATGAGCAAGCACTCTACAATATCGCCCAATGTAATACCTGCCAGACTTGGTGGTTGTGAACGAGGGCCTGTCACATTGTTAGAGGGATTATTCGACGAATACCCCACGTGGTGCATACCAGGTTTCGGTTCGCAAGAATCCACGTCTATCGATTTCCAAAAACTGGATTGCTCACGGGCCACGAGCCAAACCGTCTCCGTACCATATTCCGAGACGGAAAGGGAGTTCATGGGTAAAGGGGGTCGTCCAAGGAGTGTATCCGCCACAGCCACTGCGGAGCTAGAGATTGAGTCAAGGTTGTAACCTCCCTGTTGAACTCAGTCGAACGCCGAAGGCCCCGTGGTTTTTACTACGCACCTCAAGAGCGACAAGTACGCGTCCTTCTGCAAGAGTGCAAAGCATCGCTGTCATATGCGCATAACCTGGAGGTGTAACATTACACTCTCCCAATTCATCGCCTTCCGCGGCGTCGAATCCGGCAGAAACTGGATGGTGCATAAGCGTCACTGAAAATTCTCCGAACACATGGGCGAAACTTACTTATCACAAGGTCTGGGGCAAATTCCATGGCGATGGGCATCACAATCTTCTGGAACGCCCATAAGTACTCAGCGTCACCCATCCCTTTGGTGGGCCACGGAATGTTGACCGAACTGTCTCCCGATTCAAAACCTCGATCGACGAAGGAAAGGATGCAACTGACTATCCAAACCCGGCCCCTTCTCCTCGGGAATTCATACTTCCAAACTTCCCAGATGGGTAGAATCTCCCTTGGTCATACCTGTGGATAGAAATGTACAACACCGAGGGATCATCAAGGAATGCTAGCTGGGTACCATTGCCTTCCAGGGGTCAACTATGTTGATATCACAGGTAGATGGCGATCCCCCATACCGTGATGAACATCCCTGGAGGTTGCGTTAGGTTCGGTTCGAGCCTGACAGCACACAATTCGTAGCCTTACCAATCCAAAATCAGAATCCGTTTGAACTGAGTGGTTTTCTGCAGCACTCTCGTGGCCACGGCGACGTTGTTAAAAAAGCAAAACCCCATAGCATCAAGAGGTTCGGCATGATGACCAGGCGGTCTGACAATCGCAAACGCTTTCTTGACCTCCCCACGAGCAATCGCTCTTCCGGCCTCAAGTACACCACCACAGCTAAACCTGGCGGCAATAGACGTGCCCCGACAGACATAGAGAGACTTTTCGGCATAGAACATCTCCGAATGCTCAATATCCTCGTCGGTCATCACTAAATCATATCGAATTTCTCAACTCACACGCGTCACGACATACAAAAGTAAGATTACCAACAGCTATATGACATGACATTGTCCCAATGGTCCGCGGTGTGTACCGTAAGGATGTCTTCCCGCAAGGCAGGGTGACATGGTATCTTCTTCATCAACTGTAGGCAACCTGACCGCTTGAGCCTGTCGTAGATAACAGAGATGCGTTGGGGGTCTTCGTCGTGGTCCATACCGCGGTTATGGTGGGTCATCATAATGACATCGTAGACATAACCCACAGCGGGCTTAATGTCTGCTGTTCCAATCTGCGGGAACAGCTCACCATCGACATCCATCTTGCTCGATGTCCCATCCTTTTCAATTGCCATCGTGCGGTGGTGGGGGCCCCTGGTGCAGACAAGTAACCAATCCCGGGAACAAAGGCGTCGGGGGTGGAGGTAGAGGGAGAGGTTGACGCGATCCACGTGATCATAAATGGACGCGTTTCGGGATGCGAAACACCTCGAAACACTCAAAGGGGAACAACACCCCAGACAGCAAACACTAGGCTAAAACTATACAATTATTCTATTTCTTTTTTGTAGTGGTGGTCTTCCTGGGTTTCGTTGCTGTCGCCTTTTTTGTTGTAGTTGGCTTCGCGGCAGAACCCTTGGACTTGCCGGTCTTAAGTTTAATCAACTTGTCACCAGCAAGCTCATCCACCGGTTTCTTCTTTTTATCGTCATCGTCATCATCCATGATGCCATCGTCATTCTGGTTCCGAAGTTAGGTTGTGCGCTCATAGCGTTCGATCATCCACTCACGTCATAGGCCTCCTCGAGATCTGGGGCTGGTTCTGTGGCAAGCTTCTTTGGAAGCTTACCCAGATCCTGTGCTTTGTAGAACGGCACTGGGTGATCTCCGGAATTGTACCTAGGAGGGGTGAGTATTGGCGGCGATAAACGGGGGTGGGTGACTGCAACGCACTTCTTGGTAAAGGAAGTCTTCGTAGCAGTGGAGATTTTCTTCAGAACGCCCTCATCTTTGTGGTTACCAACACCAAGCTCAATCAGGGTATCCCACTCTTCCTTAGACAGGAAGTATTCATCCATCGTTTCGATCACGTCGTCGACGGCGCTCTGGGTAAGGAGAGTCTATCAGTCCATGCCTTGCGGTAACAAATGATGTCGACTTACCGAGCCGTCGTTTATTAGTGGCTGGACGATATGAGGGAACAGAGCGGGTAGATAATGCTGCCTAATTTCGGGTTTGTCGCCGGAGACTTTCAGCCGCATCCTGACTTGGACATCCCCAAGTTGTCGCATGAGCTTGTTCTGCTTCGAATTTTGGCCCAGCCATCTATACGAGAGGGACGTTACGAGGAAAAAACGCAGCAACCAAGCGTAGGTCTTACTGAGGGAAGGAGATGGTGTTGGGGCCGGTGTAACTGGTATTCCCATACATGCATGATGCAGGAATGACGGTGGATGTGACAGCGTGCAGGGGCATTAATGACCAGTGTTGTTCGGGGCTGGCAGGAGCCGGTTCAGTGAGGTACGTACATAAATTGTATGGATGAACTAACCCGTGAATAAGCGAGTCGACTATGTCGGCATCCGATAGCGATGAAGCGGCCCGGTCCATTAACCTGAGAAGCTTCAACTTTTCGGGAGGGGTATCTGGCTTGCGCGCCATGGAAGGTGTGGTCTTCAAGTAATTCTCTTGAATGAACAGTGGGACGAAGGAGTGATCGTGGAAGTACAACTCCATCTTGTCGTTCAGGGTTTCGCGAGCGTTCGGAGAAAACATATACGGTCCCAGAAGTTTCTGAATGATAGTGAACGGTGTCATTAATTGGTACTTCTCATTCATCTTCACCCTGTCGAGCGGGGGTTTCTGTCAATCGCTTCAAGTGAACTGTGCGTTAACTCACAATGCCTTGCTGTCGTCGAAACCCATGGTATTGCTGGACAATCTCCAAGTTGAAAGCATGTTGAGGACTTGTCGGATATCTGCTTGAGCACCCTCGACCAGCTGATCAACAACATTCGCAGGAACTTTCATCTTCTCCCTGGGGTTCAGTCAGTCCCGTTCATACCGTTTGACCGAGAAAAACTTACTTGTAGAGGATCGTCATTATCCGTGACCGAATCATGGTTGTGTCTGGCCTGAAGTAAAATGAGCCGGTGGGCGACAAGGGGTCATACTATAAGTCGTACTTCTTGAACGGCAAGTTGAATGAACAATTGAGCAGCGGCTTCAGCTTTTGCGCCCCACGGTCATTAGCGATACAGATGATAGGAACCTACAACATCACGTCAGGCCTATATTCCGTGAGGTTGTGTTTTGAGGGGACAAACGTGGGTTTTTCTGATTAGGGCGGCCAACGCACCAACTCCTCCTCGATCGCCACCGGACATCCCGTCCACTTCGTCCATGATTAAACATGATTTCGAGGTGATTTCGACTCCGGTAGCATTGACAGACTGTAGGGTTCTTAGAAAATGCGGACGTTCGCTCAGGAAACACGCATACCCCTTTACCGCTCATCCACCTATCCAGGGACTGGTTCATGATATTCGCACCTTTCTGTGAGAAGCGTTAAGAACGGTTACCACCAATCAAGGAAGCCTACACAGACCTCTATCAGTTTTTTACTTCGCGCATCGCTGGCATTCATCTCGATAGGGACAAATCCGGCAAGTTGTGCACATAAGTGAGCACTGGTCGTCTTGCCGATTCCTGGAGGTCCGGTAATCATCATGGCTCGGTATATGTTTGTGCCGTTCTTTCCAGGCTTCTTGAAGCCAGATTTCAGGCTGCCAGCCCAGTCGGCCAGCCATTGTTGGAGTCTCTCGATCTGACCCTTGTTGCCACATATCTCCTTGAGCGTTTTGGGTGCATACCGAACGGTCCATAGTTGAGTCAAAGGATCGATAGTCTTGCCACTACTCAGAAACATTAAACTGGGTCGCCATACCCAGGACGGGATTTACCTGTCAACATTAGACTCGGCAGCCTCTGCGGCCTCCTTCTCGCGCTTGGCCAGCTCTTTCGCTCCTTGTTTGATTTCCTGCTCCTCCTTTTCCATCTTTTTACGCGTCTTTTCGTCTACTTTACCTCCCGCACTTGGGCCTTTGCGATTCGCGATAAGATCCATAAACCCATCTTCGTTAAGGGTACGCAAATTGTGCTTCTCGATCGCCTTGAGTTTACTCGGTCCTGCTTCGTCCCCCAGAACCACAAACGACGTCTTCGATGATGGCTGGCCTACTACCCGGCTATTGAACACCTGGGTGAGAACGAACAAGCGGTTTGAAGAGACGGGAGGCCCTACCCGCCATAACGTTTTGCGAGACTAACGGCTTCGTCCCGAGAGAAGCCAGGTAGCTCTCCGGTGAAAACAAAAGACAGTCCGGAGAGACAGTCAATCGAGGCTGGAGCGGGCGGTGTCCTCATGAGTGTCGTTGTTGGGTCTGGGAGTTTGGAAGCGGATTTCGCCACAGACTCGACGCGCTGGTGTTGTCGTTAATGATGGCGTCTCGATCACGTGCTGGTGGTCCACCATGACCCTGGGTCTCGTCTGGGACACAACTCAGATTGGCAGGAGGAAAACGGAACCATCAACTTTCCAGGGCCAAGTCTGTCGTCGGAGCACCGATGCTGGCCAGTCGGATCAACATCAACTGGTCCGTTATATAAGTCGGTGGTTGAAACGTAGACTACATCCTCACTCTAACATGTTGTTCTCTGCCCTCGCCCTCGCCCTCCTCAGCGGATCTGCTGTTGCCCAATTCTCCTTCCCTGGAGACCACAGAAGTGCCAGGTGTCCAGCTGTGAACCGGGCCACAGACGAGACGACGACGATCGAGATCCGTGAGCCGAAACCCAGAACGAAGCCAAGGTGTAGCCTCCCGTTCTGACATCATCGCGCTGTGATAGACTACGCAGACGTGAACCCAAAGGCAAGGGAAACCCTCCTCCTCGTCCATGGCTGGGGAGGCATCTGGTTCACATGGAAGCACCAGATCAACGAATTCAAGGTTCGGTGATCGAGCCACACGAATCCATCCGCGCTGATCTCATGTTTCTTGAATGGTCTCGTACCCTGTAGGTTGACTACCGGGTCATCGCCATCGATGTCCGTGGGACGGGCGCATCAGGTCACCCCGGTGATGTCGAGAGTTCCGCCTCTATGGGTGATTTGGTTGATGACTTGGCGTGTGTCCTCAATGACGCCAAGGTGGCCGGAAAACCCGTTTGTATTGGGTACGTTCATTTCCCCCCCCCCGACTGGGATTGTCTCTGTTGAGACGCTGACCCATCGGACCGTTCCAGGCACGATTGGGGTAGCTCTATCTGCTGGGAGGCCGGACGTGCCCGCCCTGATATCTTCTCGGGTGTCGTCTCCCTCACTATTCCCGTGAGTCTCCACATTTATTGGGACGCGGAAACAATGATCCACGGTGAATTTTAGTACCTTGCTTCTGCCGGTCCATACACCCCCATCGAGGCGTTCTTGGCCGCCTTCCCCAAGTTGTCCTACCAGGTCTACTTCAGGGATGCGGTCGACTCCGCCACTGCAGAACTTGAGGCTGATATCAGGCACACCATCCGTATAATCTTCAGGCACAGCAACACCACCGCCCCAGATGCTTTCCTAACCAGTTCGACGTCGTTCCTGACCCCTTATAATGGTATCGAGGTACGCGAGGAAGGGAGACTGAGCGCCCTCCGCTCCAGATGTTTATGGTTATCATAGCTGTCCCGGAGCCTTCTGCTGACGCAGGCGGAAGAGGATTATTTGGTTGATCAATTCACCAAGTCCGGTTTCAAAAAGAGCCTCCAATTCTACCAGCATGGGGTAATCCCGTTTCCTATAACCCCCCAAGATAAGATCTCTGACACCTAGTTCCTCGTAGAATCGTCACCTTTCTTGGCAGGTAGCCCACGACAGTGATAAATTCAAGGTCACCGTCCCCTCGTTGGCGATCTACCCCGGAAAAGTGAAGTACATTCCCTCTGGCTCGTCATCCGTGCGGTCTATCTAACAAGTGTCTTCAGGACTCCGTCGCCGACTGGAGCATTGTTTCACAAATCGCCAAGTCCAAATCATTTGTTCCCCAAATGGAGGAAGTGGTATGTCGCTCCCGCCGTAGTCTACGTCCCTCTCGCTCACGTATCGCTCAGTCTGTCCCAACTGCCCACTGGCCACACATGGAGAGGCCCGAGGAGGTCAATGCCTTCCTCAGGGACTGGCTCACTAGGACCTTCCCCCCCAGCGCTGGCGCCTTCAAAAAGGCTGGAGACGAGCTCTAAGTTCAAAACTTTTGAACCTTCGCTACTGTATCTTTATACGGTGGGGCGCACAGGGCATCAGTAATCCTGTAGTTCTAAGTAGAATACCAATAATAAAGGTGACATACAGCAAATTTGAAGTGATAATTAGGATTCCGCGAACCGGTGGAAGAAAAGTAAAAGACAAAGGAGCGTGAACAATCGAGCAATAAATATGTGGATATACACGCATTCAAAACCAATGGGTGCTAAGACTATGAGTGGCCTGTTGTGGCGAGCAACTCATCCAAGATCTGCAACGGTAAGGTGGGGGCAAGATGAGCATTGATGCATTCCCAGATGGAATCACGGGCGAAGAACTCACCGCGTCCATAGCGTCCAGTTGTTTGAACGAATCAGCATAAATCTCCTGCACCGCAGGATGCAACGCTTCTACATCCAATTTCTTTCCAAAGAAGAATTCCTCCACAAAATCAGAAGGCGGCGGCGTGGGCGCTTTCACCGATCCACCCAACTCGATCACTGCCAACATGTTCGATAGCCCAAAGTCGTCCTTAGGAATGAATGGTTTTGGCCTTCGCAGGACGGAAGTCGCCCGTGTGGCTGGGTAGGGTGGAGTTCCGGGCGTTGGACTACGGTACCCAGACTGAAGATCAGATAACATAGACGCGATCGAATTCTGTCGTTCGTGGATAGTCGAGTATTTCGAATTGCTCGCGGCCAACCTTGCGAGGGGAGAAGCGGTACGACCAGCGACGATGGTCGACATCGGATTTTTGGGGTTCATGACTGAAGCGAGAGGGGTGTTGGTCCTCGGAGTCTGTGCGTCACCCTGTATAATGCTATCACGCTCAGAGTACGAGTATAGCGAAGAACTTGACCGCTTAGAGCGTAAACTGTCATTTGTTTGGGAAGATGGCAGTTTTCCGTTGCCCTTTCCATCCTTTATCTTGTTAAGGACACGATCAAACTTGTCGCTCGGAACCTCCTTCACGCCCTGGAGGAGGTCCGTCCCCCCGGTATGTTGAAGGTCGTTGTTTAGCTCCTCCTCGATGATGTCACTAACGTCGTAGGTCTCTCCATCGGCGTCGATGTACGAGTACCGCGTCCGCTCGTCGACTTCATAACGGGAACTTCGAATCATCGCATTACCAGGCAAGAGAACATCGACGCCATGAGAGGCGTTGGACTGCGTCGACAGAATGGCACGCTGGGTGGCGCGGCTGGCTGCCCTTTGCGCTGCGATGATCTCCTTCTGAGATGGCTGTAACTGTTGTCGTTTCGAGTCTTCCGCAGGGACTGTGACGTCCGAGGCAGAACTCGAGATTGACTCTCGATGGAATTTCTGGAGAGCAATCTCGTCGAGAGGGGCGGACAGGCGGTTTCTCGATGTTGAGTGGCGGTATGCAACCGCGCGTCGCAGGACGAACATGGGATCTTCTGGGGAGATGTCTTCCGCATTTCCCAGCAGCATCGTTGAGTCGACTGAACGGCGCTTCGTAGACCGGGTATCAGCGGGCTTAAGCATCGGAGGGCGAGGATACGCCTCGATGATCCTGCTTGAGGGAGAGAGTTCACGAGCTTCGGGTGGATCATGAGCATACGTACGGCCCGGAGAAGAAAAAGGTGTTTACCTTTCCCACCAATCTCGATATGCAAGGTATATCGGACTCTAAATGAACTTCTTCTCTTCGACGATTTATCCTCGACCTCATCTCCACCATCTACAACGCCCTCCACAATACCGAATCTCTCCAACCCAATCTCGATGACCTCTGCGACGGTGATATTCTTTGGGAAGGTAAAGACCTTCCTGCGATAGGACAAGCTGACTCCTGAGGAAGTCGAGACCTCAGACTGGGGCCGATCCTTGACGGTATTCTTGAAGACTATGGCTTCAGTTTGGGTATCGAACGCCATGTCGTCGGGAAGGTCATCAGGGTAAATGAGGACCTGCATCGAGAACCTGTGTCCAGGGGTGCTGAACCTTTCTTGCGCAGGAGACAGGGGAGTGGCAGTGAGGTACTGTGACCTAGGTTCCTCAGCGATAGAACCCTCTGCGATCAACGTGACATCCTCTTCGCCCAAACCGTCTGGACTCTCCGTCTCCCCTTCTCTCAACTTCCTGTTGAGGTAAAATTTGACCGCAGAATCATCAGTGAAGTCGTTCATGGACAACTTCTTGATCGCAGGGTGCATCGAAAGATTGCTGGACACCGAACTTATGCTTCCAACGCTACTCCGCTTGACTCTCGGCAACTCCATGGCGGCCTCAACAAGGGATTCAAAAACGCCAAGAGGCTTTTCCTCCGATCTTAAGATCGCGAAAGTGCCCTCAAGCTGCTTCATCGATAGGTAATACTGACTGGCATCCTCTCCGGCAGGCAGCCTAAACCGCTGGAGGGCCTGCCTGACGAGATCGGAGGAAGTCGTGGAGCTGTTAAGCAGGACGGTCTTGAACGTCGCTTCGGTCTGGACGTTTCTACCAGCGAAAATGCGCACGACGCTGAGGTCGGGGACACCAACGCCTTGACCGTCGGTAGTCGATGGGGCGAGAATAAGAGAACCAGGTCGAGGGCGGGGAGCAGTGGGGCTGAGGTTATTAGTAGAACTCGTTGTCGAGGAGGAGAACGATTGAGAGTATGGCATTAGGGGAGCAGAGGCGAGACCATAGGATGCTTCGGGAGGGGAGGAAGGAGAACGGGTGAGGTATTCATGGAACAATTTCTGCTGTTGCAAGTCGTACTCACGCAATTGAGAGGCATGCTGTGAGATTTGGTCCTGTGATCCAGTGGGCGAAGGGTGAGCGCGTTTGGAGTCAACACTACCATTACGGTATACGGGTTGTTGTTGGAGGATCTGTTGCTGTTGCTGTTGTCTGGCGCTTGTCGTGGTAGGTGAGTTCCCTTCCTGTTGGTGGTGGGCAGAAACACTCGAATCGTCCGAGATCCGCAAGTCGCTAGAGCTGTCCATGGAAGCATTGCTTGATGTGATGCTGCTTTTACTGCTCTTGTCCTTCCTCCTTCCAAAGATCCCAAACAGGCCGCCACGCTTCTTCTCCTTCGTTTCCTCCTCTTGTTCGTTGCGATCCTTCCGTAGTTTACCTCCGGGCTGGGGCCGCTGCTGATCCGGAGTGATCTTTCCCCTCGCCTTCTTCTGTGCAGCCTCCAGGGCTTCGATTTCTTCTCTTGTCCTCTTCCTCTCCGCTTCTTGTTGTGCCATAATGGCGCTCGGGAGAAGCGTGGCAGGTTGTGCAGCTTGCGGCCGTTGAGCAGGCTCCTCGGTGGCGAGGGTAGGATCACGAGCGACAGAGGGGGTGACCGTAAGCTTGCGGGTTTCTGTGGCAAGAGCGGGGTCGCTGGGCTGCGACAATGTGGGAGATATCTCGCCAGTGGGTTGTTGGATGGGTTGAGCGATTTGCTGAACGGGAGGTTGGGAAGGGGATTGTCCCTGAATTTCTGTGGGCCGAATTGGTTTCTGAGCAGCAGCGGGGGCTTGTTTTTGGATCTCCTCAACTGCCCCATCCTCCCAGCTCATGCCATCATCAGGCTCCATCTGCTGCAGCTGGCTTTCCATCTGAGCTTGTTCGTCCGCCAGATCTGGGTCCTCATCCTCGTATCCTTCCAAATCCCACTCTGTCTCATCATCGTCATCATCTTCATCCTCGTTCCAAACGGCAGGAGGATACCGGTGAACAGATAGGGAAGGCGTGAACGCGACGGATCTCCGTGCAGCAGCTTGAGGAATACCACGTTGGCTGGAAAGGGGAGAAGGAGTAGCCACGCGGGCGGTATTTGCATGTAAACGTTCCCGGGAGTTTGCAGGGTCGAGAGCGTCACGCATCTCGGCTTGGGTAGCAGACGCGAGCTATATAATAATCAGAATACCAGACAAGCGACCCCAACGCAGACATACATCAACATTTCGGTGTTTGTTGAGTCTGGCCAGGCGTTCGAATGGGGTTTCGATATTTTCGGCGGGGATATAGCCAACCTCCTGGGTTTTGAGGACGCGAACAAGCCACCAGTAGCTGTTACTGTCATCCATAAGAAATAGGCTATCACCTTTCACGACATTCGCCTGTCCCTCCACGGTCGCAGCGAAGCTGTGCAAGGCATAGACGAGGTCAAAGTCGATGGACTCGTTCGGGATTGAAAGTGATGAAGAACCGTCGTCGTCGTCCATGTAGTCATCCCTATCCTCGCCGTCTGAGTCGTCTTCCAACATGGAATGTTCTTCGTCGGAGTGGTATGCGGCGTCTAGAACGCCTTGCTGATTATTGTTGTGGTCATCTGGATGGATTTGATCCCGCAAGTCGAAAGTGTCCTGGCGCGTTGCCAGGTGGGGTCTTGCAGCCATTGTTCTCGGCAGCAGTCGCACACAAGAAAAGAAACAGAAAGGAAATGAACGAAAGGGAAGAGGAGCGCCAGTACCAGTTGTGGGTTACCGGGAAGAGGGAAACAGAGGTCACGTGGAAGGACAGCTCAGCCGTGCTATCGCCCGTTCCGAGGGGCTCGAAAGCTAGCACACCTCCCTCGAGGTTGAGAGCGTTTGGCTCCCTGCCGTCTTGCGGGTTTCCTCTCATCATCATCATCATCATCATCATCATCATCATCGACGACAGCGCCAGCCAAGCGACCTCAACGACAATGGCGGCTCCTCTCCGTATCCTCCTCCTCCTCGATGTCCAGGAGGGTATGTTAATTGGGAAGAAGGCCGTCCCCGCTGCGACCCAAGTCAGAAACAACATAACTGCAATTCTTAATCATGCTCGTTACACGGCGAAACCCCCACCCATAATCATCCACGTCCGAAACGATGGCGGCTCGGGAGAACCAGATGAGTATGGCACCCCAGGCTGGCAGCTCGCCCACAAACCCCTACCTGCCGAACATGTCGTTGACAAATCCAAAAACAATGCCTTCGCCGGGACAAAGCTGGGAAAGCTCATACCAGAGGATGCGGAGATTGTCGTTGTCGGGCTGCAAAGCGACTTCTGCGTTCGGGCTACCTGTAGTGCCGCTCTTGGTCGAGGAAACACCGTCCTACTCATCAGAGGTTCTCACACAACTTTCGATAGGCTGGAGATTTTGCACGGTAGGTGTCATTATCGTCTGCGATCTGGTCCATCCCCTGACCAACTCTGGTCGATCAGGGGGAGGAATCACCCCGGCTGGGAAGATTGAGCGAGAAATCGAGGCAGAGCTCGAGGAAGCTGGCGTTGTGGTCCTGGACATGAAGGATTTGCCAGTCATCTTCGTGGATGACCGATAGGCATCGTTCGTGCCCTCCGTTTCTCAAGTTCCCAGCTGGTTTCCCACTCTCATCCCTTCAATACTTTACCTCTCTCTTGAATGTAGGATCCTCAGGCTAATCCTCGCAGGCCTGAATCCTCTGAATTGTAGGTTCCTCTATGGTGCCACGTATGTCGCCGAACCAACAACTAACCGCCCCTTCCTAATTGTAGCCTCTATTAGCCCTCTTTTTTTGCAACGTGTTTTCCCAGAGTGTTTGTGCATAGCTTAAGCAAGTTTCAGGGACTCGTGTAGTTTACTAGCATAGGTCATCAGCACGAAGAATCCAATGTCTGCATCCCTCTTTCACAGCTGAGGTAACGTCACTCCCTCACATTCCTCTCCGTATCACAATCAAACAACTGTACATAGTATTAGAGTTGTACATACCCTATCTCAATCATGCTATGGTTACAACGCCGAAGTCAAACTAGGCTACAGTCTGGCGAACACCCTTCGCGGTATTGCGCCAGAACACGTCTGAATCACCTGGGATAATGCGGCAGCTAGTGCCGAGGGGTCCTGCAGGGGAAGCTTACGTTGTTTCAGTACCATCGCGTAAAGGAGTAGATGGACATGCTGGATACCAGGTGGCCTCTATCCGGGATCCGAGTCACGGAGGCAAACCTGCGACCGGACTTCGGATCCGTAAGACCGTCTTGGACTGACCGTGGACTGAAGACAAGAGGGTATAAGAGGTCACGATCAAGTGATGTCCCAGAAAACCTTACAGATAGTCAGCGTTCCCCCCAAAGATGACGTGCACCGGGGTTTGGCTACAAATCACGTTCAAGTCCTTGACGGGCGCCGTCGCACCGTCCTTGTCCCTGTACATTGACTGAGGGAAGATTCCCGAATCAGCACGCAGGGACAAGAATACGAAACATTAACTTGCCGCCTCCTGGTCCCGAGCACACGCCAGCGTAACGCCATCGAAAGGTGAAACCTCGTGGGTGTGGGCTGGATGATCCCTTAGTCCATATTTCTGCGACCATTGTGATCGGTCACCCTGCTTCCATCCATTCGTTTGACATAATCACGAAACACTCACAATGAATATGTCGAGCACCCGCGGATGCCACTGAACGGTGTTTCTGAAATAAGCGGCCGCGTCCTCCCTGTTGTTCCACACGTCTTTACGTTTATGCGCGGAACGAGTCAGCCTCGCGCGAAGCCGTTCATAATCAACTCCGGGTCGAGGGTCGAGCATCGGCTCAACAAGGATGATGGTCCTGAATTTGATCGGGCAGCGCATGGCTTGCATACGGACCCTGGTACCCGACAGTATCAGCGGACGCCTGGCACTGGAAAGCAAGAGGAGGACGGAGGATTACACAGATACGCCACCGACAGAATGACCGATTCCTACGAGATTTCGCTTAGAAAAGTCCACGGGTGTGCTGTGTGTTGGGCCACTAAGTAGAAACTGCATTGCACATTCGGCAAACAATTTCGTCCCGGCTGCAGGGAAGAACACCGTGATCAAGAACGATGTTGTCATTGCCGAGGCTACCGGGGAGAGATGCAGGATGTCATCATACCTGCACAATCACCTAACAGCCCATCGTTGAGCACGGCTGCCACCCCATGATTTGGACAGTCGATCGCATACGCCTCCCGTATCCGGGGCTCCCGTAGATTCTGCCTGTGGAGGAGATCCTCGATTGTGGGCTCCCAGATCTCCTTGGGAAAGCTCGTAGAGTGCAAGAAGATCAGTGTCAGGTCTTTATCGGGGCCACAGCATCGCTGTTCCTCCACGCCACCGTCATGGCCCACCGAGTAACGTTTGGCCGCGATGTGATACGGGTAAGACGGAGTGGGAGAGCAGATGATGGCTTCCACGAGCATGGGGGGAAGGAGGGGGTTGTTGTCAGGGTCCGGGGATAACAAATATATTTTCAAGGTTGGGCTAAGCACGCAGCGCGGGTCCGCAATATCTCGGCTGCTTAACCACTCGGTCATCCTTAGCAGGCTAGGCACGGGATCTTAGACCGCCTCGTGGCAAAGGCTTGCAGTCCAACGAGGTATAACAGGGATCAATATGACAAACAATACCTACCCACACCATCACACGGCGTAAACGATCAGTGGGGGCGGTATCCACCATCATTCGCCATCTGTTGATCAAAGGTTACGTACAGTCTCCCGTCGAACCCACTCCCCTTCCGCCGCGCCCCCCTCGCCGGCAATACATCTCCAAACCAATAGCCGGAGGGCCAACCCGTCCCAGGACGAAGGCTTTGCATCGAATCCCATCACCACCCGCCAAAGAGTCACGATGACCTTTCCCCAGAGAACCAGGGAAGCATTCCCTGATGGATGTCCAGAACGTAAATCTTGCCCCAAATCCTCTGCGTCAATGTGAATCCCATCCTGGATCCGCAAACCGCCCTCCAGCACTTTCACGGACTCAAGCGCGAGATCGACCCCCCGCAGCAGGTCAGGATCCCCCGGGGAAACCACCTGAAGCCTGGAGATGAGATCCACAAAATCATTGAGTACGGACGGAGAAACTTGCGTCGACGTCAGTAGTGCAAAGACTCTTTGGCCACGGCGGCTTACGATTCGTTTCTAAAACCCGTTCAACAACCCTCATCACAGCTTTGCGCCACTGCCCCTCAGTCACCGATTCCATCTTAGTGGCATCAGATACCGTGAGTACGTTATCCAGCACACGGCACCACTGTAGGGCCTCTTGTTCCGTCACGATCCCATGGACTTGAATTTCAATCCAAGACAACAACCCTGATTTGAGCAACAACGAATTCACAGCATAACGGTTGGACGTAATCTTGATCAAAAACTGTGTCACGTCAGTAATGCACTGCTGGGTGTCTCCGAGAAGTTAATTCACCTCGAGAATTCCATTCCGAAGGGCGTAATCTTGTCTGAACCCCTGGAACATGCTGGCCACTAGATCCCACACGTGGCGTTTACGGGAGATCTTCCAATCCTGCGCACTTGTCATGCCATCTGTCAGAAATCGGATCACCCACATCCTTTCCCTCCTCCAGTTTTCGTCAGAATCACTGTAAAGCATCCCCAAGAGCATGGGAACATCCTGAGCATCCAGCTCCGCCCGTTGTAGCAAGAATCGGGCGGTGAGAGGATAAATAAAGTTGGACGGGTAAAATATCCCCCTCATTGCGTGACACAATATTAGGGATGCGTACGTGGGGAGCCTCGAAGGTCCGCTTCCGTCTGTGGGCGCAGGGATGTGATCTCGGAGTAGATTTAGGAGATAGATAACATGAGGTTTCTCTTGCATGTCCGCCGACTAGAGAAAAAATGATCAACACACCCGGAAGAATCACCGTGGTTGTTCTTTCCTTACCTCTAATAACTTCCAGAGCCCAGACAAGTTGCATAAAGCCAATTCGCGGAATGCCTCGTCCTTTGAGGAAAGGGATCGGATGACCACACAAACGATGTTCGTACGGAAGAATTGGACCCAAGATAACGCAGAAGACGGAGAGTCCCCGGAAACCACCCTCGCAAAGAGGAGGTTTAGGAACAACGGATCGTACAGCTCTCCCCGGAACTCCGACCTATCCCGATAGTCGTAACTCAAGTCGAACTTCAGTCCACGAGGGAAGTTGAGACACGCATAGAAGACCTTTCCAGCGTCCAGGCTTATCACAGCGCTCAGTGCCTCGTTTGTGCTAGAATCCCCGGAACTCGACCACGTGGAGAGCACAAAAGCGCAGGATAGCTTCTTGTGAAGTTCAAAGAGGTGAAATATGGAGATGAGCGTCCTGTCTGATGCCGAGAGCGTCCCGCCATATATTGCGCGAAGGGGCTCTATATGGCTAGGTTGGCACGAGTTCTCTGGGTGGATGAAAAACAGCTCTCGGAGTAGCCCTATAACTGTATCGCGCTTGGTGGAGAGCGCAGACGGGTTGCAGGTGGGGAAAAAATTAGGGTGTTGCACAATCGACTGGAGGTGCTTGTTCGATGACGCCGGCTGACGAGAGAATTAGCTCTCGGTCTCATCCGGCCGTTTCACACTTCTCGTACCTTCAGATTACAATGTTGGACCAAAGTTATACATAAGTGGATAACCTCTTGCGTTTGAAGATGATTTTTGATTCCAGATGCAATGACAGGTTCTGCCATATGTACTTTTACGTTTTTGGTTTGACCAATGAGACACCCTAAGCAGGTCAACAGTTAGTTGGCGAAAAGCGCGAACATCGCGACACCTGCCTAACTCTCCGAACAGCACAGTGTTACTCTCGGATATCCTGGAACCGTCAGAGAGATGACGAACGGCCCATTGGGTGGCATGATCGATCACTGCCCCAACGTATCCTTCCGAATCCTCTCGAGCTAGGCTCCACAGTTTAGACGCGAGAGCGAAGACACCATGACTAACGGCTCCAATCGATGAACTTTCCAGTCGTCTATTGAGTATGGAGGAGAAGTGTATCCGGTCTCTTGAAAACTGAAAGATGAGAGCGGCGGATCCAACCGCCCTGGGGGAACTCGGGTGTCGCTTCCATGTGAGATCGATGAGTTGTGAAAAGTATCCATCCCAGGTCCGGTTTTCAACCACGTATTCGGGTGGACAAGAGTCCAGAAATCCGTGGAGTAAAGTAACAAGAAGATCCACCTCAAGCCCATTGGTCATCCCTCGCTCCAGCCAGGAAGCAAACGTTTCACGAACCAACCGTGAATGATAGAACAGTGGAGTGATAATATCCACATGCGTTTTGGTCCAGGTACTTGTGGACAGTAATGTCTCAATACGAATCCCCGGAGTCAACGGATTGAGTCTTCGCGCCCAGCGATCCTCAGCCTCCATCACCATTTGAGACAGCAGCGCATCGTGATCCGTCAGGTACCCGTCGTACCCAAGTGGCAACAGCCACTTGAGGAGCCGAGCGAAGACCGTTTGGACAGCGGCCGAGGAGCCAGCTTCCGATAGACAAAACTCCGACAGGGGAGTTAACCGTTCGTTCAACGCCGATAGGATACCTGGAACGGAGGCGGAGGAGCCCAGAACCGAGAAAACGGAGTTGACAAGTTCTGCTAGTGCTCCAGTCGTGGCGTCAACGTTGAATTCCCCATTGAGAAGCTTGTCAAGGATAATGAGGAGATCCTCAGGATATGCAAAACGAATCCACAGAGATGACGCAAGAAGCTGGAACCGGTTTGTCATCTGGTTGCAACATCATTGTAGAAGCGACCTACTGTTTCCTGATCAACGTGGGTTTCTTCGACGAGTATCGTTAGCCAATGCTTGACGATGTCGCTAAGAAGGGACCGGTTGTTGACATCCCTGTCGAAAATGGATGTAAAAGTGTTGGCAAGAGCTGAGGGGCATGGGTCAGTGTTGTACCGAACAGCAACAAACGGACCCACCACCACGGACGCCGCTGGGTACAGGCGCCGTACACAACGCCTTCAAGTGGTTCAGCCGTGAAATCATGAATTCTTTAGCAGTATCGAAACCTTGAGGCGGTAGGCTTTGCTTGGCCAGGGTCATGGCACATCCGAGGAACTGCAGGGGTCCCTCAATCCCAACATAACCCGTGGGTCTCGACGCCTCGACTCGATGGCAGATAAGTGTCAGAACCCGCTTCACCATGGCAAGCGTGAGTTCGCCCTGTCCGAGCAGGACAATCAATTTCTCTCTACATTCCGGGTCTCCTAGTCTCGCATTGGGGGTGTGGACGAAGGCCCAATCAAACGTAGCCCTGAGATAAACGTGATTCAATCGAGGTCCGCCACTTAAGGGGCGTTTCTACTTACTCAACAGTCACGGTGGGGTTTGGGACTAGTTTCCAGAAAAGGTCTTGATCGGGGTGGAACGATTCGACCAACGGTTTCACGGAAGCGGGGTGAAGACTTTTCATGGCGGATACTAATCTCAAGGCTTCCGACGGGTGTAATAATTGACCCGCCAGTCGAACCCAGTCTATAAGTTCCATCGCGGCGGCCATGCGCACTTCCTCCGGAGAATCTATTCCTAGATTTCAACCCCAGATGCAGGGTGGAAACTAGTGAGCAGCGTACCGGTTGGCATTCTTTCGATTTTCGCGAGGAAGGTTTGCGTTTGGTCTGTGATCATCCCCGGTGTACCTGGAGGAGGATTCTCCAACCCAACCAAACATGCACGAAGGATCCGAACCTCCCTCCACACCGCTTCCGCGATACTCGGGTGGCTGGATAAGATACCATCGCCAAATATCGTGTCCACCTTTTCCGTGACTGCCCGAGTGAACCAAAGACCCTGCCCCTTCTGAGCAAGCCTGAAGATTAGGTGGCGGATGAAGACTGATAGGGAGTAGAGGTCCGACGGAGTGGGATTACTCTTGACAAGGACAGATAATTGTTCGAGCACGGTCATCAAGACGGGACTCGGGAAAAGGTCCGGGTGTTTAACAATAGAATCTTCAGTAGCATCCTTGGACGAGGGCAGGGAGGGTGTTACCGCCGTGAGATCTCCAAGATACTTATACGGCGTACGAGCGCATCGCAGAAAACACTCGTCGAGGAAATTGACAACAATAGCACCGCCATCCAGGAGCTCCACGCCGTCGGGGGACTTCGTGCCACCTCGAGAAGAAGTGGGAGGAATGCACTCCAACCAGAGGTAGATCTCATCAGGGTCATGTTGAAAGAGAGGATCCCCAGCCATGGCGTGGCACAGCAACAGACCAATTTCACGTTTGAGGGCAGTTGTTCGAGTCTCTAGATACCCCTGAAGTAGAATCCACAAGTTGCTCTGGGAAGCTATGCCATAATCAGCAAGCAAATCCAGGGGAGGGCGAACAAGGCTCGTTACCTGCCTTCCCGGACCACAAAAATTGGTCACTCTCCTTCAGTAGCCTCAGTACATGCAGTCGCCTTAGCATATCCCACCCATCTACAGACTGTCCCTGGAGCTCCCCAACCCAGCGGTGCAAGAAACTCCACAACAGCTTCCCGGAGTCGAACCTTGCCTCAGCCACTAGAGTCGGTAGGCACTTATGATATAGCCACAAAATCCTCAACGCAGATTCTGAAACAATCGAGGCCGTTAGAGGCTTCAGCGTCGCAACCGCGGCTCCATCGTTAGATGTACTCTTCTCCTGAACAATATCGGATTTCTGTTGTGAGAAGGCGATGACAACTTGAAGCTCCGGCACACGTTTCCTGGCTTCGGCTTCGAGAGCTGTGGCTGCCTGCCTCCACTGACCATCTTCTTCCTCTTCCAATGTGTCTGCGACCTCCTGGAAAGCGGTGACAACCGAGTCGTATTTCTGCAGGCACTTCGCCAGTGTTAACGCTGTAGAATGTCGGACCAGCGGTGATGGTGACTGGAGACCTTTCGTGAGGTGGGTTTTGAGGTTGCTAATAGGAAGGATGTTTTCTATGGTGGTGGGTAGAGATGGGGGGGAAGGGTGGTAGATTGCAGAGCCTGGGAGGAAGAAGGATTCGGTAGGGGTAGGCAATGAGATTACGGAGCCCAAAAACGCGATATTCGCCAGCCATTTCGATGATAGCCGAGGCTCCAAAGTCAGGGCAGCAGCAGTCCAATAGCTTGAAGGATATGAGATAAGAAAAATCGACAAAGAATAGATAGTTACCCTGCGACGAGCTCCGGGCAAGCTGTCATGATTTTGATGGCCAGCTCTTGCTGTCGAAGGTCCTCGTTCACTTTCAGAGTTTTCAGAAAATTAGCGAGGATCTTATTGTAGATCTTCCCCTGTCTCTTTCCATCACCTTCCAGCTCGGAGCTTTCTTCCCGCGGATACCACACATTATCCCTAAAACAAATTCCGGTCCCAGGATGGGTAGAAATAGCGAGAAGAAAGTGGTGTACGAGATCCGCAGGAATGTTTTCCTGGGAATCCCCCTCATCCGCAACATCACGCTCGTAGAGTTTGTGGAGCTGTAAAGACGTTATGCCGGACTCTCACGGAAACGCCGGGATCTTGCGTACATGGGAAAGAACGGTCTCGTTAAAGAGGCTGATCTTGAGCGTTTTCTTGAGTTTTGTGTCCGACCACAGACCACCCCAAAGTTTCTCAAGAACCAAACGGACTACTGAGTAGGGGTCCTGGTTCAGACCCTTAAAGACTGCGGCCAGCGACTCTTTGCGCTGTTCCAGGAACATTGCCTTCAAACTTGTGGGAGATGTTACGTCGACAAAAGAGAGAACAAAGAAGACATAAAGTGTTCTTATATCTGTATGGTGGTCGTGAAATCGCAGTTGCGGGACGACGGGTATCAGCACTCACCAGGTCGTGATAGGGTGTCCCTCAATTCCCCTCTCCCTCTCCGTCGCATATTCAACAACCTGGAAACCTTGTTGTCCCAGGAAAATAGCTCCATAACTATCTTCCTCTCCCGACCACCCGCAAAATTCGACATAGCCGTATAGAGTTTCATAGTGACCAATATTGATTCAGAGTGATTCCCATGGAGATGGGTGTTTAGTTTCTGGTACCACTGAGGCAGAAGGAGTGTCTTTAGAATTGGGAGGCCGTAAGCTTGGTCGGGGTAATGGATTGAAAGGAGGTTGAGGAGGCAGGAGATCAAGGATATGAGCATAGCGGAGAGCCCCATTTGACGCTAAGAAAAAGCCAAGTCAATCAAGCTAGGCTCGGAGACGCGAGTTGTATGATACGAACTTGGTTGATAGTTGTCCAGAGGTCAAAGAGCTCCTTTGCTCCGGGAGACGCCTCCATCCACTCCCTAGCAAGTCTAATCCGTCCATCATCTGGTGGAAGTGTAGGTTCGTTGTATTTTACAGTAAGCTGGTTCCGGAGGCTCATGAGGGCTAGTATCGTCCAAGTTGAACATGGAATTCGCGGATCAGAACAGTTGTATCGTACCGCACCTCCAAGCAAACCTTGCTCATCCTGGCCTCTCAGGTTTTGCGAGATCTCTGCAGCAGAGCTGAACCGTCGCTCAGCCGTTTCGGGTTTATCGACTTTGCCCCGTTTCGCAGTAGGTGCCATGTCGCCGTGAACACAGGCAGAAAACCGTCGCGGAGGAGTGGTGAGAAAGCTCCACCTCCGAAGCCGGCGTGATCGACGAAAAAAGTAAAAACGGGGATACCGGCCCGAGCCGTTCGGGTGTCGAATTACAGGAAACGTGTCCGTGGACTACATAGCTGTACTTTGTATGTACTGCGTGGAATCGGTCGCCCAACACCGTCTATTTTCCAGTGATATGGACGCTGAAGACGCTGAAGAGTGCAAAGCATCCGTAGAAAAGCGCAACTGGATACGCAACCAGCAAACGCTGGTCGGACATGTGCAGTACCGTCACAAAAATCCCGGAAGCAGAGTAGGTGGACCAGAGGACGGAAAGGGACGAGAATAAATAACCAAGCAACCCGCTGGATCCCCTTGTCAGCACGGACAAAACACGGAAGAGCTGCACACGTACTCAAGAGTCACGACAATGGAAAGTGCACCGACCCCAACGATGGGTAGGAGACAGTATCCAAGGACTGACATCACCCGAAACGCGTCTATCCCCTGTTCAGCCATCAAGTTCAGGAGGGTATAAATCGACCCTGAACCCAAGAGGGCAACACCATAGATGTAGTTGAACTGGGGTTTTCCGGACTGGACGGGATACGTTTGAGGAGACGCAGTCAAGAAGGTTAAAAACACGTACGAAAAGTAGGAAAGTCGCAAAACAGAGGAAGAAGATCAGAGGGCCGGCGAGGTCAGCGTCATCCATTATCCGGACATCTATCCTTTCAAACGGGTTGAGGACGGCTAACGATTTGCTCCTTATGTGTGAAAAGTTGATTCCGAGCTCTAAGTGGCAGAGTGAGACGAACGACAACGGAGAGTTGGCGCAGCGCGCGCACCTTCCAGCAGAGGTGGCTCTCCTTCAAAACCACCAGTTCCAAAGGCAGAGAGCCACCCTCCAGCGGGCTGAATATTTCCACCGTATGATTGAATCGGTTGGGTAGAGATTGAGCCCTGTGGCATGACATTCCCATCGAGACTTGGCCGTGAGCTGCCATAGAATCCGTCTTGTCCTGGTTGTGGCTGATAGAACTGGAGGGGGACTGCCTGGGATGGCTGTGGCTGCTGGTAGTAGGGTTGTTGTGATGAAGAGCTGCCGTAGTTGTCCTGCCACATGTCGGTCTGCTGTCGTCGTCGTCTGCGGTGTCGTGGATGTAAGTGTGGGTGATATCGTGTTCGATCCCGTGTACTTGATCGACAACCTTAATCATGGTGTGTCTGGTCTTCATCCTCACCTTGCCCGCGAGTTCCCTCATCCTTTTCTCGCTCTATAGCCTCAGAATGAATACATCGAGGAGCACATAAAGCGACACGGTCGCAGGCTCGACTACTTCGAGCGAAAGTCGGTCCATCCAATTTTTACATCAGCCGGAAGCTGATCAATTTGCAGGCGGAAACGAGAGGCCCGGACGGCTCACAAGGCATCTGCTATCGCACAGAAAGCCTTTGGTCTTAAAGCCAAAATTTTACACGCCAAACGGCATGCAGAAAAGGTTCAGCTCAAAAAGACCCTCAGAGCACACGACGAGCGAAATGTCAAGCAAGCCGACTCTTCCGCTACTCCCGACGGCGCCCTTCCTACTTATCTTTTGGACCGAGAAGGCCAAAAGGATGCCAAAGCCCTTTCCTCTGCGATCAAGCAGAAGCGGAAGGACAAGGCCGCAAAATTTGCGGTACCTTTGCCCAAGGTTCGCGGGATCGCTGAAGAGGAGATGTTCAAGGTCATGCGGACAGGGAAGAGCAAAAAGAAGGCCTGGAAGCGGATGGTGACGAAGGCCACATTCGTTGGGGAGGGATTTACAAGAAAACCAGTCAAGATGGAAAGATTCGTCCGGCCTATGGCTCTGCGGTACAAGAAAGCGAACGTCACACACCGTTCGTCTCGTTCACCCTCATTCCTTGTTACTGTGGACTCATCACCCCGTTCATTCAGCCGATCTCAAAGCGACATTCCAGCTCCAGATCCTCGGAGTCAAGAAGAACCCACAGTCTCCGATGTATACCCAACTCGGTGTACTGACGAAAGGAACGATAATCGAGGTCAATGTCTCAGAGTTGGGTATGGTTACCGCTGGTGGAAAGGTTGTGTTTGGAAAGTATGCGCAAGTCACGAACAATCCGGAGAACGACGGCTGTATCAACGCTGTGTTACGTATGTCCCATCTGTCTTTAATATATCGTCTGAGATTTCTGACGAGTTCGTATCAGTTGTCTGAACTTTTTCCGACACTTCCTACCTCATTGTCTTCATACTACACCATTGTGTCGGTTAATTTTCATCGTTTCGGATGTTGCTGCATCACGGGGACCCGTTCCCGCTCAACTTATCCCAATACATGTTTTGTCCACAACGCGCGATTTTCGGTTTTATAATCGAGACTAAAGTCGAGGTGACCGGAGAACCCGCCCCAGTTTGACCGCATCTATCGCGTTCGCACCTACGGGAACATCACAAACCTCTCCACATTATCCGCTCAATCACTGATGAGATTTCCTGCAACGTTCCTCCCACGAATACGTGTACACCATTGACCACAACTACCATCAAGTACTCATGAGTTTCTTCGCACTGCTAGGCACAGCTATTTTCCTCTATCATCTCATCAAACTCGCAGATTTCGTCTGGTTTTATTTCCTCAGACCTTCAGACGGCTACAAAAAGTACCAGCAAGGTCCTCAATCCTATGCGGTCATCACCGGTGCCACGGATGGGATAGGGAAGTCCCTGGCGAAGAACCTCTACCGCAAAGGTTTCAATGTCATCGTCCATGGTCGGAACGAAGAGAAACTCAAGGCGACCGTGGAAGAGATCAAGGCTCTCAGAGAGGACGGAACCGTCGAGTCTTTCATCGCAGATGCCACCAGCCCCAGTATCGACTACGCCGGGATCGCGAAGCGATTTGACGATTTAAACATAACATTGTTCATCAACAACGTCGGCGGAACATACCTTGAAGCCGGAGGGTAAGACACAGTCCCCCGCAATCGCTTCGATCTCAGTATTGATATGCGCTGAGCCATCAGATTCGAGGAATGGTCTGAAGCTGAGCACCTCACCGTCATCAGGTGGAACGCGCTCTTCCCAACCCTTCTCACTCGCGCTTTCCTCCCCTCCCTCCGCAAGACCTCCCTCTCTCACCCTGTCCTTGTCGCCTTCAACGGCTCGTTCGCTGCGGAATTCCCCATCCCGCGCATTCCTCTCTATTCCGCCTCGAAAGCCTTCGTCAATCGACTACCGTCCAGCTTGAGCGCCGATGAGAGGTTTATTCCCGGCACCTCTAACGTCGAATTCATGTACCTCCACACAGGATCTGTCCAGACGAATACTATCACTCAACCCGTAGATTTCTCACGCCCATCTTCCGATGATTTTGCGACACACGTCGTGAGGGCCTTCGGGAGTGGGAGGGAGGACGTGGTTCCTTATGTTGGACACAAGATCGGACTCACGATCCTCCGCAGTTTACCGAGCTTCGTCCTACGGAACGTATTGAAGGAAGAGGCGAAAAAAATGTTCATTATGAAAGCTAAGAAGCTGCAGAAGGAGACAGCCCGGAAGAAATGATGAGTGTATGTACGTGCATGGATTAGTGTCCCTGTGATGTAATGCAAGCGGATCGAAAACAATGCGACATGGAAAACAGACAACCGGAACCCATAAATAAGGAGATGGAATGAAATGACCGAACTAGTTGAGATGCTTCGTCTTCAGCTGTTTGCTGTACAACCTCAACAACGCCTTCATGATCTCCTCTGTTGGCAATGTGGCATACTCGTGAACGTATTGAGGTAGGGACTCCTCGAGATTGAAACCGGCCTTTTTCATGAAAAATGGATGCATGACATCCGGAGTGGCTTCTCCGAGTTGCCTCATAGTCAACCTGTCGATCAATGTGTGCCGGGGGATGTACTCGATGCCGTTGGAAGTGCTGGCGGAGGTTCCGGCTTGGGGCAGTGGAGGTGTCGGGGTGCTCAGCTGCGAAGGCGTGAAGCTACGAGTTGCTGAGGCAGAGAGTGGGGCGGAGGGGAGGCCCTCGATTGGAGGAGAAGCAGGAGGAAAAGGAATAGTTTCAGATGAGACAGCGATGGCGGGAATTCCGATATCATCAGGGACACCATCGACTATTTTCACGACCTTCCTCGTCAAGTTCGGAGTAGTCATCGGGCGTTCAGCCACAGCTTGGGCCTGGTTCATCTCCTTCGCGAAGTTCTTCCTTAAGATTGTAAGCCAAGAATAGAGTGCGACATTGAGTGTGATGAAAATGTCTTCCGCGTCGGCCATCCCTTCCCTTCGTAGGAACTCGCTCGCAAAGTTGTAGTAGATCTTCTTCAAACCCTGGCCTCTCTCCTCCTCCGTCACCATTTTAATCTTCATTGACGGCAAGCCGAATATAATCGCTTCTTGAGAACGGCGGATCGCGTCTAGAATGTAGGCACTTGCGGTCTCGTTATCCTTGGGTGTATCCGAAGAATACCGAGTCTGGTTCAGCTTCGAGATAGTCAAGGAGGCGAACGAAAGCTGGAGGTCACGTTTCGGTGGGGAGCTTTCCGATTCGACCACTCGATCCAACTTGGCGTGAATGATCGAGCCCAGGAAGTGTACCATCTCGTGATCGTGCATGGTGCGAGGGAAAACAACAATGCGAAGGGTGTCCAAACGGAGACTCATCTGCTGACGAATGATACACGTGAGGATATCCTCTGTCTCCTTGAATTTTGACCGAGCAGACTGGAACATCGCGTTGGCGACATCCGACAACGGGTTATCCGGCTTGGGTGAAGCAGCTATCCTAAAGGCCTTGGATTCTCGGAGGGCACCTTCCCTCTGCGCCTCTAGGTTCGCGGAGAACTTGTTTGCATACGATACCAATTGCGGTATGGTCTCTACCGTGGCGACCAAAATGACCTCCTTTCCGAAGACGGTGAAAGACAGTCGTAGCCTCCGATCGATCTCTGGGTAGATCGGAGACATCATTGTCCAATCGTCGAAGATCATCACTTGTATCGGTTCGGCACTGAAGAAAGGAGGGTTCAATAAGTGTTCGACCGTACAGCTTTCATGCACTCACTGATACTGCAAAATTCGCTGATGATCAGACTCTATGATCAGATCAAGAGGTCCGCTAGTCATTGTCAAGTTGAGCATCTCAGTAACATCCACAACCCGCGGAGCGTCCCCCCCTTTCCGCTTCGTCCTAAACAAGAAGTCCGGAACACACCCATGGCCAGAGATGTTGCCCGTCGCTACGATCGAAGATTTGGCAACCTCAAGTGAGAATTCGTATATCTTCCTCGTAATCTTTGTCCGGAGGACTGCTTCCCTGAATTCTATGTTCGTGGAGGATATCGACTGCCCGAAATCCACATCGAGTTTCACGTGTCGTAGCCGTACCAACACGGCGGTATCCAGGTGTTGGTGTTCCGAATAAATGGTTACAACCGGTGTGTTTTCGTCGATCGATGGAGCGGGGCTTTCGTTCCGGTTAGCGAACACGGGGATACGGTCAAGCCAGACGGCCTTAAAGCAGAGGATATCTTGTAAGCGCGAGAATCGTACGCCCCCGGTGAACTCCGTGTCCATCACCACCGACAGTGTCTTCTGCATGCCTCCGTACCCCGATTCAGCGAGAGTGACGTTAAAGGAGAGATTGTTGGCGTCCAAATGAACACAATCCTCGCTTAGGAAGCCGTGTTTGAGGCCAACAGAAAGTCCACCAACGCTACCAGTGAACGCAACTTGCTTGATTCCGGGCGACACATTAACAACGAACCCACCACTCTCCCAATGAACCCCAGCAATGACATTAGCATCCGGTTGGCAAGTTAGCTCGAGTTTCGATTGATCTATCCGAAGGCTGAAGCTGATCTGCATGCTTGTCACGGAACTAGGGTCACTGGCGGTTACGTGTGGGATCAAAGGGGAGGGAGAGGGGCGGGGAGTCGATCCTGAAGGTCGTTTGGCGTGTGTTGGGGCGGAGCGGTTTAGTCGATTCTCAACGTGATCCACAAGTTCTCGTAGGAATGGCAGGAAAGTAGGTTTGAACACGTTCGAGCTCGAGTGGATGGTACTCTTGAACACCAAGGTTGAAACGTCCCCCATGTCCCTGACTTTACCCGCAGCAGACCTTGCGCGGTACTCTGCCCATAGAGATACCTCAGGAAGGTTGAACACGTCTGCACTAGCTTCCATCACAGAGTAATCATCGCCCAACTCGTGCCCGGAGATTGAGATAGACCGGATGCGAGAGTATGTTGGTGTTGCGTCGCAGTATAGTCGCATCTTCCCACTGTGAAAGATCAGGGAGCCTACGACATTGGATGTGGGAAGGGCATCGTAGTGGGGCTCCAGGGTCGCGATCGGAATGCGTGGGGTAGCATCAAAACTTGAGAACGAACGTGGCATACTTTCAATACTTTCGGCCATCCTATCGAAGCGCTCTTTGCCCCTCTGGTAAACATCGATCAGAGAGAAGACGAAGATTGGGATAGACGAATCGATGTCGAGAATGAATCCGCTGACGTCTGCGTTGATTCGCAATGTTCTGGAGTCAAGAGAGCGGTCTGTCTTGACTTGAGCGGTCATCTCAGGATACAAGAGTTTGTTTCGCGTTTGGTGATTTTCTTCAAGGAAATCTGAGGGGATGGACTGTCGGAACCTGGCGGCCAATGAGTAAACCGCTGTGATGGGTGAAGTCACTCTAGTGGACTAACCTCGAAACGAACTGGAGGGCGGTCCCTTTCATAACGGCCTGACCGCTCTCGCCGCGTTGTACGCTGAAGGATAACGACTTGATGGAAAGGAGGAATGCACCCGTCGCCAGATCCTTGCTCGACTCTGTCCTTTCTACCCTGAGACTAGGATCGAAGTCGAGTGGGAAAGCAATGCCGATATTCTTGAAAGTGAAGTTTATCAGGAGGTCCGAGATCCAGGATTGGATAGCGTCCGGTACAGGTTTGCTCGGCTCGAAGGTTCGGATGAATTCCCGGGTCTTCTCCTTGAAGGCAGCCAACTCCTTCGTTCGCTGCTCCGCACGCAATTTGAGTTCTGCCTGGATGTGGTCGATGAAATCTCCGAGTTGTCCGATCGAACTGGGTTGCATCACTGCGTGCACTTTCGTAACTGTGATATCCAAGGTGTGGGCAGAAGATGATGGTGACTGAGTTGCGCTGACGTGGAAATCGATGCTGACGAATGCGGTCCTATTAATTCGGTCAAAAGAATGCATCCCGGATTCGCTGTGTGTTCTTGGGGCGAGGGAGAGGGCCAAATCCGAGACGGAAAGTTTCCACGAACGGCCATAGTTCTCTTGCATTCCACCTCCGATATTCTGACACTCCAGGAATAGAACGGAAGAGGGACCCTCGAGGCCAATCCGAAAGCCCTTCATCTTGACCACACCGCCAAGCTTGGTACGAGGAGGTCGTGAGGGTGGAGAAAGGGGGACAAATTCGGTCTTGGGTGAAGTAACCGTGCGCTTTTCGTTCACCAACGAGATCAGATCGCTGAAATCTTGTCCAAACTTCTGCTGAACGCTCAGGACTGTGTCCCAGTGGGAAGGTCGGAAGATCAAGTTGAAGAACTCCACAAGTACCATTGCTTGAACTTCTGTTCCATCGTAGTTTCCCTGGACGGAAATCATGGGAATGGCAAACTTGACCCTTGTCCGCTTTCGAAGCCCGTGTAACCAGTGTGGTTGAGACGATATACTAAAGACTTGCTGGCAAGCTTGGACACCAAAGGAGTAGGCTTTCTTGAATCGCGCTGCGGCGGAGGACCTAAAAAACGCTGTTGTATCGACCATCTCCCATGCGAGCCACGTGCCGTGCATGACCTGTAACGACACTCGGATTGAGGGGAAGAGTGCGTTAATGTGGATAGCGACCGGTTTGGATTGTTTTTTCGGTGCTGGACTCCCCGGCTTTCGACGGGCTTCTGAGAGAACCCCTCGCATGGTCCCCTCCAACCCAGGTAGGTAGTTAGCCCTCCACTCCTCCGCAAACTTGTATAGTCGTATTGCACTTCGGGGGACGCTCAGTTCCAGCGCTCCAAGTGACAACACGACTCGACTAGCCAGACTGGAAAGCTGTTCCTGTCGGAAGACGGCGTTGGATTTCCCATCCTTGAAGCTCAGCGAGGCCAACACGTGTTGGTCTTGGGCTTCGGATACACCGGCGGCACACGCTCTGAGAATGACGCTGGAGAAGAGCAGAGAGTTGTTCATCGAAGTTGCGGATCCAGTGGAAGCAATGTCGGAGGGGGAAGGCTCGAGCAATATGGATGAAGCTAGGGTCAAACTATTAGCCTGGAACTCTATGATCAGCTTCTCTGTGGCGGCTCGAAGGCTGCATCTTCGGATATTGAATGTAACATCGATGGAAGTTGTCGTTCGTTCTTGACGAGGGAAGGACTCAATAGACATCGAAGGACTCCCTGGGGGTGCCGTAGAGGGCGGGTGGTGAATGTGTGCTGCTGAGAGGACTTGTTGTATAAAGTCCAGTGCGTGAGGGAAGATTGTGACCGACCAGTCATCAATGGCCACGCATGCGACCAGACGACGGAGTCCATTACGGTACTGGCGATCCTTCGTGGTTGGACTCTTAGTTATGGATGGTTGAATAAGGGTTGACACTTGTTGTGCGCAAGAAATAACCCAGGACTTTACAACTACCTCGTTACGGCTCCGGTTCGCTGAGTCCCAGACGTCAATGCCGAAGTGATCGAGAGAGAGGGTGAAGGAACCAATCGGGGAACCACCACCGCTTCCGACCTCCGCGGGTCTGGGGAGGAAGTCCGGGAACAAAACGTGCAGTATGCCCATGTCTCTGGAATCACTATCATCGGGATCCGCCAACGGCCCACCGACAGAAGCACCAGATAATAGGAGAAGGAGGTCGTCCCATGGGATTATCACACTCGGTGTGAATGTGTCGATCTCTTTTCGCTGGGCGGTGTCGAGTTGTCCCAGTAGGTAGCGCAAGCGGAATAAGAACCTAAACGAAGGATCGAGGCGTAGTTGATATGGTTTGCCCCTGTGAACCAAGTATGCTGGACGATGGGCAGAGAGGGGATCCAAGACGTCACGACCCTGGTGTACCTGGAGGATATGCCTTATGGTTTGTCTCGTGATGGAAGAAGACTGGGAACGCCACCGGAGGTACTGGGCGCCGACCTTCTTGATGCAACTGGCCAAGGAAGAGGAAACGGTAGCGACGTGGAAGGGAGAGTGTCGAGAGAAGGTGAAATTCAGAGAGGAGATGTGACACGCCAACGCTCCGGATGAAGTGGATACACGACACGCCGTGAGATCTAATCTGGAGACCGCGCGGAGCAGCGCGCGAGACTGTGTGCTTGTGGGGCGTGGCGCGCTGAGGACAGATACCGATGCCCCGTCAACGGCAGCAGAAAAGTTTGGAACTGGCGATATACTTCCGGAAAATTGGAGACCGCTCAGTGACAGCAACATCATGTTCATGTATGCGTGCGAGCGGCCTTCCAGTTTCGCAGTTGGTATGATATGCAGGTAGCTCACTTGTACCGAAGGCAGGCGAATGTCTAGAATGGCCATTGAAGACACTGGAGCGTCTTTATCCAAAAAGGAAGAAACATATCCTTGGATCACGGCGTCGAGATAGAGTTCGGGGCTTGGACGCTAAAAGAAGTTGAGATAACATTTACCAGCCGGGATTATCTGACTCACGTTCACGACCAAGTCCTGGAACAGTAACGCGACCACGGGGACCACAAGGGGATTGAGAGAAACTCGAACACCGTGCTCGATGCGAATCCGTATGATAGTCTTCCCTGTGTCGGTGTCTCGGTTGTGGTTGACTGCTAATAGACCGTCATCGTTACCGGGCGCGTTGCGGCGGGCGCCCGTGGAGGGCTCAACAAGTGGCGTCCGATCCTATCCGGCGGTGAGATCGGATACTCTACCAATTGCGTGCAGTGTGGAGGACAAACCTTGAATATCTGGTACGCGGCATCCTCCCAAGAGGATGGCTCCTTGTTGGTATTCCGCCAGTAGAGCCTGGTGCACCTGCGGTACCTGGACATAAGGAGAATAACCTGTTGGTTTACATCCGCTGATCATAGAGTCAGTCAATGATCAGCACGCAAAGGCTTCCCCCACCTTCGCTATCGCTATCGCAATCATCGGGTTCCGTCAAGTCTTCATCGTCGGATTCGTCACCGCTGGCCATGCTACTCTCGGAAAAATACTCCTCCATCGGAGAGGTTAGAGGAGTAACCGGGCGCGATTTCCTATCGAAAGGACGCCGAAGGGAAACACGATTAGGGTCGTACCCCCATATTGTCAGGAAGCGAGCACTCACGCTAAACGCGCATCCCTAACAGCCGGAGAGATGTGCTCATCGTTCTCAGACTCTGAATGTTCCTCCCTGTGTCTCCAATGGTCGTGTCCCAGGCTTGCAGGGTCAGGATCCCGGACCACCGGGAGCCGAAGTTCGGTATATTGGAACTCTTTAGCTCTGTACCCGGCTACAACAGGAGATGATCAGCACCCCGGGTGCGGGTCGCAGAAAGGTGGACAACAAACCTGCCGGCTCGCGTCCGAGCTTCTCCGTCCATCCATGGAGCATTATGAGCTGTTTGGCCCGTCCGGTGGGGGCGTCCTGCTCGACGACAAACTCCGCCTGGCTCTGAGCTGCCTCTTGCCAACCCTTCGGGGCTTTGTACAAGTCGACACAGCAATCGACCTCAACGTGGGCAGCTTCCAGCCACGATGACTGGTTTGGTCCCGACGCCAAAAGGAGTGTGAGGATTCCCTGGCGCAACCTTATACTGTTAACCTTCTTGTATGTCTGTCCAGCCAAGTCATTGAAGTCGATCCTAACGCCCTTGGGAGCATAGAAATGAAGAGCGGCACCACCAGCCTTCCAAACCAGGTCCAAACCATCGACAGAAATCTTCAACAACGTGACTACGGCAAAGTGAGTCGTCGTAGCAAATTAGTGCAAGCATAAACCCACCGTCTGGATCCAAAGGGAGGCTAACCTCTTTAGCCGGTGCGTCAAGGATGTCATCAAACCCGGAATTAAACGACTTCAATGCTGCGAGGACCACATTCGCTTGAGGCGTAGAGAGGCAGGATTTGACACGGCCAACGTGAATTTCCCAGATACAGAGGTAAGTTGAGGTTTTGGGCTGAGGTCCGAAGAGGCGGTTCGCAACGACATCAATGCCGTCGATAAAGAGACTTTCGCGCCCGTATCTTGACTGAGGATTGGGCTTGTGAGATATATCCGGAAAGTCATCCACAATTGATCCAGAGATAGGTTCAGCATTCAGTGACATCTCTAGAATGGGAGTCAGAACACTCAAAGTAATAAACCCCCTCCTTACCCATAGCATAGTCGTGGGTTCTCAGGTGTACCTGAATATTGGGGGCAGATAAAACCAAGCTAGGCCCAAGGCCTGGATATGTGGCATTGAGCTCCTGAAGCTCAGGTGGCGCATCAAAGCCAGGCAACCTCGCGGGAAGAACAAGCAAATTGTGGTCAGCGTCGACGTGGAGTACCACCTCGAAGAGGTTGGACTGCGTACAGACAGTTAGCTCACGAAACTGACGGCGGGGGCAGTATCATACCTTCCCAGGCCGGTACTTGAGTTCTGTGGGATCGCCTATGGGCAGGCCTCCGTCTTTCTTCTGTATGTACTCATACAGCGTGGAGAATTGAGTGAACGAGCCAAAATAATTGTCGCGCAACACCATGAAGTGCCGGATGACCCATCCGAACGTCTTCAAAACCACGTCCTTAGCCTAAGATAGGGTTAATACATCGAGGGAGAAATCCAACCCATGTCCTCACGTGGATATCCAGCCGTAACTTGTCCACATTGTCTGACCGAACGTCAGAGAAGTACCGATAAGAGCCGGTCACACTCAATTCTCCTATCCTTCCGATTTCAGGCCGTAAATTCATAGAATGGGTATTCCATCGAGTGAGCGTCAAGGAAACCAAAAGATCCGGCGCCACAAATGAGAACGGAACGACGCTCGAGATAGGGCGGAAGGTGGTCGAGTCGATCTCTACGCCAGTCTTAAGACTGACCCCACGTATCGTCAACAGTCCTGCAAGTACGAGGCATCAGCACGCGCTCCCACAATGCACTAAACTAGAACCTGCCATTTTCTTCCCTAATCGAAGGCTTGTCAATAATGTTGTGGTCGTTGACGTACGTATTTAACTCGAACATCCGAAGCTCGAGGTCGACGGCATAAACCATCGGGATGAACTGATGGTAATCGCTTGGAGGACCAGCAGACCAATCCCTACCAAGGTCCGTGAACATGTTGATATGTTCCCGAATGAGGTACATAACAGGTTTGCGAAGGCGGATGTAGAAGTCCCATTGCCTTCGATCGTTCCAATTGGTGGGGGAAGGCATCGTGCTCCGGACCTGAGAGGGCGCAGGTGAGAAATCAGGTCATACTCTTACGTCTCGGAACATACGCTGCACGATTCTGCGGAGAGGAGTTGGATGTCATTCATCCCCGAGGTTAATGTGACTGTGTCTAGTATGACCTCCAGAACTGGTTCATAGCCGTCAGATCCAACGATCATGGGTAGAATGTAATTGATCGTCGAGTTCTCTCCGGCTTTGAGAACAAGCGAGGCAGCCTCGCGCTTGCGCGGCCTCCGGTAGTTGACTTGTCCGTCCCATTGCCAATCCTACCGGTAGGGATGAGTAAACAGAGTCAAGGGACGATAACGTGTACTTCACCTTTGATGCTTCCCTGAATGGGATCTGCACGGTTGTCGTATCCCTCAATTCGACGAAAACTTTCAAGGATGGCCACACTCGGGTATCCCCAGGTCTTAGTCGAGGGGTCGGATCGGAGTTCTGGTAAACCGGTGGGAAGAAAGTTCGTTGTAGTTCCACTCTAAACATCACGATGAGCTGTCATCCTTTCGGTACTAAGTCACTCCCACCGTTGTCTATCCGCCCACGGGCCATATCTCAAGACACCGTTTCGGATAACCAAGTCAACCCCCCACTCTGGAGGCATATCGCCGTTCCCAATATCAAAAGGATCTGACGGATTTGGGGTCGCGTCGTAGCCCTGGTGAGGCACAACTCCAACGACATCCGTGTAGTACGACAGTTCCAAGACAGGGGCCTCTAGTATTTTCCTTTCAATTGCATATTCGAGAACGGAAAAATCTGCGCCGACAGGTGTGTCGTCCTCGGCACTTGTGTTGGTCTTTCTCCTTCGAAAACCGGAAATATGGGGTTGAGTCTGCGGCCGGGGGTGTGAAGGCTGGGAGAATGAAGCAATAATAGTGTCAAGAGACAAGCGGCGCCATAATTTCAGGAACGTGCTGTATTGCAGATATGACGCCAGGTGTCGAGGAGTAATCCTGGGGATTTCTGAGCGAAGTGACGACCGACACTGAAATTGCAGACTTACTGCGATCTATGGATTCGATTATGCAGCTTCTCGCCCGTAGATGCCATTGACGAGGCGTAATTGGGGTTCACCACATAGTGAATGGAAGCGCCGCGGAATTTGACACTCAGAAGTTGTTTGTAAAGATCACACTTGGATCGTGACTATGGGCAGAAACAATCAACTAGAGTTTCCGGCTTGGAAGAACTGGAAATTAACCGGAACAACACCATAGGTACCTTCAGCCATCTTGTACTCTGCCACCAGTAGGTTCGGAGTAGAAGCGTTTCCACATATAATAGCGCCTTTCTCGACCTCCATACTAATCGGCAGCAAGTCCTTGAATTCAATCTTCGGAAGCTGGGACCTAAGCCATTCGAGTGTCTTCCTGAAGACCGACGGTGCACTACCCAAGAAGGAAGTAGAGCCAACTGGTGTTTGAGGAGGGTACTCATGCTCTGGTTCTAACAAACTTGAGCTCGATCGTTCAAAGCCCACCCTCGCGCGAGTCCGTTTACCTTTTTGAGGAACCGTAGAATGCTGAGTCTCCGCCGTGTGAGATCGGTGAAGGGATTCTCCCGACATCTGGGATATGATACTGTCATACGCAGCAGTACGATTGTAGAGAAACCATTCTGCTCCTTGCACGGACAAATGGACGCGGCAGGCCAATGGCCATGTTGCCTTCCCTGGACCAGGTCACAGTTGAACATGTATCGACACGGAAGATAGACTAGACTCACGACCAACATCTTCGGCACCGACACGTGCATTCCTCAAGTCATCTTCCTCCGTGGGTTTCCTGATCCAATACCTCCAGGCTATTTGACCTTTGACCAAGCGGATTGTCTGGTTGCTTGAGTGATATCGTAGGTCCTTGAAGAGGATTCTTCCGGCGAGAAGGGAAAACTGGATCGACCCTTGTGATGTGTAACTATCGGTGAACCCCCGAACAGGGCACAACACAAGTCGGGTGCATACCAATGTCAATCCAGGTACTCGCGGAGGCTTGGTTCCATGACGCGAACCTGACGAGAAACGACAGCAGGAAACCGAGGACCCTGTTCCAGTAAAATAGATACAGGACAAGACCGAGAACGACCAGGATCCAGATGATGAGGAAGACGACGTCGAACATGGTGGTCGTCGGTTTCCAATCCGGAATTGGGTCGATCACCCAGGCTTGCAGCCGACTCTTCTCAACTGCCGCCATGACCTCACCATCCGCAACCACGACCGCCACCAAGCCGTTGCAGAGACTCGCCTTCCACTCGACGTCGACGTGCGCGTCACAGGCAGCTGCTTACGGGAAATGCATCCTTGCGACGTATACCGACGTGAAGAAAGATGCGTGTGCAGAACAGTTCGCGGAGTTCGGAAAGTGCATCAGGACTGCCGTACGCCTCTGTTATCTCCTCCGCTGCATGCCGACTAAGCTGATGAACACTTCAGATGAAGCGCAAGTTGTAGCACAACTCACACCGAATTATGTGAATTATATAATACCTAAGTAATACCACTATACTCGCGCTGTTCAGCCCTCGTCGTCGGATTCAATGGCGCCAGGAACGACTCGGTTCCCCGGATCTGTACGTCGCTGCTCTCTATTATCATTACCTCTCACAGCAGCGATATCCTCTCTCGCCCTCATCAACATCCTTAAACTGTGCCTCAATTCCGTCGGCATCGTGTTGGGCAATGGCAGGAGTTCCTCCCGCGATCGCTCCGTCGTTTGTGGGGGTGTCGGGTTCCTAATTTTGTCGATGATCGAACCCAGCCTGAGGTCAATGGCATACGGTGATGCATCTGTCTTGAAGGGCTCGTCGTTTTCTCCTTGTTCATGCGGTCCAGGAACACTCGTGGCTGGTTGGGAAGTATTTGTACCCGGGAGCGAGTGCTCGTACGAGATCGTAACGAGGACCAAACCGGACACGAAGATGACCAGGTCGAGCAGCAACACGTGTAGCCTGCTTGGTCGATACGCTAAAACCAATGTTAGAAATAAGTACATAAACATGGATAGCATCTTACGCAGTCCGACGAAGTCAAGTATGAGTGAAGGTCCTCTCGCAGCGCCGAAGAGAGCGTGATCCCATATGCTCGGGAAATTGAACAAGAAGACCATGAAGTACCAGAACCGGAGGGTTCTCTTCGGGTAAAAGTCTCTTGGCCTCGCAAGTTGAAACTGGCCGATGCATCGACTGAGGTAGGGCAACAGCGTGGGGGACAAGAAGAAGGAAATGGTGTGGAATTGGTACAACAGATTGTCGAGCTGACCAACAGAAGGTCAGGCCACTTGTCGCAGGGCAGTACACGTTCCATGAGGACGCACCGATGCAATGATGTGTCGTTGTTGAGCATGGCGGAGTGCATGCATATCACATCGATGGAGTGGGCAAGGCTTTGCGGAAGAGGATAACCGCGACGACACTGATCGGCGGAACTGCGCCCGGGTCAAGTTACGGTCAACTTCACACATGAATTGATGGATCATAAGCTTGGTAGTTGAAGGACATGTACAGAAGCATATATGAGAAAACAGTAAAAACAACAACAGAAACACGAGCACAAGCGGAGAAGATATAGCGACAGAAAATTTGTTCTCATAACAACTGGGAGGAGGGGCAGACGGGTTATGGTCAAGAAGATGCGGCGGAACGGGGCAGATGAAATGGGGGACGGTCCATCTTCGTTAACAAACTACCACGTGTCTGGGTGGGATAAAGGCCTTGTCAGGCTAAGCCTGAGCAAACCCCGCCGATTTCTTCATGCAGGAATGGCATCGATAGTGAGTTCACCTTCAAACGTGGACATATCGCCAACAGCATCCTCAGTGTCAAGGGCGTCCGGTTTGTCGGTGGCTGGTTCACCTGGGGCATCAACATCCATACCATCCTCCACTTTGGCGTCGGTGTCCTTCGTAGTGTCGTCCTTCGCAGTACCATTTGCCTTCGACGCAGGGATCTGTTGTTGCCACTTCTCGACAAGCGCTCTTGCCCTGTCTCGGAACTTGAACTCCTCATCACGAGGGATATTCTCCTTGTTCTGAATATGTCGCATAACCTTCCCAATCTTGGACTGGGATAGATGGACAATCGTCATTTCGTTGTAGTTTTCGAGTAGTTTGAATAATTCATCGCAGGCGGGCATATCCTACCATCGAAAGACGTCATAAAAGAGAAAAAGAGAGAGAAAAGGGACGAAGAATGCAGCACACCTCCTCTTTGGGTTCCGCTTTGGCATTTAGGAATGCCTTCTGCAGTTTGTGTCTCCACTCCTTAACCTTGAGGACTTCGGGATCCTCCGCTGGACAGGAAAAGCCTCGTCAGCGGGGGTGACACAAGACTAGAAGAAAAATACTCACGTTCATCCCGTTTTGCTTTCTTTGCTGGAGGAGGCGATGATTTCTTGCTGGGACCAGCTTCTTCTTCATGTACATCGTCTTCAGATTCAACCGTAGCCTTCGACTTGACACCGTTCCGCTTACCCTTGCCGTTTGCAGCCGAACGTTTCTTTGAGGAGGGTTCGGTTGACTCCTTCGTCTTCTTTGTTGTAGTTTTCTTGGGTGCAGGTTCCGATTCGCGCTTTCTTTTCCTTGACTTGGCCGCTGTCTTCTTCTCCGAATCGTCCTCGTCTCCCTGGGCGTCTTCGTCATCCAACTCGTCGACCTGAGCATTTTCGGCTTTCTCTTTGGCTTCAGCAGCCTCAATTGCCTTCTCTTTCTCCCATTCCACAGGGTTCAACGCGATTTTGTATCCAGCAAGCAGCTCGCCGGAACGCTTGTGGGGTTCGTTGATGTAAGATTGGATTTCGTGTTCCTTCAGTTTTGACATGTCTTTCGGAACGACCCAGGCGCTATCGGGGTAACGCGTTAGAGACTGAGGAAGTGGCATGAACCGTGCGCACGCACTAGTCTCCGGTTGGGAAGAATCTGACACAATACCAGGTCGACTTCTTGCCAGATGGTCGCTCCTTCGTGACTGCGTCTGGCACGGCCTCGGGATCGACGATCTAAGACACACATTACGCGTCTCAGCGTTCGAGAGAGACGTTGAGTGAAATTGCGGCGTACCATGGATGGCCATGGCGGGTAGCCACGAACTTTGGCGAGAATAATATCGCGATATTCATAATGAGGCTGCTCCTGGGGGGTCTTACCACTGCCTTTCTTACTCATGACAACGCGTTTGAGCCAAAGCGGAGAGGATGAGGATGCAGCCAGACGGCGGTGCGATGAGAGAGAGCAGAAACGAGTGCTCGGCAAACAAACGTCAACTTTGCTTGCGTGCGGCGGCAATTGCCGACGACCCCCCCATCGTCCTGCGAACTCAATTCGCAGGCAAGGTCAAAAGAAAAACATCCTCAGCCTGCGCACAGAGAGAGAGAGAGTGGGATGGTAGAAGGGGCGGATGTCGGAGGTCTGGCGCACTTTAGCTTCAAAAAGAGCCATGGCCATGCGTATCCCATGCGTAATCGTCCGCGTTTCGGAGAGTGAAAGTACGGTAGACGGCTCATCGGGATCCCCACACTCTTTGTAGAGCGAGAGAGGACAAAGAAATATTTGGGTGTGTTGTACTCGCAAATCAGCAGCCGGGGAAGTAGAGTTCGAGTGCAACAATGGTTGGCTTATGAGATACAGCGACCTGGGTGAGCAAGGCGGCGACCACCACGATCCTAGCCAATCACGAGACTTTGGTGGCCAATAAGGGACGTCTCTGTGGCAAAGGGATATTCTCGGTAAGGCCGGCCCAGGGCCTACCCAAGGTGGGAAGGGGTTGGGGGTGTAAGTGATCCAGGTCACGACGAAATACTCCGGTTCAGTGAATTTCAGACTTAACATCCATTCTCACAATAAATCGGAAGACGAGTTCCATACTTCTGCTACAGTATTAAGGGCGCATGCGCGTAACATCCGCTTCATTTACTGATCCACATGTCAGGGAGAAGGAACTACCCCTACCCCATACACGTCTCGTTTGAGAAGTGAATATACCCGGGGGACACATCGAATAAAAAGTGAGCCATAAATGTTCACCCGATGCTGAACATCGAACCTGACGGTGACCCAGCCCCCGAGGTTCTGCATGTCTACCGTTCGGCCTCCAGCCAACACGCTTTCAACCGGCAGCAGTAAGCCAGGCGCTGGTGCAGGCATTCAACGGCCTCTCATTTTCGGGCGGAACTGTTCCTGCGGCACGGGAATACGTAGTTTCCGCTAGTCACGAGTTTGAGTTGATGGGCTTCTAGAATCCGCCCGAATAGAATGAAGTCTGGGATACCCCTCTCCAACCCCGCCGGGGCGGTTATTGCTTCTTTCTCAGTACGCTGTACAATAGGGATGGGGGCTACCGTTGCGCGGCAGGGACCAGGAATGAGCGGTTGCTAGGCAAATTCTACAGTCACGGTGGCCAGCTTCGTCCGAGTTCGAGGAGCCGGATCGATCACGAAGTGGGAGATAATGGAGACCAGAGGTCAGGTAGTATGGTCAAACGCCTCGTTTCCATAACTTTGCGCTATATATCTACATCCAGAAACCTCTTCAGTATCCCTGTAGCACCGCGTATTACCCACCTTCTCCCGGTCAAACTTCTGTGTGCAGAGTTTTGGGATGGAACACCGTGACCGATCCCCAAGACATTAGTGATTAGTTTTGGCGAAGTGGTGAGCGCAGACCGCGAGACCTTCTCGCGCGAGTGGATGAAGGGGGGGTTCACATCGTACAGCTGACCTTCAAGTCGGGTCACCGGTAGCGAGTCGGCCTCGCGTCCAGGTCGATGAGCCAGAGGGGGGTTAAAGTACACTACGCCAGAATCTCGGAGAGCTGACGTTACCGGCGACCACAAGGATGCCGTGAGTCAAACCAGTCAGTAAGTATCTGAGACTTGGGCTCACCGATGTTCGGATTTCCCCGCTGGTCCTCCACACAATGCCGCTCACGCGTGACCTGGAGAACACATATTTCCCAGATCTCGCTGGGGTGTAATTGCTATGGTGTTGGAGAAAATAAAGAAGGGATACTTGAAGTGAGGCCGGCATATCTGCGGCCAGAAGCAAGTGCTCAATTCTTCAAGCGACGCATAGAACACTGATAAGAGGGGATTCGCAGATCCTAACCGGTATGCGCCACCCGACTAAAGGAACTGTCCCTTTGAGGTAGGGTGCAGGACCACCATACGCGGTAACCAACAAAACAAAGGTGTTCGCCGCCTTGTTGGGGTCGAGGCTGAAAGCGCGTTCATCGCCTACCACTGCCGCCGGTGCGCGAGCTCCTTCGCGAAGCATTTTTACCGTGATAAGCAATCATTGACAGTCATCCCGGATCGGCCTCAGTACTGGATGGGGTACTCCAACCGATTTCGTAAGTGTGCATGGTCCCAACAAACGCCCCTGGATCAATCATTGAGTATCACAAAAGAGCGAGAAACGGCAGGTCGTAACACCAAATCATTACGTTGGATGGTGGGTAGGCATCAGTGTGTTGATCCCCGCGCTTCCCACAAAGCATCATCGAAGGGTACCTTGGTGTTTCCCAGTGGCGATTCGGTCTGTGAGCCTGAAAATTGGTAGAGAGTACGTCGCGAGGCACTGAGGTCATAACACCTGACAGGGAAACGCGCGAGACCACCTAACCATCGTAGGCGGACAAAGGTGGAGGAGCGACCTGAGACCAGCGGCGGGGAACGAACGAAAGATGCTGGGTCCATGACACCGAATCAGAGTTGATCGAGATCAAGAATGCGGGGTCCCTATTGGTTCCCTTGGTAGCTTCCTGCGAGCCGGCCGAGTCCTGGATCATTCGGGCTAAAATATCCGAGCAGGCCGGGAACGTCACAAGATTTGATCACACGCGGGAAGTTTGTCCACTGTTACGGTATGGGCCAAGGTGAACGCATAACCATTATGACAGGACAACCCAACTGGTTGGTGAAACAACGTGTGGATATTAGGATTTTTTTTGGGTCAAGCTATCCGTCTTTCCAACTTCGTGTGATTTCAACAGGCTCTCTTATGATAACCTCGGGTCGCTCTCCCGATGGCGACGGTGAGCGGGACGGTGAAAGGTGTGCCTGGAGTAGCGTTTAGAGAGAGAGATCGCCCAGCCGTAAAGTTCGGTTGCATACTGTGTGAGGCGGAGCCGAGGACCTGGAATTTCCTTCTTCAGAGTCGGAGGCAACGTTGACGTATGTTTTAGCGATCCGTTGACCGGAACGTCCTCTACTCCGGCTGCTCTCCGAGCCATAAACCCCACCACTTGCGAGTCGGATGTTCAACACTGTTGGCGGGTCTTGATCACGATCATGGCCGTCTCTACTCGGCGAGGCCTCCTCAGTCCGGAAGGACGCCGACGAAGGGGTCTGGGGGATCGAGTGCGGGTGATGGTTGTTGCCTCCCTCGAGATCAGTGGCACCATGATCGTCCGACGTCACTGACTTGCTGCTGTGGAACGAGCGATGTCCTATCACAGAACGCGAGGAATTGCTAGCGGAGGGATTCAATCTCGCCTGCAAAGCTTTCCTGCGCAAATTGAGTGGCGAAGATGCCCCCACGTTGAGCATTTTTCTATGATAAGTATAAACATTGTAGTGAGCATGAAAAGGTAATTTGATACTAGCCCTTCTTTCGTTCGGACTATTACGCCGAGCCTTTCCTTCAATTTCTGATGGTCGATCACGATAGGGTGGGGTTGAGTATAACTCAGAAAATCGAGAATTACCAACCTAATTCAAAATCCGGAGGAGGACAAAGCATACCTAGGCACTTCTGATTCCGGTGGGATTAGCCTCGAGCGTTCGTCATCGAAAATCTACACGATCCAATCAGTGTCGCCCAATCGTGTATGCTCGTGAGTAGATCCTACGGGGCTTTTGGATCGAGGACGTAGACAGCAGCAGCATAGGACTCTGGTAAATAGTGAAGGCATGTGGAAGAATGGCAGGAAGGACGTCGAGTGGCAGGGCTGCCTTTGACTCAAGAAGTGCCCGCTTTTGGGAAGCTGCACGTGCTCACGGTGCCCGACAAGGCACTTGACGATTTTGGGAATGGACGGCCCATAGCAGCGAACATGCGGACAAGAGAAGCACCGTGGGGACAATGCTTGAACCACGATATTGACCCGAAGACCGACACCCATGAGCCGGCGAAAGCATTTGATCCACGAGGAAATCATATGAATAGAAAGCATGCATTGCGAATAGTTGTTTGACGACATCTTCTGAGATAAAGGGGGAGATCTGCGCGACTAAGATCGATATGAATGGTGGGGACCAAACGCAAGCCGGCTGGAAGACACGAGGCGAGATAACGGCCAGAACGTGACGTTGTCGTCGTCCGCAGAGCATCTTTGGCCAAGACAAGGAGCAAGAGGGAGCACACATGAGGTGCACACTGCAAGAGGCGCACGAGGACCCCTGGGCTCGGTACGCGACAACCGTGTACGCCGTGGGACGGATCAGATTCACTGGGAGAACAGATGACCCAATCAGGTGGAGATTAAATGTTAACGAACCAGCTCGGTGGATTACGTCTTGCGGAAATCAGCTCGTTACAACGCCCTGGAGGCGTGCCGGCATCAGCCATGACTGCAATAGAAAGAAAATAAATGACGGGCCTATCTTTCCTGATCGCGTAGCGACAGAAGACGACGGCTCCGTCACACCCAAAGAAAAAGGAGGGCGAACAAGGTGGGCGCCGAGCTGCGAACTTGTCGGGCAATGCCGCCCACCTTCTTCTGCTGGAAAGATCCGGGGTGCCCCTCTCTCGATTGGGATCAGAGGACCGTACCTGATTGAGTTCCAATTTCCTGATTTTGCCAGCAGCAAATGGAGTTTCGCGTCCGTTCCTCTGCCTCTGAAAACCGCAGGTAAATCCGGAATGGAACTCTAGTACGCGACTGCCAATCCCACCGACTGTCCAGACCACGGCCAATTCGCCTATTCCGTACGGGCGTCGCATTTCGCAGCCAGGAGCTTATCCGAGGCTTCTTCGATGAATTTGTATTTTGTTCAGAAGTTTATGCTGTGCTCAGCGTATCAACAACGGGAACCAATCCGATTCGTTTCCAGAATCTTGTTGTCACCCGAGCGTGGGTACAACACTCCGCGGCTGTGACAGTCTTTATATTCTGCTTATTAACTCAAGCACTGTTGGATGTCCTGGATATGGTCGCCAGACATCACGACGAACACTTGAACGCGTTCCAGCAGCCTCCACCACTTGACGAATCCCACTGGTCCCAGACAAGTGAAGAAGGCTCTGATCTCCACTCCCCTGTGATCTACGACCAGACGTTCGTTCACGAGCCCGGTACGTGTGCTTTTTTCGCTTTCCCCGCACCCTTTAACCATTTACCTCTAAAAAGTCCGGTATCATAACCCCAGCATGGAATATCGCAGCAATGCAGCCGCGGGATTTGTACTGCCACCACCCACCATTCTGCCACCTAGTCACGGTTCAGGATGGCCTATCGCTGCCATCCCAGACCACTCCACCAAGCAAGAATACGACCGCATTCCTGTTTCCCACAGTCTCCAACCTCTCGCCCACGATGACATACCCCTCCACAAGGTGAATAACGGCGGTTACCGAAACGACGACTCGCCGATTTCCCCGTACGATGCCCCAAATCATGTCAAGACAACGCACCCAGTACCCAAACCTGCTGGAAACGGTGCCAAGACGCGACCCCCGAGACGTAGCAGCGCAAACGGCGTCGTGGCGTGCAGGCAATGGTCCGTGAGCCAGAAAATCTACCCCATCCCCCGTCTAACAGCTTCTCTTTACAGTCGAGCACGAAAGATCCGCTGCGACTCCACCAGACCCGGGTGTGACAACTGTGCGCGTCGCTCAAGCCAGTGCGAATATGACGCCGTTCCAAAGCGACGCGGCCCAGACAAGCGCCCGGGTACACGTCGTCGGTCTTGCAAGAAGCGGCCAGTCGACGGAGAAGACAGTCCAACCATACGAAAACGTCGGAAGACGGAGACAGATGACGAGCGGTCAGACGGAAACGAGGAGATTATTCGGTCGTCTGGCGAACCTTCATACCACCTCTCCGCCAGCCCCGTCCCGCTCGTGCCAAATTCCGCCCTCACAATTAACACCGAGGTTTCTCGTGATTTTTTCGGCCCAACATCTACCGGTGTACGATGACCCTTCCCTTGTCATCTCCAACGTTGCTAACATCCGCGTGTAGTCAATCTCTCCCCTATCGGCATCGCATCGCTCCCCAGATCAAGATACAATGCGGTCAGCAATGCCCCGTACAATGGATTTCCAAGCCCAATTACGAGGCACCCAACAACTGCGCAGATCCAGCGCCATCATTCCCTCCTCCCCTTCTCTGGATTACACCCGAAAGACATGGTGGGACAATCTTCTTGACTCCTATGCACCCTCTCGCGCGCAAGCGTACGTGCCCCCTCTCAAATCCTTGCACGAGGCCTCGGTTTGACACCACCCTAGGGCTAAGGATGTCAAGTCTAATTTATCGTTTCTGTAAGATATACTACACGTTTACTTGTAATGTGCGGTAGCTCACGTTGTATCAAGCTTTTCCACCCATAGCTACTGGATCCCTTTTATAAATTCTTCGACTTTTCTTCAACGCCTCGATGACCCCAACGAACGAACGAAAATGCAGCCAGCTCTCGTGATTGCCGCACTGGCTTTGGCCACCATCATGATGTCCAGCCACATGGAGCTCGGCTCGGCTGGTCGAGAGAAAGCAAGAAATCTAGGGGAATATGCAAACGGCCTTCTCCAAGGGGCGCTCAACGACGGGTCGACTGATCCTTCTTTGGCTCAGGCGTTCCTGGTAAGAAACTTACCCAATGGTCCGAGTGGCCTATGCTGAAGTATGCTCTAGGTTTTGACCCTGTTCGAACTATGCCCGCATCCAGGGCATTCCCCCCAGCGTGCCAACGACCACGTTTTGTTCCTCGACAGACTCATCCGTTCCCAACAGCTTACCTTCATTGATGCGGCTGATCCCCAGGTTAGCACATTCGCTCCTAAGGTCGTGCCCGTTGTCGTCGTCCAAGATCGGCGGATGTACGTCCCCCCTAAGAAGTGCTCGTGTCCACGATCACCCTTGGATGACCCCGTCGCTCATGCTCTCTTACCTTCGTGGGCTTCCGTCCCCCCCTGGGAACCGTCCTGGAGTCCCGCGGAAGTCGAAAAGGAAGAATGCCGTCGGTTGTGTTGGAGTGCACTCTCGATTATTTCCTGCCAGTCGGTCATTTCTTCCGCCTTTGACAAGGACCCTCCCGACTTCTTCCTGTCCAACCCCGCTAATGTAAGTTCTCTCTACTCATCTCTCAAGAACGCCGTCTTAACTGCTGCCACCACAGTACACCATCCTATTCCCTGGGGAGGTTTCGTTACGTGACCACCCTATGGACAGCTCTGCCATTTCGCCTAAGGAGTCTGTGTGGGCTTTGCATTGCCGAAGCATGTTGTTGTGGAACAGCTGTATCCGACAAAAGAGCGAAGGTCTCGACGAAAAAGAGAAGGCAGAGTTTGCGATTGAGGCCTGGAGAGAGTCGCTAGCGATCCAGGACTCTCTGGAAATCCACGTCTGTAGCTCAAATACGGCCCTTTCCCACTCATGTCGCGAATACCTCTACAAGTGAGTATCTCTTTCTCTCCTGAACGCCCAGGCCCTGATGTTCCTTTAGCACCCGCATGTTCATCACCACCGAGTTCCGACGGTAAGCTACTCCCTCCGATATACATACCTGGATATTTAATTCATCTGTAGCAGTTTGCAAGGCGTTGACCAAGGTGTGGGTGGCCTCAATAGTCAGAGACACGCTGGTGATTGGTGTAAGTGAACAGGTACTTGAATCCGTACGAGCTCTGATCCTTTTGCCCTTGCAGTGGGATATCAACGCACAGTTGCGAAACGCGTACATACCTCTGTCTTCGAGTCGGGCGGTCGGTCTCTGGCTCGTCACCCTCTCCAGCTTGGGTGGTTCACGACCCAAGTCTCCATGTACGTCCTTGACACCTTCCATCCCCGGGGGGCTTCTAACTAGGTTTCAAGATGCCTGCATCTTTGGGACTACGACAGGTCGATGACTGAGGCTTTGGAAGTCGCGAAAATGTTCCTCCTCCCCGTTGACACCCTCACCGCTATGTTCCCGTGTCAAGGTGAGGCTATCCGGTTTCTGAGTGGGTGACCGTCCCCTAACTATATTCCGTTAGCGATGGAGATGGTACGGGATAGGCTACATGAGCACCTAACCAAGGCCTGCATGTTCTCTGGTCTCCCTGCCCCCGCGCCACCATCGCCCTCCCCAGCTCAAGCACCTTACCACCACCAGATGCATATGTGATCCCTCCCTTTGACGGTCCCTCCAGATAATATACCACGCGCGCCGTTCGTTGTTTTCGTCTACTTTCTGATTCCCTGGTTTACTGTGCTTTCGTTCTTCCCCTCCGCTCCCGTGAATCCAACTTGTACTACCTTACGTGCCTCTATTTTTGACTTCGTACATCACAGCCGTTTGCACCACCCTGCCCACCTGTCCGCGCCTATGATCTGCTTTAACCTTGCTTCATGCTACCCGATACAACCAGCTGTTTCATGTCCGGCCCACCAAGTGAAGAGCCTGTCCCGCCACCATCATTGGCTGGCTCCCTGATACCAACTCCTGACGAGTGGGCTAGCTTGGGCATTTCATCATTTCCCGTTCGAAAGTTCTGAAGGAACCACTGATAGGAACTCCGCAATTGAAATGTCCTCCTTGTGCACGCCTGGCCTCGGCGATCATCAAGGATCAATTCGTACTGACTTCCTTGGATCAGCAAGTCCTCTCAGCATCCCTCGCTTCTGACCGATCTCGTACATCTTCTAATGCCATACCACCCCATCCTTCTCGGGCAGACCAAGTACAAGAACTTCCCCTGGTGATGACAGGGGGGCTGCCAGAATTACTCAAAACGCGCGCCCTCAACTCTGGGTTAGAGTATAAATTCGACTTCCATCATGGGAGCGGGAACGTCGGAAAGAAATCGCTCCGAAATGGCTGAATTTGGTTCCTTTGGTCACCCGCCGGCGGCCCCCCACAAGTCCGTATGTCCACACGGGAGTGCTTGTCGCTAGCGGACGCGTTTCCATGTACAAATATTTTACGGCATTTGTATTCGTCTGATACCAGGTAAAATGCAGGATGACAAAAAACACGTTCTCCTTACTGTGTTGTGTTCAAACCGCTTCGACAACACCTTAACTCCACCTCTCCCCGTCATTTCGACTTACCGTAACGGATGATCGATGACCCATGGTTGACTAACTCGAATTAGTCTGTCCTTTATCTCGTATTTGTATTCCCGGCTGCGTTTCCGCGTATCGTGGGGGTGGGCATGATGTGAAGAAGACGCTGATCCCTGACGTTGAGCCGCCAAACTCAACCCGGCACAGGAACAACCCACCAGGTGTGACGAATGAAACGCGGGTCATGGAGTGTCGTACGTACGTCCGAGAGACCGACGTCGGAGCCTGCCGTTTGGATCTCTCATCATTCCCCACTCCACCCCACCAACGGTCACGGACACCCGGGGAGAAATAAGAATTCCGTGAAAATGGCGAGCAGGTCACAGAATCCATTGTCCTGGGCCCGTAGGTCACTGAGCATATATGCCACGCCTGGGCTTGAGGCTGAGGCCAGGCCGCCGATCAACTCCCCCGCATCAATACCGCTAGAATCCTGAAGAGAGATGATGAGAAGGGAATCCGCCTCTCTTCGGCTGGTGCAGTCGTAGCCGGAAATGGGGAAGCCCCGACCCGGAACGCATGGGAGGACCACCACCTGTTACTTTGGGAGCAACTAAACACCATGTTCCTCCGTGTGACGTGCTGCTTGACTAGAACCCACGAAGCGGAACGGGGTTCGCATATTAGGAAGGGGATTCACGGTGGACTCACGGTGTCGGTAATCACGACACCTCGCCGTCTCGCACCAGGGCTTTGCGATTCTCCCTTGGTAAGCACGATTTCTGGTGGTGAGTGGGCAGAAGATCTCCTGACGAGGCGGAGTGGTGGTTGGCGGTGACGTCGAATAAGTTCATGTCGATCTCCCGAGACCGAGACGATCAAAACAATTCCCTGAGACGATCTTCATGCGGATCCACCTTCGCATGAATTCGGTAGTATAGCTGACACCGCCCGTAGCGAGGATATGCCGACGGGACCTTGGTGCATGTCGTGAGATCGAGATATGCCTCTGGAGATTAGAAGGGATACAGTGTAATCTAGGTGGGCGGATTACAGTGCGACTCGGCATCCGTGAAGGTAAAGTAATGCCTTTCGAAAACCTTTTGAAGAACGGTGTTGGTACATTACAAGTGTGGGGAGGAAAGGAAAACACAGGTGGGATGTAACAAGGATACCGAAACCATGAAAAACACATATATAAAACAGATAGCAGAACAACGATAGCAAGGCAATGAGTCTATCACTGGAAGATTGATCTAGCGACCTGTGAAAAGCGATTCCCACCGTGAGTAGGGATCTTTACAACTTCCCCGAAGCAAACTCACGCTTTCGAGTAGGAGTGTCACCTCGGGGACATCCCGAACAAAGTCCTTGCTCCAGAAGTCATAGTCTGGGTTGCGGAGAAGCTCGATGAACGTGAAGAGAGCTCCCCATGGGTGGGGACGGTGGACGATGAAGCGTTCCAAGAGAACTCTTGTGACAATCTCTTGAAAGCGGTCGGTTTTGATCTCTGCGAAGAGATGTAGCATCAACGAACGGAACCAATAGGTATGTGCATTCGGGTATCTCAAATGGAGAACAATGGCGCTGAGGAGGTGGTGTTGACCTGGGTGTAAACCATGAGTAATCGAATTTGATTCCAAAGGTAGATTCACTAACCTTCTGCATCTAGGTCTTCTGCGAGGAATTTGAGCAACACGACCCCCGGATCTTCTGGGTTGAAGAAGGAAGAACCGCTTCTTGCTTTTGCTTGGGCAACAGAGGAGACGCCGGTGTACATGACCAGGGCGTTAACCAACGGCAGGTTGTACGTTTCTGATCCGTCTTCAACCGGAGTCGTCAGGAGTAGACGATTTTTGAGTGTAGTGGGGAAGGACGAGTTTGACCTCCCAAGAAGGTACTGATCAAGATACATCCGAAGGTCTCCAGGCTTAAGGATAGAGGAAAAGTCTGATAGGATGGGAGGTATGGTACCGACGTCGAAGAGAGGGTCGCTAGTTAAGAGACGGTGTGGATCTGGGAGGGTGGTGTGAAGGGGATAGGCGCTGAGGATGATATTGCGGAGCTGAATGCAACGTGGAGGAACGACGTCACAAAGCGAGAAATAATACTCGCTCAGGAAATCGGGGAAGTCATGAAGCAAAACAAGGAGGATGCGGAGGGTCCCTCTGTACAAGTCGCGGGATGCAGGCTTGAGGTCTGTGACTTTCAAGAACGGCGCGAGGAAGCGTAACAAGAATAGGAGCAGCTTGTAGAAGGCGGCCCATCCCTAAAATAGGGGTCAGAAGCAGTAAACCAACACAACGCGGCATAACCTCACTTCTCGATTCTCGGAAAGTAGGAGCTTTGGCATGAACATTCGATGGGAAATGAGACACATCCATGAAAACGCGAACCCAGGGAAGATAGTAGGTTGAAGAGAGCTGAGGGTGTCACTGTACCGAAGTGAGAGAAAGGTCGACCCGGTCAAGTGTAGAACGTACCTGATGGCGATCATGAGATTGAAATATGCAGTCCCGAAGTTCACCTCCATATAATGTAAGTCATTGATTAGACTTGAGAAGAAACGGAAGAACGGCTTCTGCTGGAAATCCGTCCCCTGCTCCTCATGCAGACTCGCCAAAACAAGGACAAAAATGGACAGGATCTTCGTCAGATAGTGAACTTTTGCCTGGTCGTTGTTGACTCCAGAAGCGTCACCGTGATACTTGATGATGTACACAATGAGCCTTGAACAAGCGTCCAGAGACTGGAAGGCGTTCGCTTCGTTTCCAGCCGCAATACTCTTGTGATATCCTTCGACGCTAGCCTCCGCACAAACCCGGAAGAACAAAGACGATAGATCCTCCACTTTCAAAACACCCTGCTTCGTTAGTTGGGTGATGAAGGGGATAAACGACTTCTCGGGAGTTGATGAACGCTGGAAGATGTGGACCCATTGTTGGAACCAGACAAAGAGCTTGCCCCGAAGAACATCAGGTTCCGTCTTCTGTACGTTTCGTCGCGGACCCTGGAGATCACCCAGCAACAAGTGCGCACTATGGGGAGGTCAAATTCATTCGTGATTTCATGAAAGTATTATGCTTACTCTTCATTGGCCTTTCCGGCAGCGACAAGCTGGGAGAGGACCTCGAGGCAGAAGGGAAATTGTTCCCTACCGGCCAAGGGAGGATCAGATGTGAGACACTCTCGAATGAGGTTTGCGGTGAACGTGAGCAAGCTCGGTCGAGAATGGGTGAACATAAATTTAGCCAGTTGCTGATCCAATTGATGAAGGGTAATCAGCCCACTCTTGAGTAACGTAACGGTGACGGCGACGTCGTATTTGCGCTGAATACAAGTCAATGGAGTTCAGAGATCGTACCTGAGGGGAAACTTGCCTCGTCATCAGAGTAGATCAACCAGCTGATCGCCTCTTTTGCAACCTCTTCAAACGCATTACACAACTGATCGAGGATAGCAACGTAGATCTCCCGCCCTAATTGCGAAGTGGTCTTGTACATCAACTGCACGATTTTTTGGGACATATGAAGAGGGGTTTGGCGGCGGTCACCGGATTCTGCCGCGAGGAAGATAATCTGTCGAACGAGGAGACGAATTTCGTGACTGGCCGGCAGTTGAGTCAGAGACTGGTAGGGCAGTTGCAACACTGCTGCGTCGAGTTCCTTGCAGAGAAGCTGCGCTTCTTGTGAGTTTACAGGAAGGCGATTTTTTGTGTTTCGGAACTCACGGAGAAGCGCTCCATCGCGTCTTGGGTGCTCATGTAACTTCCGTTGGTTCCTTGGCCGTTTGTCGCGTCATAAAGTGCAGTCTGGTCACGGGCGAAGGCGAGGGTTGATCCAGGTCGGCTCGTCACCTTACGCTTGGTGTCTGCGTAAAGTGATGAGGTCGTGTTTTCGGTGGCCTGATGAAACGCACCGAAGTCTTCATAAACTGCAGCTTGATGTGGCTGTACCCCTTGATTCTTGATTCTCAGGGCTTCGGGCAAGGTCTGGGAGAAATGGGGTCGGGGAGCGGCTGGGTCCCAGAACGGTTGACCCAATCGATGCTATTAGAAATTGGTGAGCGGGTTCAGCGAGAGAAGTCAATGAGACAAACCTCCACATGGGCGCGCCTGGCTTCATAAGCAGAAGCAAGAGCATCGTCAATTTCCACGACAGCTCGATCCATGGCAATCTTCTCAATGACTTGACAGGCGGTATCCACATTATCCTGTGTCAACAATAGGAGCACCTGCTCAGGAAAAAGCTGCTAAAAGGGTATGAGTGTTGTGTCGACAGAAGAAGAGGGGAAGTAAACCTCTGAAAAACCATGTTCCACGAGGCAATTACGGATGTGGGCAGGGAGGTTGCTCCTCAACGGTTCCTTGCAGGTGACAAGGGCGAGGCTACCGGCCAATTTCTGAGCCATAAGGTGTCCAGCCTTTCGGATCTTGTCTTCGCTAGGGTCCGTGACGAAATCCTTCATGACAAGTTCCCGGGTGGAGATACCGGCGATTGTGACTGATCTTTCCACCACAGGTAGAATAATCTGCAGGAACGTTCATCAACAATCGATGCAACCAAAAACTGAGCGGAATCCAGACAAACCTCACGGACTGCGCGTTCAATTGCAAGGTGCACGGCCCTCTTGAAATTGTGGTTGGTGGCCAACGGGCCAAGCTGTGGATTGATAACCACGTGTAGTAGTGTACTTGACAGGATGGAGTCGAGGTGCGGGCCCAAGACGCGAGACATGTCTGAAGAAGACACCGGCCCGATCGAAAGGGCTTGGGTTTCTTCGTGTACTTGAGACGAATGTTCATACCCACCGAGAGGCAAAGCGTTGATGTCGCCTGTGGTGTACTCTGCAGGGAGTCCAGCCAGAGTATCTTGATGGGGTGGCCTGTTCCGAAGGATGGTGGCGGCTTCAATGTTCTCGAAGTCGATCTTCAGTGTCTTACATAGCATCTCGATCTCGAACTTGAGGTTAAGCTTCAGTTCTGCGAAGTGATACAGTTCGGAGAGCAAGCTCAGAACCGCCGAGAGCCAAGGGTTAGGTAGTTGGAAAACCGTCGAATCCGCACATCCATCCAAGGTCCTGCAAACGAACGGAATCGAGACAATCGACCTGCCGTTCTCGTAGCCCTCAATGAGGAGGTCTTTGAACGAAATGTTGTTATGTTTGACTGGACGGTCCCTCGCGAATGTAATAGATCCCAGCCATTTCGCAACGTTCTTCAGCACTGCGCGCTCCGTCGTGGACTGCATAGTCTTCTCCGAATTGAGGAGGGCGTGCGACTTGGCGATGGTCTCGTGTAAGATGAACTTGCTCAATGTCTTTCGGCCCAGGGCGTCCAAAAATCGGCGGTAGAGATCGTGGTTATTCGGTTCGGTGCTGATCCTTTGGTCGACAAGGTAATTAGCGAGCCAACGGGCGTACTGATCCTGAAACTGTTCCTTCATGTCACCGAGCTTCGCGTCAAAGTTGTTGAGAGCGAGGTTGTTGATAATAAACAAGATTTTGTCAGAGACCTCTTCGGGGGGCTTCTCCATCTCTCCTTCTGACTTGTCCACGTGGACGGAGGTAAAGACCGGGGGCGCCTCGGTAATGGGTATGCCGCCAAGACCCAAGTCCGTTGCGGATGCAGTTTGGTCTCCTGTGGCAACAGCACGTTGTATGCGGGCGACGAGTTCGGGATGGGCGGCGTGGAGGTGAGGGACCTTGAGGAGGGCTTGGCAAAGAGGTTGCCATTCGGAGAGGCGGGATTCGAAACGTGAAACGGCCTCGATACCGAACTTAAAGAGGTTGGTTTCTGGGGGACAGTTTAATGCATCCAAGACGTAACGGATAGCGATGCCGAGAGGGATGTACTCGACGAGCCTGTGCTGGATGATGGAACCGAAGAGGTAGCCAGTCATGATCAACTCTCGTGCCGGGTAGAAGGACTGGAAGAATTTGTACTCGTCGAACAAGAAGTGCAGCATGCAAGAGAAGATCTCGTGGTCATGAGTGGAGGAGGAAGCCTTGGTTCTTTGTAACAAAGAGATGACGTCCTCGATGGTGATCTGTTCGTCGTACATCTGCTTATAGATGCTATCCACTTCGGCCTCTATTTCCGCGGTGTAGCTGACGACAGAGAAACCTGGTTCGGCCTCGTGGCCAGGCATAAGGTTCATGAGCCTGGGATGAATCTGGAGGCACGCGTTCCTGACTTCGAGGCAATAATCGACGTCGGATTCGTTCATGATGCTTGAGCTATCCGGGCATGCATGAGCCGAGGCTCGCGTTATCAAAGTAAAAGTTTACTAACCTGTTTCGCAAGACCCGGAGGAAAATAGCGATCGTCTGCGGGTTTAGTGGCATGGTCCGATGATCGACCGCGGGATCAGAAACACGAGTGGCCTTCTCACTCTCCGTTTTGAGATCCAAGAAAGTGATTACTGCGTGAAGGAACTCCGCCCCGTGAGTGGCAATGTTGTCCGCGAGCCACTTGTCCAAGTTCAGGTACTCCCTCCTAGACGCCAGAGATGCAACGTCCAATGCGAATGTGAAGGGTCGTACCTCCAACAATGAGTCCAGGATCTGAACTTCGTACTGGAACAGGCTGCGATTCGTCAACGGATGTGAGCTGACTTTGAGGTCTTGGGCAACATCGAGAATTCTGGTGATATTTAGGGGATTCTCCTCGTAGAAATCGCGGAAGGCGTTGGTCAGGTACGACGGCTTAATCTGCCAGATCCTCATGAATACGAGCTGATGGTTTGGGTGGCCTCCGAGGAACATTGCGAGAAGCCTTTGGGTGTATTCAAGTCGAATATCGTTCCAGGGTTCTTGCTGGTTCCGGAATCAGAAACCAGAATTCACGATTGAGATATTAAACACATACCGGGACTTGCAACAAACCCATATGAACCAATTCGGCACTAATCCTGACAGCCTTGTCGAGCATATCCCTAACACAGGTGCGAATATCCTGCGACTCTGAGTCCGCCAACCTAACGAGCACCTCGAAGAGATCCAATGAGTTCCATGTATGACCCTGGACATTGGCGGCCAAGGACTTGATGGTCGGGCTAGCACCGGAGACATCATCCACAGTCACGATCCTCCGTCCAGGAAGGGAAACAAAGTTGAAGGTATCCGCAGGAAGAGATAGGAGTGCATCCAGGAGTCGCAACTGGTACAGTGGATTCGACCATTCCTGCCAGAAACCTGTGACAGCGTGCGGATTGGCAGTGGGAGGACAAGAAAGTAAGATGGCAATTAGAAGCTTCAAAGTTGGTGTGTCGACGCCAGATCGATCAACGAGGTCAAAAGCCCTAATCATGCCAGCCCAGTCCAGATCAACGTTCTGCGGCCTATCATCAGCATTTTAGAAAAAAGAGAACACGAAACACGTACGAAACTCGTGAGCGCCGTCATCAACGCGTTCACGTCGCAAAGGGTGCGCCCCTCCACCGCAGCACGCGACAGGGAAGAAATGATTTCCATCGCTTGGGCAGGAGTTGGGGAGTTCTCGACCGTGATTCCAAACCTCGCCATCAAAGCGTGAACGGAATCGATATCACTGGTGATGTCTGGCCCAAGGTCAAGCAAGGTCTGGACAAGAGTGGAACCGGGAGGGAGGCTAACAGGATAGATGAGCCAGAGAAGTGAACGTAAAACGACGGTGGACTTACGAAATGGAGGGAAGAACGCGTTGAAGGATGGGTGAAAGCACTTCTGGACCAAACTTGGCCTGAGCGGCAACAATCAGGGCCTGCCGCTGGGCAGCGTCCAACACGGGATCATCTAAGGCTCCAAGTAACAGGTTCTCCATCAATTTGGCGAGTTGGGATGGGTTCAAGTCCCCGTGTTCGAACGACACCGGTTGGCACAAGCTGACGGCGGCGTCCTCGAACTCGTTCCGGATGATCGCGGCGGCTTGACTCTCGAGTTCCTTCCGAGATAGTTGTGCAGAAGACGAGACGAAGGAAGAGCAGAGAATCAACTGTTCCAATGGGCGCAACCCCACGCGGTCAAGGAACCGACTGAGATCGAAGTTCCTAAACACGTCCCCTTCGCCCTTATCGACGCTCTCCCTGAAACGGTCGGCGAGGTAGGGGTCGCGGGCGAGCCTCTGAGTCTCTTGCACGAGTAATCGGAAAGTGAGTGCGGTCGAGGTATCGAATGTGACGTTCACGGCGAGTCGACCTTGTGAATGGACTATGAGCCTCCGGATAAAGTGGAGATAAGTGCCAACACCATGCTGCTCCGCTAGCTGTGGCGTGATAGTTCGATTGTATGCAGGGAATCGCAATGGCGGACACGGGGGAAACACGTCAGTGGTGGGTTCTCGGATAGCAGAAGGATGGGATGAGAGGATCTGGGGCACACACCGTGTGTATTTGGTTTTGATTGAAGTCAAAATTATCCTCGGTGAGGGTGGAGAGGAGGAACACGATCTGGGCCTTGACAATGGTGTGTATATTCGGATTGGGCGGATTGTTGTTGTCCATTGTACCGCCAGGAGTTCGTGCCCGAGTGCTGGCCGTCTCCGCGCGACGAGGAGTCACACCTGCACTGGAAGCCGTTTTCGTGATAATGTCGTGGGGATGGGCTGGAAAGGGGTTGGGTGGGAAGCACTGTTCGTAGGACGAGAGTCTGGATGATCCCTCCTCCACAAAACCTGCCCAAGATTCAAGCGTGCAGCCAAATACGGCCACGGCAATCTCCCGCCCGCGATCCTGTCCCACGTGGGGTTTTTCAGTCTGAGATTCAATTTTTGTGGCACAGTGTGGCGGGCCAACTCCATGGTCAATCTCCATGGATTACAACAAGTGGCGAAGTATCGATGGTGTCTTCACGCCAAAACCAGAAAGTAATACTACAAACGGGACATTGGAACCAATAACAAAGCACAAAAAGAGAGCTACAGCGACACAGCCACCAGCCCAAGAAGGAGTGTAAATAAGACAGTGAATGCGGAACCGCACTTGTGCATCGTCGATAAAGCGCCACCGTGGTCGACGTTGTTGCCTCGTGCATTTGTCGAAACGTTGGCGCTGTTTCCGCATAAGCCAGAACCGGTCAGTAGTTGGGATGGAATGAGGATGGTTGGGTGGCCTCCGAGAGTGTACTCTACGGTGACAGTTCGATTTGAGCCGACAACGAGTTGCTCGCACGAAAGAACGCTGAACTGATGCGTAAGCGCAAGGCAGCGAAACAGGAGAATGGCAAATTACTCAGTCAGTGGCATGCTGTTTCGGAATGGGGTGTAGACTCCCATGGAGACGTTCTGAGGCTGCGTTTGGGTCAGCGACCATGTAGTCTGGTATTGCGGGTGACCTACAGGAGAACCAATAGTGGTCATGATAGAGACGACGTTTCCTTTCATGATGGAAATTCCAACAGGGGAGGTAGAGATGACCTCGGAAGGGGTCGTGAGCCATTCAGGAGAACTCTTGATCATATAGTTGCGCAGCTACATAGACTTCAGTTCGCGATCCGAGCATCAGATGAGCTTGAGCATGAGTTGCACCTTATTGAGCGTCGTAATGATCTGGTAGGCCGTCGTATTCTTGTACCCAGAGGGCCACAATGGCTCTCGGTTCATCTGGGTTAAGCGCTTATGAAAATGCAATTCCGGGGGATTGGCGGAGGACAACTCACGGGATCAGCACCGCCAGAGGAGAACTGTTCCTGTCCATAGTAGACAACGGGGATGCCGTCAGACATGAAGTTGAAAACCATGGCATTGCTGAAGTAAAAAAAGAAAGGGCGGTCACACGGGCACGGCTAGTCGCAAAGAGGGACAGAACGCACTATAAACTCTGAGGGTCGACAGAAAGGTTATGCCAGCGAGGGAGGTCATGGTTTTCCAAGAAGTTGCCCAACACGGTGACATCACTGAAGCGAGCCTTCATAGAATCATGAACGCTAGCCAGTCCAGAAGTGTTGGCGTCACCGGGGATCTTGAATGCATCAACGAGAGCGTTGTACACGGGGAAGTTGAGAATGGAGTCCAATGTCCCAGAACCCTGGTATTGTGACGCGAGGGCAATGTCGTCTCCGAAGACTTCACCCATGCAAAAGATACCGGCCTTGGCACAGAAGGTGCCCCAGAAGTCATTGTTCACATGTTTTGCAGCTGGAAAAAATGTTGAGATTGAAGTGTGACAGATGGAGGCGAGACACGTACCGTCGATACGAAGACCATCGAGGGAATATTCCTGGACGAGATTCTCGATCCAATCCCCGTACGCGGCTTGAACTTGTGCATCCTGCGTGTTTAAATCTGGGAGTGGCACCTTTTCGTCACCCATCCAACAGTTCATCTCGCTCTCCCTATTCCCCCAGGCAATGGGACAATAGTTATGATACTGAGACTACGGAGGAAATGTTAACAAGGGAAAGTGGGGGAACAGTGATTACGAGCCGCGAACCTTGTTTTTGAACATGTACTTGGAGTAATCTGGATCGGTAGAGGTGGCCATCACGTTATTCACAACAACGTCAACCATGAGGTACCTTATACGCGTCAGCTGTTCGATTTGAGGGATTGCAGGATGTAAGAGGCTTACATGTCTCTGCGGTGGAGCTCGGTGGAGAGAGCTTTGAGGTCATCGGCGGTACCAAAACGGGAGTTCAATTGAGTCGCGTCCTGGATCCAGTACCCTGATGGGGGTGAGGGCCTGCAAGGCTGGTTTATGAGAGGGCTGGTAACACACCGTGGTACGGGTCACCGTAGGCAGTTCGGGGACCCTCGTAATTCTGGTTTATGGGACTAATCCAAATCGCTGTGAAACCTGCGTTCTGAATGTAGTCAAGGTTCTCCCGGATGGTGTTCCAGGATCCACCACACCTGTGGGAAATAAAAAAGAGCTCGGCGAGGGTGAGAAGAGGCGAAGTACCAGGTCTGATCCTCGGGCTTGCAAGCGTTTGGGTCTGCACCAGCTGGAAGCGCATAACGGTCCGTGAGGAGTCTTTACGGCGTTCGTCAGTGCGGATGAATCACCGCAAGGGTACCCGATGCGCACTGGTATATGGAGCGTGATCTCCATTGCTCTGCAGTAGCGGCCATAGTCGAAGGAATGAAAGCCAAAGAAGAAAGTATAAGGGAAAGGAAGAACATTTTGCAAGAAAAGACAGGAATTTGGTGAACGAGTGGTGGGTTTGTTTGCTGGCTCGGGGTATCGGAGGGTATTGCGAGCGGATGCCCAATAGCGACTGGCTGATGCTGAGGCTCGAGGGGGACGAGAAGGAGACCCAAAGAGCGGTGACGATGCACTCAGCAGAGCCGTCGTCGGCGAGGACAAGAGGCAAGGGATGGGATTCCCCGGACCCAGGAAGCATAGTCCATATTCCCGTAGCTCCGTGGTCAGAATATCCCCGGTGACAATCGGTGTTCGGTTCGCAACAGAAATCTCAGGGACAGACGATCACGAGGTGCGGTGACCTTCCATAACAGGATGTCCACAGGCTGTTACCATCAGACGGATCACATGCTTCATGGTCCGTGGACCCATTCTGGTTCCGGTTACCAGGTCAGTGCCGGCCGGAAGCAATCTCGTAACTGGGGTACACTCAAGATGCGTTGCTAGCTGCAGGACGTCTGTCTGTGTTGTACCGTACATGCTGGATAGATGCGCTTTGTTCGCGACGTCAGAGGGGATCACTCGCCCCTGATTTCGGCACTGTCGGTGGTGGGCCATCACCCGACAGCGACCGGCCCCAGTGGTAGTACAACCCTGCACCTGTTCCCAGTCCTGCTCCGCCCAAAATAACTGAAAAAGGCGCTGGTATCAGCACGGGAGCGAACAAAGCGTGTTGGATGAAAAATAACTCACGGTTGGCAACATTTGCCTGTTTCCAGAAAAACGCTGGGGTCAACATTGCGAAGAGTATGGCACCAATGGTCGCATGGTCGTCGGCACGGATGGAAGCGGTCTGCGAGGGTGGATGTCACTTTTACAAAGCAAACGAAGGGCACAGGTTACACGTACATCATAACTCGCCCGGATCCTGCGATTCCGAGCCGCCGTTTCATCGCTATGCGCGGTTCTGATGTACTCGAAGCCGCCCCCCGCCGCCAGACCTATCGTGAGGCATCAACCCGGACTCGGTCATGAAAGCTCAACTGCACCGGGACCTACCAGCCGCACCCCCCACCCAAGTAGCCCTTAAGAAACGGCTCAGATGCCACGCACTGCGGCCCCGTCGTGTGAGAATGAAGACGGTGTAAAGCGGGGGAGTCACAAGCGACATGGCCTGATAACCCTTGGTCATCCCCCGTCGCACAAAAAACTCAATATCTGCCGCATGTGCTTCACTGCGCGACACCGGTGTAGATTCGGGTTCGGACATCCTCGTGATCGAAGAGCAGGAGAGACAACGTCATGGCGCAGGACGACGTCAAACAAGTCCTCGATGCTCTTCAATCTCCCATCTCCAACCTCGAAACCCTTTTGACCTTGCTCGCTCGACCACTCGAATCTATCGGACTACTCCAGACGCGCTTCCAGAAATATGCATCGGAGAAATTTCCGAAAGGATCATTCAACATCCCGAAACATCTCCCCGTTATCCAAAGGGCATTACTTCAGAACACACTCCCCTCGTGGGATAGCACACTACGTGGGGAAAACGTGCTAGAAATTGCAGACCAATTTTTCTGCCCAACGCCATCTACTTTACAAAATGCGTGTCGAACGGCGTTGGAAGCATACACCACAATCTTGTCTACCCCATTTAATACCATCTCTGTCCGATACCTCTCCAAACTAGCAAGATCCTATCCTATCCAACCTCTCTTTGACTCTATATTTGACTTAAACCCTTCAAATATTGCTGCCATCCACTGGGAAGATTGCGTTCGGACGGTGATCTCAGTACCTACAAAAGTTGCCAACTTCTGTGGACGCGAGCACTCGGTCCCAGACAACCTACAGTATGACACTTACATCACTGACCTGTCCTTACATGTCGAGGATATCGTTTGGAGACTGAGCTCTCTCGATTCTGTTTCACAAGGCGAGTGAGTTGAATCCTGATTTAGGTCTCCTCTTGACCCGATCATAGAACGAGCACAGGGCCTTTCCTACCTGCTTGCAAAGCTCGTAAACATCGGCGTATTCCCCTCGACCGCCTCGCCCAACTCTTTGCAATCATCCTTTTTTGCTGTTTGCCTCCCCAGCATACGACAACGTGCGAATTCCCCCTCATATCGGACCATATGGAGAAAGATCCTCGACGGACTCCCTTCTTCCGCTGTTCTTCAGTCCATATTTATCTCCTTGTTTTCGTCGGTCCGTTCTATACCTCCCCTGGACCCCGGCCGACCCGCTAGGAGCCTTGTAAAATCGGAAGCTACACTGCTCGGAGCGGTCCTGGGGGACCTATCCCCAGGAAGCCGGGACCTATGGGATGTGGTCCTTGCTGCGGCTCAAACAAGAGATTTTGGCGAGGGAAAGGCTCGCGTGCTGGTCTGTTGGGTGGCTCTTTCACCCAAAGATGATATTGGCCCGTCTCGTAAGTCGCGATAGAGCATGTGTGAGTTCAGCAATACTCACAATATGCAGCTGTTGAAACACTCTTGATGCAAGTTCTTGAGACGTGGTCCTCTCCTACTCATGTAAAACACTCTCTGGTCTCTAGACACCGTTGTAAGTTTCACAACAACCCTTTCATATCCTGCCTCAAGTGTGACAACCCGTCCCTCTTGTTAGACATCACTGCCTTGTTCCTCGTCCTCTTGTCGTATGCCCCTTCGTCTGCAAACAATCTTGCCCTGTCACCAACATTCATATCCGCTATCGGAACCTACATCAAGCACCTAGACCCGGTCATACGTAGGTGCGGGATGCTTGTCGCGGAAGAGGTTGCTACCCTGGCAGGAAAGATGCTCGATTTTGGGGATTGGAGAGGAGAAGACGCCGATAGGATCTGGGCTCGGTCCTTGCGGCTTCTCATCAAGGAACGGGACATTGACGTGGAGGATATCCAACCATTTGTTGACGAGCAGCAGCGGTCCCACGAGCAAGATGAACCGAACCTTACGAAAGTGAACCCTTCTGGCTCTGCAACGTCGAGACACGCGATTCGCGTGGAGAACGCTGCTGAGCCCGACTCCGATGACGACTCCATCCAAGGATACGCTTCGGAAGAGAACTCTGACCGTGCACCCTCCCCGACACCCACAGAACTGGAGGAAATCGAGAAAGACCCAACACTGAACGTCGGAGTGAAGAAGGTTCCTAAACCAGTTTACCTGGCTCAGCTTGGTGAACTAGTGAGGGGCACCAATGTCGGACTCAAATCTGCCGAGAACGACGAGCCGGACAAGATCGAGATGGCGTTGAATTGCGGTGAAGAGCTTATTAGGAGGAAAAGGAATTTTGGGATGGAACTCGGTCGGTACCGCATACATCTCCAGGATTGGGCCCAACTGAAACGTTATGTAACAGAGGAGAATGCTGTGAACCTCATCTTTGCGTTTGTTGGACTGCAAAATTCGTACGAGTTGGATGACTTCTCAACGAAGCGGCAAGGAATCGCCACTGCACTGGTAGCGTGCTGCCCTCGAAAATCTGCACCGTACGTAAATCGTGTTGGACCACCCGATACGCATGAAACTGACTTACCTCCGCAGCTGTATTATCGAGGAGTTTTTCAAGAACCAGTATTCTATCGACCAGAGATTCGTTATGCTGACTGCCCTCGCACTTGGGGCGAGAGAGTTGGCGTCTTTGCCAGTCCCACCACCAAATGTCGCACCGTCTCGTATATCATTCCCCTCAAAAAGGCTCCCGCCAGCAATGCACCAGAAACTGATAGCTGAAGGACCCGTTCAAGCGCTGCTGACAGACATTAGCCAGGCTGCTATCGAAACGGCCAAGGACGATGCTACCGGCAAGGCACCTCCGTCCTTCGCTCGAGAACGTCAACTGCGACTGCAAAAACCAGCGAAGATATCGGTCATCGACAACTCAGTCCTCCTCAACCCTCGCTTGGAAGCTACACACACTATTTCGCCTGGCTACGGACCAGCAGCAGCGAGATTCATCGACGTTGCAGCGGAATATTTCATCTGCCCTCTCATCAACCAGTTTTGGATCTTCTTTAGGGATGAACAGACTCGCGAAGAACGTCTCTCACGCCAGTCGGATCCGCTTTACCGCTATCGAGGCTCTGGAACCGGACTGGTACTGAATCCAGTAGTCTTAGCTCAGTTCATCAGCACCCTGGCGGTACTAGCTCACGCGGGGCGAAATGCACCGCAATGGTTGGCACTCGTCGCTCCGGATAGTTTGGAACTGGCCATTACATTAGGGACGAGGCCGGTCTCACAGGCGGACGATGATGACGAGGACTTAGACTCGGGGTTAAAAGCCGAGTGGGGACAGGCAGCTACGAGCAAGGACAAAGAGGCCTCTGTCCTCGCTGCTTCACTCGAGTTGGCGTTGATCGTTCTGGACGGATGTCTGGACTTGGATGGGGGCCGGTCTTTGGGGCTCGAACACACGCGATTGGTACTAAGCGCGGGCGAATGGGCAGGAAATCTGTTAAGCTGGTTGGAACAAGGTTTGCGCGTTGCCGGGGGTGGCGGTATACAAGAGGTCAGGCTCAAGCGGGGAGCTGCTGGCGTAATGTTGAAGGTGCAGGAGATTTCTGAGCGGTGGGGGAGGTCGATGGTCGACATGTGATAATACTGCATATCCTTGTCACGGTTCGTGTAGAGTTTTTTCGTCATGGATGGCCCGAGTTTCTGTTGCAAAATGTGCGAACTTGTGGTTCGATTTCCCCCGCGTGTACGGGGTCTTACCGAACCGCCTTCTGGATAGAGCGTTCTGCTTGGACAATGTTCTTCCTCGTTTCCTCCCACGGCGCTACAGGTACTGAGATCCGTAACATACCGGAAGTAACACCTACTCGTCCCTTGATAAGTACCAATTCTACAATCGCTTGATGCTGATCAACAGAAGTCATTGGTTCTCCCGGTAACGTTCTATCCAATGGTTAACGCTGGTGCGTGGATTCGGAAGCTTCGAAGCCCGGGTGCGGACCAGGCTGAGTCCGTCTCAAACGCACGAAAGCTACGAAAGGTCCCTAACCGACATCAATTTCAATTCAATCTCGGTGCGGAGGAATGTTTTAAAAGTCGCCTGGTAGTGTACCGCCCCGGAAGATTCGATGATCATTGAAACATGTCCTCCCCGAGCTTTGTCCACAGAGCAGGTGATCTCAGCCAAGGTGTTATATGAGGCCCACGTTCGTCCGGAGTTTCTCATTTCCCGCGGTCAAGCTTACGCCCCGTGACGAATGGAGGGTTATGGGGTTTTTTGGTTCAGTTGATTGATGATTGCCTATAGCGGGCGCCCTGGGACGATGACGGGTTTCCGCGCTATGCGGTAAGCATAGGATTCTTAAGCCTAGCACGGCCTCCCTGGCGATTTCAAATCGCCGGGTTCTTTCCTTGGCTAGGATCTCAAGGTCAGCTTGTGGACATCGAGCGAAGGAAGTTGGTGTTTGAAAGCATACCCATCCCAACTTTCGGCGGGGCGGAGGACCAGGGACGGGTTGCCATAGCACGCTCAAACAGGCAGACTCTGCGCTAGCCTTTGAACTCCATCTGGAAGGTGGAAAGAGGATCTCAATCAGATGGTGCTTCTGTATCAGCTTCGCAGAGCGCTCAGCTTGAGTAGAAGCCGTCTTGCGTCTTGCCCCTTGTCTGTTCTCGAGAAAAAGTGGCTGGCCAGCTGGATCAAACCCTACTGATCTTCCATTCTGATCATCAAACCTACATTTTCTCTTTGGTCACTCCAATCAATGACTAGCGATCCTCCAAACTCAGACACGGATGGGGGGAAACCCCGCTTGTTGATCCAAGGACTTACGATTGCGTAATCATCTGGAAAAACGTATACGACGCTACGCGGGCCTATGCGTTGACTCGCCTCCGTTTCCTAGCAGTCCCCGGCCAACACTACCTTCTTCGTCCACTCGCAAACGTCTCGCGGCGCGACGCAGAGCTACATTCCAACAATCATCCATGGATGTCTGACCCGATCGCTGGGTACATACGCCGAAGAGAACGTTTTTTGGATGTCCCAGGTGATCCGCCATGTAGGACCGTCATTTGCCAACTGAGTGACTATCCGTAAGATTAGTGATATCTCTAAGCGTCAATGAAGGGTGCCAGTAGCCAAAACACACGCTGCCCACGATCCAACAAGACGGTTGGGATCCCCGTACCTTCCCCCTGGATATTCGTGTAGACTCATGTGCACACGGTGTGGCCTTTCGGACGGTCACCGGTCACCCACCGTGTATACGGTCTATACGCATAGACCGGTGAGTACCAAGTAGCCTCGCGTAGTCGCCTAGGTTTCTCCAGATGATTGTACCTAGTAGGTTGATCGTTTCACCGAAGTACAGTCAATCCGCATCATCGAGGTACGGCCATGCGTGCACAACCAACTCCATCTCGTCTGTCACGTTGTCGGTTGCTTCGTGCCGGTTCATCCTCTGTGGCATCAGCTTCTATGTGCTCACGTTACGGACTGGACCTGAGGCGTCGCTTTTGGTTCCCCATCGAGATGAAGGGGCGGTATGTGTTTGGGGTTCAGGTGTAATCCCTTTCCCCTCCCTAGATTGTGGATGCAGGGTCGAGATTGAGGCTGGGTGTTTGGGATTGATCTATAAACAGGGTTGCAAGTGTACCACATGTTGCACTACGACCCGTACGATTCGCATAGCCCCCCACTAGGTTCATATAGGCGCGTTGCATTCCGGTGCGATACTACCGCCAGCTCTCAGAATAACTGCCACTGACGCCCGGACCACACGATCCATGAGCCAAGAAAAGTGCCAAACCCTGTCGTGAATAACGGTCCGTTGCGCCTTCCCCCTCGCCGAACTCGGTAGGATCGTGGCAAGTACGATGATATCTGACCAGCTCGGTTGTACCTCTCCTGTCTTCTTCTCGTCATTCGTCCGCAGTGATATCCGGAAGATGATGATAGCACAGCGGCAGGTCGCACCAAGGGGCCGACCCCTACCCGGAGTCCGATTTTCTGATTATCTGGAGGGCTACGTATCATGGCCAGCGCTGGAGAGCGGCAGCGGCGACGGATGGGAGAACAATCAAAGCAACTCGTATGGGGAAGCCCAGTATTGATCGAAAGTTATCATCAGGGCAAAAAGTTGGGGAGTACTGACCGTGAATTTTTTGGTACTGTGGGGATTTAGGCACTAAAATGTACCAGTACCGGAGGTCCTGAAAACGACCCAACAGTAACTGGAGTTCTGTACTGATTCATCGGTGCCGACCTTTCCCACAGGGCACCCACTTGGTGGTTGAACAGAGGAATCAGTCACGGATGAGATTTGTTTCGATTCGAACATATGTACAGAGAGCAGAGTTGAACTAGCGGTAGAAAAACGAGTCTCCAAATATCACACAGAATGTCGAGACCATATCTCTCGCAGGGTTGATCTGTCGGTATGTTCGTGGTACTAGATAAACACTTTTTTCAAAGGCTAGGGAGGGCCGGGGAGCACGGGGATATCTGATTTGTGTATTTTCACGCGTTCGCGTTAAAAAAAGTGATCGTTGACAGCTGTCAAAGGTACAGCGGGTTGAATAAATAGAGTGGGTGTACAACATTAACGAAAAGACAGGCTGAAGGCAACAAAAAGTACGGTCTCGAAAACGTAAGAAAGGATACACTATGGCTTATCGCCCGAGTCCCTAGACCTTAGCGGGAAGATCAACGGTTGTTTCCTCATAACTTCGGTTCTCGTACTTATTGTCCATCGAACCCAAGGGAAAGTCAACCGGAAGAGGGCCTCCATTGGTTGTGGTCTGGCCAACAGTACGAGACCGGAAGGTCATTCCGCTGGCTGTTGGGGAGCCAGAAACGACGGTTGTACTTGTCAATGCGTTCTGAGTAGCCACGCGATGAATGATCAACAGAGGTGCGATAACCTGTATGCGTCCGACGTCAGATTACGATATCTGAAACGAAATCAACAAAAATACCCACCTGAACCTCGGCCAAGATCGGCAAGAAAATGTCGGAAGCGTAATTGTTGGCAGCGTATGGGCCAATAAACAGGAGAGAGGTAACAGCATAGAGAGCAGAGGATTCAATGAGCATCGTTACAATGGCCCTGTACAGTGAGTTGACTCCGGTTGTGGAGCCCATAGCACCCCGGATGTTGCGGCTGTGGATGATGAGACGGGCGGAGATCATGAGGGTGAGAATGACGTTGAGGCCGACGGAGATAGTGAAGTAGGGAAGACCAAAATTTACGGTCATTCCATGCCACAAGTTTGAGCCGGGCTGAGAAGCGAGGTAGAGAGTGATGATACCCATGGCTTCGAGAGAAAGGAATTTAAGCACAGGAATATGCGCTCTCTTCGAGATGCACTTACAGATCGAGGCCAAGTAGAGAATCGAGGGGAAGACCAAAACCCAACGTTGCATGTTATAGATCACATAACAACGGTACATCTGGTTGTTTTGTCAGCTCGACAAGTTATGCAAGATATCGTGAACCCGCTGGTACTTACGAGGAGACCATCGGCCATCCAGTTTGCGATGATGAAGCATGCGTTCGCAACAATGACCCAGGACTTGGAGTACATGGAAAGAGCCCAGCCGATCGGACCGGGGGGAAGGAGGTTAGGTACACCGGGGAATTCACGGTTATCAATGTATGCCAGCTGCTGGAGTCTGACGTTCAGGGCGGTAAACGTCGTCGCCAGACCAAGCATGACTGTTGAATATCCCACTAAACCCCATTTGACGCTTTGCCCCTTACGATGTGCAGGGCTCACAAGGGCGGCGATGGTTTGGAAATACAAGACGATGACCATACCTAGTCGTGAGGGATATAAAATGTCAATTATAATAGGGCTGAGTGGTGGAAGAGACGCTCACCGTAGAAGATCTCGCTGATATTGTTTCCTGCAAACGCGGCATGCTCCAGCCAAATGACCAGTGGCGGGAGGTCTGGGGCGTTGGGGTTGCCAGAGTTACCAGAGGAAGACATTGTCTGGGGAGAGCGGAGGGGGCACAACTGTAGAACAGTGATCACATTCGGGAGATTTTATAAGGGAGCGCGAACAAGTAGGTATCAGTTCCGACTTGTGGGGTAAACCCAGCTGTGATCCCTTCGAATTCCTCTCCTGTGTGAGATGGTTCTCAATGAGCATCACGGGTTCGATCACCCGGGATTGATCGGCACGGTCATCGAAACTCGCTTGAGGAATTGATCTGGTTCAAAGGTCGGTCCAGATCCGGTTCGCCGATCCCGGTGGATAGTGCTTCTTCTCGTAACCCCAAGAAAAATAAAACGAAAGGAGGTCGAGTATTCTGATTTCGTTCACCCGCCCCGGGTTGTTGTAAGATGAGCGAAGGCGTCGGGAATTCGCTGAGATCTAATGTTTTAATCTGCGATGAATGCCGCTCGAGCCTGGCTACTACTTATAGCCGGGTCATTGTTACTTGTTGTCCTTTCATCTAAACCTCAGACCATCTACCGCCCTCGTAGTACCAATGGCTGCTCCAGACGCTTCCTTCGCTGAAGGTTTTGTCCCATACGTCATCGATGGCGAGGAACATAAGACCTACTACAAGCTCTTCGGCACAATTACCGACGAATCTCGGCCCCTTATCGCCCTACACGGTGGTACGTTGAGCCGGAGACCGTTACCCGCACAACGCGGTTTGTAACTTACATGTCATTTCCTCCCGCCCAGGCCCTGGCATGGCTCATGACTACATGCTCCCTATATCGGACCTATCGCTCCCAGGTCCTCACTCCCGGCCCGTCCTCTTCTACGATCAAATCGGTAATGGTCGTTCCAGCCACTTCAAAGACAAGCCGAAAGAGTTCTTCACCGTTGATCTCTTCGTGAACGAACTCCTCAACGTCCTCAAGCATTTTAAGATCACGAAATATGACATTGTCGGGCACTCGTGGGGAGGTATGCTCGCCGCAGAGTTTGAAATACGCGTCCAACCCGAGGGATTAAGATCGATCATCTTTTCCAACTCCCTCACCGCGACCGGGTTGTGGGGCCAGAGCCAGATGAAACTGGTGTCACAGCTGCCTGACAGCCAGGACGTTTTGCAACTCCTCGGCGCGGGCTTCGGTGATCCTGCCAAGTACCGCTCTGGCTTAGAGATGCTTCACGGAGCGCACGGATGTCTTGTCCGCCCCGTTCCCAAAGAGATCACATTCTCCGTTTTGGATACCATCTTCGGGGACAAGGAAACTGGGGAGGGCGGCGACCCGACGGTGACCATCAACATGTAAGATCCCCCAGAATCCCATACCTTCTGATGCTGACTAAAGCTGTGTCACGTAGGTTCACTGGTGTGCTGAACGGATGGAATATCTCCGATAAGCTAGAAAAAGTCCGCGTTCCTTCGTTCGTCATTAACGGTCGCAAGGATCTCGCCCAAGATTTTGTCACCGCGGATTACTTCTGGAAGATCAAAAAGTCCAAGTGGGTGACCTTCGAGAACTCCAGTCATACTCCGATGTGGGAGGAGCGCGAGAAGTATATTCAACTCGTCGGAGAATGGCTCGACAGCGTGCAATAGATACACTAGTCCCTCACGAAGTCCCCCTACCAAGTCTATAAAGATCCCGCGCTACCTCGTAATTACGCGCAAATGAAGACGGTAGACAGAATAGTCCAATATATATATAAGGTATTTCGAATGTACAAGGAGTGTGAGGAATATTATCAACAAAGTAGTTGTTTCAACTTCCAAAAGTTAGGAGACCCCAAACCGGTGACTAGAGATCCACCATGAGTCGGCGAGCGAAATCAAGTGAGACGTTGAAACACATACCAGGGTCCCACCCCTTTGTGGCCTGGGAAAATGGATGCGGGTGGAGTCATCAACAACTAGGTGGTGGAAGCTAGAAGAACCGGCTCCACTCACATTAAACCCTTCCGTTCCACACCCGATATTTCCACCCTGGGTAATATCGTTGAAGCCCGCAAAGCCCTTTTTGTACAAAACGGGGTTGAGGAATCCCAGCGTAGGCAGCCCAACACTCAACCGATAATCGTTCAAGAGAGCGACCAGAGCGGCGACGACAGGCGTCGCTGCTGAAGTTCCAGTTCCAAATGTGGCATTCCCAATCCAGAAGTACCGATATCCGATCGAGAGAGCGGAAACGTCAGGGATTCCCTACGTATCATCCCGAATGGATGGATCAAAAACTTTGTTCAACTGCGAAAGCTTAGAATGTGCTTACGCGACCGTGCCTGAAAGGGCGTGAATGATGTGTCAAAAGTATGTGAATTGGAAAAGAGGAGGCTACGTACCGGTTGTACAGTCCCTCGTAGAGTCCCTTTGGAAGCTTCTCAAGATAAGTTTTAACGGCTTTATCCTGATATGATGGTCTTGGGAAGTAGTCGCTGAATCCCCCTCCAGAAAAGAATGTCCCAACTTCATCGATGTTATTGGTCGCCCCGACGGAGGTGACGCTATAGCAAAATCAAGGACTATCAGCTGTGCCAAGCGATAACGAAATAACGCCCGTAGCTGGACGGGATCGTATCACTCACTAAGGGCACGAGGCGGGGAAAGCTTTAAATCGACTTTCGCATCAGGATGTGGAGAAACAGGTGAAGAAGGCGACCGGTGCTTACCAGGCAAAAACTTGGTCACATTGCGACCGTCGTTGCTGAAGCAAAGATGTTCGGTACGGTTTTCCAAACCCCAGTCGCCAACGCCGCCGTTTCCAGCCGCAAACAGAAGGGAGACGCCGCGAGCGCCTATCGACCACGAACCGAATTGAACATCCCAGAAACTCGAAATTTGGTCGGGGTCGCCGACCGCAACACGCGCCAAGAAAAGTGGGACATGGATTTCTCAACTCACCAAGTTGTGCGAAACTGTTGCAAACCCGTTTCGCATATGGGATGGGAACTACAAGGGTTTACGGAAGTATGAGCGGGGGGAGATGGATTTGAAACAGGATCAATCACATGCCTGTCTGTTCATGGTCCGCATACGATGTAGAGATCGCCTGCGGGGGGTTCTTCATGCTAAGCACAGCATCCACCCACTGTTTATGTCAATCACACGTTAGTACTAGAGTCAATCAAAACAGGGGTTTCAGGGTGACGTACATCACCAAAGGGCTGGTGGTGGCGGAAGTTCATCAGCCAGGAGCTCCCACTCGAGATACAGCCTCACGAACCTCATTTCCATTTTCAGGGTACTTTGCATCCGGGGTGAAAGGAGGGGTACCACGTGTAGACCAGTAAACACCGGGAATTGGGTACGCCAGTCCATAAGCGAGCTGGATGTCGATTGCGGCCTCAATACCAGATTCACTCAGGTTCTGGCTGTTCTGTCCTCCTGCAATCGAAAATCAATTCACGACAATTTGATGGAAAGCTGGGGTCACCACTCACCGTTCACAGAGATGAAATCGAAAGAAGTTCCGACGGCTTGCGGGACCTGATCCGCATAGAAGGTGTTCAAGTCCTCAACGTTTGCATATTGTTCCAAGAAGCCAGTAACACCAATACGGTTCTTCTCCTTCGGAATTTTCGGAAGGTAACCCACAGAGTTGTAGAGTTGTTGCAAGCACTTGACGGTGACGGTTTCGTTACAAGATAAATCGACACTGAGGCCGGAAATGGGATTCTCGTAGACTGAAGTGGTACCAGAAGCGAGGGAAACCATGTGGTCTATGGCGGAGCTGGAGTCCTGTTTCCAGTCCAACAAGGCCGAACGCATTGCTTTCCAGCGTCCGAAAGAGGTCGTGGGTTGGATCAAATCAACGTGCGAGTGTAAAATGCTGGGAAGACTGTATTCGGTGGTCCGGACAATGAACGCGCTGTCCTGGACATGCCTCCAAACATGATACGTCTTCGTGGTATGTCAGTGGAATGACATCTGGGCGAACGACAATGTGTCACGTACAGTGTTGAGCATTTGTTCAGCCAGACGAACGGGAATCGTAACAGTAACCCAGTCCTTGGCTGCGGATCTAGAGATGTCTTCCTCGTAGATTCCCCATCCTCCCAACCATTCAGTGACGAGGTCGAGACTCTCGTCGTATGGCCGAACGAGGTCATCAACCTGGTCCTTAGAAAGGTACTTGCCGTACCTCTCGTGGTCCGGGTCGCTGATTTCCATCAAGTGTTGTTCCAAAACATGAAACTGAGGTTGAGGAAGCGCGATCCGAAGACGGAGGACGTGGTCCGGAGAAGCTGATGAATACTTGATCCACCCTGGGGGGGAGTAGATCGACTCTTTGACAGCGAAGTCCCATTCAGAGGCGGCGTCGACTGCAGAAGCAGAAGCGATAGAAAAGAGAGACGCGAGGGCAACGAGCGACAGAACCGCTCTTAGGGTGGTGGCGAGCATGATGGGAGGTGTACCTTGTCTCGAAACCAAGGGAGAAGGAGGTTAAAATGGGTCCCTGAGTGACAATGGCGTCCAGGGTCCTCGGCGCCGCCAGCCAGCCGGATAATCAAGTGGCCGCGGGATATGGAGAATCGGACGTGAAATCAGAAGCTGCGTGCTCACGATGCAGTTCATCAGCGGTGGTGTACTCGGTCCTGATGATGGTTGAAGCTGAAGCTTGAAGGGGCTGCGAAGATGATCCGCATCACCCTGATCACCCGAGATCACGGTTGATCGGCGGACCTCGGACCTCCCCGCAAGTTCACGAGGGACTGAAGATCATCGATGCGGGGATGTAGTGTTCTATCCCCAAGAAGCGATGTGGTTGTCATCGCAGTCGTGACCAGGTTTGGCTCGAATGGTACGCACAATCGGATCTGCCGATAGGCTTTCCGGAATCAAGAAGGGGGACTCCGTCTATACACCGAGCAATCAGACTCGTCCCTCCCCGGTCCGGTCGGCTGACGGGCAGACATCGGATTGCCGATGACCGGACATGAGCGGCCTTCAATCACAACCCACGATCATGCATTCAAGCAACATTTCCGTTCCCCTACCCCTGGTCATCCTTGGAACGTGTGCTCTCCTCTTGTCGCTCTCTGTCCATCTCTTGGCGATTTTGTCGGGTTCGCCCCACCCCCCGTCGATTCTCGCCGGGGTACTGACATTAAGGCCGCAGACACAAGTGCCTTTGCTTCCTCCGGTATCTCCACGGACGAGGTCGAGTTCCCCATATCGCTTCCAGAGGTTGCCCTCGTCACTGCACAGTCGGAAAACTACGGATTAAACATGACTTTCGATACCCAGTGGTCAAACTTGACCCCAAAACGAACCACGGGATTTGTCTTTCACCCGAGGACCAAGAAATTCTACTCGGTCGCCCTCTACCATCAAATCCACTGTCTCAATGCTTTACGCAAGTACATCGCCAAAGGTGACCAACGTGCCCCCCCTCGACGCACCGCGTACCTGCTGACGTTACATCAGGAAACGAGTTAACCCTATCGTACGCGGTGACAACACATGCGGAACACTGTCTTGACTACCTTCGAGAAGCACTATCATGCCACTCGGACACCACTCTGGAACCCGTCAGGGAGGTCAGAGTGGACGAGAACGGTGCTCCGGCCAAAGAGGGTTCTACTGGTGTCCACACCGATCAAGTTGCCATGGGCTGGGGTGTTACCCACAGGTGTCGAGATTGGAGCGCTCTGCGGGACTACATGAGCAAGAATCTGGATGATTGGCCGGAGGAGTACAAGCAGGCCTCAGGGATGGCGCATTAATTTTGGATTTCATGTAGACGTCCAGGGTAAGTATCATCATATAGATATTGGATGTGTTCCGTGTTATGATTCGTTCAGCTAACACAACGGATGAGAAGCGAATAAATATGTATACACATGCGACCACGTAAACGAAGCGGGACGGGTTGCGGGATAGAAAATCTGGAGGTCACGAAAAGTCAGGCTTTCCGCAAACACCGTATACCTGAATGCTGGACGTACTGGTCACTTCTCGAGTCCAATCTCAATGTTTGGTGTCGGAAGTTTCTCGACGGGAATGCGTCGACCGGTGGTAGCTCTCGAAATCGTGATCCCGAGATTGGTGATAGCCAACAGCATGGTCGCGATGCAAAGGGCGTACAGTGCCAAAGTCACGACCTTGGATGGGGTGCGGGGTCGCGTGGAAAGAGGTTCAGCATAGTCAAAGTCGTCTTCCGGGTGGCCGACGAGGGATTTACCCTCTGCCGGGTCATGGAGATTCGCCTTTGACTCTGAGGGGAGGAGGGAATATGGGGTGGACATGCGTGTGGTGGCGCAGGGACAGGCGGTCAGGCGAAACTTATCTCATCTCCTTCAGTGATCGCCTACGCAGGACCGGGGAATATTCAAAACGGGAGAACCGGACCGGTTCATCAGAGGCGGGACCCCGGAACCAGCGTGATTGGCGTTTTGAAATCTCCCGTCCCGCTCAGATCGATCGGCCGCGAAGCGAAGCTGACCCAATGCGAGCGCCTCAACTTTGTGTTACAGGGCACAACGTTTGTATCTCTCCACCCGCAAAAATGACCCTATTCCATAATGGCTGCTGTGTCACATAGCCTGCAGCCTGAGTCTATTTAAGAAGGCGGCCGCGATTTCTTGGAGCTTGCCCATCGCCGTCCTCCACTCCTCCTCCACCTCCTCCAGCCTCTCGCACCAGCTACCACAAATGAACTTCCTCCCAAAGATCCTCGCTCTCCTTATCGTAGCTGTCGCTGCAAATGCAGTTGCCGTTCCCCGCGATCGTGAGCTTGGGTCCAGTCTCTCGACCGTGGGCCATAGCACTAATCCGACTCATGACAGGCGAGGAAGTTGATTGCACGGCAAAGCGTGAAATTATGAACGCTCGTGCCCTCGCTCTTTGTTTCTAGGCCCCTCATGTACACCTATTATTTATGAGGTACGCTGTCGACTCACTTCTGAGGTTTTACGTTGCTGATTGCCCTTGCTCAGTGTCTCGCCGCTTGGCCCGGACTTTGTTACTTTACTTGTCGTTATTTCGCCAATTCCTTTAAGGAAATATACACATTTACCCTGCTTGAAAAAGATTGATCTCGCGAGTGAAGGGAATTGCAGTGGGCTCAAAAATACCAGCCCTGTTAGTTGCGAGGTTTGCGGGGAAGTCGTACCGCCTTCCGACCCGTTT